>Ga0105044_10004037_pt1 | contig 20159 bp, 20 predicted proteins | sample MAT01_FD_78092 | JGI IMG/M metagenome (GOLD analysis project Ga0105044, IMG submission 78092) | Freshwater microbial communities from Lake Fryxell liftoff mats and glacier meltwater in Antarctica - MAT-01 | ecosystem: Environmental > Aquatic > Freshwater > Ice > Liftoff microbial mat | place...
GGGAGGCTACGTCCAAGAGTGAGCGATCCGCGGCGTGCATCCAGCGGCGGTTCAGCGGTGGCCAAACAAAAAGGGCTGTGAAGCACCACGTGGTCATGACTGCTGATAATGAGAGGGCGCGTTGCAAAGCTGTTTCTGCGGGGATTGCCCATGCTGCCGAAAGGCCGACTGCAAGCCACGCGAGCACGATGGCAAGGACGGCCCATTGGAGATGACGTGCTACGAAAAAGTATTCCCGGCGGATGAGCAAGGCGAGATCGCGAGGTGTCAGTGAGGCCGAGGCACCGGTGACCCACGCCACGTGTGGGGCGAAAGGCAAAAACATGCCATTGAGCGAGGTTGTCCCACCGTCATCATAAGTCCGAACGGCATACACGGGTAATTGCCAGTCTCGAAGAAGTCGCAAGATTTCATCGCCATGCGGGAGTGGTGCATGCAACCGGCAGCGATGCGCTTGCCATCGTGGCAACACCAGGACAACGAGAACGGCCACGGCAAGGAGTGAGGCGAGGGCCAGCCAAAAAGGCAGGAAAGTGCGGACAAGAACCCAAAGGCTAAGCCCAAGCAAAAGGATTCCCGCACTCACCCCTGCGCCCCAGAGCCAATCGGCACTCCAGCCTTTTACGGATTGTGTGGTGCCGCCACGTAGCGTTTCCACCTCATAGCCTATAAGACGATCAAGAAAAAAACCGAACACTCCAAATGCCAAGACAAATGCAGCCAACCAAACGCCCCACGGCACGAGCGTGTAGATTGGCGCTGGCATCCACCACGAGAGCAAGGCGGCTACCCACACCAGCACAAGGTGCGTGCCGATCGAGAAGACGCCTGACCACAAGCGAACGCGTTGATATTGGGAAGCCGAAGTGGAAGACATTCTGTCCCCTGATAGTATCCAGTTAACCCACCTCGGCAAGGGGTGGAAAACCGACGTTCAATACTCGCCCCGAAAGAGCCCTAATTTCTCGCTAGTTCGGCGCGGAGGTTTCGTAGGCCTGTTAGTATTTGCAGGTCGTTGCGTGAGAGGCGCGATTCGAGAAATGGCAACTCCAACTGCTCATGCACTGTTCGGGGCTTGGGCTTTGGGTTCCAGAGGCTCTGGCGGATGGATTGGATGTTCATAACGAGGAACACAATACCCGATGGCGTAGGACACAGGATGTCCTATGCTATTTCTATTTTTACTACTTTTGAGCGGCCTTAAGAAAAAGCAACCTCCAGAAGGGTCGGCGAGAGATGATAATTTCGGCATTGACGGTCGCACCGAGGGCAAGGGGATACGGAATGGTCTCGATACCCACGGATACGCGGTAGGTGCTAGGCTGTGTTGGGCCCTTTGTGGAATCACTGAGGTCACGATCAAGCGCAACCTCCGTCACGCGCCCCGTAGCGAAAGGCGCAAGGCGGTCGGGATTGTTGTTGGCGCGGAAACGGACCACTTGGCCAGGTTGAATCAAATTGACGCGATCTTCTGTGGCTCGCAGGCGGAGTTCGGATATCTCGTTGGGAGTGATCTTGAAGAGTGTTTCACCGGCAAGAATTTTCTCGCCGGGCAAGCGCTGGGTTTTGGAAATGATGATGCCGGTATTTGGCGCAATCACGTCGAGTCTGGAGGACTCTTCGAGGAGGAGGGACTGTTTTGTCTCAAGGGCAGTAAGGTTGGAGAAAGCGAGTTTTTCTCGGGCGCTCGCCTCGTCTTTTACCGCCTGTCCGTAACCGCCAGCGATAAGCGTGCTGGCTTGTTGACTGCCTTTTGAGACGGATTCTGAAGCAGTGATTTTCCGTGTCGTGGCTTGGGCGAGATCCAACTCCGCGCGGGCTTGGGTGATCTCGCCTTCGAGTATAGCGATTTTTTGGTTGGCTTCCCATGGATCGAGGCGTGCGAGCACTTGACCTTTGGTGACATGGTCACGATCAGAAATGTGCACCGATGCCAGCAGACCGTTCGCTCGGCTGTAGACCAACTCGAACTTTTCCGGGCGCACTTCGCCAGGTGCGGAAACATACTCATCCATGTTACTAAATAAAACCACGGCTGTGCTGAGAACAACCGCAGCCAAGGACAACCAGAGCGCCGCCTTCATCCACCATGGCGGAATGACGGGACGCAATTGATGGAGGGCACCGGCATAGTCCTTGGAGCAAAGTGGAGAAGCCTCACGCAGTGCGGAAATGCCGACATTGGAAAAATGTTTATTCATCGTGGCTTGGGGCTCCACGGACGCCGAGTAGCACCGCTCATGGGGATCATTCCCTCGACCTGCGCTTCGTAGAGTTGGCGATAGTGGCCGGATTCGTGGCTAACGAGTTCCTCATGCGTGCCTACTTCCACCAAGCGACCTTGGTGGAGAACGATAATCTGGTTGGCTTGAAATATGGTCGAAAGGCGATGGGCGATGACGACGGCGGTGCGTCCGGCCATGAGGGCATCGAAAGAGCGCTGGATGGCTTTCTCGGTCTCGCTATCCAAGGCACTCGTGGCTTCATCGAGAATCAGAAAAGCCGGATTTTTCAGGAAGACGCGAGCAATGGCGATGCGCTGTTTTTGACCACCCGAAAGCCGTGTCCCGCTGATGCCGACGGATTCTTCCAGTTGCTTCGGCATGGCGCGAACAAAGTCCTCGATATGAGCGGCGGCTAGGGCGGCCCAGATCCGTTGCTCGGGATAGTCGGTACCCATGCAAAGATTCGTGCGGATGGTATCGTTGAACAGAGTGGCATCTTGGAGCACGGCTCCCACGCTGCCTCGTAGAGCGCGCAAATCCCACTCGCGTATGTCGGTGCCATCCATAAGTAGTTGTCCTTCACTTGGCATGTAGAGGCCGAGCAGCAGGCTTGCCAGCGTGGTTTTTCCAGAGCCGGATTGACCGACAAGGGCGACCATCGAGCCGGCTTGAATAGAAAACGAGACGTCGCGTAGGATTGTGTCACGTCCGTCGTAGGAAAAGCTTAAGTTCTTCGCTTCAACGTTGCCCGCGAAAGAATCGGAAATGAGGGCATTCTTTTTTTCGAGGTAGGGCTCAAGGGAACTGCCGAGTTGTTCGACCTTTTCCGCGCTGGCTGTCCCAATTTGGAGGGTTTGTCCGGCATTTAGCAGCGTGCCGATTGGGCCCCAAAGCATGGCTTGATAGGCATAAAATGCAAAAAACGAGCCGAACGTGATCTCACCGCGGATCGCAAGGATGCCGCCAACGAGGAGGAAGATGTCCCCTCCAAGGTTACTGAGCAGGGTGAGGAGGAGATTGATCGTGTGGTAGCGCGTCCAGTGGTGAAGTCCCTCGTAGCGCAACGCCTCGCAGCGGCTCTGCAGGCGGTTCAGAAAAAAGGGTTCGCTAGTAAAGGTGCGGATGACACGGAGTGCTGAAAATGTCTCGGTGGCCGTGGAAGTGAGGTAGGCGACGCGATCGGATTCCTCGCGATTAAACGCTTGGAGTTGGCGATAGGACCACACGGTCAGGGCTGCAGTGAGTGGCATGGTGGCGAGGACAACGATCGTGAGCCACACATTAAGGAAAAGCATGAATGCCAAAACCACAATGAGGAGGAAGAAACTGCTCAAAAAATTTCTCAGGATCGTGAAGATGGCACCATCCATCTGATTCACATCGAAGGACAAGCGGGATGCGATGCGACTCCCTTCGATTTTTTCTAAGTCTTGCTGACGTCCACCCATGAGACGCAAGGCCGTGTCGAGGCGGAGTTCGTAGAGAGAATTGCGCGTGATTTGGAGGATGTAGTGGCATTGCCAGCCGCCCAGCATGCTACCGAGCAGTTTGAGAACAACGCCAAGCAGGACAATTGCGCCAATCATCCAAATCGTGTGGGAAATCCCTAACCACGCCGTAACCGAGTTTGGGCTCGCCGATCCCCCTCGGAAGATCAAGTCGTCAATAATGATCTTGGCGAGGTAGGGCGCTGGTGATGCGACGAGGCTGGAGAGGAAGCCTAAAACGGCGATGATGTATAGGAGCCTAGGATAGCGCGTCATCAGCTCCAGAAGAATCTGGAGTCCGGTGCGTATGCCGCGTATTTGGGAAGGTTGATCCATTAGAGGATTTTTGTCGGTGATGACATTCACTACTCAAACAAGTGGCGGCAATAGCGCAAACCCTATTCTCCGAGGGGTGCTATGATTTCGGTTGAAGGCGGGCATTCAAAGCGAAAATCGAGCTTAGCACGCATGAGGATTTTTTCATCCGAATAGGTCGTTTCAATGCGGTCACCTTGCGTGCTCAGAATGCTGCTACTGACTACGCGAAGTTCCGGGTCGAGCCGAATCGTCGCCTCACGAAGCATGCGCCGCAGGTCGCTCTGCCTGGGCATGAGAACAAGGGTATAGCCGTCGGGCTGTGCAGTAGCAGTGACGAAGAATTGACGCTCCACCTCGTGGAGTTGGATCACGGCGGAGAGCGCAGAGAAGAGGACAGCAGGTCCGCCTTTGCGGGCAAGGGAATATTTTTCTGCGCGGGCGAATGCCGGATAATACATCCAGAGAAATGTGCCGTCGCTGAGGGCAAGATTGCCATCATCCGTCTTACGGAGAAACTTATTTGGAGGTTCAAAAGCGATCGTTCCCCTCTCACTCACGGGTTCTTTGAGCATGGGAAGGTAGCGTTTTTCTTTAAACTGCGCGGTGATGCTTCCCCCGTCGCGTCGTGCGCTGATGCGCTCCAGGAGCTGGGTCGCAAGATCGTCACCTGCGTGGGTTACTGAGAGAGAGAGCAGGAGAAAAAGGAAGGGGAGAGTTTTCATCGGCCGGTTGTGAGAGGTTCGAAGTGGTACCATTGCAAGGGATCGCGCTGGAAGTCACCCACGAGCGCCTGCGCCATGTGAAGCGAACATTCGCGAATCGCGATATCGCGTGGCTGGGAGCGATCTGCTTGCACGGCCTCGCCGGATCGAATGGCGTAGCGCCCGGTAGGCAGCCGGCGAACGGTAACCGGAACCACCTTGCAGCCCGTCATCCATGAGAGCAATGCGGGCGACATCGAGAAGGACGCCGTGCCGCCCTTCAGCGGCGCAAGGAGCGAACGTCCGGAAGTCGGACGATCTACCAGCATGGCAGTCAGGCGTCCTGCCTCGATGGCCTCTACGGCACGGAGCGACGAGAAGGCATCCGTCCCTAGCTCGATCGTGGCGGCACCCCAGCGCGCACGGTAGTCGGCACGCCATTGTGACAATGATCGAGTCGGTTCGGCATGGGTAACGATACTGATTGGATACCCAAGATGCCCGAGCACGAGGGCCCCAAATTCAAAAAGCCCGTAGTGGCCTGTTGCTAGAATCGCACCCGTGCTCCCCGAGCATAACTTCTGGAAGTTTGCCAAGTCCGCTTCGACTTCTGCCAGCGCATAGCCGGCTTCACGTGACTGGCCCCCCAGCCAAAAATAGTCCGACATCGTGCGGCCAAAGTTTGCAAAGACACGACTCGCCTCCGTGGTTGAGAAGGCGCGATTTTCAAGAAGACCCAGATTGCGAACGACGACTTGCACGACATCCGGGTGGGTCTTCGCATACATCATCCCCGCCATCGCACCGCTCCACGCTGAAAATCGCCTGCCACAAAGCGTGGTGCCTTTGCTGAGAAATTCGAATACCCATGCGCGGTAGCCGATGCGGTAGAACCCTCGATCTTTGTGCAGGCCTTCGGGCATTTTTTAAAACGTCGTTGACGCTTTCGGAATGACGCAGCGCAAGTCAGCGGCTCTGAGTTTCCCCAACAGTAGCGAAAGAACTTCTTCGCTGCGGCGGCCTTTGCCCTCATGCACCAGAATGATGCTTCCTGGAGTAACCTGCCGCAAGATCCGTGCTACCACGTCACTTGGCTCTCGGTGCGGCAGACCGTCATAGCCGTCTGCCGACCAGCCCGCAAGGCGCATCCAGCCGCGAGCAGCGATCGGATGCACGGCAGAATTCGTCATTCCAACGGGAGATCGAAACCACGTGGGCGAAAGGCCCGTCGCAACGCGAATCGCATGGCTGCAGCGGATAATTTCCTCACGAATGGCGCAGGATGGCATAGCCCACCATGTGGCAGAGGGATGGCTAAAGGTATGATTTTCCAGAGTGTGGCCTTCCGAGACCATGCGGCGGCAAAGGGTGCGCTGCCACTGCAACTTTTGGCCCACCACAAAAAAAGAAGCCTTGGCCTCAGCCTGCGCAAGGAGGTCGAGAATTGCCGGCGTGCTTGCGGCATCGGGGCCGTCGTCCACCGTGAGCCAGACTTCACGCTCTGTCGTATGGAATCTCCTCGCGATAGGCCCGTGCCAATCGCAGTTTCGAAGCAGTGTTGGAGCAAGACGCAAGATCTCGTGCAGCGTCCAAGCAGCAATGCGGCTTCGGCCATGGAGGACAATCGTTGCGATGAGAGCTGCCGTGCGGGCAGCAATGAGCTGGCGCCGTTTATTCATAGGCGACACATCATGCGTCGAATAAAGTGAAGCCCAAGTTGAAAGTGCACTCGAGCGAGAAGGAGGTTATCCCGAAGATAGCGGAAATGGGTCACTCCGCCTTGTTGAACCTTCGGATAACGGACGGGGGTTGGGAGATTAATGACAGGCAACCCTGCCCACGCTAGCTTGACGGCAAGGACAGTATCAAAATCAAAAGCGCGTCCCGTGCCGGTAGCCTCAAAAACTTTCAGTGCCGGAGCAATTGGATAAACGCGAAAACCAAAAAGCGCGTCCTGAGCACCGCGCCCTCGGCACTCAACCGCAGCCATGCTATTACCAACAAGGCGACCGCGAACTCGCTCCAGCGGGGCATCGGCACCGAAGACTGGCACCCCAGCAATGAGGGCACTCGGGTGAGCGGCGGCGACCGCAAGAAACGGAACGATACTGGCGCCGTCGTGCTGGCCATCCGCATCCATGACAAGCGCATGAGTAAATCCCTCCGATGCTGCGGTGCGCATACCCTGCTCGACCGCTGCTCCCTTACCGCCATTCTGCGGGAGCGTAATCACGCGTACGCCGTCCATTTTTTCCAGAGCCGTGCCGCTGCCATCGCTACTTCCATCAAGGATTACCCACACGACCTTCCACCGCGCGAGGGCTTCGCGGACCGTTTCAGCAAGCAGGCTTCCGCTGTTGTAGCTTGGAAGAAGGACGAGGGCCTGAAAATTCAAGGCAGCGAAGGGGTGGCAGGCGGGTTATCTCGATACCACTGCGCGACGCGATCCGTGAAGGCACGGGGAGTTTCCTGCGGGCCGGCAGTCAGAAGTTCTCCAGGTCGAATGCGGAAGCGGAGTGGACTCTCGCTGGGGATGAGCAGGCTTTGTCCCTTGCGCAAGTGCTGGCCCCTGTAGTCAATCACGAGTGTTTGCACGGGCGCATTTGTCCGAACAGCAATCAGTGCAAAGCCATGTTTGAAGGGATGGAGCTGCGAAGACGATGTGCGTGTGCCCTCTGGAAAAATGAGAAGGTTTCCACCGCTGGCGATCATGGCCGCAGCCTGCCTCACAAGTGCTGCGCCAGATTCGTTGGTGACGTAGCCGGCAAGACGCGCCCCGCCTCCTAAGATTGGATTGTGAAGCAAGTTGGCCCGCATGATGCAGGCTACTGGAGGAAGAAGTCCGACCAAGAAAATGGCATCCACAAGGCTGGGATGATTTGCGACGAAGATCGTTCCCTTCACTCCGCGCAGCGACTCCATGCCGGAATCGTCCATCACTAATGAGCGCGTCGTGCGAAGCCAATTGATGAAAAATCTAAAGAGAGAATGCAGGAGTTCCTGCCCCTTCACGGGCGGGGCCTTTCCGCCAGAACATTTCCACACTACCCAGCAGGCGGGGGAGACAATAGCTCCACCACCAAAGAACAAAATCGTTGCGGCCAATTGCCATAAGAACGCGACGCACCTCGAATACCACGCCGTCGAAAAGTCGTCCGAAGCTGGGGAATTCGCTTCACTGGCTTGAGTAGCTGGCATTCGTCGGAATCGAGAAATTGGTACCTTGATTTAGCGAACGCCTGCCGTGGGGCTCGGTGTAGGGGAACCTTGCGGACGGGGAGGAATCTGCGGCGGATGATTTAATATTTTGTTCCCGCCATCATCCCCATTTTCGCGAATGTGGGGGTCGAAATAGTGGTCGAAGGCAAGGAAATAGGCTTTCGAGTGCCGGGCAAATAAAAAGTTAAAAAAAATGATCGGTGAAATGACAGATATCAACAGGACTGGCAAAGACAGCGTCATGGTCATTTCCAACACCACATAAATCGTGATCCCAAGGATGCTTCCCATGCCATAATTCACAGCCCAGATGGAGAGAAGGAAGTAGCCTATCTCTCGTTCGTAGGCGTAGCCGCAGCGGGGACAGCCGTCGAGGGGGGTGAACCAATCGCGGAGGGAACGCACTTGAAGCCATGGAACAAAAATCGGCTTCGTGCCACATTCCGGACAACGCAGAAGTGTGGCCCTCCAAAAATAGGTGGCTGCGCGATCCAAAGACGAGTTCATGGAGACTGGATGGTGGGTTCCAGCTTGGATGGATCGTAGCCGAGACTTTCCGCAAGAAAGATGATTTTCGTGTACTCCGCCTCGGAGAGCTTCGGTGTGCGGGAAAGAATCCAAAGGAATTTGCGACTCGGGTGGCCCACAAGTGCCCACGAGTATTTTTTCTCATCGAGTCCTATGACCCAATAAGCGCCCTTGAAAGGCCCACCAAAGCCTACCATGAGCTTCGTGTTGTTGGATCCCGGCACGACGGTAGCTTGCCCGATAACTTCCTTCGACTCGCCATTTTTCATCACACAGCGATTCACCACTTCGATCGTGCCATCCGGTTTTGCGGTGTATCGTGCTGAAGTGTTTTTAGCGCAGGATCGCTGAAAAAAGTTTGGATATTTTGCGATTTCATACCACGTGCCTTCATACCGCTTCAGATCCACGCTGGGGACGGTCTTGAGAGGCGGACGACTCGCACAACTACTTAAAAGCACTGCGATCAACATTGCAGCGAGCGAAATTATGGCTTTCATGGTTTTATGAAAATATCCTGTGTTCTCTTTCTTTGCATGGCTTTTTTTGCAGGATGCACACCGGAGTCGCGACGTGCCGATTTGGTTTTTGTGAATGGCGCCGAGCCGGAGAGCCTTGATCCGGCGATCATCACGGGCCAGCCCGAGGGGCGCATCGTGCAAGCCCTCTTTGAAGGCCTATGTGCTTACGACAAGCACGGCGTGGCAAGACCCGGCGTGGCGGAACGGTGGGAAATCTCGCCCGACGGCACGCTGTATACCTTCCACCTGCGAGCGGATGCGAAGTGGAGCGACGGACGTGCGGTAACAGCGCAAGACTTTGTAGATTCGTGGAAGCGGACACTCACGCCAGCCACCGGCTCGCAATATAACTACCAACTTTTTCCTATCCGAAATGCCGAGCGATTTGCTGAGGGAAAGGTGGCCGATTTTTCTGAAGTGGGAGTGAAGGCTCTCGACGATCGAACCCTCACTGTGCAGCTCGAATACCCGACGCCGTATTTTTTGGAGCTTACGGCCTTTCCGACCTTGCACCCGGTTCCGATTCAGCAAATCGCGCAATACGGAGACCACTGGATTAAGCCTGAGCACATCGTGAGCAATGGGGCTTACGTGCTCGAGGCATGGCGGATCAACGATAAAATTCGTCTGCGTAAAAATCCCCACTACTGGAACCGCGGCAAAGTTGCTCTCGACGTGGTAGATGTGCTGCCGATCTCCGATGCCAATACCGCTTTTAATTTCTACGCCAGTGGACAAGCCGATTTGCTCATGGACAAAGGCCTCGCACCACCGGCTCTGCTGGAGGATCTGAAAAAACGGCCCGACTTTCATGCAGCCCCATTTCTCGGAATTTATTTTTTGCGATTCAACTGCAAGAAAGGTCCCTTCGTTGACGAGCGCGTGCGGCGCGCGTTCGCCCTCGTAATTGATAAGACTCGTATCGTGCAAAAAATCACGCGCGCTGGCGAACTCGCTGCCGACGGATTCGTCCCACCCGGTATTGAGGGCTATCTTGGCGCGCGCGCGCCGTCCCGAGATCTCGAGGCAGCCCGCTCCCTTCTCGCAGAGGCCGGCTATCCGAATGGCTTAGGATTTCCCCTCGTCAATTACCTCTACAGCAAAAGCGAACTCAATGAAGCGATCGCTATCGAGCTCCAAAGCATGTGGGCCGAGGAACTCGGAGTCACGGTGAACATGACTCGCCAAGAATGGAAAGTTTACCTCAATTCTTTATCGCTTCTGGACTTCGACATCGCCCGTTCGAGTTGGGTAGGTGACTACCCGGATCCCAAGACGTTTCTCGACATGTTTGTCACCGGCGGTGGCAACAATCGGACTGGTTGGTCTTCGCCAGAATACGACGCCCTGATCGCAGACTCTGCTCGCGAGCTTGATCCCGCGAAACGCTTCGAGATATTTCGCCAAGCAGAAAACCTACTCGTCGCTCAAGCCCTGCCAATCGCACCCCTTTACTATTACGTAGGCATCCAGCTCTACGACCCCACCAAAATCGGCGGCATACATCCAAACCTCCTCGACGAACACCCAATTCGAGAAATGTTTCGCAAAAATCCAGAGTAGCTTCGCCGATTGCCGCTCGACCTCATTCCGGCAAACGGAGCCACTACAGGCGCTCTTCTTGACTTGGTGAGTAGGAATTCTTACAGTATCGGTATGAATGCTATCCTCTCTGAAAAAGGCCAGGTGACTATTCCGAAAGCGATTCGTGATGGCTTGGGACTAGAAGCTGGATCCGTTCTGGAATTTACAGAGGAAGAAGGCCATATCCTTGTCAGAAAGGTCGTGCAGGAGAACCCTATTTCCATATGGCGGGGGAGAGGGGCTCTGCCGATTGGGCGATCTGTTAACGAATATCTTAAGCTCACGCGCGGAGGGTGAAAACTGCGCTGGATTCCAGCGTCATCCTTGACGTGCTAGTAGATGATCAAGAGTGGGGACGGGCCTCTGAGTTGGCCTTGAAAAAGGCTCTAAGCAGCGGACCCTTAGTAATCGGGGAATGCGTCCTGGCAGAGATCACCCCTGCCCTCCAAAAAAGTGAGTTGAGGGCTTTTTTGTCCGATTGGAAGATCGTCTTTGTTCCCTCCTCATTGGCTTCCTCCCTACTGGCGGGCGAAATGTATCGCTCCTACCTCCGCCGAAATGTGGCAGCAAAACGCGTTTTACCAGATTTCCTCATCGGAGCGCATGCAGTTTGCCACGCCGGCCGTTTGCTGGCCAGAGACAGAGGATATTACCGCGACTATTTCACCGACCTGAAGATCATTGATCCGGAACTTTGAGATTGAAGCAGCTCAAAAACTCATAGGCCGATGTTGAATCGGCTTGAGGCCTCTGCTTTTCTTATTTGAACTTCCGACGCGTTTAACACACTGTTGAGATCCAAGCACTCGTAGCTCAATTGGATAGAGCGTTGCCCTCCGAAGGCAAAGGTTGCGCGTTCGACCCGCGCCGAGTGCACTTATTAGGATCCTGAGGGTATGACCAAATACATCTTTCTCATCGTGATTGTCGCCTTCGTCACGACACTGGGAGCGGAGACGATCACAGCCAGCGTAGCGGCCCGCAGAGTAGGAGAGATGGTTTTTGTTGAGGATACGATTCGCGAAGTCATTACAAAGCCATCCGGCACGCTTTTTCTCAATTTTGGCGACTCTTTCCCGCGCGAATCGCTGAAGGCGATCGTGATGGCGGCAACGCGCGCGCGATTTTCAGGCGTGGAGAAATGGCAGGGACGCCGCGTGAGACTTTCGGGAATCGTTACGATTTACAAGGGCCACGCACGCATCATTCTCCGAGAGCGCGGGCAGATTACTTTGGTGGACTGAGCCACGGGCGCATCAAATCGAATGGAAATGAAAAGCGAGGCGGCGGGAAGTTCGCGCTTTTCAGTTCAGCACCCATCGCCTAGCACGGAGTAGTTGTGAATATCTACGTGCGGGCTCTTCGGTATTTTCGCCCATTTCTTTGGCCGACAATTGGTGGTGTTTGCCTTACTCTTTTTTCTATTGGCTTTAATCTGCTGAAGCCATGGCCGTTCAAATACATCGTGGACGGCGTTCTAGATACGACACGAGGCACGGCGGCGGCTCGGGCGTTTACGGCAGAATGGTTTCCGAGCCAACCGGTGGCGATCTTTTGGCTCTGTGCCGCGATGGTATTCCTAAGTCTTTGCGCGGGGCTTGTGAACTTGGCGTCGAATTATCTTTTTGTGCGAGTCGGTTTGCAGGCTCTACTCAAGCTCCGCACCGATCTCTACGCGGCGCTGCAAGCTCTACCTCTCAAGTTTCATGACGGACGTCGAAGCGCGGACTCGAGTTTTCGAGTGGCCTACGATTCTCAAAGTATACAGACCATCTACAACAAGGGATTCGCAAGCGTGCTGTCTTCGGTCGTCATGCTCATCGCGACGTTTGTCATCATGGTCGGGATGAGCTGGAAGTTGACGTTGGCTTCGCTCGCGATATTGCCGTTTGTGGTGTGGGCGATCCGTCACTATGCCGCGCACGTGCGGAATCAATCTACCACCATTCAGGAAAGCGAGAGTGACCTTTTGACAATTGCCCAAGAGGGTCTCAGTCAGATCCGAATGGTACATGCCTTCGGGCGTGAGGCGTATGAAGTGCGTCAATTTCGCCAACGTGCCGCGCGAAGTCTCGACGCAAATATGCGCTTGAACATGACATCCGTCGCCAGTGCGCTCGTGGTCGGAACGCTCATGGCCGTCGGCACCGCCCTTCTTTACTACGTGGGATCGCTACAAGTGCTAAGCGGTGAGCTGACTCTTGGTGACCTCCTTGTCTTCTCGGTATATATTGGAATGCTTTACTCACCCCTCGAACAGCTCAGCTACACGGCATGGGCGTTGGAGGGAGCCGCGGCTGCGGCGATGCGTTGCTTCGAGGTTCTTGAGCGGGATAATGACATTCCGGACGCGCCTGACGCCTGCGTTATTGATAGCGCAGAGGGACGAATTACGTTTTCTCACGTGGACTTTGGTTACACCCCGGACCGCAGAATCCTGCACGACATTTCCTTCGTCGTGGAACCGGGTGAAACGGTTGCCTTTGTTGGCGGGACCGGCACGGGCAAGAGCACTCTTCTTAGTCTCGTTCCCCGATTCTACGATCCCACGTCGGGCGATGCGTTCCTCGATGGAAACAACCTTCGCGCGGTCACCAAGAAAAGCCTCCGCTCCCAGATCGGAATGGTTCTTCAGGACACCTTGCTTTTTTCGACGACGATCAAAGAGAACATCGCCTATGGCAAACCGGGGGCGAGTGATGCAGATGTGGTCGCGGCGGCGAAGAGAGCGCAAGCCTATGACTTTATTATGCAAATGCCGCAAGGCTTTGAGAGCCCCGTAGGTGAGAGAGGTGGACACCTGAGTGTCGGCCAGCGTCAGCGCATAGGCATCGCTCGGGCGTTTCTTAAAGACGCCCCCATCCTGCTACTCGACGAACCTACTAGTGCCCTAGATCCCTCCACTGAGCACACGATCATGGGGACAATTGGCGAACTCATGCGCGGAAGAACCACGCTGATTATTACCCACCGCCTTACGACGATTCATGGCTTAGGTCGGATCATCGTGCTCAAGGATGGCCGCATCGTGGAAGATGGCACGGGTCCCGACCTCGTGGCGAAAGGTGGCACTTACGCCGCGCTCTATCGCGACACGCATTCCGTGTGAGAAGACAGACTGCAAAGAGACTCTGCCAATGAGGAAAGCTTATCGTGGTTTAAGAGACCCGTGATCCACGCAGGCGGCACATTTGGGAGTCCGCCAGAAGCGCCTAACAAAGCTCCCAGGACTACGCCGCGATGGCAACTATCTCCGCCAAGCATCACATTCGCTTGGAGTCCCTCACGAAGTTTCCCTTCGTATTTCACAGCAAGATAAAGTGCAGCAGGGAAGGCATCCTCGATGTAACACGCCGGACTAAATCGGCGACCAACCACGTCTTCGTCTTTCTCTAATTGTGCCCATCGGCTGAAAGCAAAGGAAAATGCGGGATGCGCCGCTGGCCCACAGATTCTAAGTGCTTCGCCAAGCGAAGCCCCTTCAAAAATCGCGGCGAGCAACCTTGCAAAGGACGTGGCAGCTCTCACGACATCTGCATTTTTATGCGTGAGGGCCACATGGCGCTCGACGACTTCTACGAGCACGCGGACGTCCCGATGATACACGGCAACAAGAGGAAAAATCGCCGCCAATCCGCCGATATGCTTGTCGCTGATTCCGCACTTTTTTGGGGCAATGCCCACCGCGAGGTTTTGAAAAAAACCACGGTGGCATTCTTCAATGTATGTATCGCGATGCTGGCCGGAGCTGAGAAAAAAAGCCATGTAGCGGTCGAGATAATCCTGCGCATCGTATCCGCCACACGCTACAAGCGACTCCGCGAGGAGGACGGCAAGATTGAGGTTCAATGTATTTTCGCCGCTCTTAAGGAACTGATGATAATGAACCCCTCGCCTGCCCCAGTATGCGGCCTGCTCGTGGAGAATGTCAGGCCCGGTCGCTGGATATTCGCTGCGCCATAGAATGCTATCCGGATGTTCCGACCGTGGTGCCACGTAGGTCTCAAAATTTCCGTAATCGCGCGGTATAAGGTGCCGTTGATAATACCAATGGGCGGGCATGGCTAGTGCGTCGCCAATAAACGACCCCCACCATGCCCCTTGTATGCGCGATACCGAATTCATTAAGAAGAGTTACGGCGCTCCCGCGAGTTTGGACACTCCGAGCGGGCTTTAAGACGCGCATCTCCGCCAAAAAATCTCAAGATGCGCGGAAGGGAATTGACCGCACAGTGCAACTGCTTACAATAATGCAAGTTGATATGAATTTAAACAACCTTACTTCCTTCGCCTCCGAACCTACCGCTTCCAAGAACATTCTCAGCAGCGATGTCGAGCTGCATGGCACGCTTAAGTTTGAAAGTGAGTTAATTTTTGACGGCAAGCTAGATGGTGAAATTATTTCCGATGGCGTGCTGACTCTTGGAAAAAATGCCCAAGTAAAAGGTGAGATTAAAACGAAGTCCGTGACGGTTCACGGCACGGTCAATGGCAATATTTCGGTTACAGAACGTTGCGAACTCAAAGCGAGTTCGCAGTTGAACGGTGACCTCAAAGCCATGCGTATCATCATCGAAGAAGGGGCTACCTTCATCGGCAAGAGCGAGGTCACACCCGCGAAGGCTCCTGTTATTTCCGCACGCACAGCGACGCCTGTGGTGGATCGTAAAAGTGCGGTTTCTGCTGAGAGCGCAGCGTAAGCGTTTTTTCCGTTCCTCTCATGGCAGGACTCCCACCGAAAGCTCCCTTTCATTGTCCTGCTTGTGGATTCGTGCAGCTTGAGCCGCCGGATTTGATCTCCACGTATTGTCGCGCTTGCGGCACTTACTACGAGGTGGGGCGAGCTCGTGGACTGGTCGCATCAGAGCGCGTTCTTTTTTCCCGGCCTTTGGTGAGCGGTGCCAAGCGCATCATATTTTGTCACCGCTGTGGTGCGACACACTCTGTCTCCGCCCACGCCCGCAGCACGATTTGCCCAGCTTGTGGAACAGCGATTGACCTCACGGATATAGAATTCACGGGCCCGACATCGCGAATGGTAGATACGCGTGGTCGCCTCACCGTCGGGCCGCACGCGACTCTCTCCAGTTCGTGGATCGTGTGCGGCTCGGCATGGATCGAAGGAACCCTGACAGGGCAGTTGATCAGTGAGGGAGACGTCCACTTCGCTTCGAAACAAACGTGTATTGCCCGCATCACGGCCTCGCATGTCATCATCGAGAAGCACAGCCGCACCGCGATCACGCTTCCTGTCGAGGTAGATGCGATGACAGTAAGCGGCGAACTCGTGTGTGGACTCCTTGAGTGCCGTGGGAAAATTCATGTCCGGCGCGGCGGCAAGCTATCTGCCAACATTCGCGCGAGATCCATCGTCGTGGATAAAGGCGGCAGCCTTATGGGCAACTGCGTGATAGATCAGCAGCCATGGGTAAAGCCTACGACCGCGGCCGCTCGCTCGCGATTCGTCGTGCTTCGACCGTCGCCAAGCTACTGAGGTGTGGCCAGCACGTCCTCGGAGCCAAGCGCACTGAGTTGCATGGTTGCTAGCCGAGCGACATAAGAAGATGAGTGCGCTGTGGTGATTTTTTGAAAAAGTGCCTGAGCTTCAGATCGCTCGAAATTCCGCAAGTGGATCTCCGCCGCAGCGTAGAGCGCGAAGGGTGCCGCGTAGCTGGAGGGGTATTTTGATGCAAGTTCGGTGAACGTGGTCATCGCCAATTTGGGATCGCCTCCCGCAGCGGCATTTTGCCCAATACCGAGCCAGGCTCCCCCGATGAGCGAATGCTTTGGAAACGTGTCAATAAACTGCTGAAAAGCCGCTGTGGATTCTTGGAGACGACCTGCGTCACGCTGCAAGGCGGCGATGCGCAGCAATGCGTCGGCTCCAGCTTGCGTGCGGGGGTATTCCTTCGCCACGGCCTCGAAGGCTGGCAGGTCGGTAGCCACCGCTAGTTTATCTGCAGCTGCCCTTGTGCTGGCAGTTGTAATCGCCATCCAGCCAAAAGTCCCTAGTCCAGCAAGGAGCAGAATCCCAAGCAATGCGAGAAGCTTTGTCTTGTGGTGAAACCAAAAAGCCTCCCAGTAGAGGTCATCATGCGAGGCATCACTCAACGGCGCGGGCTCAGGTGTGGGGATTTTCTTCATGTCAAAAAATTATCCCCCAACTTCTGCGCGAGCCGCTTCAGCGAGGGGCGTGCTTAGATAGCGTTCCCCTGTGGAGCACGCGATCGTGACAATGAGCTTGCCCGCGTTCTCGGGACGCTTCGCAATCTCAATGGCAGCGTGGACATTCGCGCCGGAACTAATTCCGACGAGAAGTCCCTCTTCCTTGGCCATACGGCGGGCCATGGCAAACGCATCGTCATTGCTCACTTGGAGGCACTCGACAATTTGTGGGTTGCCGGCAGAGTCCGTGAGGTGCAAGTTTTTTGGAACGAAGCCAGCTCCTGTGCCTTGGATTTTGTGAGGGCCAGGCTTGATTGGTTGGCCAGTGAGAGTTTGCGTGATGACGGGAGAGTCTTTTGGTTCCACCGCGATGGCTTGAAAGGTTGATTTCAGGGGCTTGATGGCCTCGACGCAGCCGGTGATCGTTCCGCCAGTTCCTACTGCAGAGATGAAGATATCCACTTTTCCGTCTGTATCCTCCCAGATTTCGAGTGCGGTCGTTTTGCTATGGATTGCGGGATTCGCGGGGTTGTTAAATTGCTGCGGCATCCATGCATTTGGCGTTTCTGCAAGAATTGTTTCTGCGCGGGCGATAGCGCCCTTCATTCCCTCCGAACCCGGCGTAAGGACAAGCTTCGCGCCAAGCATGGCAAGAAGAGTGCGGCGCTCGACACTCATTGTCTCCGGCATAGTAAGGATCAGTTTGTAGCCTTTCGATGCGGCGACAAAAGCCAAGGCGATTCCCGTGTTGCCGCTTGTCGGTTCCACAATGATGGTTTCCTTCGTCAGGATGCCACGCGCTTCGGCATCTTCAATCATCGCCATGCCAATGCGGTCTTTTACGCTTCCAAGCGGATTAAAAAACTCGCACTTCACCGCGATCGTTGCAGGAAGGTCTTTGGTGATATGATTGAGCCTCACGAGAGGAGTGCGGCCAACAGTTTCGACGATGTTGTTATAAATTTTTCCCATGGAGAAGATTAAGGTTTTGGGAAAATACACAACATGCCCCAATCGAGCAAGGCCACTTTATTGCGAAGACGTGGTGTAAATCCCGGCATCGAGGCGCCTCCAGAAATCCCCCGTGGGCTGGTCGTCAGGATCTTCCGGTGCCCGGACAATGCGCAGCGTGCGGTGCGCACGTAGAGCAGCAAGCGTCGCCTTATCCGAAAACAAAAGTGGGCTTATGGTGAGCTTCGTGAGAGGCAGGGTCATGAGCACCCGTGCATTCGCTACGGCGACGTGTGCAATGTCGAGTTCGAGAAGTCGCCTCGATGAGGCGAGAGCATTCAGATCGGAGACGAGGGTATTTGCCAGGTCGAGGCGCTCCAGCGATGGCATAGCTCTGAGGGCTGCGATATCGGTGATCTGCGTATCGCGAAGCGAAAGGGTGCGGATGCGAGAAAACCCACGTAGCGTAGCTGGGAGGGTTGCCACATCGCAGCCCGAGAGGTCGAGAGCCTCTACGGAAAGCTGGGAGAGGGAATTCCAATCCAGAATCCCCGAGTTCGAGATTTGCAATCGCAGAGGGGCGATGGCGCGGAGATCGCTCAGATCCGATAAAGCAGGAAAACCCGAAAGGCTTACGCTGACTCCGCCGCCTTCTTCCTTAATTACCACGCGGCCAGTGCCGCCATTTTTTTCAAAAATGCTGAGTGCGGTCTCCGAGTTGGTCTGCGCTCGAGCCAAACGATTACTCGATAAGCCACGACGCATCGGGGACTTGGTGGCAAAATAGTCAACGAGATTTGCTGTCATCTGGTCGGGCGCAGAAGCCATTGCCTTGAGCGAATCGCGCAGCTGCGTCTCGCGATCGCTGGCTGGCTTCGCAGCCACCTTGCAAGCGGCGATGAGCGAAGTGAGGTCGCCATGGACTTCCATCGGTGGAAGGCCCTCCGTCTTGCGCGCTGTGATACTTTTTTCGGCGGATTGGAAGGCTGCAAGAGCCGGAGTAATTTCCATGAGGGCAAGGTGGTAGCGACCTTTCATGAGCCATGCGGGCACAAGCTTCGGATTCTCCAGCAGAGCACTCGCGGTGGCTTCGATACCGGCTGCAATACGTCGCTGGATTTCTTCCGGATTTCTCTCAAAGCGCATGAGCTCAATCGGCGAGAGCTTCTGAAAAAATTCATTCAAGAGCATCTCCACGACTCGCAATTCCTCGATGCGGGCCGTTTGATTTTGGGTCTCTTCCATATTCTCTTGGCGGGTGGCGCGTGCGCTGTCTCGACGAGCCGCTGCATCCGCAAGTTCTTCATGGGCTTTTGTGAGCTCTTCGGCCGTCATCTCGGCGCGGGCGAGGTTCTCACTAGCTTGCTGTTCTGCTGCGATGCGTTGTGTCGTTTGCTCCGCTGTTTGAGCCTGCGCTGCTCGTGCTTTTTCGGAGGCAGATTTTTCCGACTCACGAGCCTGTTCCGCCAAGAGCACCGCTTCTTCGGCCTTCTTGCGTTCCTGCTCAGCTTCTCGCTGTTTGAGTTCCGCGACGGCCTGCTTTTCGAGCGCAAGGGATTCGGATTTTTCTGCGTGGAGTAACGCAACTTGGAGAGCCTGCGCCCGCTCGGAAATCTGCCAGAAGGCGACACCCGAGCCGATGAGAATGATGAGGAGTGACGCTGTAATGACGCCGGAAACTGCTCGGTTGCGGAGAATGAGCTTTCGCAGCAATTCGGGCGCAGAGACGGCGCGCGCTGTGATAGGTTCCCCACGGCGGTAGTGCTGTAAATCGGCAGCAAGCGCAGCTACAGAGCGGTATCTTTCCGCGGGATTGTTGCGAAGACTTTTGAGAAGAATCGTCTCAAGATCACTATCAAACCGAGGCATGAACGTGCGAGGTCGAGGTGGTTCATGGCTTTGGAGTGCCTGAGCGTCGGTTACGATGTTTCCAGTAGCCTGAAAATGGCGACGTCCCGTAAGCATCTGATAAAGGACAGTTCCCAACGCATAGATATCCGCCCGCTCATCAACGTCCTTGCTAGATTCCGCTTGTTCGGGCGACATGTTTTCGAGGGTTCCTACGACATGGCCGCTGACGGAAAGCGAGGGGCCAGCCTCATCCGTGTGCATCTTCGCAAGACCAAAGTCGGCCACGAGAGGCTCTCCATCTTCTCGGAGGAGAATATTGCCGGGCTTCAAGTCGCGGTGCAGCACTCCGTGTTCATGGGCAAATTGCACCGCATCGCAAACTTTGAGAAAAATGCTCAAAGTCTGTTCGGTCTGCAAAACTCGCGTCGTGCTCGCGCGCGGCCTCGCTGGCTCCTCAGGGGAGGAATCATCCCCGTGAGAAATTTTCGTGCTGCGGAGGGCGAGGATGAGGCTTTTGAGGTCGAGCACGCCTTCTGTCGTGGAACTATTCTCTAGCTCGTCGTAAAGAAGGTCAGCAAGCGTGAGCCCATCAACGAGCTCCATTACCAA
>Ga0105044_10004038_pt1 | contig 20156 bp, 12 predicted proteins | sample MAT01_FD_78092 | JGI IMG/M metagenome (GOLD analysis project Ga0105044, IMG submission 78092) | Freshwater microbial communities from Lake Fryxell liftoff mats and glacier meltwater in Antarctica - MAT-01 | ecosystem: Environmental > Aquatic > Freshwater > Ice > Liftoff microbial mat | place...
AGGAGATGTTAAAATTCGTAAGAACTTCAACGAAACAGCTTTCTTCTTCCCCGATTTAAGAACCGACAGCACAGGTGCTATCGAGTTTTCTTTTACTATGCCGGAAGCCTTGACCAAGTGGAAATTTATGGCATTGGCACATACAAAAGATGCAGCCTTTGGCAGCAGCACTAAAGAAATTGTTACACAAAAAGAATTGATGGTGCAGCCGAATGCCCCAAGGTTCCTGAGAGAAGGCGACAAAATGGAGTTCAGTGCCAAGATCGTAAACCTGACGGACAAAGAAATGACGGGCACTGCACAATTTCAATTGTTTGATGCTGCTACCAACGAACCTGTTGATGGTATGTTCCGCAATATGGTAGCTAACCAGTATTTCACAGTGGCAGCCGGGCAAAGTGAAGCAGTGAAATTCCCAATTGAAATTCCTTACCAGTTTAATAAAGTATTGCAATGGAGAATAATTGCCAAAGCTGGTAACTATAGTGATGGCGAAGAAAACATGTTGCCCGTTCTCACCAACAGGATGCTGGTAACAGAAACAATGCCATTGCCTATGAGAGGAACTGGTACAAAGAATTTTACGTTTGAGAAACTACTGAACAGTAATAAGAGTGAAACTTTGCAGAACTATTCACTCACAGTAGAATACACTTCCAACCCTGCCTGGTATGCCGTGCAGGCCCTGCCATACCTGATGGAGTATCCGTATGAATGTGCAGAGCAAACCTGGAACAGGTATTATGCAAATTCGTTGGCCACTTTTGTTTCTAATTCTTCGCCCCGGATAAAACAAGTTTTTGAACGATGGAAAATAAAAGATACCGCTGCATTGATGAGCAACCTGCAAAAGAACCAGGAATTAAAAGCAGTATTGCTGGAAGAAACCCCCTGGGTATTACAAGCAAAGAATGAGGCAGAACAAAAAAGAAATATTGCCTTGTTGTTTGATATGATAAAAATGAGTGAGCAACTAAACAGTGCTTACGACAAACTAAAACAAATGCAAAGCAGTAATGGTGGTTTTGTATGGTTTACCGGGGGCCCTGATGATCGTTATATGACGCAATACATAGCAACTGGTATCGGTCACTTGAAAAAACTGAAAGCTTACGCCAAAGGTCAGGATGATAAGTTAAAAGCTATATTATCAACGGCCATCCCTTATCTCGACAAAAAATTGAAAGAAGATTATGATTATTTAATCAAATACAAAGTAAACTTGAAAGGCCAGAACATTGGTTACACCCAGATTCAGTATTTGTATATGAGAAGTTTCTTCCCTGAGTATAAAATTAATGCAGCTTCGCAAACGGCTTACAATTATTATTACAAACAGGCGCAGCAATATTGGGTAGGTCAAAGCAAGTATATGCAGGGCATGATTGCTTTAGCATTGAACAGGACTGATGATGCAAAAACTCCTGTAGCCATTCTGAAATCGCTGAAAGAAACATCAATTACGAACGAAGAGTTGGGAATGTATTGGAAAGACCAGTCCGCCGGAGGCGGATGGTTCTGGTACCAGGCGCCAATAGAAACACAGGCATTACTGATTGAAGCCTTTCAGGAAGTGGGCAAGGATACAAAAACGGTTGATGACCTTAGAACATGGTTATTAAAAAACAAACAAACCAATAACTGGAAAACTACAAAGGCTACGGCAGAAGCCTGCTATGCCTTACTATTACAGGGAACAGAATGGTTGAGCAGTGAGCCAGTTGTTGAAATAAAATTAGGCAATAGTACCATTATCAAATCAACCGATGCGGGACAAGAAGCCGGCACAGGTTATTTTAAGAAAACAATAGAAGGCCAGAAAGTAAAACCAGATATGGGAAATATTGCTGTAACTGTCGGAGGCCAAATCCCCCTTTCGGGGGGTGGGGGGGCCGCAAGCTGGGGTGGAGTGTACTGGCAATATTTTGAAGACCTTGATAAAATAACAACTGCTTCTACTCCACTGAAATTGGTGAAAAAACTTTTTGTTGAAAAAAACACAGACCGTGGGCCGGTGATTACACCGGTAAATGATGGTGATGTTTTGAAAGTAGGTGATAAGATAAAAGTAAGAGTGGAATTAAGAGTAGACCGTGACATGGAGTATGTACACATGAAAGACATGCGGGCATCAGCTCTTGAACCGGTGAATGTACTCAGCAGTTACAAATACCAGGGTGGTCTTGGTTATTATGAAAGCACCAAAGATGCCAGCACTAATTTCTTTTTTAGTTACCTGAGAAAAGGAACGTATGTGTTCGAGTACCCGTTGTTTGTAACGCATACAGGTAATTTTAGTAATGGCGTTACTACAATACAGTGTATGTATGCACCGGAGTTTACAAGTCATTCTGAAGGTGTGAGGATAAATGTAGAATAAGATTAACCGCAGAGATGCAGAGGTGCAGAATAAATCCTGAGCAAAGGAATTCTGCGTCTCCCCGCCTCTGCGGTTTCATTTTTTCCTTGCCTTTTCTTCCTTTACTTTTATAATATGTTTGTTGATTATTTGATTATTGGGCAAGGCATCAGCGGCACCTGGCTCAGCTATTATCTTCAAAAAGAAGGCAAATCCTTTTTAGTAATAGATAATGCAAGTAAAAATTCCTCTTCAAAAATTGCCGCAGGCATTATCAATCCCGTCACCGGCCGCAGGCATGTGGAAGTCTGGATGGCAGAAGAAATACTTCCATTTGCATGGCATGCCTATCATCAAATCGGTAACGAATTAAATATTCCCGCCATTTCGCAGAAAAATATCATTGAATTTTTCCCAAGCCCGCAAATGAGGGTTAGTTTTTTACAACGTATCGAAGAAAAGAATCAATATGTACACAGCTACCCGGAACAAAATCATTTAAACCCTTTTTTCAAATATGACTTCGGTTGCGGTGAAATAAAACCTGTTTACATAGCCCATATTGAAACACTGCTGCCTGCGTGGCGACAACAATTAAAAACAAAAAACTTATTGCTGGAAGTAGAATTTGAAATCAATGACCTGGAAGTGTTTCCGGATAGTATTATTTATAAAAACATCTCTGCTTCTGCAATTATCTTTTGCGATGGCAATAGTTCTACAAATAACCCATATTTCAATCTATTACCCTTCGCCCCCAACAAAGGAGAAGTGCTGATTGTAGAAATTCCTGACTTACCCCAAACTACCATTTATAAAAAAGGGATGATGCTGGTACCGCTTGCCACACCGGGCTTATGGTGGGTAGGTTCTACCTATGTGTGGAAATTTGAAAATGCTGAACCCACCACTGAGTTCAGAGAGAAAACAGAATCGTTATTAAAAGATTGGCTGGAAATTCCTTTTAGCATCATTGCTCATCTCTCCGGTGTTCGTCCTGCCACATTGGAAAGAAGACCCTTTGTTGGGTTTCATCCACTGCATACAAATATTGGCATACTGAATGGCATGGGAACTAAAGGTTGTTCCTTATCGCCTTTCTTTGCAAAACAATTAGCAGACCATCTCTGCTACAATAAAATATTAAATCCCGAAGCTGATATTAAGCGATTCCAGAAAATACTTTCCAGAAAAGTTTCCTGATATAATCTAATTACTATTTTTATAGGCTTCAATTGCCAACTCAATTAACAATAACCAAATTAACCTGTTTCCTTACCATGAACCAATCCAACGAATCACTCTACTCTGTTCCTAACAGGCTTCGCCGTATGGAAAATATGCATGTTGCTTTCTGGTTGTTAAAAGATATAAGCTGGTGTATGATATGGAAGCCATTGGGTATTGCCATGGTTATCCCTACCTTATCTATTGCCATCTGGATAGCCTGGAAAAATCGTCACATAAAAATTGAACTGTCACATAACCTCGCCATCATTTTCTGGATTACTGCCAATTCTTACTGGATGATCAGTGAGTTTCTGGGTTTTGACGAGATGATCGTATGGAGAGAGTATACAGGAAAGCATATTGCACTAATTCCGTTTGTTACCGGTGCAATGATTTTGCTCTACTATTATACAGTGCTGCGTCCAAAGGAAATAAAACGGCGTAAATCAGTTACACTGCAATAAGTGGCTGTTTTTTCTTTGATTTAAGAATGTAGCGGCGAAATAGGTAAATGATGGCAAGTGTGATCATGGTACGGATTTTAGTGGTGTTGTTATTCAGGGTTCAGGTACTGATTATAAATATAAATAATAAATCCCCAAAATGCAAGTGCTAGGCAATAGTTTACCTTCTTATTTTATTGTGCAAAGCGCATAAAAATTAATAACCCTTTGATTGCCCGGCAGAATCGCATCATTTCTTGTATAAATCCAACCGGATTAAACGCCCAAAAATAGCCCTGCCTTGTTATCTTTGCGCCTCAGAAAAGAACACAATAGCTATGTACAGAACTCATACCTGTGGCGAATTGAGGCAAACAAACAAAGGAACAGAAGTTACCCTGGCCGGCTGGGTGCAAACAGTTAGAAAATTAGGCACTGCCATCACCTTTATTGACCTGCGTGACCGGTACGGTATCACTCAATTATTAATTGGGGAAGACCTGACCAAACAATTGGAAGCAAATCCTCTTGGTAGAGAGTTTGTGTTGCAGGCAACAGGAACCGTAAACGAACGGAGTAATAAAAATGCAAATATTCCGACAGGTGATATTGAAATTGTTGTTACCTCATTTAAAATATTAAATAAGTCTGCCGTTCCTCCTTTCACCATCCAGGATGATACAGATGGTGGTGATGACCTGCGGATGAAATACCGTTATCTTGATTTGCGCCGCAATGCAGTAAAGAAAAATATTGAACTGCGTTATGCAGTAAACCGGGCCGCCAGAAATTATCTGCACCAGAATAATTTCATGGATATTGAAACACCTTTCCTGATCAAATCAACCCCGGAAGGTGCCAGGGATTTTGTGGTACCATCAAGAATGAACGCCGGGCAATTCTATGCACTGCCGCAATCACCACAAACGTTCAAACAATTACTGATGGTAAGTGGGTACGACCGTTACTATCAAATTGTAAAATGTTTTCGGGATGAAGACTTACGGGCCGACCGTCAGCCGGAGTTTACACAGATAGATTGTGAGATGGCTTTTGTAGAACAGGAAGACATTCTCAACATGTTTGAAGGAATGATCAAATCCATCTTCAAAGATGTAAAAGGAATTGACTATACAGAAACAGTGCAGCGAATGACATGGGAAGACGCCATGTGGAATTATGGTAACGACAAGCCAGACATCAGGTTTGACATGAAAGTGCTGAACCTGAAAAAGCCTTCTACTGTTTATATAGATAAACAAGATAATGCCGCTTTAATAAACGGTGCCGACTTCAAAGTGTTTGATGAAGCAGAAACGGTTGTAGCCATCGCTGTTCCGGGTTGCAGCGAATACAGTCGCAAGCAAACAGATGAACTGACGGAGTGGGTAAAACGTCCGCAAATAGGAATGAAAGGATTGGTGTTTATAAAAATAAATACCGATGGAACTTATAAAAGCAGCGTTGACAAATTCTATAGCGAAGAAAAACTAAAAGCTATTGCCGATGCTGTAAACGCAAAAGCCGGTGATTTGATTTTGATATTGGCCGGTGCAGAAGAAAGAACAAGAAAAGCCATCAGTGATGTAAGAATGGAATTGGCCAGCCGGTTGGGTTTAAGAAAACACACAGAATTCAAACTATTGTGGGTAGTAGATTTTCCGTTGTTTGAATATGATGAAGAAGGCAACCGCTGGGTAGCCCGTCACCATCCGTTTACTTCTCCCAAACCTGCACAGATTGAAACAATGATCAATAACAATCCTGTTATTCCTGCCCGTCCGGCAGGCGGGGACAATGCATCACAATATTTGAAGCACCCTTATGCTACTATCAAAGCAAATGCTTATGATATGGTGCTGAACGGAAATGAAATTGGCGGAGGCTCCATCCGTATTTTCCAGAGAGAGTTACAGGAAAAAATGTTTGCTGCCTTAGGTTTGGATGAGGCAGAACAACTGCATAAGTTTGGTTTCTTACTCGGAGCTTTTGAATACGGGGCACCACCACATGGTGGTATTGCCTTTGGTTTTGATCGTCTTTGCGCCATACTCGGGGGCAGCGAAAGCATCCGTGACTTTATTGCTTTTCCAAAAAATAATTCAGGAAGGGATGTAATGTTGGATGCCCCTGCTACAATTGATGAGAAACAGTTTGAAGAGTTGCAGATAAAGTTGAATTTGAAAAGCTAAATGATAAGATACATTAAGCTGACACCAAAATGGGCAATATTCCTTGCATTAAATTATATAATGCTGTTACCAATGGGAATTTTAATCTTGAAACATATTCCCCGATCAGACAATTTTTTATTTTCATTTTTATTTTTTTTTCAGCTGATTTGTGTCGCTTTTAATAATTGGGTAAACATTTATGTTGTTAATCGCTTCTTTCCTGACAGACTATTAACAAAAGGTGCTACCCGTTTACTTATCGTTTCTCTGATTTTTGATATATTTTCTTTAATAACAGCAATAGGGGTATTCTGGACTGGCTTGCAAGATAAAAATCTGGTTGGAGTTAAAAGTTCGCAAAAAAACTTCATCCTTACATGCTTTGCTCTATTCATAATAGTTACCATTTATTTCTTAATTATGCGTTTTCAAATAAAAGCCTATTTAAAGGAAGCCTTTAATATTAAGAAGATGACTGCTGATATTGGAAAAGAAACAGATTACTGACTTGGGTTAAAGCGTAACACTAATAAGTTTCAATTTGCTTTAACCCCTACCTAAGGTTCCAGCAAAATATAAAATCGAAAGAAAAATTATGTGGGGTAATTTTCAGTAGATTAAAAACTCTTACCTAAACTCCTTTATATCCGCATCAACTGCATAGCGATATTATTTGCTGTAGTTTCAAATTCACTTTCGGCATAAATATGGATGATGGGTTCGGTGTTGGAAGTACGGAGATGCACCCAGTCATTATCAAATTCAATCTTTAATCCATCCTCCCTGTTAACGGGGTTCATTTTGTATTTGCCAGGCTGTCTTTTATCTAAAAAAGTTGTAGTTTCACTTCATGAAAACAGCAGTTCAATATTTAAATGACCAGAAAGGAAATACTCAGGCTGTACAACTTCCATTAACTCAATGGAACCGGCTTATCAACAGGCTAAATAAGTATGAGCAAATGCTTAAAATAAAATCTGACCTTACCCGATCTTTTGAAGAAGTAAAAAAAATGCGGCAAGGAAAAATCAAGAAACAGTCTCTAAGATTTTTGAATGTGTTGTAAAGTTATTCCAGCACCGAATTAAAATATCATACCTACTACCCAAACTCCTTTATATCCCGCATCAACTGCATAGCAATATTATTAGCTGTAGTTTCAAAATCACTTTCGGCATAAATACGGATGATAGGTTCAGTGTTTGAAATACGGAGATGCACCCAGTCATTATCAAATTCTATTTTTAACCCGTCGTCAGAATTAACAGGGTTCTTTTTGTATTTCTTTTTTATCTTATCAAAAATGGCTTTTACATCAAAGCCATTATCTAATTCTATTTTATTCTTCGAAATAAAATAGTCAGGATACTGATTGCGGAGAGATTTGATCCCCTTTTTATGATTGGCCAGGTGACTTAAAAACAAACCAATACCAATCAGTGCATCACGGCCATAATGAAAATCAGGAATGATGATACCACCGTTCCCTTCACCACCGATGATAGCATCTACCTCTTTCATTTTTTTAACCACATTCACCTCTCCAACTGCTGATGGAAAATACTGGCCACCATGTTTGAGTGTAACTTCCTTTAAAGCTTTGGTGCTGCTCATATTACTTACACTGTTACCTTTTATTTTCCCCAGCACATAATCAGCCACCGCTACCAATGTATATTCTTCGCCAAATAAACTACCATCTTCACAGACAAAACAAAGCCTGTCCACATCCGGGTCAACAGCAATGCCAAGATGGGCTTTTTGCTTTACCACTTCATTGCTCAGTTGCGATAAATGTTCCGGAAGCGGTTCCGGATTATGGGCAAATTTTCCATTTACTTCCTCATTTATTACAATGATATCATTTACACCTAATGCCCTTAATAAGGCTGGCACAAAAATGGCGCCGGTAGAATTAATCGCATCCACCACTATTCTGAAATCCTGTTTGGCGATCAGCCTTGCATTTACCAACGGATATTTTAGAATCGCATCTATATGTTTCTGCAGGTAGCTGTCATCCATTGTAACCGTTCCGAGTTTATCAACAGCAGCAAAAGAAAAATCTTCTTTCGCTGCAAGGTCAAGCACCTTTGCCCCTACTTCAGCGGAAATAAATTCGCCTTCATTATTTAATAATTTCAATGCATTCCATTCTTTGGGATTATGACTGGCAGTTAAAATAATTCCGCCGTCTGCTTTTTCCATTTTCACAGCTACTTCCACCGTTGGTGTGGTTGACAAGCCAAGATCCACTACATCTATACCCAGGCCCACTAATGTATTCACCACCAGGCTTTGCACCATGGCCCCGCTGATGCGGCCATCACGGCCAATCACCACTTTGCATTTAGCTTTATTTTCGGAGATAATGCTGCCAAATGCCGCAGCAAATTTCACTACATCAACAGGTGTCAGGTTATTGCCGGGTGTACCGCCTATGGTCCCCCGTATTCCGGATATGCTTTTAATTAATGCCACTTTGAGGATTTAATATTTAGGGTTAAAGATTATAATCAGGTAGTAAAGGTTGCAAAAATACAGAACTGTTATAAGTACGCCGAAACTACCTTTTGGGCCCTTAAAATGATGAAAATCCTGAAATCCTGTATCAAATCCGTACACTCAGCGTTTATATTTGCATATGGCTTCAACAGCATGGTATAAAAACTGGTTCAATTCACCCTTTTACCACAAACTATATTTTGAAAGAGATGAGAAAGAAGCTGAGGCTTTTATTAAAAAATTGATTGCACATTTACAACCCACTCCCGGCAGCCGGATGCTGGATGTAGCCTGTGGCAAAGGGCGGCATAGTAAAACATTAGCTTCCATGGGATTCAATGTTACCGGTATTGATATTTCTCCAGACAGCATTGCATTCGCCAAACAATTTGAAAAAGAAAATCTTGATTTTTTTGTACATGATATGCGCCTGCCTGCCTGGGGCTGTTATTTTGATTATGCGTTTAACTTCTTTACCAGTTTCGGATATTTCAAAACAAGAAGAGAACATGATGATGCTATACGTACCATTGCCAACAGCCTGAAACCCGGTGGACGGTTTGTGATTGATTACCTGAATGTTCATTTTGCAGAAGAACATCTGCGGCACAATGAAAAAAAACAAATTGGTGAAACAATGTATGATATTCATCGCTGGGATGATGAAACGCATTTTTATAAAAAAATAACCGTAGCAGATGCTTCATTGAATAAACCAGTGGAGTACACGGAGAAAGTAGCGAAATTTTCATTGGGAGATTTTACAGAAATGCTTGCCTTCCAGGGTATGCAGGTGCAGGAAGTATTTGGCGATTACCAGTTCAACAGTTATGATATAAAGAAAACGCCGAGGCTGATTGTAATTGCCTCAAAAGGCTTTTCCGAAAAAAGTGATACGGAGAAGAGATTATACAGTGATGGAAGAACGACGGATGCATTGACATAGTTCAACATCAAAAGGCACACGGAACAAGAACATACCGCAACATCACGACTTGTTCCTTGCATCTTGTTTCTTGTCCCTTTTCTATCAATCCCTCTTATTATTCATCAGCATATATTTCGCTGTTTCATAAAATGCACCAGTAAATTCAGATAGTTTTTTCTTTGTTGAATCCTGTTGCTGCTTACTTAATAAGGATGCCCTCAGGTGCATCGGCTTTAGTTGCTCTTCTTTGGAATTAATATTCCGGATAAAATAAAAATCATCCGTTACCATACCGATAGCATCGGCAGTGTTGGTAATAAAAGCAAAATTGTTTTTCTTCGAAGGGTCTAATAAATCCCTGCCCAGTGTAGTGTTAACATAAGATTGGTGCAGCATACCGGCAATCGTTGGTAAAATATCTATTTGTGATACCACCTCACTTCTTCTTTGGGGAGCCAGCAATTCCGGGGCATAAAACAGTAAAGGTACATGTTCGTCTGTAAGACGCTGGTCGCTCCACACAGCCGGGTACATAGCTTCCGCATTTCCCGCCACACCATGGTCGCCAACAAAAACAAAAATGGTATTCTGAAAATATTTTTCCTTCTGCGCCGCTTCTATAAATTTTTGAAAACAATAATCTGCATAGCGAAAAGCATTGTATTCATCTAACGATTCAAACCCATATTTTTTTAATTCATCAACAGGCACAGTAAGCTTTACAAAATCAGTATCTGTTATTGCCATCGTTTTATCATATGGCCGGTGATTGCCCGAAGTTTGTATGTAAGCAAAAAAGGGTTTGTCCTTTTTTCTGAATACATCATTGGCTTCCATTAAAAGAGCTTTATCGCTGATGCCCCAGACATTTACTTCCGGCACACCCGGCCTTTTGCCTGTGTGCATCTGCAAGTCATTAATATTTTTCAGTAATCCTTCAAAATTTCCAAACTGAGCATCCCCTGCAAGAAAATAATGCTTTTCATAATCAACCAGATTATTAACAATGGTGTGTTGTTTTACTGCTTCAGGGTTGCGGCTCGAAAATTTAAATAACTGTGCATCCGGTATGCCGGATAAAACAGCGAACAAAGCCCTTGCCGTAGAAAAATGCGGGGTAAAACAACGTTCAAAGAAAATTCCGTTTCTGCTCATCGAATCAAAGAAAGGTGTTGTATTCAATGGGTTGCCGCTCATACTGCTTTTGTACATGCTGTATGATTCGCATTGCACCAGTACAATATTGGGATGGCTTTCCAATGCTGTGCTGCGGGGGCCATTTTCTCTTCTATAAGAGAAATTAGTTTTATCCGGCAACTGCATCCACTCCGCCATGATGGGAAAAGCTTCTTTGGCTTTTTGTTCGTTGAATTCAGGGTTCCGCAATTTTAGTGTTGCAAAAAAATTTTGCAGTGGATTGATGGCGAGGTATGATTTGAAACTGTTATTAAATTTAAAACAATCATTACGGCTTAAGGGTGGCCAGGAAAAATTTCCCCAGGCAAATAAGCCAAGTATTAACGCTGCTATTACAAAATGCTTTCTTCGGTAAAGAATACCCAGCCCATCTGTTTTATTAATAACCTGCCAGTGGCTTTTATGATACATCCACCGGAAAAAAAGTACAGCTACAGCTATCCCAATCAACATCCAGAACATCGGGTATGTTTGCCGCATCATCTTCCAGGAGATTTTAAAATCTTCTGCAAAATTCATAGCTCCGGCATCCAGCGGGGTTTTGTTGTAAGAAAAACTTCCAAATCCTGCTGCAAAAAAAACAAACACAATAAAAGTAACAACAGCTAGATACCAGGACCACCACTTCTTATTTTTGCTAGAATAAAATGGCGACATCTTTGGCCACATACTCAGCAGTATTATTGGCAGCAATATAAAAGCAATCCAACGCAGATCGTAGCGAATACCCATCAAAAAAGAAGGAATAGAGTCCCCTAAAGAAATGCCCTTAGGTTTGAAAGCAATAAATGTTGCCAGCCTGTATAAAGTAAATATCAGCAGGAAGATGGCCAGCAGGTTAGCCACCCACAAAATTGTCTTTGGTATTTTAAATCTTGTCAGCATTTAGGCACATGCAATGAGGGGCTGTAAAATAAGACAATTTTGTATGCATCCTTCCGCTATCTCCTTCTTAGGTTTTGCAGAAGTCTTTATAACATACTTTCGTCTTTAATTAATAATCATCGGCTCCATACTTAGTTCAAATACCTTTCAACCTGTACTTTTGCAGCAATGTATTTCTCCGCAATTAATTTCTGGCAAAAACTGGTACAATGGGATCAACACCTGTTTGAAAAAATAAATGGCGACTGGGCCAATCCTTTTTTTGATGCGGTAATGCCTTTTCTACGCAATTCACTTAGCTGGGTGCCCCTATACATGTTTCTGCTGGTATTTGTGCTGATGAATTTTAAAGTAAAAGGAATATGGTGGGCTGTTTTATTTCTTTCTACAATTGCCCTTACTGATATGACGGGTACTTATGTTTTCAAACATGCCTTTGAAAGGCTTCGCCCCTGCAGCGATCCGGATTTTGCTGACCATGTTCGTCTGTTATTGAAACATTGTGCCGGTGGTTACAGTTTTACTTCCAATCATGCGGCTAACCATTTTGGAATGGCCGCATTCTTTTTTGTTACGTTCAGGCATTTGCTGAAAAAATGGGCCTGGGTTGGGTTGCTTTGGGCTGCCCTTATTGCGTATGCACAGGTGTATGTGGGAGTGCATTACCCGTTGGATGTTATTTGCGGAGGCTTGCTGGGCCTGGCTTTCGGCATTACCACCGGCACCTTCTTCAATAAGCGGTTCGGATTTGCTATCTTTGAAAATCAACCAAGTGTGTCTTCTTAATGGTTATCATAATTCTGATTGGTCTCATCTTACTTAATGGTGTTTTTTCAATGGCAGAAATTGCACTTGTGTCGGCACGCAAAGCAAGACTGGAAGCGCAGGCCAACAAAGGAGATAAAAAAGCAAAGGAGGCATTAGACCTGGCCAATCATCCCAATACTTTCTTATCCACAGTTCAAATCGGCATTACACTCATCGGTATTCTGACAGGTATTATATCCGGCGATAAACTTACGGATGATCTTGCCGAAAAAATAAAGACATGGCCCCTGATAGGTGATTATAGTAGTGGTATTGCTACCGCCATTGTTGTAGTGGCAATCACCTATTTTTCGCTGGTATTCGGTGAACTTGTGCCTAAACGATTGGGGTTGGCTCGTCCTGAAGCGATTGCCAAAATAATAGCAGGTCCTATGCGACTCATCAGTAGAATTACACACCCTTTTGTGTGGTTGCTTACCAAATCGGGCAATCTTATTGTCAGGATACTTGGTATTCGTCATAACGATAACCAGGTGACAGAAGAAGAGATCAAAGCCATTATCAGCGAGGGTACTGAGCATGGTGCCATTGATGAAGCTGAACAGGATATTATTGAAAGGGTGTTTCATCTCGGTGACCGTAACATTACTTCGCTCATGACACACCGCAGTGATATTGTCTGGTTCAACCTGGATGATAATGAAGACAAGATTAAAGTAAAAATATTACAGGAAACCCACTCAGCTTACCCTATTTGCGATGGAACTATTGACAATATAAAAGGTGTTGTATCTATCAAAGACCTGTATGTGAGTCCGGACAGCACATTATTCAAAGAAATAATGCAGCCGGCTTTATTTATCCCTGAAAATAATTCTCCCTACCAGGTGCTGGAAAAATTCAAAGAATCAAAAATCCATTCTGCTTTTATTGTGGATGAATATGGTAGCATACTTGGATTGCTTACCATCAATGATATACTCGAAGCTATTGTAGGCGATATGCCCCAGCCAGATGTGGATGATTATGAAATTAGAAAACGGGATGATGGTACTTACCTGGTAGATGGACAAATACCATTCTATGACTTTCTCACCCGGTTTGAAAAAACAGAATGGATGAACGAAGGCGAACATGATTTTGACACCCTTGCAGGATTTATCCTGCATGAGCTGGAGAAAATTCCCAAACCAGGAGATAAACTAAGTTGGAAAGGATTTAAAATTGAAGTGATAGACATGGACAGCCACCGTATTGATAAAGTGCTGGTGACGCTGAGCGAAGAGTTGAAAGAAGATATGGAAGATTAAAATATTAAACAACCGGGTTACCAGGTAAAAACCGCTTCTTTGTCAGGATAATCCAGTTTTGTGCTTTTCCGGTTTCCTCCCACTTTTACATGCATAATGTTCACCTGGTCAATAAACTCATCATGCATAAGTGTATTGATTATTTCAAGCTTGCTGACAGATGAAATATTTTCCACTTCGAGATAACCATAAGCAGCTTCCTTTTCATTTTCATGCCCCAGATAGCTGAATACAACCGGCCTGCCATTTGCCCTGATAGATAAATGGCTGAGAATATATTTTTTAACCAGGGTATCCATCGCAGCCTTATTCGGCGGGTTAATCAGGTCAACTTTTATTTTATAGTTTTTAGCCAACGCATTTTCAAAGTCATCCGTGAAAATTTTACAGCTAATCTCCAGCGTTTTATCAGCACTATTATGTTCTATTTCCACCACACTTACATGAAATGGGTGAGGTGTAACCGGGCTAAATGACGTAAAAGCCACAGCCAGAAAGGCAACAAGCAACCATTTATAGACAGATGCTGCCATTGACACAATATATTTCATACTTACAAAAGTCTGGTTTATTTTGACACCCTTAACAAGGTATTCGTTAAAAGATTCATCGCTGGTTTGGACGGCAATAACTGTTGATAAGATGCAGGATTTTAGTTTTTATTTTGGTTTAGGCTGGGACCATATCATCAGCAAAGATGCACTGGATCACCAGTTATTTATTGCTGCGTTGGCGGCAATTTATCTCATTAAAGACTGGAAACAGGTGCTGATATTAGTTACTGCTTTTACTATCGGCCATTCCCTCACACTTGCATTAAGTGTGTTTGATATAATCCGGTTTAACAGCAAATGGATTGAGTTTCTTATTCCCGTTACGATTGTAATCACAGCTCTTTCAAATTTATTGCAGAAAAAATTTACGCCTGAATCAATTCGTATCAATTATTTTCTGGCTCTTGCATTCGGTCTCATTCATGGAATGGGCTTCGCCAATTCTATCCGTTTTATGATGGCAGATGATCAGCATATAGGATGGAGCTTGTTTGGATTTAATGTAGGGTTAGAAGCCGGGCAAATAATTGTTGTAGCTGCATTGCTTTTACTATCACACCTTTTTGTAACAATATTGAAAGTAAACCGCCGGGACTGGGTAATCTTTTTATCTGCTGCAGTTTTCGGTATTGCTTTAAAAATTTCACTCGACAGATTACCTATAAAAAAGAAAAGTCATGAACAAACATCTCTTACTGTGTTGCCTGCTGCTGACAACAGTTTCAACAGTACAGGCACAAAACATTCAGAACAATGCCAGTTCCAACCATGCCAACAAGTTTGAGCAGTTAGGAACTATTTTACCAACGCCAAATGAGCAACGTACCGCCAGCGGAACACCCGGCCCAAAATACTGGCAGCAGCGGGTAGATTATGATATAAAATGTGAACTGGACGAAGCCAATAACAAACTAAACGGCAGCGAAACCATCACTTACTTCAACAACTCTCCCGAAACATTGAGTTATTTCTGGATGCAGTTGGATGAAAACCAGCACAGCACCGTAAACAATGCTAATTATCAGAGCCAAAACACCATGCCGGTGCAAACCACTGACAAGGTGCTGGATCGTTTTGAAGAAAGAAAATCAGATAACGGCTATGGTGTAAATATTTTAAAACTTACTGATGGCGCAGGAAAATCTTTGCCCTACACCATCAACAAAACGATGATGAAAGTGGATTTGCCAGTACCGTTGAAGCCGGGACAAAAATTCATTTTGAAAGTAGACTGGAATTATAAGATTGCCAACCGTGGCGATTTTATCCGCTTTGGCGGTGCAAGAGGTGGCTATGAGAATTTTTCCGAAGACAATAATAATAATTATACAATGACGCAATGGTATCCCCGGCTTTGCAAGTACAGCGATGACCAGGGATGGCAAAATCACCAGTTTACAGGCACCGGTGAGTTTACGTTATGCTTTGGAAATTTTAAAGTGCAGATGACAGTGCCTTCAGATCATATTGTTGGGGCAACTGGTGAATGCCAGAATTATGCACAAACATTATCTGCTACACAAATGGCCCGTTGGCAAAAAGCACAAACCACTAAAGAACCGTTGCAAATTGTAACATTGGATGAAGCTTTAAAAGCATCCAAACAAAAAAGCAATGCCAAAAAAACATGGATATACAAAGCAGATAATGTTCGTGACTTTGCCTGGACATCTTCCCGCCGCTTTGTATGGGATGCAATGCCGGCTATGATTGAAGGAAAGAAAGCAATGGCTATGAGTTATTATGCTAAAGAAGCTTATCCCATTTATAGTAAGTATTCTACCAAAGCCGTGGCACATACGTTAAAAACATATTCTAAATTCTCCATCCCTTATCCATATCCTGTTGCTATAAGTGTGGAAGGCAACCAGGGAATGGAATACCCGATGATTTCTTTTAACCCCGGCAGGGCATTACCAGATGGTTCTTACTCTGAAGGTTCAAAAAATGCTGCTATCCTTGTTATTATACATGAAGTAGGTCATACATTCTTCCCGATGATTGTAAATAGTGATGAACGCCAATGGACTTGGATGGATGAAGGATTGAATTCTTATTTGCAATACCTGACCCAGGAATTATGGGACAATAAATTTCCTTCTGATGGCGGTGTTCCATCGGCGATAACTGATTATATGAAGTTGCCGAAAGACCAGTTGGAGCCCATCATGACCAACTCTGAAAACATCAACAACTTTGGAGCAAATGCCTATGATAAAGTAGCCACCGGTTTAAACATTCTAAGAGAAACAATTGTAGGCCGTGAATTATTTGACAATGCCTTCCGTGAATATTCCAGACGCTGGGCTTTTAAATCTCCTACTCCTGCTGACTTATTCAGAACATTGGAAGATGCTACCGGCGAAGACCTTGACTGGTTCTGGAGAGGATGGTTTTATGGTACGGATGCCTGCGATATTTCCATTGACACTGTAAAATATGCAGTACCTGATGTAACAGCTATTCCACAACAAGTAAGAGACACAATTGTGCTGAGACCATTAGCAAAACCTACTGTTAATGAATTTGAAGACCTTTCTAAAATCAGGAATAAAACCGATAAGAACATTGTTTTTGAAACCAGCAAGGATACAGCCCTGCAGGATTTTTATTGGAGATATGCCCGGGATATGGAAAAGTATGATACAGCCAAATATCCCATCGTTATAAAACCGCAAACGGAAGCATTGGACGAAGAAGGCAGAATGAAATATGGCAGCAAGCATTTATACGAACTTACCTTCAGCAATAAAGGCGGTTTAGTAATGCCAATCATTCTTGAATGGACTTATAAAGACGGTACTAAAGAAATAGAAAGAATACCTGCACAGGTGTGGCGGAAAAATGAAAAGAAGGTTATCAAAACTTTCATGAAGGATAAAGAAGTGGCTTCAATAAAATTAGACCCGTATAAAGAAACAGCGGATGTGGATGTGAGCAATAACATTTATGGCGATATAATGGCACCGAATAAATTCAAAGTGTTTAAACAAAAACAGAATGTAACCCCGCCAACAGGGATTAACCCGATGCAAAAAGCAATGGAGAAGAAAGGATTCTAAAAGATTCCTTCACCAAACACAGAACCTCACCACACAGACTCACAAAGTGGCAAATACTTTACTAAAACCATCCCATCAAACAGGGATGGTTTTTTATTTTCGATTTCAAAGCTTTGTCTATCCCGTAGATTGTTTTCATTTGATTAAGAATTTCTGTACCCAACTAATATCACCCCTTCGGGGTTAAGATTTTGATTTTCTATAGCAATTACTATATTAATTCCATCCCTTTGGGATTTTAAAGCCTGAAAGGCTGACATTAATATAGCCTTCAAAAAATAAATATAGCACAACCCCGAAGGGGTGATATTAGATAATGTGGAGTAAGACTTGTAGTAGATTATTCCTTAAATAACCGCTTATGTAATTTTGGATTTATGAGAAGTTCATTCTTTTCCTCTTTACACTAATTACCTTAGCTTTGAAAGCATCCACACATTTCGTCATTATAAAAAACAATAATACAACATGAGAAATTTTATTTCCTGCCTGTTGATTGCAATTTGTTTTGGCATTACAAGCAATGGCCAGAACATTCAAAACAATCCAAACAGCAATCATGGCAACAAATTTGAACAGATGGGCGGCACTTTCCCCACTCCAAATGAATACCGTACTGCCAGCGGTGCACCCGGCACTAAATACTGGCAGCAACGCTGCGATTATGATATTAAATGTGAGTTGGATGAAAAAAATCTGAAACTGAATGGTAGTGAAACCGTTACTTACTTCAATAACTCTCCTGATGTGTTAACTTATTTATGGTTACAGCTGGATGAGAATCAACACAGCAGTGTGAACAATGCCGACTACCAGGGCAGCAACCCGATGAGCCGGCAAACAAGTCCGCAACTATTAGACAGAGCTGATGAAGCAAAAACAGATAATGGCTATGGATTTAATATTTTGAAATTGACGGATGCGGCAGGCAAGCCATTGAAATATACGGTGAACAAAACCATGATGCGGGTTGAACTACCTGCTCCATTAAAAGCAGGACAACGTTTTGTTTTCAAATTAGACTGGAACTATAAGATGGTTGACCGGCAGGGCCGTGGTGGCAGGGGCGGTTATGAATATTTTCCGGAAGATGGAAACCATCTTTTTACATTGACGCAGTGGTATCCCCGTCTTTGTGTGTACAGTGATTTTCAGGGTTGGCAAAATCATCAATTTACTGGTCGTGGGGAGTTTGCTTTAACATTTGGAAATTTTAAAGTAGCCATGACTGTTCCGGCTGACCATGTTATTATGTCAACAGGCGAAGGCCAAAACTATGCTGCTGTTCTTACCCCTGCACAAATGGCCCGGTGGAATAAAGCACAACTGTCATCAGAACCAATTGAAATAGTAACATTAGAGGAAGCCAAGGCGGCAGAGAAACAAAAAAGTACTGCAAAGAAAACCTGGATATTTAAAGCCGATAATGTCCGTGACTTTGCCTGGGGTTCTTCCCGTAAATTTATCTGGGATGCATTGGCTACAAAAATTGAAGGAAAGAAAATAATGTGCATGAGTGGTTATGCAAAGGAAGCCTATGGATTATACCGCAAGTATTCAAGTAAAGCGGTGGAGCATACCATTAAAACTTATTCCAAATTCACTATTCCATATCCATACCCGGTAGCACAAAGTATTGAAGCCAGCAATGGCATGGAATATCCGATGATTTGTTTCAATTTTGGCAGAACAGAAAAAGATGGCACTTACAGTGAAGGAACAAAGAACGGAATGTTGGGTGTGGTAATACATGAAGTGGGACACAACTTCTTCCCGATGATCATCAACAGTGATGAACGTCAGTGGAGTTGGATGGATGAAGGCTTAAATACATTTGTAGAATACCTGACAGAAGAATTATGGGATAATAAATTCCCCAGCCGCCGTGGCCCCGCAGCTTTTATTACAGATTATATGAAGTTGCCGAAGGAACAACTGGAGCCTATAATGACCAACAGTGAAAACATTGTTCAGTTTGGGCCAAATGCTTATTCAAAACCAGCGACAGGTTTAAACATTTTAAGAGAAACTATAATGGGCCGTGAGTTGTTTGATTATGCTTTCAAAGAATATGCAAGAAGATGGGCTTTCAAACATCCTGAACCGGCTGATTTTTTCCGCACTATGGAAGATGCAAGTGGCGAAGACCTTGACTGGTTCTGGAGAGGCTGGTTCTATAGCACAGAAGTTTGTGATATTTCTTTAGACTCAATAAAATATGCTAAAGCAGATGTAACAGCTGTGCAATCAGAAACAAAAGAATCCACTATAAAACAAAGTGTGACAAAACCTATATTACCCACCTTTGACGATATTTCAAAAATCAGGAACCGTCAGGATGCAAAAATTAAATTTCAGACAGATGCAGATACCAGCCTCCGTGATTTTTACTGGAGATATGGCCGGGGTATAGAAACTTATGATAGTACCAAGTTTGATGTCAAGATACCAGGCAGCAAATCAGAAGGATTGACAGATGCAGAAAAAGAAAAGTATGGAAATAAAAATATGTATGAGCTTACCTTCAGCAACAAAGGTGGACTGGTAATGCCTATCATCGTAGAATGGACTTACAAGGATGGTACAAAAGAAGTGGACCGCATTCCTGCACAGGTGTGGCGGTTGAATGAAAGTAAAGTAGTAAAAACATTTATAAAAGATAAAGAAGTAGCTTCTGTAAAGCTTGACCCGTTCCGGGAAACTGCTGACATTAATGAAAGCAATAATAGCTGGAATACTAT
>Ga0105044_10004040_pt1 | contig 20153 bp, 19 predicted proteins | sample MAT01_FD_78092 | JGI IMG/M metagenome (GOLD analysis project Ga0105044, IMG submission 78092) | Freshwater microbial communities from Lake Fryxell liftoff mats and glacier meltwater in Antarctica - MAT-01 | ecosystem: Environmental > Aquatic > Freshwater > Ice > Liftoff microbial mat | place...
AGCCCAGAATGGGGTGCGATGCTGGCCGAGGGGCGTTTGGCAATCCGTTATGCGCCATGGATTGCGATAGCGTCTGGCTTGCCACTGGTGATGATGATTGCCAGCCTCAATGCGATGGGACGCCGATTTAGTTTGCGCGGATGGTCGTCTTGAGGGTTGACTTACCCAGCAAAGCATCGCGTAAAACCCCTTCAGTTAACCCGTCTAAAATGTGAATGGTCATGTTGGGGCGTGCTTGCACCAATGCCAGCATATCGGTGACTTTGGTCAACATGCCGCCGGTGACATCCGTCCCCCGTGAGCCAGTGATCGCGCTTTGTGCCTGACCAAATGTCTCAGGCGTCATCAGTGGGATAACTGTTCCCGTTTCATCCAGCACGCCGGGGACTTCGCCCACAAGGAATATCTCGCTGACTTGCAGCGATTGAGCCAGATAGGTGAACAGGGTTTCGGTTGAGATGATGGTGCCGCCTCGCAACGTATCAAACCCGACATCCCCATAAACCAATGGCACTAGGCCGTTTTCCAGCGCCTTTTGCAAGTTGTCTAGCGGCATGTGCTGAGGGATGCCATCTTTGGCAATTAAAGCGGCTGAGGATTGAAAGCGAAAGACCGGTACACCGGCGCGCCTTAGCTGCTGACCGATCAAAAAGTTGAGTTCTGCGGCCACAAATCCGACCTCGGCGAAACCGCGCCATTGTTCGGGGGTTTGGACGCCAGTGATGGTGTCGTGCCGCTTAGCCGCGAAATGTCCGAAAGAACCACTGCCGTGACCGATGATTAACGGTTCTGTTAGCGAGGGGAGTGCTGTGGCGATCTCACCGGCAATCCGCGACATGACATCGGCTCGAAAACTTTGCTCGACCAATTTATCCGTGATGAGCGAACCACCGAGTTTAATCATCTTTAGCATGGCGTTGTTTCCCCCTAAAATCGTTTAAGAACCGCCCACCGTGGTCGAGATAACGCGCACGGCTCCGGCATCGGTTAAAGCCATTCTAACCGCTTGCTCGGTCTCTGATGTGACGAGTGCGATCATATTGCCGCCGCGCCCGCCGCCAGAAAGTTTTGCGCCGCCCGCGCCCGCGTCTAATGCTGTCATCACTAGATGGTCGAGTTCTGGTGACGAAACGGTTAGCGTTTGTAGCAACTGATGATTCTTGACCATCAATTCACCTAATAGCACGCTGTCCCCTTGTGCGAGGGCGATACGGGCTAAATCTACAGCATAACCAATCGCGTCTAAGACGGGTTGTATTTGCGACGGATTCGCCTCGACCAATCTTCGCACATCACCGACAGATTCACGGGTGAGCGCGGTACGCCCAGTATCCGCAATCAAAAAGCGCATTGGGCGGTTGACTTCAAAGGTTTGAGGGATTTGGTCGCGCATGAAATAGACCGGTTTTTCGTAGACAATGACTGTGTTATCAATGCCGCTGGGCGTACCGTGGTGAATCCGTTCGATGTCATATACCAGACCATTTAACACCTCGGCCAAGATATCATGACCCAACGCCAGTGCGACGGCACGCCCCAAGGCCGCCGATACCGCTGCGCCGCTGCCTAAGCCGCTTGCGACGGGGATGCTGGACGCGATTCTAAAGCGCATCTTGGGCGGCTGCGCGCCGAAATGCTGGGCAGTGGCGGAAATCATCCGCAGTAACGGATCGGTTAACTCATGTGCGCTCATCCCTTCTGGCAAGGTCTGCTGAAGGTCGGCAGCTTCTATGATGGTTGCTTCGGCGGGCGTAGCTGTCACCGTCACGCGCAGGCTGGTTACAGGCACAGCTAAGGCGGGCTTGCCATAAACCACGGCATGTTCACCCAAAAGGATAATCTTGGCCGGTGCAGACGTGATAATCTCAGTGTGGGATGACATACAGGATCACAATGAACGAGAGCGCGAACAGCACGATGTCGATTTGGAGGGGACGGTCTTTCAAAAGCACCTCGTCGGGCGCGGACATTTCACCTTTGACGTAAATCAGATACAAATAGCGAAATAGTCCATATAACACGAATGGGACGGTTGCCAACGCCATTTTAGTCTGTGCCAGAATGGGTGAGGGGGCTTCGATGGTGTACATGGTGTAAGTGATAAATGTCCCGGTTGTGACGACTCGCAACATCTCATCCAAGAACTGGAGGTTATAATACTGGAAAATCTTGCGGACTTTCGCGGCGTTTTCGCCCAGCAGTAAGAGTTCTTGGCGACGTTTGCCAATGGCGAGAAACAGCGCCAATAAACCGCTGCATACATATAACCACGGCGAGAAGTTGGTGACTTGGATGACGACAACGCCGGCGGCCACTCGCAACACAAACCCTGATGTCACGGTCAAGATGTCTACAATGACGATGTGCTTCAGATAGAAAGAATATAGAATCTGAGAGACAAAGTAGATTGCGAGAATGACGGCCAGTCTCCAATTGAAGGCAACAGCCAAAACCAAGACGGTCAACGGTAATATGACGACGGCTACCCGCGCTACCATCACCGGAAGCTGGCCGGAAGGCAGCGGCCGTAGGCGTTTACGCGGGTGCAGTTTATCGCTTTCGATGTCAACAAGGTCGTTTAGAATGTAAACAGATCCCGCAATCAGGCATAGCAACACGCAAGCATAGGCTACGGCAAAAAACGAGGGAATATCGAAAAGTTTGCCATCAAAGACGAGTGCAGGGAATACAAACAGCACATTTTTCGTCCATTGTTTGGGGCGCATCGTGCGTATCAACCCGGTAAATGCACGCAATATCCCCTCCGTAGGGTGAATGGTATCCGCTAGGGATTATATCGTTAGGTTTTTCCGGTACAATCCTGATCTTTCGACACGTCAATAGGTTTACTCGAATGAAAGCAACTGCTCAAGCGTATTCTAACATCGCATTTATCAAGTATTGGGGTAACGCAGATGAATCATTGCGTTTGCCAGCCAACCCCTCTCTGAGCATGAATCTCGAAGGTGTTGTGAGCGTGACCACCGTCATTTGGGGTGGTGAACTTGGCACAGATAGTCTGAGTATCAACGGCGAAGTCGCAGAAATTAAGGCGACTCAGCGCGTTTCACACCATCTTGATGCGATTCGCCGCCGTCTGGGCTTGAATGTCCGTGCGGAAGTTATTTCGCAAAACAACTTCCCGATGGGAGCTGGAATCGCCTCATCCGCCTCATCTTTTGCGGCGCTCACGCTGGCGGCGGTCACGGCGGCTGGGGCAAGCCTGAGCGAACGGGAATTATCGTGTATCGCCCGTTTGGGGTCGGGGTCTGCGTCCCGGTCTATCCCCGCTGGATATGTCGAGTGGTGTACAGGGTCTACCCATGAGGAATCAGCCGCTTATACCATCGCCCCGGCCTCGCACTGGGATTTGGTCGATGTAGTCGGCATTATCAGCACGGGACATAAAGATGTTGGCTCACGCGAGGGGCATGGCACGGCTGTCAGCAGTGATTATCAGACTACACGGGTTGCCAGCGCACCAGCGCGGCTAGAGCGTTGTAAAGAGGCCTTGTTCGAGCGAAATTTCGCCAAATTTTCTGAGGTCGTCGAACAAGACTCAAACATGATGCACGCCGTTATGATGACCAGTCGTCCGGCGTTATTCTATTGGCAACCTGCTTCACTGTTGTTGATGGATTCTGTACGTCGTTGGCGGAGTGAAGGCTTGTCGGTTTGTTATACGCTGGATGCTGGGCCGAATGTCCACTGCCTGACCACGGCTCAAGATGCGGATGAGATTGAGCGTCGCGTGCGTGGATTGCCGGGCGTACAAAACGCCCTACGTGCGCGGGTTGGCGGCGGCGCAACCGTCGTTGCCTAAGCGTGTGGTGAAAATCTAGTCCCGGATGGAATAGACAGGGGGTATACTGGGTTGAAGTGTAGAGGCCGACAATTGAATTGCATTGGTCGATGGGATATTGGAGTTTGGCATGTTTGACTTCTTGGTTGGGAACGACTTTTTCGCGTCATTGTTGGCGTTCGGATTGGTCTTAATCCCAGCAGTAATCATCCACGAATTGGGACACCTGTTTGCGGCTAAAGCAGTAGGGATCACTATTTTGGAATTTGGCGTGGGCTATCCGCCGCGACTGTTTAAGCTGTTCCGATGGGGTGAGACCGAGTTCACATTTAATCTTTTGCCATTGGGCGGTTTTGTCCGTCCGTTTGGTGAAGATATGATTCGCCCTCAGTCCGCTGAGGAGGTCGCGCAAGAACGCGCCAAGCTGAATGAGGCCGACATCAATCCTACGAATGACGTGAGCGAACGTAAACAGGAATCAGACCGCGAGCGTTTGCTACGTTTGGGCATTACCAATCCGCACACGGTCAATGAGGCCAAACCATTGGGTCGCATTTTCTTTATGGCTGCTGGCGCGATTGCCAATGTCATTGGTGCGTTCATCGTGTTTGTGATTATCGGCTTGTCCGGGGTTGAAAACATCGCTGGAGAAGCGGTTTCAATCATAAATATTGCCCCATCCTCGATCTTAGCGCAGGCGGGCGTTCAGACGGGTGACATCATTGAAACCATTAACGGCGAGGCTTTCGATGGCTATACCGGGCTATCTTCTGCATTAAACACCGATCAACCCGTCACATTAGGCGTGTTGAGATTTGTCAATGTCGCTGACGGGGCGCAAGAGCCTTCATCAGGAGACCCTTCGCCTGAGACCTCAGTAACAGAACTTCAAATCGTGGTCACGCCGGGGATTGCGACGGCGGCTGAACAGGCTTATACCCAGCAACTTCTGGTCGGGGGCTATCAAGTTGGGTCTCCGGCAGAAATTGGCGGGATTCAACCGGGCGACATCATGCTCAGTGCCGATGGGCAATCATTGGTGCAAGCTGATGCGTTTGAAATTTTGAAAAGCGTCAATCAAGCCAATCAGGGGCGAGCATATACCCTGAAAGTTCAACGTAACGGCGAAACCGTAAGTCTACAAGTTACGCCACGGGTTAACCCTTCTCCATCACAAGGATTTCTGGGCGCAGATGTTCGGATTATCAATCTGATGGCGCGTTGGGATTTGGCAGCCATTGACAGCCAACAAGTCATAGCTTACATCCCGCTGGGGTTTGGTGAGGCCATTAGTTACGGGTTTAACGAAGTGACGAGCGTCCTCCAGACTATTGCTCAAATGCCCGCCCGCCTCTTAAGCGGTGAAGCTGAACCTGAAGAGAGCCGTGTGGTCAGCATCGTAGGAATCAGTCAGTTGGGCGGGGTGTTGTTGCAAGGGAGTATCGAGGTTGGTAATCTATACCCCTTCTTGCGTTTCGCGGCGCTCATCAGCATCGCGCTAGGCATCACCAACCTATTGCCAATCCCACCGCTAGATGGTGGGCGTATCTTGTTCGTTCTGATTGAGATGGTGCGCGGCAAGCCGCTTTCGCAGCGCCTTGAAGATGCCATTATGATGACCGGAATTGTCCTCATGCTGGTGCTAGGGATTTTCTTCATCATTAACGACATCAGAGACCCGATTATCAATATGCTTCGGTAACGTGGCGGTGAGGAGAGATTGAAACGTGGGAGTGAAAGACGAAATTCGCCCAGTGAGTCCGGGCTTTAACCATACGCTGGCCGTGCTATCTCAGTTTGTCGCGGGGCAGCGTGTGCCAGACCTCATCATCAGAGGTTTGTCCAAAATTCTCCCCTCGCAAATGGCCGATGTCCCCAAAGTGTGGGCATTGCTGCCGACGGATGAGCGGCGCGAAATCATGACGGCATTGGTGGAGGCGGCTGAAAGTGATTTTGAACTAGATTTCACCGCCTTTGGCATTTTTGCCTTGACGGATACCGATCCAGAAGTGCGCCAGACCGCGATTGACCTCTTGAGCGAACAGGTGAATCTGGCGCACATGGCGCGACTTTTGGATATGGCACGGCATGATACGATTGATGATGTACGGGCATCGGCCATTCAAGCGTTGGGGCCGATCATCCTTGATGCCGAACTGGGAAAACTACCGGAGGCCGAGGTCACACCGGTGATTGATTATCTCTTGGCGTTGCTCAGCGACCGACGGACGGATGTTTTGGTGCGCGCCCGTGCATTAGAGGCGGTAGCGCATAGCAGTCATCGGACGATTTCGGCGCAAATCAAACGAGCCTATGATGGTGAAGAACCGCGCATGAAAACTGCGGCCTTGGTCGCGATGGGCGCGAGTAGCGATGAAGTATGGGGAGAGGTCATCATTGATGCCTTGACCAGTCGCCATCCTGCTAATCGTTATGAGGCCGCCCGTGCTGCTGGTGAACTCAATTTGATTGAAGCGGGGCCGAATCTATCACGTTTGGCGTTGGAAGATGAAGGGCAAGTCCGTAATATCGCGATCTGGGCGTTGGGCGAAATCGGCGGTAGAGAGGCGCAGCGCGTCTTGGAAGCTATGATGGAACAAGCCGATGAGGACGATGATGACGCCCTAGTGGATCTGCTGGAAGAAGCCCTCGACGCAGCCAGCGTTTCAGAAGGGCAAGTCTATGGTTTTGGCAATGACTTCGATATGGAATCGTAAGGGGCTGGCATGACTTGGACGCTGATTGTTTTGAGTTGGGTTTGGGGAGGGTTGCTCTCACAAACGCCGCCTATCCCGACACCCACCACCGAGAGTACATCAGAAATCGTCATGGAAACCCATGACACACCGCCATTTGAGACGCTAACACAAGCCGATCTCAGCGTGATTACCGGCAATGTACAGCGCCCGAATGGGATGGTCTGGTTTAACAATAAGCTATATGTCGTTTGCACCGGCGACTGGACGATTTATGAAATCGACTCCGTGACCGGCAGCACCAAGACTTACATCTACGGCGTGCGAAATGGTCATATGTTGGTGGCTGAAGCCGATGAGAATGATCAGGTTACGTTGTGGGTTCCCGATTTCGACACCGAAAAACTGCTCAATGTTCAGACCACCCGTGCCGCGCAAACGACTTCAGATGGGTACGCGAATCCGTGGGGGATCGCCGTGTTAGACGCAGAATCGTTCCTTGTGACCAACCTCGGCGATGACTCCTTAGTGCGCGCCACTCGCAGTGGTGAGGTTTTCCCAGTTGCTGAAGGTTTCCGCTCACCAACGGGCGTGGCTGTCGATAACGAGCGCGTCTATATCGCTAATAGTGGCAGCGCACGTCGTTCGATTGAGTGGTTAGATCGCGCTGCAATCGAAGCTGGCGAGTCTGTGACGCCAGAGCCGTTGGTGGATGGATTACAAAGTACCTCCGGGATGGTGCTTGCGCCTGACGGGTATTTGTATTTTTCCTACGGCTTGGGGACTCGCGGGGTGGTTGGCCGGGTAGATCCGAATCAATGCGCCGAGGCTGGCGGATGCGATAATGATCAGGTTGAAGTCGTGTTATATACCGACCTGTCCGCGCCATTATCCGGCTTGACGGTCTCCGATGATATGCGTCTGTTCATCCATACGATGTTCCGCCCAGAGATTTACTGGGTGCAGCTTCCAATAGTAGATGCAGTCGATAGCGAGTAGCGTCATCAAAATTGGAATCAAAAACGCGGGATGCTCTAGGGCATCCCGCGTTTTTGATTATTTACCGAGTGGGGCTGAAACCGTCAAGCCGATCAGAGCGAACAAGACGCCAATGCTGTGGATGAGGGTTGCAACGATGTCCAGCGCCCTTGATGCGGTGATGTAGCCTAGTATTTGCAGCAACAGCGCCACCGTGACCAATAAAATGCCAATTACCATCGGTAGGCCACGTCGTTTTGACAGCCCGGATGAGGTTAGGTCGATTAGCTTTCCCAGACGCTTAGAGCGATCAATCTGTTTGAACATCAATGCACCTGAAACTCCGCATAATAATCAGCCAACGCTGCGGAGGTGCGAAGCGTCAAGGTGACGCCCTCGGTATCATCGCTGCGCTCAATCACAGTGGTATTCTGATAAATCGCAGAAACCACCTCACCACGATTATACGGGATAGATAGCTTTATGGTACGAAGAGAATGGGCTAGGCTGTCTTCAATCACACTCAGCAAATTCTCGATACCCGTTTTGTGATGAGCCGAGATGGTCACCGAGTTCACATAATAGCGTTCTTCTGGGATGGGAGGGGTCACACCAGATGTCCACTGGTCAGCCTTGTTCCAGACCAAAATACGCGGGATAGCAGGGACATCAATCTCGGCAAGGGTATCTTCTACCGCCTCGATATGCTCGGCCACGTTGGGATGAGACATATCGACCACATGCAGCAACATATCAGCTTCTGCGACTTCTTCCAACGTGGCGCGGAAGGCCGCAATCAGGGAAGTCGGTAGTTTTTGAATGAAACCTACGGTATCGGAGATGATGACTTGACGCCCGCTGGGCAAGATCAACTTACGGGCTGTCGGGTCAAGCGTCGCGAATAATTGGTCAGCCACATACGTTCCAGCGTCCGTTAATGTGTTGATGAGGGTCGATTTGCCGGCGTTGGTATAGCCGACCAGCGCAATGACAGGGATACCGCTACGCGCTCGTTGGGTGCGCTGTCTCCCACGATGCCCGCGTACGATTTCCAAATCTTGCTTGAGCTTGATGATTTTGCGACTGATTTCGCGTTGGTCTACTTCAAGCTGTGTTTCACCGGGGCCGCGCAAGCCGACGCCCGCTGATGAGCCTTTGCCACCGCCTTGACGGGCGAGATGCGTCCATTGACGGGTTAGACGGGGTTTACGGTATTCGTACTGAGCCAGTTCAACTTGTAGCGCGCCCTCACGAGTTTGAGCATGTTGGGCGAAAATATCTAGGATGAGCGCAGAACGGTCAATGACCTTCATATTCTCGCCTAAATGTTTTTCAATCCCGCGTTGGTGGCGCGGTGAAAGTTCATCATCGAAAACGGCCACAGTAGCGTTGTTGTCAATCATCAACTGTTGGACTTCTTCCAACTTGCCGGGGCCAATATAGGTGGACGGGTTAATGCTCTTGAGATTTTGGGTGATTTGACCGACCACATCCATACCGGCGGTATCTGCTAACTGAAGAAGTTCAGCCAGCGAGTCTTGCATAGACATCAGGGGACGCGAGATGCTTATTGACGCTGCGACAAGGATGCAACGCTCACGGTCAGCTTGGGTAACGAGGTGAAAATCAGGCATATTTAGTTGAATACCACGCCTTTAACTGTTCAATTGCTTGGTCAAATTCGTCGTCCGTAACCCCGACGCTAAAACGGACATAATCTGTGCCACCCGGACCATAGGCATCGCCGGGAGCGAGTGATACATGCGCCTCATTTAGCGCCTCTTCGACATATTGAAAGGCGCTAATCCGAGTCGGTTTCGCCCAGATATACAAAGTGGCCTTCGGACAATCCGCAGTCAGGCCGATGTCGGGCAGTGCGGCCATCAATTTGTCGCGGCGGCGCTTATAGGTATCGTTGCGGGCGTCGATCCAGCTTTGTGGGGTGTTGTCTAAGGCATGGATTCCGGCTGCATAGATGGCATTGAAGTGACCGCTGTCGATATTGCTTTTGATTTTTAGCAGGGTTTCGACGGCCTCTGAAGAGCCAACCGCCGCGCCCAAACGCCAACCCGCCATATTGTGACTTTTGGAAAGCGAAACGAACTCCAGCGTGACTTCCTTTGCGCCGGGGACTTGAAGGGCGCTGGGAGCGTTATAACCGTCAAAAGTGACTTCACAGTACGGATTATCTGAGGCTAACAGCATGTCGTGTTTTTTGCAAAAGGCCACGGCGCGCTCATAAAAATCAAGGTTGACGACTGCGCCAGTAGGATTATTGGGATAGTTGACCCAGATGAGTTTCGCACGCTGCTGTTCTGGCGGGATCGCGTCGAAATCGACCACATAGTTATGTGCCGCATCAACGGGAACCCAGCCAATTTCTGCACCGCTTAGGCGAACGCCTTGCATATACGATGGGTAGCCCACATCGGGAATTAAGGCGAGGTCGCCTCGGTCACAATAAGCCATACACAGGTTAACGATGCCTTCTTTGCTGCCTATCAAGGGTAGAATCTCGGTATCTGGGTTGATCGTCACCCCAAACCGGCGCTGATAATAACGAGCAACGGCCTCTCGGAAAGCCGGTAAACCGCGATAGCCCGAATAGCCGTGTGTTGAAGGCTTGGCGGCAGCCGCGTACAGCGCATCCACGACATCGGAGGGTGGCGGCGCGTCTGGGCTTCCGATGTCCAAGCGCAGAATCTTAATCCCGGCTTGCTGCATGATGCGGATACGATCCCCGATGCCTGCAAAGACGTAGGTAGGAAGATTCAAGAGACGTTGGGCGACTGCTGGCATGACTAAGACCCTTTCTTAGTGACTATTCTACGGGTAAGGTGACGGGATATACCGGCTCGCTGACCGCGAGTGCCGCAGATTGTAGATCACTTAGGGCGCGCTCGGCATAAGCGCCATAGCGATCCCGCTTGTTTTTCACTTTATCCGATAACTCTGGCATGATGCCAAAATTGGCCTTCATCGGCTGAAAGTGCTTGGGTTCGGCGTGGGTGACATAATGTGCCAGAGCGCCCAACATGCTGGTGGGCGGTAGAATCAGGCTGGCTTGGTTGTTGAGGTGACGCGATAAGTTGATGGCCGCTAATAACCCGGTGGCGATATTGCCGACATAGCCCTCGACACCGACGATTTGACCAGCGAAAAACAGGTTGGGGCGTTCGCGATAAGCCATGGTTGGTTCGAGTAGGGTAGGGGAATTGATAAACGTGTTGCGGTGCATCTGCCCCATGCGGACAAACTCGGCTTGGGCGAGGCCGGGGATGAGCCGCAAAATACGCTCTTGGTCGCCCCATTTAATATTGGTCTGAAAGCCGACAAGGTTATACAAGCTGCCCGCAAGGTTATCCCGACGGAGTTGTACCACTGCGTGGGGGCGTTTACCGGTACGGGGGTCGCGCAATCCAACCGGGCGCATTGGCCCATACGCCAATGTATCGTCTCCTCGCGCCGCCAATTGTTCAATCGGGATGCAACCCTCGAAAAAACGAGGGTCTTCTTGTTCAAAATCGCGTAGTTCGGCGCGTTCAGCACCTTTGATGGCCTCAATAAAGGCGAAATACTCCTCTTTGTTCATCGGACAGTTGATGTAATCGTCATCACCGCGGTCATATCGACTGGCGGCAAAGGCAAGAGTCATGTCAATGGTATCGGCCACGACAATCGGGGAGATTGCGTCATAAAAATACAGATATTGCTGTCCGGTTAGGGCGGCGATTTTCTGCGATAGGGCGGGAGAAGTCAGCGGCCCGGTGGCAACGATGGTCGGTTCATCCGGCAGTTCGGTGACTTCTTCGCGTTTGAGCGTGATGTTAGGGTGATTGGTAATCGCGTCTGTTACGCTCTGCGAGAACACTTCGCGATCAACAGCCAGCGCGCCACCAGCTGGGACAGCGCACGCCTCAGCGCGTTCTATCAGTTTTGACCCAAGCAAGCGAAGTTCGGCTTGCAATACGCCGGTGGCGCGGTCCGCAAGCTTAGACCCCAGTGAATTGCTACACACCAATTCCGCCAGACGGTCAGAAACATGCGCGCCGGTAGAGCGCACGGGACGCATCTCATACAAAATTACTTGATGACCGCGCTCTGCAAGCTGCCAAGCGGCTTCCGAACCCGCTAATCCGCCGCCAATCACATGAATTTTAGGGGTCATTGTCTGCCCATATCTCTTTAGCTTATCCTCTTATTTTAACTTGCTGTCTTGCAGGGTGATAGGGTTCTGCTTGATGGCATCGACAGCGAACTGTCGATATTGGGTGATTTTGGCGATACTGGGATCATTGGCATGGATTAATGTGAGCGCCATGTCAAAACCTCTTATAGCCTTATCAAATTGCCCCATCGCATAGTAGGCGCTGCCCAGCAGGTCATAGGCCTGAAAATCAACGATTTGATCCTCTGCATTTGCGCTGTTAATAGCCCGTTGAACCGCTTGGGCGGCGGTTTCGTATAACCCTTGCTGATAGTAAGCACGGGCGACTCGTAAGTAAATTGAGATTTCCCACGGGTGATAGGGATTGTATTGAAGGACTGCGAGGTAGGCAGTAACTGCACGTTCGTACAGCCCCGTCGAAAAGCAAGCGTCTCCTAGCATCTCATAAGCGCGTGACCATGTGACATCAATCCCCGGCGGGCGCTTGGAAAGCTGGAAATACTGTGCCAACACCTCAATGACACGCTGTTCTTGCCCGTCAGCCCGCGAGAAAATCTCGGCGGCGGTCAGGAGCGCCTCAAGAACGCTGGCTCGCGCCAAGCCACGACGATTGGCTAATTTGAGGGCAATATTGGCCGATTTAACTGATTCATCAATCCGGTGCATATCGCGCAAAACACGCCCATTCAGAAGATGGGCTTGAATCAGCCAAGCCCCATCTGCGCTGGACGGATAGGTCTGGATGGCCTTTTCAAGATAAATCAAAGCCTGTCGAAAATCGCGCTGCTCATAAAAAGCTGTGAAGCCTAAACGCTCGTAAGCATACGAGGTTAAAGCGGTGATATGCGAAGGCTTCATCAAAGCGCGCTGGAAATAATCAACAGCACGCTCGACTTGGCTGCCGGAGAGCAACAGACGCCCAAATTGATATAACACCCAGCCGTAGTTTTCATAGTTTGGAAATTGTGCCAGTAGATGAGTATAAACACGTTCCGCATTCGCCCAGTCGCTGCGCTCCGCGAATCCCAACGCTGATAATTCATAGCGTGCAAAGAAACAATCGGCTTGTAACTCTTGCGCGCCCGGTTGCATCATAATGTCTGGGAACAGCAAAGCGGCTCGTGAGATGTCCTCTAGGCCACCTTCCGGGCGACTGGTCAAGAGCTTGGCACGGGCGCGCAACAGCAGCAGTGCAGACTGAAGCTGTACTGGGTTTGTGGTTCGCAGCGCCCGCGTGATTTTTACTTCTGCGGCTTTAATCTTGCGCTGATTCAGCAACCCTTCAATCTCACTGAGTCGAATGTTCATCACAACCCAATCAAGGCGCTAGGAAAAATAATCTTGCTGCCTTCACAATACACGAACACGGCTAATTATGCCATAAGAAACGCAATAGGCCGCTGATTAGCGCGGCCTATTTGCAAAATGACAATGGACTATTAACCCTAGATTTTTCCTAAGATCAAAGTCGCGTTCTGTCCCCCCAAGCCAAAACTGTTGGACAGCACATAGCGTAGGCTTTTCAGGTCACGAGCGATATTAGGGACGTAATCCAGATCACACGCGGGGTCTGGAGTCTCGTAGTTGATGGTCGGGTGAATCCGCTGATGAAGTAGTGACAACGCGCAGACTATGGCCTCAAGCGCCCCAGCAGCCCCGAAAGCATGACCAATCATACTCTTGGTGGAACTGATCGGGATGTTATAGGCCGCTTCACCAATGACGCGCTTAATCGCAGTGGTTTCCATTGCGTCGTTTTGTGGGGTGGATGTCCCATGCGCGTTGATATAGCCCAATTCTTCTGGGTTGATGTGTGCGCTTTCAAGCGCCCACTTGATAGAGCGTGTTGCGCCGGACGCTGTGGGGTCAAGTGCGGCGATATGATAGCCGTCCGATGATGACGCATGGCCGAGGATTTCGGCGTAAATGCGTGCGCCACGCTTGAGGGCATGTGATAAAGATTCGATGATGAGGATACCCGCACCTTCACCCATCACAAAGCCAGAACGGTTTTTGTCAAAGGGGCGACTGGCTTTATCTGGAGCATCATTGTACTCATCAGCTAACGCGGTCATGGCCGAAAAACCGGCCACAGTGTAATCCTGAAGGATGGCCTCGACACCGCCCGTGATGACGACATCGGCGCGCCCATCGCGAATGAGCGTAGAAGCTTCACCGATGGACTGTGTGCCGGCTGCACATGCTGTTGAGGGCGTGTTTAGGGGGCCTAATGCCCGCAAAAATCGGCTGATATAGTGAGCCGGCATGTTTGGTAGTGAATTAATCAATGCCAGCGGGTTGGGCTTGCGCCAAGTGGTTCGGAAATCGAAGGTGCTGTTGGTAGACATCTCGTGTGAGCCGAGAGTCGTGCCAACCACAACGCCTACACGCTCACTTCTGTTTTCGATGTCATTCACGGTATAACCGGCGTCCTCAATGGCTTGGTGCGCCGCATACACCGCGAACTGCGAAGCACGCCCCATTCGGCGCGCCTCTTTATGATCAACATAGCTACCGACATCAAAATCACGCACCTCGGCTGCGATCTTAATCGCGATATGCTCAGTTGAGATCGTAGTGATATTACGAATGCCAGAGCGACCTGCTAACAGATTTTCCCAAAGCTGTTTTACGGGGCCTAAAGCCGATACCGCGCCCATCCCGGTAATGACAACACGGGCGCGCCCGCGACGAAGAAGATCCATCAGTTTTACTCCTATTTATTGCGTAGCATCAGAAGCTGGTATCTGAGATATTTTCTCTCGGATTAGATTGACGATATCGCCCTTCACCGCCAAACTCGCTTGATGAACTGCATTTCGCACGGCTCGCCCATCAGAACCACCGTGACCAATAATGACAACACCGTTCACACCTAAGAGTGGCGCGCCGCCAATCTCAGACGTGTCTAGCTTCTTGCGAATTACCTTTAGCGCCGGTTTTATGAGGACGCCGCCTACTAGCCAATGCGGCCTCGTCTTTAGGACATCGCGTATGTTTTCAGACATATAGCGAATGCTTGCTTCATAGGTTTTGACCATGATATTGCCGGCGAAACCATCACTGACGATTACATCCGCTTTAGTATTATCGGCTTGCTTGCTGAAAATTTCTTTTGGCTCAACGTTACCCACAAAGTTGAGGGTCGAATGCTGTAATAACGCTGCTGCCGAACGAATGAGGTCGTTTCCTTTACCCTCTTCTTCACCATTTGATAGCAAACCGACACGCGGGTTGTTGATACCGAGAGCGTATTGGGCGTAAATCGCCCCCATGTGCGCGTATTGTAGCATCCACTCTGGCTTTGAGTCCGAATTAGCGCCAATGTCGATGAAAAAGACCGGACGACCAAAGATGGGAAAAACCACCGATAGGGCAGGGCGCTTAACACCCTGAATTCGGCGTAGCTTATCCAGCATGGCGATGGCGTGTGCTGCGCCAGTATTGCCCATCGTCACAAAGGCATCTGCCGCGCCGGTTTTGACCAGTTCCATGCCTACGTGCATGGATGAATCAGGCTTGGCTTTGATTGCTTGGCTGGGTTTGTCGTGCATGGTCACGGCTTCACTGGCGTGCTGTATCTCTATCTTCAAATCGGCGGTGTTATGTTTGGTAAGTTCCGCCTTAATAGCAGCCTCGTCTCCGACCAAGATAACCGTGACACCCAATTCTCGTGCAGCTAAAACACCCCCTTCAACATCAGGGGCAGGACAATTGTCAGTACCCATCGCATCAATAACGATACGCATCATCACTATCCTTAAGGCAGAAACTGCCAAATAGACACAAAATCGGATTGTAAAACCGAAGTCCCCGCTTGACCAGCGTTTAGCTTAACGATATAATGCCTGAGATTCAAGTTGCCCTGATGGCGGAACTGGCAGACGCGCATGGTTGAGGGCCATGTCCCTAACGGGGTGGAGGTTCGAGTCCTCTTCAGGGCACACAAATAGACAGCTCGCTGACCTCGGCGAGCTTTTTTGTTGCTAGAGTTGGTTTTCCGATTTACACTATAGTTGTGATTAAACATTCACCTGCTGTTACACGATAGGAGTTGATTCGCATGTCCGATGCCACCAGCGGCCCTTTACGTGATGCTTACGAGGCAATCCGTGCCAATCAACTGCCCAAAGCACGGGAGATATTGCGCGCCTATATGGTCAATCAGCCTGACGATGCCGACGCTTGGTGGTTATACACCTACGCAGTCGATAACACAGATGATGCGCGCAAAGCTTTAGAGAACGTCTTGCGACTTGATTCGACCTATCCGGGTGCAAATGACCTTTTCAATCAATTGAATCAGTCGGTTCGCTCGCTAAACGCGCCGCAATCACCATTGAATCTTCGCAAGCTGGATGACCTCGCCGCCGTCCCAATGACTCAGGGGCAGAAACCGGAAATTGCATTTGACGATGTGGATTTCGGCGATATTGATGATTTGGATGAAGATGATGAGGACGAGTCCGGTTTCTCACGTCGTCGCGTCTTGTTGGCATTAGGGGGTTTCGCCTTAGTCATCTTGTTGGTGGTTTTGGTGTTCCTATCACCACGTCAAACCTCTGCGCCGGAGGCTACTAATGTCGCTCAAACAACTTCAATAGGTGTTACAGCTAATCCTTCTTTGGACGCTGCTACAGTTGCGACCTCGACAATTGACAGTGGTCTTAATGTCTCGCCTGAACCCTCGCTATCTATTGACCTAACGGTCACATCGGATTTAGCTCAAGCGACAGATATACCAGTTTCGACGCAATCACCAATCGTTGGCGCTGATTTGGGGTCGTTCTATTCCGCGTTAGACTCGTTCGATATCGTCCCGGATAGCGTTGGTGTGGAACAAACAACACTCGGTCAAACTTTGAGCGGCTCTGTTTGTCTGCGAAATCAGGGCGAACTGCGGACGGCTATCCCGGCAGCTATCTCGGCTTTAGCGTCTGCTAGTCCACAAGCGCCCGCTGATGTACAGTTCATTGGGGCTAAGTTTGTCAATTGCGCTGATAACAGCCTGATGCGCTATGTTGTGGTATCAATTGAGGATGCACGCGCTTTCGCGTCAGGCTCATTGAGCGCCTCAGAACTTCGTAGCGGACATCGCAATATTACGCGCTGAAACGTTGTGTTATAGACGCTTAAAACAGCGAGTGTCACTCTTATGCAATGACTTTCGCTGTTTTTTTAGGTGAAATAGTGGAGATAAAAGCGCCACCAGAATTTGTCTGGTGGCGCTTTTGTGCAGTGATGTTTAAGTGTTATGGGCGGGTACGGTTTTTGCCTTCCCAAACGTAACTTTCGTCACGGATGAAAGCCTCTAGCATAGCGCGAGCGATGTCGTCAGAGGGCTGAATAGGGGGTGACTTGAAGAAGTAAGAGCTAGGGCCTTCAATCGCGCCGCTAATGCCACGATCCAACGCCAGTTTCGCGCAACGTAGCGCGTCAATCACCACACCGGCACTATTCGGGCTATCCACGACTTCCAGCTTCATTTCGATGTTGAGCGGGACATCACCAAAACTGCGACCCTCGAGACGGATGTATGCCCACTTGCGGTCTTCAAGCCACGGGATGTAATCGCTGGGGCCGATATAGACATTACCCGCGCCCATATCATACGGTAATTGACTGGTCACTGAGTTGGTCTTGCTGATCTTTTTGCTCTCAAGCCGACTGCGGTCAAGCATGTTGTAGAAGTCCATGTTGCCACCCACGTTCAATTGGCTGGTGCGTTCCAACTTGACGCCGCGCTCTTTGAATAGGTTCGCCAACACGCGATGAACAATGGTCGCACCAACTTGACTCTTGATGTCATCACCAATCACCGGCAGACCTCGTTCCTTGAATCGGCTCTGCCAATACGGTTCACGGGCGATAAAGACCGGAATACAATTGACCAAGCCGCAGCCAGCGTTCAAGACTTGCTCGACATACCACTTGGTCGCTTGTTCACTGCCCACCGGCAAATAGTTGATGACAACATCAACCTTGTTGTCACGTAGAAGTTCAACAATGTTGCCGGTGCTACCCGGTGCTTTGGTGATTTTTTGCGATAGGTAAGGGCCAAGTCCGTCATGGGTCATGCCGCGCTCAACCGTGACGCCCATATTGGTGGGGACTTCAGCAAATTTGACGGTGTTGTTTTGACCCGACCAAATCGCTTGGCCGAGGTCTTTGCCAACCTTCTCGGAATCGATGTCGATGGCCGCCACAAATTCGATGTCACGAATCCGATAGCCGCCGATGGTGTTGTGCATGATGCCGGGGATGAAGCCGTCATCTGCGGCATCCCGGTAGTAGTGAACGCCTTGAATCAGAGAGCTGGCACAATTGCCAACGCCGATAATGGCGACGCGGATTTTCTTGTTTTGTTCGCTCACAGGGGTTTGCTCCATGTTGGAGTGCTAATTGTACAAGCGTGAATGGTAAAGACGCCAGTGAAGTGGCGCAAGATGAAATATCATATTTCTGGGTAAACAAAAGACGGTGCTGTTTTCTGCACCGCCTTCTATCGTTGGAAAATTATACCCAAAATTGTGACCCATACGGGATTCGAACCCGTGTTTTGGCCTTGAGAGGGCCACGTCCTAGGCCTCTGGACGAATAGGCCGAATGATGGGGGAAGTATAACAGGTTGGGATGACATGTCAAGAGACGACCTCGACGTGCTTATTCGCGCTGACGGTCATGCTCGCGTAGCGCCCGTTGGACATCTCTATCAGAATCTCGTTTGGCGATATCCTGACGCTTATCGTATTCCTTTTTGCCGCGTGCGAGCGCGATTTCAACTTTTGCCTTGCCATTGACCAAGTAAAGCTGAAGTGGGACCGCCGATAAGCCTTTTTCGTGCAGTGCGGTGACGAGTCTTGTAATCTCTTTCTTGTGTAAAAGCAGCTTACGGGGGCGGGCAGGGTCGAGTGAATCCCATCCGCTGGCTTGAGGGTACGGGCTGATATGGACTTGGAGGAGCCATAATTCACCTCCCATTTCCTCAACAAAACCTTCTTGCAAGTTGGCGAGGCTGGCGCGTATCGACTTGATTTCAACGCCCCGCAAGACCAAACCGGCTTCAAACATCTCAATGAAGGAGAAATCGTGAGAAGCTTTACGGTTGCGGGCGACGACTTTACGGGCATCTGGCATGATGATACTTTATCCGATCTGTTGGATGACTTTGTTATGGGTTTAACCCCTCTTGCAGGGTTTGAATGGCTTGGCTGAGTTCGAGATCGGCTCCGCTGGTTGAAGGTGGTAGGCTTATGTCTGGCTCAATCCCTTGCCCATTTATACTGTGACGCAGCGGCGTTAACCACTCTGCATAGGTTACGTGAATAGAGGACTGGTCGGAAAGCCCAAAAATTTGCTGTATTACCCCTTTTCCGTAGGTTTTTTGGCCGATGATTAAGCCACGTCCGTAATCCCGGACCGCTCCCACGACAACTTCCGATGCGCTTGCGGTGTAATTATTAACGATCAGTGTTACCGGAAAATTGGTTAAGACGCCGCCTTCGACATCATCGTACACGCGCTCATTATCACGGCTACGCTCAACCAACAACACGCCATTCTCGACAAATTCACCAGCGATCTCAAGCGCCTCTTGCAGCAAGCCGCCACCGTTGTTCCGTAGGTCGATGACAATGCCTAACGCGCCTTGTTCTTTGAGGCGGGTGACGGCGCTACGGAACTGGGTAGGTGTATTGTTGTTGAAATCGGTGATTTGGATATAGCCCAGTCGTGAATCTTCTTGTAACACGCGAAAGAAGACCGACGGGACTTGAACGAGGCCAAACGGCACAAAAATAGATAGTTGTGTTTCTTCACGACGCACGAGTAGATTTACACCAGCGCCATCTTTAACCTCTCCACGCAGCTGGACTTCTGTGTCCGACTCTGGTCGAGAGGTATCCACACTTTGGTCATTAATTGCTAGTAAGATATCCCCGTCTATAATGCCCGCAATTTGGGCGGGGCCTCCCTCAAAGGGAATGATGCGAAATTCACCTGCTGTTGTCCGTTGAAGTTTGATGCCAGCGCCACCGTATACACCGGCCAAAGCATCACTCTCCACTTGTGTTTGTGTGGGCGGGATAAAATAGGTATAGGGGTCGTTTAGGCTGCCCAAAAGACCTCTTACAGCTGCATAAACCGCTTCTTCGTTGCTTGGAACGGTTCGTAAGTAGTAACGGTTTACCCACTCTTGTACTTCTGTTAGCAATGAAAAGCTGGTCTGTGTCGATGACGATGAGAATATCGAGATTCCAATGAAGTCCCGGGTGATAAACCCCGCGACAAAGATGATTGCAATCCCAACCCCAATAAGCGCTCCAACAGCGATAGATTTTGTAGTATCTCGCATCTAAGATTTCTTGACCCTTCATCCACTAATGGAGGAGATGAGTAGGATCAACATAATTCACACAGAAAAATCATGCTGATCCCATTGAGCTTTTCCATAAGCACGCCCATATCAGATTATCATTGTACCTAATTCTAAGAGGAACTATACGGTTGG
>Ga0105044_10004041_pt1 | contig 20152 bp, 14 predicted proteins | sample MAT01_FD_78092 | JGI IMG/M metagenome (GOLD analysis project Ga0105044, IMG submission 78092) | Freshwater microbial communities from Lake Fryxell liftoff mats and glacier meltwater in Antarctica - MAT-01 | ecosystem: Environmental > Aquatic > Freshwater > Ice > Liftoff microbial mat | place...
ACACGCCATGGTCGGCAATATTTTCCGGCTGGATGACCTGCGCGTCACCGCGATCATGACGACGCGCCTGGAAATCAACTACCTCGATATCGATGATAGTGGCGGAAAACATCGCCACATTGACTCAGGCTCGCTTCCAGACACTTCCCGTGTGCCAGGGTGGCCTCGACCATTTGCTCGGGTTGCTCGACGCGAAGGATTTTCTAGGGCGCCTGCTCAAGGGCGAGAAGTTGGACATCGCCGCCGCCACCCATGCGGCGGCTTTCGTGCCGGAAAGCATCACCGCCGTCCAATTGCTGGAGACTCTGCGGCGCCGGAGCAGTCATCTAGCATTGATCGTCGACGAGTATGGCGCCATCGAAGGAATGGTCACGCTGACGGATTTGCTCGAAGCCATCATCGGCCACCTGCCGAGCGCGGCAACACTTGAGTCCGACGATGCCGTGCGTCGCGAAGACGGTTCATGGTCGGTCGACGGCAGGCTGAACCTGGAGCGCATTGCAGCGATGTTCGAGCTGCCCCCGATGGCGGGGTCATCCGGCGACTACCACACGTTGCGTGGCCTCTCCATGGATCAGCTTGGTCGGGTCCCCGCCGTTGGCGACATCTTTGAATGGCGCGGTCTGCGTTTTGAAGTCATCGACATGGATCGCAATCGCGTCGACCGCGTGCTGGTTGAAAAAGCCCCGCCCGCGTCGGGCTGAGCGCGCTCCTCGAATGCTCGGAATCGCTTGCGGACGTTGTTGAGAGACGGCTTCCGGCGATCGCTGGCGTGCGGGCCGCCACTACGTTGTTACATGCCCTGGCTCTGTCGATGCGCGTTGGCGGGTTCGCGGGACTGCCGGTGGCGCGCCGATCACGGCAGATGCGCGCGTTGCGGGCCCGCCGAATTGCGCAACAAATACTGAGTTCCTACCGCTCCTACGGCGAACGTCCACATCCTGCCAACGTCAGAACTTGACTTCGACCTGGAACACGTCGTCGGCCCCGACCACGTGCAACGACCAGCCAAGTTGCATGCAGACACGCTCCACCAGATCCAGACCTAGCCCGAGATTGCCGCGCCAGCCTTGGGAAGCGGAGGCCTGGCTGTTGGTTCCCACTTCGATACTGTTTGAAATTGCCAGGCTCTGAGCCGAGAGAGCGATCTCGACGACGCCGCTGCCGTGATCACAGCAGTTGCGGATCAGATTGTTGATAACGGTTTCGCACAATGTCGGAATGGCTTGCAATAGCACTGGCTCGCTGGCTTGGACATGGACCGCCAGGCCCTTGGCGGCGAATTCGTCGCGGAACAGATCCAGGCTGCGTTGCAAGATGGCGCCGAGTTCGACCTCCTCGCGCGCCAGCGGAAGTTCGCGGCGACTGGACAGGAACATCAGCACCCGGGCCAGTTCCGACAGGGCCTTGGCGGTCTGTTTGATACGCGTCAGCGCGGCCGCGGAACGCGGGTCGGCAGACGGACGCATTTCCAGGACTTCGACCGCGCCGAGTATCACCGCCAACGGGGTGCGCAATTCGTGACTCATGGTCTCGACGAATTGCTTTTCGCGCTGCACATGCTCACGGATGCGTGCGCCAAAGCCATTCAGGGCTTCCACGACCGCGACAATCTCGCGCTCTTCAAAGTCGGTAACGAAGGGCTCGGTGCTGGCTGCGGCACGCTTCTCCAACTGAGCGGAAAGCTGGGTCACCGGTTCGATCGCGCGCTTGGCCAGCCAGTTGAGCGCAATCAGCAACAGCGTTAGCGCCAGTAGTGCGGCAGCGATTGCCCACGCCGAGAGCGTCGCCTCTTCTGCCTCCAGTTCGGTGATATCGATGCTGGCCGCACTGCGCATGCCATCGGACTCCTGGACCAGGACCGCCAGTTCCCGACCCTGGTGCTGCACATTGTCGTGCAGACCCGGGTGAAGCTCACGAATCTCTGGCGGAACCACGCTCTCCTGCGCACTGCCGGGTTGCCAGCGATAGGAATCGAGCAGCCTGTGTGCGTTCGCCGACTGCCCCCGGTCCGGGCCGGAATTGGCCAGCTCCGTGTTGAGCATGGCTTGCCAGAATTCCTGTTCGGCACGCTCATTCATCCAGTTCCCGACCAGCACAATTGGGATCGCCACCAGCACGGAAAAGAAGGTCAGGGAGATCGCAATGCGTTGGTGCAGCGAGCGTGTGTTCACGTTACTCCTGCCCGGCGTAATACGTTGCCGACCCCGGAAATACTCTGCAGCAGCGGTGCTTCGCTTCCTTGCACGAGTTGCCGGCGCAGTTCATGGATGTGCCGGCGCAGCGCCGATGCGGTGTGCGATGCGACAGGGCGCGGCAACGCAGCTCCAACTCGTCCAGCTCGAAGGCTTGACCAGTTGTCGACTCCGGCACTAAAGCCTTCGACTTTGTCTTCGAGCGTGCTCTTGGCCGTCACCATGATCACCGGAGTCTCCAGGCCGAGCCCCGGGCAGGGCGCATTTCGGTCACCAGCCTGATGCCGTTAAGCCTGGGCATCAGCCAGTCGACCACGACCACTTCGTAGATGTGCTGGCTCAGAAGACTCATGGCCAGCACCCCGTTCGCGGCGGCATCCAGCCGGTGACCGCGGGCTTCGAAAAAATCGTACATATTCGCAACCAGTCCAGGATGGTCCTCGACGATTAGGATACTGAGGACTACCAGCGTTTTTTTGGCCACCAAGTCGATCCTCCCGCCGGGTGTGGCACGGCGATACAAGATATCCGGCTGATGTCAGATTAAAGTCGCAACCAATCGGTCTGTACGACCGGAGATTTTCGACCCGGCCGTCCAGCGAATGCAAAGATCGAACTGCAGGCGCTTGCGAACTACTAGACGGCCAGTCATCGATTCAAGGCCGGCGTGATGAGGCACGCTGCCAGACGGGACATTTCTCCGACGTCCGCTCGGTGGCTTTGGCGCCTCCCAACACATTGTGTATCCATGACCCGAACCAATCCGAGAGTCCGTGCATGCTGGGTGAGCGGTATCGGCTTTTTCCTGTTCGTGCTGCTGGCTTGGCCGGTGATCGTGGCTGGGCCGCTCACGGTGATAGACGGAGCGATCAGCACCTGGATGCTGGCGTAACGCACAGCGCCGTTGACGAGTTTGCTGCTGGTGATTTCCTTTCTGCATGGCACTGGCGGCATTGTCGCGATGAGTTTCGGGGTTGCGCTGGCGCTCGGCCTTGAGCGACGCTGGAAGGAGCAGCGCTTCCTGATTGTGGTCATCGCTGGTGGAACCCTCCTAAACTGGCTCTTGAAACTCGCCTTCCACCGGCAACGCCCGGATTCTTGGCATGCGCTGGACTCGCTTGCGAGCTACCGCTTCCCGAGCGGCCATGCTTCGGGCAGTGCGCTTTTCTACGCCACGATGGTAGTGCTGCTCGCGAACACGCGCTGGCGCAGGCCGGCCATTGCAGGCGCGAGTCTGATGATCGTCATGGTCGGAGTGAGCCGGATCTATCTCGGTGCGTACTTTCCAAGCGATGTGCTCGCGGGTGTATGCGTTGGCGTGGTTTGGGTCAGCGTGTGCTGGCTGATCCTGTATCCGCGCCGCACTCACACCTTAAGTTCGTAATTCCCACGCGAGCAGAGCTGCGATCCCGCTTTCGCTTGGATGACCAGGAGAGGCTCAAGAGGACGGTCCGATGTCCACGCTTAAGCGAACAAGATCAGCCCCCATCCGCGCTTCGGCTTCGGTGTCGGTTTGGGCGTCGGTGCGGGACTCGCTTACGGCCTGCGCCTGCGCCTGTATCGAAAGGATCGTCAGCCCGGCCAATGCAATCAACAGCGCCGAGCGGGCCAGAAGTGCGAGGCCGGGATCGCAGCGCAACCCGGAAAAACTGAAGCGCGGCGTGGGCCAGCGCCCGCTTAGCCCGCGGGCAGTCGCCAAGTGTTGAGACATGTGTTGGTCGCGATGGTCGGAGGCCACCTTGCTTGCGCGCTTCCGCCACACCATGGAAAGCCGTCTCTCGTTAGGCAGTGTCGGACTTGCGTCGGAATGCTTCCGACATTTTTCTGACGTATCGGTTTCAAACTGGCCACTTCCGATGCGAATTTTGCCAGCACGTACGCCGTCAATGGGTCCATTCGAAACCACCGAGCTGACACGTGATGCCGCAACGCGACGCTCCGGTCTATACCGACCATTCGCCCGCGTGCTGCATCGCGTCCTGTTGCTGGTGCTGGCCATTCCCGCCGCATGCGCTGTGTATCAGCTACAGCCGCTGCCTGTCATCGACCTCGAATCAGATCCGATCGCTGTGCCAGTCCAGGAGCTGATCGCACACGAGCGACTGAGTCCGGCTCCGATCGATCTGGCGATCCCTTTGAGCGATCTGGATCTCGCGCGCCTGATGCTCGTGACCAGCCCGGAGATGGCCGCACTGCGCAGCCGCGTGGATGTCGCCGAGGCCCAGTTGTTCGCCGCTGGAATCCTGCCGGACCCGCAACTGAGCCTGTCGATTGCCAAAGGGTCCGCCAGCGGGTTGGTCACTGGCCTCGCGGCAGGATTGGCCTTCGACTTCGGCGCATTGCTAAGCGCGCAGCCCAGGCGCGCTGCGGCCCGGGCCAATGCCGGGCAGATTCGGCACGACGTCGCCTGGAGCGAATGGCTCGCGATCAACCAAGTGCGTACGCTGGTCGTCAGAATTCAGAACCTCAGCCGCCAACGACAGATCGTCGCGCCAGCACTGCAAAGCGCGCGCGAGATTCTGCTGCTGACGCGCACCAACTTAGCGCGCGGCGACGCCCGGATCGACGACAGCAGTCTCAGCCTAGTGGCCTTTCTCGACGCGCAAGACCGCGCCCAGGCTTTGGCGCGATCGCTGGCCTCGGCCCGACTGGAACTCAACGCGAGCGTCGGGGTGCTGCCGGCGACGGTCATTAAACTAAAGGCTGTCGATCCAAACCCGCATCAACTGCAAGCGCCATTGGAATTGACACGGCGCGCCCTCGACGCCCGCCTGGATCTGATCGCATTGCGCGAGGGCTATCAGGCACACGAGCAGAATTTGCGCACGACGTTCCTGTTGAGTGTGCCATTGCCGCAGCTCGCGCTTAGTCGTGATCGGGACACCAGCGCCATCTGGACCACCGGCGCTGCCGCGGCGATCTCGCTGCCTTTGTGGAACCGCAACCGCGGCGATATTGCGGTCGCGAGAGCCACGCGAACCCAGTTGGCTGCCGAGTACCAAGCGCGCGTGCATCAGATGCGGGCGGATATCGCCGCATTGATCGTCGAACTCGACGCCATCGAGGAAGCGCGTAGCGCGCTGGCGGCCGAACTGCCTGAGCTACGCACCGCCAGTGCAATCCTGGCCGCAGCGAGTCTGGCCGGAGATGTCTCGAGACTGAGTTTTGAGACCGTACGCGCAGCGCTGCTCGACAAGGAGTTGTCCTCGCTCGCGCTGGAACTGTCGTTCGCCGAGAACTCGGTGGCGCTGGAGACGGCAGTCGGTGAGTTTTTGTGGGAGGTGCAATGAGGCATTCGGCGAGATTCTTGATTGCGCTTTTCTTCGGCGTTGCACAGGCTGGCTGCCGGCCGCACGTTGAGGAAGCCGCACTCGAGGTGGTGGCAACGGTTGCGGTCGAGACCGTTGCCCCGACGACGTTAAGCGAAACTGCCGAAGCCTGGGGAAGCATCGAGTTCTCGCCGCGCGGCGCGCGCATCGTCGAGGCGGCTGCGGAAGTGGTGGTCGATCGGATTCTTGTCGAACCCGGCCAGGCAGTTGCTGCAGGCACCCTGCTCGTGCGCGTGCGCGGAACTGCGAATTCGTCGCTGGAACTTCTCAAGGCGCAAACCGATGCGAACTTCGCTGCGCAAGCTCACGCCCGCAGCACCCGGCTGTTCGAACAAAAACTCGCGACCCGCAGCGACATTGATCTGACCCGACAAACCCTCGCGAGCGCGCAGCAGACATTGGCAAATGTGCGCGAACGCATGGGCGATGGCGCTGCGATGGAATTTCGCGCGGATGCGACGGCGGTCGTCGCCTCGGTCGATGTAGCGCTTGGCGGCTTCGTCCCGGCCGGAACTCCGCTGCTGCATCTTTCCGGGAGCGATGCTGTGCAAGCTAGGCTGGGCATCGACGCCGCCGACTTTGGTAACCTTCGCATGGGCCAGGCGGTCAGCCTTTCCTCGCCAGGGAGCGCGCAACAGCGCAACGGCACGATTAGCGCGCTGTTCAACCAGATCGACCCGCTCACGCACCAGGCCGTTGCCATCGTGGCGCTGGCGCCGGGGCCCAGCATCGCACCGGGCAGCAGCGTGCTTGCAAGTATCGAGCTGGCGCAACGAAGCGCGGTGATCAGCGTCGCACTCCGCACTGTGTTGTATGCGCAGGACCGACCCTATCTATACGTGCTGATCAATGGTGTTGCCGAGCAGCGCTGGGTGGAGATCGGGCAGGAGGACGGCCGACGCGTCGAGATCAAGGCAGGGCTGGTCAGCGGCGAAAGCGTCGTCGTGGAAGGCCACTATGTCCTCGAGCCGGGCATGCATGCGCAAATCGGCAATGCCCTGGCCATTGCCGCCCCGTCGCAATGACACTTGCTTGGCTCGATCGTCATCGCCGCTCGGTATTGCTGAGTTTCGCATTTCTGGCCATTTGCGGCGGCCTGGTCGTGGCGCGAATGCCAGTCGGGCTGTTTCCGCTGGTGGACTTCCCGCGCATTGTGGTCAGCGTGGATGCCGGCGACCGACCGGTTGACCGCATGGTGGTTGAAGTTACGCGACCGCTCGAAGTGGCCTTGCGCGCGGTGCCGGATGTCGTTGCGGTGCGTTCCGACAGTAGCCGCGGTGCTGCCGAGATCTCGGTGTCCTTCCATTGGACCAGCGACATGGTCACGGCGCTGCTGCAATCCGAGTCGGTGGTCAGCCGCACGCTCGCGCAATTGCCGGCAGGAACCTCGTTCAGCATTCGACGCATGGACCCGACGGTATTTCCGGTCCTCGGCCTGAGCCTGACATCGGCCGGGCGTCCGCTGGCCGAACTCCATGATCTGGCGACCTACCAGTTGGCTCCTGCGCTTTCATCCTTGTCCGGGATCGCCAGCGTCGAAGTGCTCGGCGGTCGCCAGGCGGAGTGTCAGATTATTCTCGACCCGCTGCGCATGCAGGCGCACGCGCTCACGCCGGCGGATGTGGTCCAGGCACTGCGCGCAGCGAATCAAGTCAGGGCGGTCGGCAGGCTCGAAGACCGCTATCGCCTATATCTGACGCTGTCGGACACGCGGCTGGGCAGCCTGGAGGACATCCGCAACAGCGTGCTCACGGCAGGGCCAGGTGGTGTGGTCAGGATCAAGGACGTCGCGCAGGTGCAACTCGGCGTGGTCCCGGAATGGACCCGGGTGAATGCCGATGGCCACGCAGCCGTGCTCATCAACATCCTGCAGCAACGCGGTGCCAGCACCGTCACATTGGTCCGTGCCGTGCGCGCGCGCATGCTTGAGCTCGCTGCGAGCTTGCCGGCCGATGTACGTCTGGTTCCCTACTACGATCAGTCCGAGCTGATCGTCGCCTCGGCCACCAGCGTGCGCGATGCGATCCTAATCGGCGGGTTGCTGGCCGTCATCGTGTTGTGGCTGGGATTGCGCAATTTGCGCATCACCCTGATCGTCAGCCTAGTCCTGCCGCTGGTATTGCTGATCACCTGCAGCGTGCTCTATTTGCTCGGCCATGGCTTCAACATCATGACCCTCGGCGGCATGGCCGCTGCCGTAGGCCTGATCGTTGACGACGCGGTGGTGATGATCGAACACGTCGCGCGCCGGCTTGCCGAGCGCACTGCAGACGACGCCAGTTCGGGTTCCACGCTGAGCTTCGCCGCGGAAATGCTGCGTCCGTTGACCGGGTCCTCAGTGGCCACCGTCGCGGTGTTCGTACCGCTGGCCTTTCTCGGCGGACTGGCCGGGGGCTTCTTCCGGCCGCTGGCAATCACCATGGCGATTGCGCTGACCGTATCATTCCTGGTTGCGGCACTGGTGGTGCCGGTCCTGGCACAGATTGCGATCCGCCCGCGCGATGCGAATCAACTGCAAACGACCGGCCCCTGGCTCGCACGCGGCAAGCATTGGACCTCGCGTGCGGTCAGCTACAGCGTAGCCAACGCGCGTGTCCTGTTGCTGCCGCTGGCCGTGCTGCTCGTCGCTGGTGGATTTGCATTCACGCGTCTGGGCACTGGTTTCATCCCGCATATGGACGAAGGCGGCTTCATTTTTGACTTCTGGTCGGCGCCGGGCACGTCGATCACCGAAACCGATCGTCTCGCACGCCAGGTCGAGGACATCGTGGACGGCCTGCCCGAAGTGCAGAGCTACTCGCGGCGCACTGGAATGCAGTTGGGCGGCGGTCTGACCGAAGCCAATGAGGGCGATATTTTCATCAAGCTCAAGCCGACGCCGAGGCGCCCGATTGAACAGGTGATGAGCGATCTACGCGCCCGCGTGGAGGCACGCGTGCCTGGCCTCACCATCGAGACCGCGCAATTAATGGAGGACTTGATCGGCGATCTGATCTCCAATCCGCAGCCTATCGAGGTCAAGCTCTTTGGCCCGGATGACGCGCATTTACGCGAGCTCGGAGGACCAGTTGCCGCTGCCATCGGCGCGATTCCCGGGGTGGTGGAAGTGTTCGATGGCACCCTGGTTGCGGGCGATACCATTGAGATCCACGTCGATCACGTTCGCGCAGCCCTGGAGGGGCTGAGTCCGGAAGCGGTGACTAGCGCGGTCGGACAACTGCTTGATGGGACCGTTGTCGGCAGCCTGCAGGCCGGCGAGAAAATGCTCGGCATCCGCGTCTGGTCACCGCCAGAGTTGCGCTCGCGCGTCGAACAAATCAAGCGCTTGCGCCTGCGCGGTGCCGCCGGGCAGTACTTTCCACTGCAACGGGTCGCCGAAATCCGGGTCGCCGTCGGTGAAGCCCAGCAAGCCCGCGACAATTTGCGTTCGACGGTCCGAGTCACCGCGCGACTGGAGGGACGCGACCTCGGATCAGCAATGCGCGACGTCCAGGCGAGCGTCGCCGCGCTCAACTTACCGGCTGGCTACAGTGCTGAGTTCGGCGGAATCTTCCAGGAACAGCAGCAATCCTTCCGCGAGTTGCTGCTGGTTTTCATCGCAGCCGTGATGCTGGTCGGCATCGCCTTGATGTTCCTCTACGAACGCGCTTCCATCGTCGCCACAATCCTAATCACCGCATGCTTAAGCGTGCCGGGCGTGTTTATCGGATTGTGGTTCGCCGGCAGCGAACTCGATCTCTCATCCATGATCGGCCTGACCATGATCGTCGGGATCGTCACGGAGGTGGCCGTGTTCTTCTTCGCCGAGATCGACACCAGTCAGACAATCGGTGCCGCAGAACTTGCCAATGCCGCCGCAGCGCGCCTGCGCCCGATCCTGATGACCACCGGCATCGCCATTCTGGCGCTGCTGCCCTTAGCGCTTGGGATCGGCACCGGTTCGGAAATGCAAAGACCGCTCGCGATTACAATCATTTCCGGCCTGATTCTCGCGCTTCCGCTAGTGCTCCTGGTGATGCCGGCGCTGTTTATGGTGCTCGACGGATTCGCGCGTCGCTGACCCTGCAATGTCGAAGTCGGGACGCCACGGTCACGAGATTTCCCGGACCGGAACTTGTCAGGATACGACCGCGCTCGCAGAACAGTGTCCGGGGAACCTGCGTGAACGCACTCAAACTGAACTCACTAATTTTGCCGTGCGCAAAAAATACTTCGGCGCATTCACGAGAAAAGCCAAGGCCCATGCGCCACGAAGGCCAGCCAGAACGCGGTCACGACGATGACAGCAGTGAGAGCGGCCTTCCAAATTCAACACCGATCGGCCCGACAGGCTGCAAGCCAAGGCCAGTCACGCCAGCGCAGCGGCGCCTCGGACGGCGTGCGCCCGAAGATCCTGCGCGCGAGCAGGCACAAGCCGAGTCCGATGCCGGATCCGGGCATACAGCAGGCCGGCCAATAGCACCGGCTCGACGCCGCCGAGCAAGGCCTTGGCCAAGGGCGTGCTGGCGCCGAACAAGGCCGCGGCGAGCAAGGCGGCACCGATGCCGGCCGGAAAACTGTGCGTGCTCATGCTGCGCCATGGCGGGTGTTCTTCAAGCTATCGGGTTCCCGGTGAAGTAACCGATAGAGCGCCGGCAGCACCAGCAGCGTCAGCAAGGTCGAGGATAGGATGCCGCCGATGACGACCGTGGCCAGCGGGCGTTGCACTTCGGCGCCGGTGCCGACATTGAGCGCCATCGGCACGAAACCGAGCGAGGCCACCAGCGCGGTCATCAGCACCGGGCGCAAGCGCGTCAGCGCGCCGTCGATGATGGCGAATTCCAGCGGATCGCCTTGTTCGCGCAGTTTGCGGATGAAGGTAATCATGACCACGCCGTTCAGCACCGCGACGCCGGAAAGTGCAATGAAGCCGACGCCAGCCGAGATCGAGAAGGGCAGATCGCGCAGCCACAGCGCGGCAACACCACCGGTCAGCGCCAACGGCACGCCGCTGAAGACGACCAACGCGTCGCGCGCGGAGCCGAAGGCCATGAACAACAATCCGAAGATGCCCAGCAACACCACCGGCACCACGATCTGCAGGCGTCGGGTTGCCGAAATCAATTGCTCGAAAGTGCCACCGTAGTCGACCCAGTAGCCGGTAGGCAATTCAACTTCCGCGGCGATGCGCTCGCGCAATTCGCCGACAAAGGAACCCAAGTCACGCTCACGCACATTGGCGGTCACTACCACGCGGCGCTTGCCGTTCTCGCGGCTGATCTGGTTCGGGCCGGGCGCAATGTCCAGGCTGACCAACTCACCGAGCGGAACATAGCCGGTGGTCGCGGTCAGCGCTTCGCCCGGCGTGTGTGTGCGTGCAGGAGAGGCTGGCGGCGGCAGCGGAACGGGCAGGTCCGCGAGCCGGTCGAGATCCGTGCGCAGCGCTTCGGGCAGGCGCACCACGATATCGAAACGACGGTCGCCTTCGAACAACTGCCCGGCGCTGCGCCCGCCCATGGCGATGGAAACGGTCTCCTGCACGTCCTCGATGCTCAAGCCGTAGCGCGCGAGCGCAGCCCGATCTGGCGTGATGGTCAGCACCGGCAGGCCGGTGACTTGTTCAACTTTGACGTCAGCGGCGCCGGCGACCTGCTGCGCGACGGCTTCGATGCGCTCGCCGAGACCGGCCAACGCTTCCAGGTCGTCGCCAAAGACCTTGATCGCAACATCGGCGCGAACGCCCGCGATCAACTCATTCATGCGCATCTGCACTGGCTGGGTGAACTCGTAATTGTTGCCCGGGATGGTCAAGACCGCCGCCTCCAGCTCGCGGATCAACTGCTCGCGTGGCTTGCGCGGATTCGGCCACTCGCTGCGCTCCTTGAGCATGATGAAAGTGTCGGCGACCGAGGGCGGCATCGGATCGGTCGCCACCTCGCCGGTGCCGATCTTGGCAAATACATCGTCGACTTCCGGGAACTCGCTGATGCGCGCTTCGAGCTGCGTCTGCATGCGCACAGCCTGGTCGAGACCGGTGCCGGGGATACGCAGCGCATGCAGCGCGATATCGCCCTCATCCAGGCTCGGAATGAACTCGCTGCCGAGCCGCGTCGCCAGCAGTACACTGCCCGCGACCAGAACCAGCGCGGCTGCCACGATGGCGATGCGCCAGCGCAGTGCCACTTTAAGCAGCGGCGCATAGGCGCGTTTGGCGCCCGCAATCAGCAGATTGTCCTTTTCCGCGACCCGGCCGGTCACGAACATGGCCACCGCGGCCGGTACAAAGGTCAGCGACAACAGCATCGATGCGACCAGCGCAATGACCACGGTAAAGGCCATCGGATGGAACATCTTGCCCTCGATCCCGCTCAAGGCAAAGATCGGCAGATACACCGCGGTGATGATCATCACGCCGAACAAGCTCGGCCCGATCACCTCCGACGTGGCGCTCGCCGCCGCCTCAAGGCGCTCCTCGCGCGTGAGCAGGCGCCCGAGCCGGCGCTGGGCCTCGCCGAAGCGGCGCAGGCAGTTCTCGACAATGATCACCGCACCATCGACGATCAAGCCGAAGTCGAGTGCGCCCAGGCTCATGAGGTTACCGGAGACGCGGTTCTGCACCATCCCGGTCAGGGTCATCAGCATGGTCAGCGGGATCACGGCTGCCGTGATCAATGCCGCGCGCAAGTTGCCGAGCAGCAGGAACAGCACGGCGATCACCAGCAGCGCGCCTTCCCACAGGTTGGTTCGCACCGTGGCGATGGTGCGGTCGACCAGTTGCGTGCGATCGTAGACCGCCGTGGCGCTGACACCGTCCGGCAAGCTGGCATTGATACTTTCCAGGCGCTCGGCCGCGCGTCGGGCAACCACTCGGCTGTTCTCGCCGACCAGCATGAACACCGTGCCGAGCACGATCTCCTGGCCATTCTCGGTCGCAGCGCCCGTGCGCAGCTCGCTGCCTTCCACAACTTGTGCGACTTCGCGCAGGCGCACCGGAACGCCGTCGCGCTGGGCCACGATGATCTCCGGCAAGGCCTCGATCGACTCGATCTGGCCGGGCACGCGGATCAGGTACTGCTCGCCGGAGCGCTCGATGTAGCCGGCGCTTGCATTGGCGTTGTTGCGCGCCAGTGCAGCGAGCACATCTTGCAGGCTGAGCCCGAAGGCCACCAGCCGCGCCGGGTCCGGCGTGACGTGGATCTGGCGCACATAACCGCCGACCGTGTTGACCTCGGTGACGCCGTCGAGGTTGCGCAACTGCGGCCGCACCACCCAGTCCTGCAAGGTGCGCAGATCGGTCGGCGACCAGGGCTTGCCGTCCGCGTTACGCGCGTCGGCGTCGGCGTGGACGGTGTACATGAAGATCTCGCCAAGCCCCGTCGTTACCGGTCCCAGGCTCGGCTCGATACCGGGCGGAAGCTGACCTTTGGCCGTCTGCAGGCGCTCGGCGACCTGTTGGCGGGCGAAATAAATGTCGGTGCCGTCCTCGAACACCGCGGTGACTTGGCTCAGCCCATAGCGCGAAATCGAGCGCGTGTAGTCAAGCCGGGCGAGGCCGGCGAGGGCAGTCTCGATCGGAAAGGTCAGGCGTTGCTCGGCTTCGAGCGGACTGTAGCCATTGGCCTCGGTGTTGATCTGTACCTGTACGTTGGTGATGTCCGGGACCGCATCGATCGGCAGGCGCTGGTAGTCGTACACGCCGAGGGCGGCAAAGCCCAGCGCGATGAGCAGCACCAGCCATCGATGCGCGATGGCGAGACGGACGATTCGCTCCAGCATGGCGCGGTTCTCAGTGGTCGTGGCTGGCACCGGACTTCTCGATGTCGGCCTTGATCAGAAAACTCTGCTCGGTCACATAGGTAGTGCCGGGCTTGAGGCCGCCGAGCACCTCGGCGTGCTCGCCGTCCTGCTCGCCAAGCTCGAGCATGCGCACCTCGTAGCGCTCGCCGACCTGTGCGAAGACCACGGTGAAGTCGCGAAAGCGCTGCAGACCGGCGCGTTTGACCGCGAGTGGCACCTCGCGTGCGGCCACCGTCACCTCGGCTTGGACGCTCATTCCGGGGCGCCAGTGCCCTTGTGGATTCGCCAGCACAGCGCGCGCGACCAGGGTCTGGCTGGCCGCGCTCGCCAACGGCAACAGGCGCTCGATCACGCTCTGCGCCGTCAGGTCGCCCGCGCTGGCGATATGCACGGCCTGGCCCGGTGCCAGTCGCATGGCATCGGCGCCAAAGGCGTTCAGCTCAACAATAAGCGCAGACAGATCGGCAATCTCAAACAGCGGCGCTTCGCCGGCGACATTGCCGGCATTGGTATGCCTGGCCAGCACCGTGCCGGCGAACGGCGCGGTCACGGCGAAGCTGCGCAAGCTGTCGCGATTTTCGACAATTGCCAGCGTCTGCCCGGCCTTGACCGTGTCGCCGAGCTTGACCCGCACCTCACGCACCGGCCCCGGAAATCGCGAGCGCACCTCGGCGAAGCGATCACCGTCGAGCGTGACCCGACCCATCAGCCGGATGCTGTCGTGAATCGTCGCTGGCCCCGCGACCTCGGTCCGGACGCCTGCCGATTCGGCGATTGCGGCGGGCATTTGCGTGCGCCCTTCGTAGGATTCGTAGGTCCACTGATAGTCGCGGCCCGCATGGGTCGCGCTGACCTTGACGTCGAAGGAATGCGGCTCGACCACGCTGCCGCTGCCGACCAGATGATCGCCTTCGGGCACGAAGCTGAAACGGTCGACGGCACCGTCCAGGCGGCCGAGTTCGATGCTGGCGGAGACCTCACTCGGCGCCAGCGCCTGGTCCTTGTGATAGGCGTAGAGATGAAACTGAGGCGACGCGCCGCTCTCGAAAAGCGAAACCTCGATCGCGAAATCCGCCGTGCGCAGCATGCGTCCGCGGTGTGGTCCGCGCTCGAACTCGGCGGCTGCCGGTGCTTCGTGACCATGCTCATCAGCGTGTGCGTCGGCGCCATGCGGCTGGTCGGAGCAGGCGGTCAGCACCAGCGCGAAGAGAGCGATCAGAATCAATCTGAACCTGTTCATGGCTGGGCTCCGGAAACGGCCGTCGATCGTTCGATCTCGGCAAGCAACTGGTGATAGCGGGCGGCCGCGGCGAGCTGCTCCTGACGTAACTGCAAGACCGCGGCCTGCCCTTCAGTCAACTGCAGGATCGAATAGCGGGCGTCGTCGTAGCCGGCCTGAGTCAGCGCCAGTGCCTTACTGGCCGCCGGGATCATGCGTTCGCTGATCGCGTCGAACTCGGTGCGCGCATGGCGCAACTCTTGGAAGCGCGCGAACAAGAGCTGGCGGGCTTCCAGCGCAGCGGCCTCCTGGCGGGCATCCACGGCCGCGCGTTCTGCGTCGATCCGTCCGAGCATCAGCGACGAGCGCTGGCGAGTGCCGAACGGCATCGCAAAAGACAACACCAACCCCTGATCATCGAGTGCTTCGAGACGACGCACCCCAAGGCCGAGCGACAGATCCGGCCGCGCAGCCGCGATTGCCACCGCACGATCGGCTTCAAGTCGATTCGCCTCGAGCGTGAAAGCCGCGGTCTCGGCGGTGTCGGGCAATCTCGCCGTCAGCGCCTGGAGCTCCGGCAATGCCGGCAGGCGCAACAATTCGCCCGTCGCCTCGATCGGCAGCGCGGCGGATTCCCCCCACAGCGCTGCCAACGCGAAGCGAGCGCTAGCGAGCTCGTGTTCGGCGTGTTCCAGCTCGATCTCGGCGCGCACGCTGGCAATCTGCGCCAACGCAGCATCCGCCTCGGCGGCAACCCCACGGTCCACACGCTGGCGCACCGCTTGCTCGGTAGCGCGCACGCCTTGCAATTGGCTGCGGACCATTTGCAGCTCAAGCTCCGCTTTGGCGACTTCGATATAGCGCCGCGTGGTCTCAGCCGCCAGATCCAGGCGCCGCTGACGCCGCAAATTCTGCTGACGCTCGATATCTGCCAAGCCGCGTGCCTGACGCGCGTCACGTTTGCCACCGAGCTCGAACACTTGGCTCAGGCGCAAGGTAGTTTCGGCGCTATGCACCCCGCGGAGCGAACCTGTGCCGGCGACATTCTCAAGATCCGCGCCGAGTACCAGCGCTGGCGACAACCCGTCCAAACGCGCCTGACTCTCCACCGCCTCGACCGCCAAGCCCTCGGCCCGCAAGGCCGGATTGCGGGCAAGCGTGCGCTTGATCGCCGCCTCCAGGCTCAACGGTTCTGCGTACGCCGGACCCACAAGCACGCTCATCCACCCGGCAATCGCCAGGATTACACCCACACGAGAAAACACGCTCATCTCCCATCATTGAACTGATTCGCAAGTACGCAATAGCCGTTGGGGCGATTACGTCAACTACGGCAGTTCAAACGATCGGGGGGCGATCCGGCGGAGGCGCGGAGGGATTCGCGGGTTGAGCAGCCCGCATGGAAATCGACCAGGCAGCGGGCGTAATTGCGTTGAGCAAAGCCAGCTCAGCACTGGTCGGGATCGCGAAAGCAGAGGCGCAGAAATGCCCATGCAGGACCACCGACTCGGGGTGCTCCTCGGGGGTGGGAATCGGATCGGTGTGATCCGCCAACACCGGCACCTGCGCGTGCGCGTGGGTGTGTTCGTGCGCGTGCTCGGCCGAGTGAAGGGCATGAATCTGCAGGCGCGGCAAGCCGGTTACGATCAAGGCAAACAGCAATAGAACGCCGAAACCGCGCAGCCATGCGCTGCGCAAAACCGCAATCCGGCAGTTTGCGAAAGAGATCATCAGACGAGGATGCCTCAGATGGCTTGCAATCGGCAATGCGCCGTCGTTAACGGCCCTCTGCAAGCGCGGATTCCGTTCAGATAGTCGCCATATCGCTCGTGCATCGTCGCGGGGCAGAGCCGCCTTAAGGGTTTGCTCATCGCCTCCTCGAGCTAATTGAGCTCTGGCCGATAGGCAAGTCCTCGACGCCGGGTCCGCGCGCACGCGGACCCGGAACCAGGGGAAAACATCAAGGACGCGCAGTAACCTCCGGCCCCAAAAGAGCGCCGAGCCCGCATAGGACGCGTTGAGGAACGAAGCGCAGTGACAAAAAATCGTTTACATCCGGAAACTTCGAGCACCGGCTGGAAACATCGAGCGCGCGAACTTGACTCCGGCCCAAAAAACTTCGACCCGCGCAGGACGCGTAAACCGCCCGAAGTTAAAGGACAATGCTCTCCAACTCCGGCACCAACGATATCGCTCGTTGTCTGGCTGCTGGCGTAGTCATCGATTTCTGATACGACTGCATACCGCGCGAATACCACTCTCTGGCTAACTCCGCTGGTCCCCATATGTGCAAAGCACCTGCAAGATAGATTGCGGCTTCGCCCTGCATGATCGGAGCAACCTCGGCGTCGGCATAGAGCGATATTGTCGACACCACAGCCGATTCGATCGCTTGATTGGCCTGCTCTGGTTTCAGTTGCGGGCTCGCGCGCGCGAGTCTCGCACTCGCAAGTGCGCGCATGCTCGGGACGCGTTTGGCATAACCGGGCAACGGGGTGTTGCCGAGGTTCCCGGCGAGCACAAGCACTTCACTGAAAATTGCCAAGGCGTCGTCGTTACGTTGTTGCACGAGCCTCACTTGTGCTTGCACCAATAAGGTATCGCCAAGAAAACGCGGCAAATATTCTCTTACCGCGGGTAGCGTTCTTGCCAGGGCTTTATCGGCGCTACCAACGTCCGCCTGCAACAGACTCAGCATGGCCTCGTTGCGACCAAGGTATAGCGTTTCGATGTGGTCTGGACCCCACTGTGCAATGCGCAGCGCTTTGGCGAGGTCCAACTGCATCCGGGCCTGCTCCAGATTGCCTTGATTGGCTTCGAGCGCCACCATCGCTTCGATGACACTAGGCCTGCCGCGACTGTCTGCCCCGCTTGCCTCAAGCAGCACCAGCGACCGGGCAAGAGCAGACCGCGCCTCCTGATAGTGTCCCAAGGTACTCAGCATGACGCCGACATTGTGGTAATCGACAGCCAAGGCCGGGGCGTCGGCACCTAATAGCGCAATTTTCTCGCTCAAGTTTCCCTGGGCAATTGAAAGCGCTTCGCGCGTGCGGCCAAGGCTGTTGCTTAGCCCCACCAAAGTGGTGCCCACCCTAAGTCGTCCCTGGCGCACTTTGACGCTTTGCACCGCCACCTGGTCGAAAAGCACTAGGCTTTGGCGAAGATCTCGCTCTGACTGGACGTAGTGGCCCAACTTCAGATGGGAACTGCCGCGCGTTTGCATAGCCTCGGCTGCCAGACGCGTGCGTTCCTCATAGGTGAGTTGCCCGATGCGCTCCAACGCCGTGTCCAGCGTCTTAATCGCCTCCGCATGACGACCCAGCATACTCAAGCCCTTGGCGAAACTGACGCCAATTTCAGCTTGCGCTTCTGGCGCCTCAGCCAGTTCGGAGTCGATTTTCGGTATCGACGCCAACATCCAGTCACTCACGGTCAAGCTATTGTTTTCACCCGGCCTCGCATCCTCGAGGCGCGCGACGAAAAAATCGCGCACGACGTTCGCGCGCTGCGTGGCCTTCTCCGCACGCACGAGTTCTCCGCGCGCGATTTGCGCCTGCCAGAGGGCTGCGCTCAATCCCGCGATGAGCGCGAAAATCACCGCAGAGCCACTTAACACGAAGCCACGATTGCGCCGCACAAAGGTGCGCACGCGATAGCTATGCGTATCCACCTGTGCGGCCACCGGCATGTCGGCAAGCCAAGCACGCAAATCGCTACCAAAAGCCGCAGCGTTAGCGTAGCGACGTGCCGGCTCTTGCCGCAACGCCATCAGCAGGACGGTGTCCAGATCGCCGGCCATCTCACGCGCCGCGCGCGCCTGTTCAATGCTTGTGGTCTTCTCGCTCGCTTTCGCCTGGCCGCGCCGCAGCGCCACGCTCGGGCGCTCGACGGTTTCCTTGCGCACCTCTTCGGCTAGGCTTACCAGCGCACCGCTGCGCTGATGCGGCAGGGCGTCGGTCAACAACTGATACAGAATCACTCCCAAAGCATAGACGTCGGTTGCGGTGCTGATCGGTTCGCCAAATATTTGCTCAGGTGCTGCATATACCGGTGTCATCGCGCGCATTTCGCTCGCGGTTTGTCGTGGATCCGAACTGTCCAGCAGCTTGGCGATACCAAAATCCAAAACCCGAGGTTGGTCATTACCATCGACCAGGATGTTCGATGGCTTCAAATCCCGGTGTACTACCAAGTGCACCTGGGCGTGGGCGACGGCGTCACACACTTCGGCCATCAGATGCACGCAGTCGCGCACCCCGAGCTTATTGCGGCGCACATGTTCCTTGATCGATACGCCTTCGACATATTCCATCGCGTAATACAGACGTCCATCCGCGCTGATACCGCCATCAATGAAGCGCGCGATGTGCGGATGATTGAGCTCCGCCAGGATTCTTCGCTCTTGCACAAAACGTCGCACCAAAGCCTCGCTGTCCATGCCACGCTTGAGCAGCTTGAGCGCCACTCGCTGGACAAAATCGCCCTCTGCTTGCGCCAGCCTGCGCTCAGCCAGCCACACCTCGCCCATGCCGCCTTCGCCGAGCGGGCGCAGCAGCGTGAAGCCGCCAATCACGACCCCAGCATGCAATCCACTGCTGCTCGCTTGATCGACGAGCAGCGCGCTTAATACGGAGTGGGCAGCCGTCTGCACGCCGTGATCGAGCAAACCCGCTTCGGCCGCATCGGCAGCCAACAAACGCTGGACTTCCTGCGCCAACGCCGGATCGTTCTGAGCCAGTGCCAGCAGTCGGGATTCGCGCTCAGGGCCGCTCAGTTCAACCAGCGTGTCAAACAGATTGAGTGCCTGGAACCTGCATTCAATTACGATCATCAAGGCAACTCCAGCGCGCCGTCGCTCTCATGCCAATGCGCGTGCCAAAACGCGCGCGCTTTTCGCCAATCGCGCTTGAGCGAGCGCTCGCTGCGCTGTAAAACCCTTGCGATTTCGGATAACTCCATCCCGGCGAAGAAACGCATCTCGACCAACCGCGGCAGTAGCGGGTCAAGCACAGCCAACTGCGGCAGCGCTTGATCAAGGGCAAACACGTCGGTACCGTGTGTATCACGCAGCGTTTCGGGCAGAGCAGCGTCGTCCAGCGCATGAAGGGATTCATCGCGGCGCCCGATGCCCGCGCGCTTGCCAGCTTTGCGCTGGCGCGCGTGGCCCAGCACCAGTTGCCGCATCGCGCACCTCGCCACACCAAAGAAATGTGCGCGATCTGCCAGTGCCTTGGGCTTTGCCAACCGGAAATAGGCCTCGTGCACCAGGGACGTGCAGTGCAAGCCATCGCCTGATCCCGTCTGCAGCCGGCGCGCGGCCAGCTTGCGAAGATCGGCGTACAGCGCGGTAAACAACTGATCGGAAGCGCCCTGATCGCCACCGCAGGCGCGCTGAAGAAGTACGCTGATGTCGCCCATCGCACGTCCGCCGCGGATAGAGGAGGCAAAGTATAACGGTTGCGGTGGCCTGCACAGACCAACAGGTTCATGGCAATCGAGCCGATTTCGTGGATCTAGCAGCCTGTCGGACTTAAAGGAAATCGGCTGCAAATCCGCCTGGACGATCCATATTCCGCCGCTTTCTCGGGCAATAGAAGAGCTATTACCCTTCAAAATCGACGAAATCTGGCTTC
>Ga0105044_10004042_pt1 | contig 20151 bp, 16 predicted proteins | sample MAT01_FD_78092 | JGI IMG/M metagenome (GOLD analysis project Ga0105044, IMG submission 78092) | Freshwater microbial communities from Lake Fryxell liftoff mats and glacier meltwater in Antarctica - MAT-01 | ecosystem: Environmental > Aquatic > Freshwater > Ice > Liftoff microbial mat | place...
CGCAGCATTCTCAAGGCGGTGGCCATCCCCGGTTATCAGGTGCCTTATGGTTCGCGTGAAATGCCGATTGCCAGAGGCTGGGGTACGGGCGGTGTTCAGATTACACTCTCCATGATCAAACCGGATGACATTCTCAAAGTCATCGACCAGGGGTGCGACGGCAGTGTCAATGCGGTCAATATCAAGAAATTCTTTGCATCGGTCAGCGATGTGGCTATCACCACCGACACCCTGGAGGCGACCATTATCCAGACCCGTCACCGCATACCTGAAGAACCGATGACAGAGGATCAGATTCTGGTTCTTCAAGTGCCTTATCCGGAAGCGCTGCGGGAGGTGGAACCATCCGAGACGGAGACCCGCCGCATGCACGCCGAGGCTGACTACAGCCGTATGTGGCTTTACTTGTACGAGGATATCGTCAACTACGGCGAGATTACAATCAGCTACCGCTACCCGGTGACGGTCAATGGTCGCTACATTATGGACCCCAGCCCGATTCCCCGCTGGGATGTGCCCAAGCTGCACATGGCAGAGACGCTGTTACTGTTCGGAGCCGGGCGGGAAAAGCGCATTTATGCCATTCCTCCCTACACTGCGGTAGAACCTTTGGAATTTGAAGATCATAAATTCAGGGTTGAGGATTTTACAGGCAAGGCATGCAGTCGTTGCGGGGCAACTGATACCTTTCTTGATGAAGTGATTGATAATATGGACGGCGGACGGAGCCATTTCTGTTCCGATACCGGCTACTGTGACAAGAGGTATGACACATGGAACCACTGATACGTATAAGGGGATTGTCAAAACAGTTTGGTCAGGGGTGCGAGCGCTGTCTGGATGCAACCGGACCGGAGCATGATACCAACCTCTGCCGTTATTGCGGCTCAGTCATGGCCTGCAATGACGTTTCTTTTGATCTGTACCGCAATGAGGCGCTGGGAATTGTCGGCGAAAGCGGTTCCGGCAAAAGCACCTTGGTGAGACTGCTGCATTTTGAGTGGGAAGCCAGTGGTGGCACTGTTGAACTGCACCGCTCTGCCGGGTTGGACAATCTGACGGACCTGTTTGAGGCGAATAGTGACTACAGTCGAAATCTGTTGGGACTGACACACTTTCAGAAACGGCAGATCCGCAATGCTCTGATGGGGATCGTATACCAGAACCCGCATCTGGGCTTGAGGATGCAGGTCAGCTCCGGTGGCAATATCGCCGAGCGGCTGCTGGGAGCAGGCTGGAGAAATATCGCCAGAATGAGAGAACGTTCGGCGGAACTGCTGGAAAAAACAGAGATACCGGTAGCGCGTATGGATGAGCCACCTTGTAACTTTAGCGGCGGCATGCAGCAGCGGGTTCAGATAGCCAAAGCTCTCTCTAACAAACCTTTGATACTGTTTCTGGACGAGGTCACCACCGGCCTGGACCTGTCTGTTCAGGCGCGCGTGCTGGACCTGATCAGAAACCTGCGCAATGAGTTCAAGCTGTCTATGCTGGTAGTTTCCCATGATCTGGGGGTGATCAACCTGCTCTGCCAGCGAACCATGGTCATGAAGGCCGGGCGTGTGGTTGAGGCCGGGCTGACCGATCAAATCCTGCAGGATCCGCAGCACAGGTATACACAGTTACTAGTTGCCTCGCAGTTGTGATTATTGGCCTCCCCTCCCGTAAGGGGATGGGGAAAAAGGAAAATACATGTTAACAGTCGAAAAACTCACCAAAAACTTCACCCTGCACATCCTCAACGGTAAACGGATTGAGGCCTGCAAGGATGTCTCATTCACTGTTCCAAAAGGTGGATTCCTGGGACTGGCCGGGCCGAGCGGCGCCGGTAAGAGTACGGTGCTGAAGTGTCTCTACCGTACCTATCTTCCGTGCAGCGGCAGCATTCTATACGAATCTGCCAGTGGTGCCACGGTCGACCTGGCGAATCTCAATGACCGGGCCATTCTGGATATCCGTACCAAAGAGATCGGTTATGTATCACAGTTTCTGAAGGTGATTCCCCGAGTTTCAGCACTGGACCTGGTGATGGAACCTATTCTGGAACGTAACGGGGTTAGCGTCGAGGAGGCGCGTGAACGTGCCAGCGGTCTTCTGAAAAGGCTACGGATTCCATCACACCTGTTTGATGCCTATCCAGCCACCTTCAGCGGTGGTGAACAGCAGCGGGTCAATATTGCCCGGGCAGTCAGCTGGAAACCGCGTCTGCTTTTGCTGGATGAACCAACCGCCTCGCTGGATACCGGTTCGGTGGGGATTGTAATGGAGATTCTTAAAGAGTTGCGTCAGGAAGGCACAACCATGATCGGTATTTTTCATGATACGGATCTGCTTGAGTCGGTGACTGATGCCGTTCACCGAATCTGCTAAACACCAGGAGTTATTGATGCAGACAGATTTAGTTATTACAAATGCACGGGTTGTTACCCCGGACGCGGTTCTGGAAAGAGCAAGCGTTAGAGTTGAGAACGGCTTGATATCAGAAATCAGCCTGGAAACCCTGACAGCAGATATGACAATCAACGCCAATGGAAACTACCTCTTTCCCGGTTTTGTTGATATGCATTCCGACGCCATTGAAAAAGGGATTGAACCGCGTCCCAATACATTTTTTCCGGTGGATATCGCTGTCTTTGAGCTGGACAAAAAACTGGCCGGTTGTGGCATAACCACCATGTATCACTCCCTATCTTTTGCAGAAATGGAGGTCGGGCTGCGTTCCAACAGCACGGCAGCAGGGATCATCAGGGAGATCAATCAGTTCAGGCACAAACTGAAGGTCAACACAAAGATCCATGCCCGCTTCGAGATTACCGATCTGGGAGCGATCCCATTTTTGGAGGGGCTGATCCATGACAAGTTGATCCATCTCTTTTCTTTCATGGACCATTCTCCCGGTCAGGGGCAGTTCCGCGATATAACTTCCTATAAGAGCTATTACGGTCCGGTTTACGGAAAGAGCGACCAGGAGATGGATGGCATTATCAGCCGCAAACTGCGCTCTAAAGAGGGTGATGCGCCCCAGGCCATTGAGCGGCTGGTCAGGCTCTGCCATGAAAACGGTATTGCCATTGCCTCCCATGATGATGATTCGCGGGAAAAGATCCAATGGCTGAAGGAAATGGGCATTGTTATGACGGAATTTCCGGTCAATGATGAAGCGGTTAAGGCTGCACACGAAAACGGCATAGCGGTCTGTTTCGGTTCACCTAACGTGCTGCGCGGTAAGTCCCAGTCCGGCAACCTGAGTGCCCGTGAGGCCATTGCCGGTGGGTATGGAGATATCATCTGTTCGGACTATTCTCCCATGTCCATGCTGCACGCTGTCTTTGCGCTTGAAAAGCATGACATTCTGCCGCTTCATAAAGCGGTCAATATGGTTAGTCTCAATCCTGCCAAGGCTGTTGGAATTGGCGGGCAAACCGGTTCACTGGAAGTTGGCAAGGCAGCGGATATGCTGATAGTTGATCATTCCAACGAGTTTGGTCGCATACTAAAAACCTTTGTCAGCGGCAGGGAGGTGTTTTCCACATGTTGAGTATTGGCAGTAACATCAATGAAGTCAGGGTGGACGGCAGCCTCAGGGCTTTAAAGGAAGACCTGTCAGCATTTCTCTGTTTCGGCCTGACCGCAGCTGAGATAACGGTCCATGGCCTGGATGCGGTCAGAAATGGTCGTTTGGACCGGAAAAAAACCTCACAGGTCAAAGCGATTACCTCGGATTTTCCGTTTGCATACAGTGTTCATGCTCCCAATCCACTCAATCTGATGGATCGGGATTATACCAGGCTGCATCGTGATGTACTCTGGGCATCACTGGAGTTCAGCGCCGAGATCGGTGCCCAGGTGATGGTCTATCATCCGGGGCGTTATCTGGCAGAAGAAAGGTTTGGCGTGACCACTCCTTTTTTTCCGGAAACAGAAGCAAAACTCCGTCTGCTGGAGGAAGAGGCTGCTATTTTACAGGAAGCGGCCGATGCTTTTCCTGAAGTCATCATCGCCATGGAAAATGCCAGGCCTTACCTGCATTATTCTCCTTACTGTTATGCAGAAGTTCCGAGAGAATTGAAGGTGCAGGTCGAGCACATAAACAGAAAAAATGTCCGAATCAACCTGGATTTCGGCCACCTTCAAATGTCTTCGCGTTTCTATGGTCTGGATCCGGTTGCCGAGGTCAGGAACATTGCGCCACTGATCGCCCATTGTCACGTACATGACAACTTTGGTAACCCTGTTTATCACACCGAGAAACTTCAGACACATCAGATACCATTCGGCAGGGGCGATTCGCACATGCCAGTCGGTTGGGGTGACATTCCCTTTTCCACCATTTTTGCTGAGTTCATTGATTCTTATGATGGCATGCTTATCTGTGAACTGCGCGGCAGATACTTTGAACAGACAAGGGAATCGGCAGAAAATCTCACTACCCTGTTGAAAGACCTGAATCAGTCCTCACAAATAGCTGAACTAACGGTGACTTAGCTCATGAACAAACCAAAAATTGTTATCACACATTGGGTGCATGATGAAGTAATTCAGCTTCTGGAGCAGTCATGTCTTGTCATCGCCAATACAACCCGGGAAACCCTCAGCCGTGAGGAGGTGTTGCGACGGACGTCTGATGCTCATGCTCTGATGGCATTCATGCCGGATCGTATTGATGACAATTTCCTCTCAAAATGCCCTCATCTCAAAGTGGTCGCTGCTGCTCTCAAGGGTTATGACAATTTTGATGTGGATGCCTGCACAAAACGAGGTGTCCACTTTTCCATTGTTCAGTCGCTTTTAACCGAACCGACCGCCGAGCTTGCAGTGGGTCTGCTGCTTGGAATTTGTCGCAATATATCTGCCGGGGACCGCATGGTTCGAAGTGGACAGTTTAAAGGGTGGCGACCGATCCTGTATGGAAAAGGGCTATATGGTTCAACGGTTGGTATTGTTGGTATGGGAGCTGTTGGCCAGGCGATTGCTGAACGCCTGAAGCCGTTCAGATGTCATATGGTCTATATGGACCCGAACGGTCTGGATTTGGTGAAGGAAGCAGAGCTTGGGCTTGTTCGACAACGGCTGGAGATGCTTCTCGGCATGAGTGATATCATCATCACAGCGGCACCGTTGACACCAGACAGCCAACATCTGATCAACTGCAGAACAGTGCAGATGTTTAAACCGGGTGCCTATCTGATCAATATCGGGCGTGGCTCGGTGGTGGATGAAGCTGCTGTAGCCGAGTCTTTATCAACTGGACATATTGCAGGATATGCGGCGGATGTTTTCGAATTTGAGGATTGGGGGCGTCATGACCGACCGTCTGTTGTCAATCCTGAATTGCTGGCAAATCATGAAAAAACTCTCTTTACTCCACACCTTGGATCAGCTGTAGACAGTTCCAGGCGCGACATCGCCCTTGAGGCCGCCCAAGCGATCCTGTCGGTTTTTCAAAGTAATAATTCAAAATAACCACACATCTACTGCCGCATCAAACAATGGCAGAGCCTGTTCATAATCATTAATCAGGCTCTTCTCGGTTAATTCAAAGACCACCCTGGAGCTGTCGATTCCCAGTTTGTTCAGTAGTTGTGCCGTGAAACCGCGTTGGTGATTTTCTGCATAGAGCAGTGCCGGGCAGACATTTAGAAAAATCATCCCTTCCAGTCCCAGTTCAACCACTCGGTCCAGAGCCTTTTCACGGCAGAGCCTTTCGATCTGCACTGTCATGCCGTATAGGCGGGCTTTTTCAAACAGCTCTTCCGGATTGGTTATGTTGCCGCAGTGTGAGATTCGGCTCAATGATTCATAGCCGTAGATAGTATGGTCGCGCAGTGAAATTATGGGCTGGAATACGGGAGTAATCTGACGTTGTGCAATTATGTGATGATGGGTTAAATATTGTGAAAACTTTTCATTAAGATGCTGGACGGCGGCATAAAAATCTTGCAAATATCTGCCGCGGTTGAATATTTAGATAATACGGTCTGGAGCAGCAGTTCTAATTCAAACTAAAAGTTACTGCGGTTTATGACAATTGAAGAGCCATTCATGCTTTTGGCAGACTTCTTAACTTCTGTGGATAAAGATGCCAGCTGGGCGTAAGAGCTGACACACAGATAAAGTTTTGGTGGTGTTACAAGGAAGGAACTTTTTGCTACATTTTGTTTTAGGTTTTGTTGTCTGGATTGACAAAACAAGAATTGTTACACAAACTTTGCAAAACAATTACACAGGTGCAGCTTATATGTAACAAGCTGATGCTAATCTCTGCAAAACTACAGCGGAGGTTAGCATGATTGAACAGGGGCTGAAATTAAGTGTAAAACGGGAGATGAACCCGATGGTCGCCTCAGCGGCAACTTTTGCCGCCGGATTTATGCGGACAATGGCCATCAAAAAATATATCCCTAAATCCCGGCTGCGCGAAATCAGACTTCTGGAAACCAAGCCAACTGCACATGTTAAACGCTGTCTGGTCTATAGAGAAAAGAGTGCCGGTAATTTTCCGACCATCATACTGGGTGGTTTTGTACCGGACTCAACTGAAACGGTTGAATTCCAGCGACAGATTCTGCGTGAGCATGGATCGCTGTATTTCCTCAACTATCCCCGTAACGGCTTTTGTGAGGAGATGTTTGCGGCGCAGTTGGGTGACCTGATTGAAGATCTTGGGAAAAAGGGACAAAAACCTTTGATCATGGGTGTCAGTTTCGGTTGCGGCCTGCTGACGGATTATCTACGCAAGGCCTCTGAAGCGATTCACGAACAGATTCGCGGTTTGATTCTGGTTAGTCCAGTTATCTGCACTGATGATCTGATCAGGCCAGCCAGCGAAAAACGCGATGGTGTCCGTTTTCTGGAGAACAATCTTAAGAAGATAGTTGCGGCTGATCCAAATGACGAGGCGAACCTGGAAAAGCAGATTGAACGATCCAGGCGCTGTTTCCATTCTCTTTTTACTTCCGGGGCTGAAAACCGTCCCTTAAATGTAAGGCACCTTGCCATTCGGCATAAAATAATGGATGTAATTAATAACACCCCGTCACGGGGTGGATTTGAGCGGGTTGTTGCTTTACGAGACTTTATCTTCCCATCCATGGAAAATTCTATTTTTGCCGGTCCGGTCCTGACACTGATGGCGGAAAACGAATTTGATATTCTGGTTCCTTCTTCCCCGACGATGAAACTGTTCCGTGACCCGTCGCAATACAGCATGCTGTTTCCCAAATGCCTCGTGAAAACGGTTCGTTCCGGCGATCCGGATGATGGCGTTGCCCATGCTTCAATGATTTTTCACCATGAAGCCTACAACAGCTTGCTGGACAACTGGTACAACAAGTTGCTCTATCCCAGGCTGCAGCTGGCGGTGTAGATGCGTATCCTTAAAAAAATTGCAAATATTTCTACAGTTCGCAAATTGATGCTGTCTGCCGCACAAAATCGTGCCGGCCAATTCCTGGCACAGGATCCTAAAACGGTTCAGCGCATGATTTTCGCCGAACTGGTCAAAACTGCGGCTGAAACACAATTTGGCCGGCAATACGGTTTTTCTGAGTTGGCTAACCTGCCGTTTAATAGGGCCTATCAGAAATATCAGCAGTCAGTTCCTATTCGTACCTATCAGGATTTTTGGGAGGATTATTTCTCGGCCTGCAGGCATGAACAGCCGGACGGGAAAAAATACCTGCAGTTGAAAGATGTTACCTGGCCCGGCAATACCGAGCTGTTCTGCGAGACCTCTGGCACAACCGCACCGACCAAATTCATTCCATTCTCAAGCCGGATGTTCGAGGAAAACCAGCGGGCGGCACTGGACCTGATCTGCTGCTATCTGAAGGAATATCCGGACTCCGGCATCTTGAACGGCAAGATCCTTTATATGTCAGGCTCTACCTCATTGACTGAAATGCAGACCGGTGTATTTTCCGGCGATATGAGTGCCATTACACTCCGTTTTCGCCCCTGGTATCTGGAGCCTTTTGTGGAACCGCCATTGAACATCTCTGAACTACCCTGGGATGAAAAACTGCAGGCCATGGCCGAACTGCTGCTGAGTGACAGCGAAATAAAGGTTCTTTCCGGTGTGCCACCATGGATTATCCTGCTGCTGAAGCGTTGCAGTGAAATCAGCGGCAAGCCTGTCAATCAGGCATTACCACATCTGGAGCTGATCATACATGGCGGCACGAGTATCAAGCCATATCAAGGAGAGTTCCAACAGCTGTTTAATAACGAAATGCCGAATTTCATCGAACTGCTGCCATCTTCCGAAGCATTTATGGGATTTCAGTGCGCCGGAGATGCTGCCATGCGCCTGACTCCCTTTTATGGTGTATTCTTTGAGTTCGTCCGTTTTGAGGATCTGGATGAAAATGGCAAGCCGGGTCGGTTTTCACTGACAGTGTCGCTGGAGAAAGTGGTAGTCGGGCAACGTTACGCAGTAATCCTCAGCACCTGTTCCGGCTTGTGGAGATATCATATCGGAGACACGATCCGTTTTACCTCATTGTCGCCGCATTTAATCGAATTTACAGGCAGAGACAGGTTTCTGGACAAGCTGGAGGAAAAGGTTACCCAAGAAGAGGTAGAGCTTGCAGTTGCCAGTCTGAATAACAGATTCGGCTTCGGTGTCAGCGAGTTCATGGTTGGAACTGATATACCTAATCGTCGCCATATCTGGGTGCTGGCCGGTGAAAGAATCAGCGAATCAGATACGATAAAAATGGCATCGATTCTGGACGGGCAGTTGCAGGAAATGAATGCCGACTATGCCACGTTCAGGGAACAGGGCAGGATTGCTGCGCCGCAGCTGCTATCAGTCAGCGGAGAAATGATCTACAACTGGTCAAAGGACGTTCGGGGCAAGCTGGGCGGACAATCCAAAATCCCACATATCGACCCGACAGCGGATTGTTCCATGATCAGTAGTATCAGGGAGTATATTGAATGTGACAGACAGGCGTCCGGTAGGTTGACATGTTAGCGATAAGAGAGCGGCAACTCCTGTAAGGTGTTGCCGCTCTTTTGAAGTTTGTCTTAATATAAAGGCATAGGCAATTGGTAATTCTAAGTACCTATTTGGGTTTTGGCCGAAAATGTAACTAGATAAATATTAAATCAGATCACTAAAACGAATGGGTTGTTGTAAATCAGAATTCCAGTCCAACCTCACCGAACGGTCCACCGAAATCAATCTTGGCTTTTACATCCTCCACGTCGATTTTAACCTTCTCATATCGATAACCGGCAGCGCCAAAAAACGGCCCGTAAGGTTTTACTTTAACGCGTCCGATAAGGTCGTAATAATGATTCTTTCCGTAGGTTATACCGCGTGCTTCTCCCTCCAGGGCAATCCACTTGATCGGTTTTACCTGAAAGCCAACGTAAAGCATCGGCATTGGTATGACCATGGTTTTGGACTCAGAAACCGGCTGGCTATTTGTATCCTGGCCGGTTATGCGGGCCTTGAAGTCGATTATTCTGGCGTTCAAACCCAGGTCAATGTTCAGTATTCCGGTGGTGGCTGTTTTTAGCATGGGAATTCCGTATAGAAAGCCCACATCGTAGTGGTCAAGTTTCAGTTCGGAGGTGAAGGGGGCATTCCCATTAAAGGTGACATCACCGAATTTGAAAGTACTATTTTTAGATCCGGTTTCTTCGAAGTTCATCGGTGTGGCCATCAGGTAGACATTGGGGAATAAAAGTGGAGTGTCAATCTTGACCCTGCCCATCAGCCTGGTTTCTGTGCCGTATTTAAGGTCATCCTTGATACTCAGGTTGTCCAACGCCGAAACAGCTTTGATAGAGAGGTTACCGCCGGGTGACTGCCTCCATCCTCCGATAGAAAGTTCAATGCCTGCAGCTTGTGCGGTTAGCGGAACAAGGCAAACAACCAGCAGGATTCCGGTTATACAAGAATATAATCGCTTCATTCTGATCTCCTTCACATGGTAATTGGGACAGCAAATTTATGAAAAGATGATACCATAAGTTGGCATAAAATTTCTTGTTATATTAATTTAACCAGGGGATGTGTCTGGAAAGGTTGAGTTATAACAGTAGTTGCACGTTACTGTTTTTTCCGCAATATTCGCTTGTCTCCCACTCTGATGGTGATTTTTTCACTATCGAAGTATTCCAGCAGAGGTATGAGAAACTTTCGGGACAGGCCGGTAACTTGTCTGTAAACAGGAGGCGTAATTTCACTGTTATCCCTGAGATGGGACACGAGTTTATCCCGCAGGCCATTCAGGGCTTCTGCCGAATAGAAAATGTCATTGGAAACCCTCACCACCTGACCACTTCTGCCCGTATTCAGGAGGATCTCCCGGACTGTTTTTGGGTCACATTTCATTTGACAGGCGATCTCATTGACTGTAGGAGGTTCAATTCCCTTTTCCAGAAGAATTGCCATGACTTTATTCACCAACCCAGGCTCTGCCGAAACTGCCCTGACCATATTGCCAGGCAGCCGAACAATATCACGTTCCGGGATTAGCAGCCGGTCCCGTTCCAAGGCTGTTAACAGCGGAGTAAAAAAGCGTGGATCACTTCGTTTTGGCAGGCGGGTCTTTAACTCTTCTTTACTAATTCCCTCTTTATGCGGATTTGAGTTCAGGAAGCCGGTTACTTCATTTACAAGCCCTTCCTGGAGTAGGATAAAAGCTGTTTTTGCCAGAAATGTTCTGGGTTCACGGATTATCTGGATAATGTCTCCTGAGTTCAGCAGTGAAGTCAGAGCGGTTTCCAGTGCTTTGCGAGGCATGGCAGAGCGAAGTAGAATCTCCTCGAAACCGATCCCGGAGAGCAGGCTCTGGCTGATGATCAGGGCAGTGATTCTCTGGTACTCTAACATTTCCAGTGATTCAAGCAACTGTATGGCCTCTTCATTTCTGCGTCTGCGTGAGGGAGGGAAAGGGTCCAGAACGGTTCCGCCTCCTACTGTTGCAGCCGGTGATAAAATACGGAGTATGTACCTGTCTCCGGATGCTAGCAGCACCGGTTGACTGAGTCGTAACTGCACATAGGCACTGTCTCCTGGCAGGAGTGTGTTTCGATCCAGCAGATTTACCTGGGCCTGAACTTCATAGGTTGCCGAGTGCAGGCGGACCGTGGCCCGATGTTTCAGTTCCTTTGGAGCAGAAGGCAGATAGTCGAGCCGGACATCCACTGCCTTAGTTGTTTTGAAAACACCACGTGGTACAGCAACATCGCCGCGTTTTGCTTCGTTCAGATCAATGCCCTGCAGATTGACAGCCAGGCGCTGCCCGGCCTGCCCAGTATCTGTTTTATGTCCATGTGCCTGGATACCGCGTACTCTTCCCTCTCTGCCCGATGGCAGTAATTCAAGCTCATCGCCAACTTTAATTTCACCGGAAAGTAGTGTCCCAGTGACAACTGTTCCAAAACCGGCCATGGTGAAGACCCGGTCCACCGGGAGTCGGAAGCTGCCATCAAGGTGCTTTCCAATAGTTTTGTCCGCAAGCTTAACCAGTGCTGACTTCAGGTTTTCGATCCCGGCACCGGTCCGTGCAGAGAGCGGAACAATCGGTGAATCCGCCAGAAAACTCCCGGCAACGAATTGGCGTACCTCTGCGGTGACAAGATCCAGCCAGTCCTGATCGACCATGTCGCATTTGGTCAGGGCAATCAGCCCGCTCTTGACTCCCAGCAGCTTGATGATGTCAAGATGCTCACGTGTCTGCGGCATGACTCCTTCGTCTGCCGCAATCACCAGCATGACCAGGTCCATGCCCCCAACACCGGAAACCATGGCCCGCACGAATTTTTCATGCCCCGGGACATCCACTATCCCGAAACGTATTTCACCTGGAAGTTCAAGATGGGCAAATCCAAGCTCGATTGTAATGCCGCGGGCCTTTTCCTCTTTAAGACGGTCCGTGTCGATTCCTGTCAGGGCCTTGACCAGCGAGGTCTTGCCATGGTCGATGTGTCCGGCTGTTCCAAGGATGAGGTGTTTCATGGGGAAAGCCTTTTAGAAGAGTTTTGATTGGCGGAAGCACATGGGAATCGAACCCACCAAGGGAATTTCTCATCCCCTTCACCGGTTTTGAAGACCGGGCCACCCACCAGTGATGGTTGTACTTCCGTATGATTTGAAATGCTGTTGTTTACAGCGTTGAAGTGCTGTCTCCTCATCCGGCCTTCGGCCACCTTCCCCTTTAGGCCCCAGAGGGCCCTCATGGAGAAGGGATTAAATTCAATTTTTCTTAGTCAAATCCAGCACCGCTTCCCGGATAGAATTTGTTAAATCAGCGATCTCGCGCTGGCTGATGGTTCGAATATCCAGCAAAAAACGGTCCCGGTGAATACGGCCAATAACCGGAACAGTTGTTTGTCTTAAAGCCGCATCAATTCGTTGCGCTGAAACACCTTCGATGCTTAACTCTACCTGGGCTGAGGGCAAATGCAGTAGTGGAAACGAACCGCCGCCAACGCACGACTCCCCTTGATGTCTGGTGAACTTGACTTTAACTGGAAATATTCGTCTGAGTCGTTTTACAAGTTTATTGACCCGCTGTGAAAGAACTTCATAGGGAGTTGTCAGCATGCGCAATACAGGTATGGCGGCAAGTGCCTGTCTTTCATCCCTGTAAAGTCGCAGGGTTGCCTCAAGGGCAGCCAGTGACAGTTTGTCGATGCGTATAGCCCGTAATAAAGGATGTTTTTTCATCGATGCGATAACATCTCTGTTGCCGGCAATGATCCCGGCCTGCGGCCCGCCCAGGAGCTTGTCGCCACTGAAGGTCACAACAGAGGCCCCCGCTTCCAGATACTGCCGGATGGTCGGCTCGCCATGAATACCATGTGGTGAAAGGTCGATCAGGCAGCCGCTTCCGGCATCCAGCATGACCGGAAGGCCTTTTCCCTTACCCAGGGCAGACATGTCGGCAACCGAAACCTCTGCTGTGAAACCGACGATGGAGTAATTGCTGGTATGTACTTTAAGGAGTAGGGCTGTGGATTCGGATAGGGCGGTAAGAAAATCTCGTAGATGTGTACGGTTTGTGGTACCGACTTCAACCAGTCTGGCGCCGCTTTGGCGCATCACATCCGGGATACGGAAAGATCCGCCGATCTCCACCAGTTCTCCTCGCGATACAATTACTTCTCGTCCCTGAGCCAGTGAGGAAAGGGCCAGCATGACTGCCGCAGCATTGTTGTTGACCACCAGGGCCGATTCGGCGCCGGTCAGCTCGCAGATCAACTCTTCCACATGTGTATAGCGAGTACCGCGTGCTCCGGTATCAAGATCAAACTCCAGGTTTGAATAGCCGGAAGAAGCTCTTTGTATGGCCTCTAAAGCCTGATCTGCCAAAGGTGAACGACCCAGATTGGTGTGGATCACTACACCGGTTCCATTTATCACAGGTCGGAGGCTTAAGCTGTGTCTTTTGTCCAGTTCGGTTTTAATCAGGTTTACGAGATTGCTTTGTGTTGGAATAGTTGTTGTCTGGCAGGATGTAATTTCTTCCCGAAGGGTGGCCAGCAAAGTTCTGACGACGGTCAAAATTTCCGTGCGCGGGAAATCAGCCAGCAGGTGCTCTATTTCAGGCCATGCCAATAGAGTGTCGACCTTGGGGATTTGCTTCAGAATGTTTTGCTTATTAACTGGATTGTCCGGCATCCGTGAATTACCCCTGAACATGAGGTTTACCAGTGTACTTCAATGCAACTGGGATTATATCTAAAGCTATTTCAGAGTCAAGTTAATGCTGTGCTTTAACTGGCTGATATTTTTGAGTTAGAGTTATTATTTGAAAAACAATTCGTTGTATATTGCAGTATTCTGATACCGCGATATAGTTTAATGACCAGTACTAATAAATTATATTAGGAGCAGTACTCTGATCAAGGAGCGGGCATGAACAACAGTGCGACAGAGATGCTGGTTGCATCAGTGATCGAGTTTTTACATGCCTACCCGCCATTTGACCGCATGGAGCCGGAAATGCTCAGGTTTTTGGCTGAGCAAAGCAAGCTGGCGTATTATCCGAAGGATACTGTAATGCTTTCTCCGGAAAGCGGTGTGGTAAGCATTTTTCGAATTATTCAACGCGGCAAAGTACTGGCAAGATTGGCTGGTGAAAATAATGTGATGGAGCAATCTGAGCAGACAATTGGACCAGGTGAAGGTTTTCCGTTTGGTTCTGTTATTGCCAGGCGTATTTCTTCAAAAGTCTATATTGTTTTGGAAGATCTTTTTTGTTTTGAGCTGCCGAGCTGCGACTTCTTTGTGCTGATGCAGAAAAGTCCAGCATTTAATCAGTTTTGTACCCAATTCATTGCCTCTTTACTCAGTCAGTCGCAACAACAGTTGCAAATGCAGTTTTCCCAGCGTGTCGCTGAACAGCAGACAATGAACTCGCCTCTGTCTTCCGTAATCAAAAAAATACCTCTATCGGTTGGGCCCGCTACTCTTCTGCGTCAGGTGATCGAATTAATGGCAACACATAGTATCGGTTCGATGATCATTGTTGATGAGGAACAGCGGCCGATAGGCATCTTCACCCAATCCGATGTGCTGAAACGCATTGTTCTTCCTGGGGTGTCACTGGATATTCCGATCAGTGAGGTTATGTCACGTAACCCGCATACGCTTCCGCTCTCTGCCAATGCCTACGATGCGGCACTAACCATGGCCATGCGCGGCGTTCACCATGTGCTTGCCGTTGATGATGGCGGTCAGCTGAAGGGTGTTGTTTCAGAGCGGGATCTGTTTACATTGCAACGTGTGGGGTTGCGCCAGATTCGTCATACTATCGATTCGGCCACCAATATCGATATGCTGTTGCAGGCCAGTCATGATGTCCGTCAGTTTTCCCTCAATATGCTGGCACAGGGGGTCGGTGCAGGTCATATTACCCAGTTTATTTCAACCTTGAATGATACTTTGACCCGCCGGATCCTACTGATCAATCTTAATAACCATGATTTGTCCGGCATAGACTGGGCCTGGTTGTCATTCGGTTCTGAGGGACGCGACGAGCAGACCTTCAGCACCGATCAGGACAATGGCATCGTTTTTGTCTGCACCGGGACTATGGATTGCGAACATGCACGCTTACGTCTTCTTGCGTTTGCCCGTGACGTTAATGCGGATTTGGGGCGTTGCGGCTTCCCTCTCTGTACAGGTCGTATTATGGCCAGTAACCCGGATTTGTGTCTGACGCTTGACGAGTGGGAGGAAAAATTCAGAGGCTGGATTCAGACACCGGAACCACCGGCACTACTTAATGCAACGATATTCTTTGATTTCAGGCCACTGTTCGGCAATTTCAATCTTGGTGAGCGAATGCGGACTTCACTGCAGTGGCAGTCAAGGAATAGCCCGCTGTTTTTAAGGATGCTGGCTGCCAATGCTGTGGACATTCAGCCGCCGCTGGGCAGAATCCGGGATTTTATAACGGATGCGGATCCGGAGCACCCTGGTACTATTGATCTCAAAAAATTTGGTGCGAGAATTTTCATAGATGCAGCACGGATATTTGCCTTGGCAAACGGTATTACTGCAACCAATACGGTGCAGCGCATCAAGCTGATTGCGCCGCTGATGAATGTCTTGTCAGAAGCCCCCGCAGCGGCCGATGCCTTCAACTTTATCCAGTTGTTACGTTTACGTCATCAGCACTCGGAGCAGATGCAGGGGCTGGAAGTTGATAATTTGCTCAGACCTGATGATCTGAACGAGGTTGAACGCCTGATCCTGAAAGAGTCTTTCCGACAGGCGCGTAAGATGCAGCAGCGCTTAAAGCAAGATTTTCAACTGGGTTAATTATGGGATGGCTCTCCAGAATTATCAAAAGTTTTAATACCGATCCAGAAATTGTTCTCTCGCCGGTACAGCGTCGTGAGATAGAAATATGGCAGCAGTTGGCGGTGCCTGATATTCATCAAATTCACCACAGTAACCGTTATGTTGTTGTTGATGTTGAAACCAGCGGCCTTAATATGAAAAAAGATCGCCTGATTTCAATCGGCGCTGTTGGGCTTGTCGCGGGGCGGATGGATTTCAAAGATGCCTTTCAGGTGGTACTTCATCAGGATCAGGTCAGTGATCACGAAAACATTCTTCTGCATGGGATAGGCGGTTCGGAACAGAGCGAAGGTGTGGAACCGTCTGAGGCGCTGTTAGCTTTTCTTCGTTATATCGGCAAGTCACAACTGGTGGCCTATAATGCTTTTTTTGATCAGTCAATGATCGATAAGGCAATGATGGAGTATCTGGGAATTGAGCTTGGACAGATCTGGATAGATCTGGCGTGGGTGCTGCCCGATTTTTTTTCGTTCAGGTCGGATGTGCGTGTTCCTCTTGACGAATGGCTGCATCTGTTCAAAATCGAAAATATCTTACGACATAATGCGGTTTCCGATGCATACGCAACCGCAAAGTTATTGCAGATCGCAATTGCCCATGCCGGCAGGAAGGGAGCCGAAACACCGGCCAGTTTTTATAAAATTGAGAATGCTCGCCGCTGGATGTTTGAGAGTCGCTAACCTTTAAATCTGGAATTTGTAAAAGGACGGCCCGGAAGTTTCAACTCCCGGGCCGTTTTGAATGCAGATGCGTGATTTAAAAGGACCTAGTGCCCGGATGATTTTACTGCACCCAGACCGGTTTCCGAACGAACCTTCTGTGCCGGGAATAACGAGCGCTCCAGTTGAGCCTGCTTGCTGTTGTCGAATTTGGAAACCAGGTAGATGGTCAGGAAAGCCGCTGTCATAGAGAAAAGGGCTGGTGATGAATAAGGGAACAATGCGCTGCCCTTCGGATTATGCAGGACAGCCTCCCAGACAGAAGCAGATACAATGGTCAGGCCGACGGAACTTACCAAGCCGACAACGCCGCCTGCTACAGCACCTCTCGTTGTACAATCCTTCCACAATACGGACATGAACAAGATCGGAAAGTTAGCCGAACAGGCAATAGCAAAGGCTAACATAACCATGTAGGCTACGTTTTCTTTCTCAAAGGCGATACCCAGGATAACTGCTACAATACCGAGACAGATCGTGGTTATCTTGGAAACGCGTAACTCGGTGGCTGAATCAGCCATCCCTTTTTTGAAAACCGTTGCATACAGGTCGTGTGATACGGCCGAAGCCCCGGACAGCGTCAGGCCTGCAACCACCGCCAGAATCGTTGCAAAAGCAACGGCGGAAATAAAACCCAGGAATACGTTGCCGCCAACGGCATTGGCCAGATGGATGGCCGCCATGTTGCCCCCACCCTTCAGTCCGTCGTAGAGCGGCGCGCCCGCAGCATCAAAAACTTGTTTGCCATCAACCATCTTTACCGCCAGATAGTTCGGGTCAGTGGATACCAGAACAATGGCACCAAAGCCGATAATGAAGGTCAGGATGTAAAAATAACCGATCCAGGTCGTTGCCCATCCCACCGACTTGCGCGCTTCTCTTGCGCTAGGTACTGTGAAAAAGCGCATCAGGATGTGCGGCAGACCAGCCGTACCAAACATTAGCGCCATGCCAACCGAAATGGCGGAAACCGGATCTTTTATCAAGCCTCCCGGCGCCATGATTGCTCCATGTTTGGAGTGTACTTCAACCGCCTTGGTAAATAGTGCCTCGGGGCTGAAATGGAATTGATATAGAACGGCCAGAGCCATAAAGGTTGCACCGGTGAGCAACATGCAGGCCTTGATGATCTGAACCCAGGTGGTAGCCGTCATGCCGCCGAACAGTACGTAGCACATCATCAAGACGCCGACGATCATTACTGCAAACTGATATTCAAGACCAAACAGAACCTTGATCAGTTGGCCAGCGCCGACCATCTGCGCAATCATGTAGAAGGCCACAACGACCAGTGAACCGGCTGCCGCAAAGATGCGGGTCGGGGTTTGTGCGAACCGATAGGATGCCACATCGGCAAAGGTGAATTTGCCCAGATTGCGCAAGCGTTCAGCCATTAGAAAGGTTATTACAGGCCAACCGACCAGCCAGCCAATAGAGAAGATCAGACCGTCAAATCCGCTGACATAGACCAGTCCGGAAATACCGAGGAAAGAGGCGGCAGACATGTAGTCACCGGCAATGGCCAGGCCGTTTTGAAAACCTGTTATTCCTCCGCCTGCGGTGTAGAAATCAGCGGCAGATCTGGTTTTGGAGGCTGCCCATTTTGTTATGAAGAGAGTAATAGCCACGAAGCCACCGAACATGGCGATAGCGACCCAGTTGGTGGATTGTTTAGCCGTTTGGCCGAGATCCGGTCCGGCCGCCATGGCTAAGCCAGGGATGATTATACCGATTAAGAGGGCCAGACTGATGCGTAGAATATGGTTATTCATTTCTGGTTTGCCTCCTTGATAATCTGGTTGTTGAGCTCGTCAAATTCGGTATTCGCCCGACGTACATAGATATTGGTGAGAATGATCGTGGTCACTATCACGCCAACACCCAGTGGAATACCTACTGAGGTAGTCATGCCTTCTCCAAGCTTGGTTCCCAGCCACTCCTTGTTAAAAGCGATCAGAAGGATGTAGCCGTAGTAAACAACCATTATGCAAATTGTCATGATGATGCTGTATCTGCTTCGAATGCTTACCAGCTTGTGATACTTAGGGTTCGCTTCCACCCTGGCGGCAACGTCGTTAATCATGTTGTCCTCCTCTTTGAGTCCCATTTTAGGTCACTTGTAAAACAAGTAACTTGTACTCACCAAACTCCCATTTACAGAATTTATCGGAAAGTCAAAATGTCCGTACATATATATTACCAGCATATTTTCAAATGTCGAATTTGATGCAGCAGTGTCCGGTTAGCTTTTTGCAGCCTTTGTCCCTCCCCCTTCCAAGGGGGAGGTTAGGAGGGGGATGGGGTAGATTTTCGGGTTTGCAGCAGCTAAAACCATTGCTGTCCCTGGTTGGCGACTGGCGGTACTTTTTGTCGCTGTCATCGGAAGAAGAAGTGACCACATTTAAAAAACATGAACGCAACGGTCGTCCGTTGGGGCGGGAGACGTTTGTCGAAGGTCTGGAGGCAAACCTTTCGCGCTTGCTTTCACCCCAAAAGCGCGGACCCAAGCCGAAGGCAAAATAGATTACATCCTGCCCCTGTTACTCCTCTACTCTGCCGATCCCGGCATTATTCAAAACACCAGATCATCGAAATATTCGGACTCTTAAGACCACAAAAACAAATTTAAAACATTATAATTCTTGACTGCTAATAAAGATTAACTTATGTTGCCTTTCATTAATTTTGGCAAAGCATAATGGAATATTCAGATTTTATATTGTTGATAACAACTGTAGTGCTTAGTCTTGGTTTTCAAGTAACATTAGGCCCAGATCACGAGTAACCACTTATGGCGCGGGCTGTTTTTGTATCATAAGTAGCAGAATGTGATGGTGTTTTAGTGGGGTGCAGAGGCAATGAGGGAGGATTGTAGAATATGAATTGTGCAAATCGGATAGCTTTGGAGTTTCTGAACCTAGTGAAGGGTGTTTTATATACTGTCTCTGTAATGCATGAGAATGCCATTACCCGCTACAGCGCAGCAACAACCCGCAACGCACAACTGGCTCTTCTGGACGAACTGCTACTCGATTGGGCTGACACTTCAGGCATGGCAAGAAGCTTGAGTGCCAAGCGCCATTTGGGACACTTCTCTATTTATCGAGAGAATATGGGAAATGCCCCTGTTTTCTTAAATCTGAAAGGAATGGGAAGACTAAGGGATCTGAAAGAAGCTGCGGCGCTTTCCGCGATAGTACTTGCCCAGCATGCGACGGCGGTGCCTGTAGGCCGGGAAAGGAGGGCTGCGTGAGACAGTGTGAAAGCAGTAATACGATACGGCTATGGCTTCGTCGTGCTTCCATTATAATTGCATTATTATTTGTATTATTTCTTATAAAAAATAATTTTGGAAAACACCCTTACCCTGTTTTAATCAACGACATTTCTTGGGATGTTTGTCAAATACTTAAAAAACATGGTTTAGCAATAAATAATGAATATGTTGAAGAGAAGGGTACACTTGTACGAAAAACTCGAGATCAACCTTATTACAGAAGTGATGCTGCACCTGGTAGTTATACTCTGTTGCTTTATATGGCTGACGAAATACCTCAAGAAGCCAAAACCGAGATTATCCGCTACTGCATGGATCTTTAC
>Ga0105044_10004043_pt1 | contig 20150 bp, 23 predicted proteins | sample MAT01_FD_78092 | JGI IMG/M metagenome (GOLD analysis project Ga0105044, IMG submission 78092) | Freshwater microbial communities from Lake Fryxell liftoff mats and glacier meltwater in Antarctica - MAT-01 | ecosystem: Environmental > Aquatic > Freshwater > Ice > Liftoff microbial mat | place...
CCGCTCATCCGCTCATCCGCTCATCCGCTCATCCGCTTCCCTCTCCTACCATGACCACACGACGCCACCTCCTTCAATCCGCATCCTCCGGCTTCGGATTCCTGGCATTCTCCGCGCTGGCGGGATGGGCCCAGGCCACGCGGGCCGCAACGCTCAATCCACTGGCACCCCGCCCCGCTCACTTTCACGCGCGGGCGAAACGGGTGATTTTTCTGGCCATGCAAGGGGCTCCCTCTCACGTGGATACTTTCGACTACAAACCGCTCCTCAATCGCGATAGCGGGAAAGCCTGGCGGGGACAGGACAAGTTGCTCGGTTCGCCCTTTGCCTTCGAGCCTCGCGGTCAAAGTGGCCTTCCCATCTCCGATCTCTTCCCCAAAGTGGCAGGTCATGCGGATGATATGTGTCTCATCAACAGCATGTACACTGACATTCCCAATCACCCGCAGGCGACGACCCTGATGCAGACCGGGAGCTTCCAGTTCGTGAGGCCATCCCTCGGCGCGTGGTCGCTCTATGGTTTGGGAAGTGAAAACGACAGCATGCCTGGCTTCGTGACTCTCTCTCCGCCGAATGGTGCGCAAAACTACGGGAGTTCCTTCCTTCCCGCGATCTACCAGGGCACTCCGATCGGGCGACAGTCCCGCAATCGTTTCGTGGATGCCAATCAGCAGGTCGGAGTTAGCAACATGGCGAATCCGCTCCTGAGTCCCGAACTCCAGCGAGTCCAGCTCGACTACATCAAATCGCTCAATGAAGCGAAGCTTGAGCGCGACGTTTACCATCCGGAAGTGGACGGCATTATCGAGTCATTTGAACTGGCGTTCCGGATGCAAGATGAACTCCCCGCCGTGCTCGACCTCAACAAGGAGAGCGAAGCGACCCGTCAGCTTTACGGTATCGGAACCAATCCCACCGACAGCTTCGCCCGCCAGTGTCTCAGTGCCCGTCGCCTCGCCGAAGCGGGGGTGCGCTTCATCCAGCTCAATCACGGCAACTGGGACCACCATCGCAATTTGAAGGCCGCCCTCACCCAGAACTGTTCGGAGATCGATCAACCCATCGCCGCCCTTCTCACCGACCTCAAACAGCGCGATATGCTCAGGGATACCCTGGTGGTCTGGTCCGGTGAGTTCGGCCGCACCCCCCACGCCCAAGGCAGCGACGGACGCGACCACAACAACAAAGGCTATTCCCTATGGATGGCTGGCGGCGGGGTCAAGGGCGGTCTCCGCTACGGGGAGACCGACGACTACGGGCATCAGGCAGTGACGGACAAGATGCATATCCACGACTGGCACGCCACCATCCTTCACCTGCTCGGACTTGATCACGAGAAGTTGACCTATCCTTACGCCGGGCGGGATTTCCGTCTGACCGATGTCTCCGGAGTCGTGGCGAAGGGGATCCTGGGGTAGCTGGAGCGATGGGCCAGTTTGGCTCGGTGGGGAGGTGGCTCGGTTCGCCGGGTTCAACTATGTCTCACCTGTCCGCTGGTAGGGTTTTACCCCATGGCGTGGGAGATGGCATGGGGGATACTTGAGACGCGGGATGTCTGTCTCGCAGAACAACCAATCAATCCAAAATCAAATCATGTCACTTATCTCACTTGTTATCACTTTGATCGTCGTCGGCGTCCTCCTCTGGTTGGTGAACACCTACATTCCCATGGACCGGAAAATTAAGCAGATTCTGAACGTTGTCGTGGTGATCGCCGTGGTTCTATGGCTGCTTTCCGCGTTCGGAGTGTTGAATCTGGGATCGAGCATCCAAGTTCCCCGGGTCAACTAGCCGACGCTCGTTTTAGGCTTGAAACCAATGGAGCGGGGGACTGTTTCCCCCGCTCCTTTTCATTTCGCATCGCGGAATTGTTTTAGTTCAGACTAATTGTTTTAGTTCAGACCAATACCGACTTCGGACCAATACCGACCAACAACCTATTCGGGAGTGCGGATCCGCACCAGGGCCAGGATCAGGTGAAGAACGCCGTTCGCACGCTTTGAAAATGAAAGCTTGGAGCGGGTCAGCGAGGGGAGCCCGATAATGAGGGCTTTGCCGACCTCGCAGAGAGTCCGACCTCGGCCGGTGATCTGCTGCGCTTCGTCGAGTATGGTGCGGCCGTCTTCACAGAGCCGGACTCGGTTGAGTTCGCTTTCTGCAACGAGCAATCGTTTCTTCCAGGTAAGGGGACTCATGGTTCTATGGGGCTCCATCGCGCGAAGTCTTTTCTGAGCTGGTCCAAGGTGCAGGACAAGGGTAGTCCGTCCTTCATCAGTCGGGCTAGATAGATCACGATGCCTGTGGTGACAGCGGCGTAAAGCGCGGTCAGGCTCGCAACGACCACGAGAAGGGAGTAGTCTCGCAGCAGGAGCACGACCACCGCGCTCAGACCAATCATGGTGAGAAGACCGAATGCAGCCGCCGCGAAGGAAAGAACCATGGAGAGGAAAAGTTTGGCCCTTTCCTCCTGCACCTCGACCATGAGAAGTTCGAGGCGGTTTTCGCCGATGACGAGAAAACGGCGGAGCAGGTTTGCCGCAGTTCCGAGGAGATGTGGGATGGTGGCGGGTTGTCTCATGGCCTGATGCGGCTACTTTCCAGTGCTTGCGCAACGGGTGGACCAACAGCCGATGAACGCTCCGATGACGACACCGAAGCCCACCGCGATACCGAGCGCTTCGTAGGGATTGCGGTGGATCGCCTTGTCTGTCTCCTTGGCTTTTTTCAAGACCTTTTCTTCCAGATCGTCAACCATCTCTCCCCCGCTTTCAAGGGCGGCGGCAAGGCGCTTTCGGATTTCTCCGACCCGTTCCCCGGCCATCTCGGCAGTGGCGTTCATCAGGGCGAGGGCCTCTCCGGCGAGGGTGTCATCAGCCGTATTTCGTTTTGTTGGTGTCTTCATGTTTGGATTCATTGCAATGGGGAAAGAATAAAAGAATGGGTTCAGGCGGGATTATTTCACGACAGCTGAATCGTTCTGGGCGAGGGCCTTCTCGTAGTTCTTGATGGCATCTTCGACGGCGTCGCGTGATTGGCCGGTCCGCTTCTGGATTCTTCCGAGGAGTTCCTCCTGCTTTCCTTCGATGAATTGCAGGTCATCATCGGTGAGCGAGGCCCACTTCTGTTTCAGCGATCCTTTGATGATGTTCCAGTCGCCTTTGATTTCGAGTTTGTTCATGTCGTTTACCATGCCCCTCCGAGTGGGCGAGCGCCATGGGGTGAAACCCTACTGAAGCCCTCCAACGTGTGGGACATGCCGGAGATGGAACGGAAGATCGTGCCGAAACACCCGCGTCAACTGCGGATGGGACGGATTTCGGAGATCCTCGCCATCCTGCTTGATTCCGCCCTCAAATCGCCATTGACGGAACATGCGGGGCGCTTTACTCCTTCTCCCCAACTTCCGAAACAGATACGCTCATGGCCGAAAATGCATCCTTCTACGCTGGACTCGACATCGGCGGCACCACGGTAAAAACGGTCCTGATGGACGAAGCGGGAGAGGTCGCCGGAGCCATGATCGAAGTGCGCAGTCACGTCAAGGACGGTTACGAGGCGACCTTTGGGCAGTTGGAACTCGCTCTCGATCAATTGACTTCGGCCATCGGAGTCGAGCGGGGTCAGGTTCGGGGCATCGGGATGGATGTGCCGGCACCTTCCTGCGATGGAGTGATCTGGGGGCAGGCGAATCTCGCGGCGGATTGGGTGGGGACCAATGTGCGAGACCTTTTTTCCGCCCGCATCGGTGGGGTGCCGGTCTATATGACCAACGACGGCAATGCCGCAGCTCTCGGGGAATACGCGGTCCGTCGCAAGCATCTCGGGAGTCTCTTGCTCGTCGCTCCTGGAACAGGACTCGGTGGTGGTCTCGTTCTCCCCGGTGGTCGCGCCTACGAGGGGGCCAACGGCCTCGCGCTAGAGGTAGGTCACATCTCCGTGCCGCATCGCGAGGATGACGGCGAACTCCCGCGCTGCAGTTGCGGCAAGTTTGGTTGCCTGGAAGCCTGGGTCTCGCTCGTGGCTCTGCGGCGTCGGGTCGGGCTTGAGCTTGCCAAGCCGGAGCAGAAGAACCATCCGCTCAATGACGGATCGACCGGCGAGGAAAAAGCCTTTCGATTGCGCGACTTCGCAGCCGCAGGGGATGAGCTGGCCAACTCGATCTTCCGCCAGCAGGGTCAGATCCTCGGTTACGGACTCGCCGATTTGGTGCGGGTCTTTGATCCCGGTTTGGTGGTCATCGGCGGGGGGCTGGCCGAGTCTTCCTTCCGCGATCAATACATGGATTGGGTCAAAGAAGGTTTCGCCGAGCGCGCCTGGCCGATTTACCAGTGCAGCCCGCTCGATCCCGGGCAAATCACGACCGACTTCGAATGGGCCAGTGGGGGCGACTATTCGGCCGCGCTGGGAGTGGCCTACACTGCCCGCGAGATGTTCTCCTGAATTCGGAGGCCCCGCTCAGCGACGCGCATGGGCTTCCAAGTCGGAGACCTGGAAACTTCCATCGGTTTCCTGCATGAAGACCCGCGCCCAGCCGCCGCTGTATTGGAGGAGCATCTTGTCGTCGTAATAGGGGATATTGCCCTCGTGGGAGCTTTTCCAATTGAGTTTATTGAGGGCTGCCTCGCTGGCGTATTTTGAGGCCATCTCGCGGTCCAGCCGGATGTAGGCGGTCAAAAAACGAAGGGCAGCGTCGTGTTTGGAATATTTCTCTACCGGGACGGGCGTCGGGGTAGAGGGAGCGGCCGTACTGGGGGTTTTGAGAGAGGTATTCGAACTGGCCGTCTGCAACTCCTCGCAGGAGATCAGCAGCAGGCAACAAAAGCCGCCCGCGAGACACATCGGGAGGTTCCGGGTGATTGAGGGATTCATGGGTCGGGAATTGCAGAACGATACTGTTTCTTCGCGGCAGCGGAAAACGATTTTTCGGTCATTCCCGCGTCTTCAGCGGAGGCAGGATGACCTTCCGCTTGAGTAGCCAGCATACGCCGACCAGGTCGTAGATCCCGCGGAGAGCCCGGTCGAAGTTGGTATATTTTGAAACACCGGCCTTTCGTTCGCGGTGGTTTACGTCGATTTCGGCGATGCGGAAACCCGCCTGCGTGAAGATCGCCGGAAGGAAGCGATGCATCCCGTTGAAGGGCACGAGCAAATCAACATGATCCCGATGAATCGCCTTGAGAGAGCACCCGGTATCTCGGATGCCGTCTTGAATGAACCATCGTCTCACCTGGTTGGCGATGCGGGAAGCGGCTCGTCGGCTCCAGGAGTCTTTGCGCTTGGCCCGACGTCCGAAGGCGGCATCGCATGAGCCCGATCGCATCGCGGTGAGCAGAGCACCGATGTCCGCCGGATCGTTCTGACCATCGCCGTCCAGCATGACGAGGATGTCGCCCGCAGCAGCCATGAGTCCGGCATAGAGAGCCCCGCTTTGTCCTCGATTCTGGGTGAGTTGCAGGGGCGTGATGTTTTCCACGGAACACATCCGTTCCCAGGTGCGATCCTTGCTGCCATCATCGACCGCGATGACTTCGGCTTCGGGCTGGGCCGCGCGAATTTCCCGGAGGACAAACTCGACGCAGTCCTCCTCATTGTAAAATGGCACCACGATACTGACTCGATCCATGGAGGGCTGCTCGTTACGCAGACCGGGTAGGCGGGAAAAGGGAGAGTAGTAGGCGGTTGCCATGAGAAGCAAGAAGTGGCGAATTTCAGCGGGGAGCGGGCTGCTACGGCCACGTTTGCAGATCATATCCCCGATAGACCGCATAGTCGCGGGTGGCTTTGGAGTGAAGTGCGACGGAGAATGTGGCAAGGCGCTCCGTCCGGGCGAAGGCTTTCGCAAACGCTTTCGGTAGGTCGCCTTCCCCCGGTAGGAGGATCATGGCATCCTTACCTCGCCACCCGTCCTCCAAGGGGCCCGGCCACATTTCGTATTGGGACTCGATTCGTGATGAGCCGGGCCATCGATAGACTCGCGGCTGGTCTGGCAGGAGGAAGGCGAGGTGGCTCGCACTGTCGCGATGACCGAGGGCGATGACACACACGGAGTCCGCGTCGGTTTGGGTGGCCCGGATTTTCTGAAACTCGGCGACCACCAAATCGTGTCCGAGCAGGCGACGATTCGGGTCGGCTATATGACCTGACTGCCCCATCGCGGCAAAGACCATCGGGCTGAAGTAAAAATATGCCACGAGGGCGAAGCCCAGTCCGTAACCCGCCTTTTGGAAAATCCTCCATGAAGTTGGGGGGAAAGCGAAGGCGAATTGTTTCTCATACCACGCCGCTACCAGTATCACACCGGGAAGGTAAAAAACGGCCGGCCAGTTGGGTTGGAGTTCCTGGCGCAGCGCCAGCAGTAGCATTCCAGCGAGGGGGATCCCGCCGAAGACGAGTAAGTAGCGCAAGGCACTCGTCACTCGGAGAAGACGGAATAGACCCGAGAGAGACAGCGCCAGGATTGCGAATCCGAAGATGGGAGAGAGGGCACCGAACTGCGTCCCAATGAAAGAGATGAAGTCCTCCAGGCGGGCGAGCACCATGGAGCCCTCCGAGCGACCGGTCTCAAAGTGGTGCTTCGTATGGGTGAACGTGATCCAATCGTGTTGGGCATTCCAAATGAGTGGAGGGATCAAACTGAGATATGAACCGAACAACACCAACCAAAGCTCCGGACGACGCAGGGACCGGCGATGTGCCGGGTCGATGCTGAGATACAGTACTGCAAGGACCGGAAAGGCCATCATCATTTGTTTCGTCAGGTGCCCCAGGCCGAGCGTCAGGAAGAGGCATGGCAGGACCCACCAGGATGTCGGACTCCGCAGTGATCTCCAAAACAACCAGAGGGAGAGCGTCCACCAGAGCATGAGGGGCGCGTCGATCGTGAGGAAAAAGCTCAGCACGGCGTTGGCCGGGATCGCGAGGGCGATCAGGACCATGGTCCGAGCCGTCTTGTCTCCGAAAAGATCCAGGCAGAGCCGATGCAGTGTGAGCAGGGCGAGCGAGCTGAAGATTGCGGCGGCGGCCCGAATGCCGAAAAGCGAACCCCGTCCGATGAAGTCCACCGCCGTGTAAAGCCACGAGATCAGTGGTGGTTTCGAATAGTAACCGTAGTCCGGTCTACGCCCCCAATCCCAGTAATACGCCTCGTCCCCGGCCAAGTTGACCGGATAGAAGGCCACATACAAGAGCCTCGCCAGCAGGGAAAAGGCGATTAGAAGATACGCCTGCTGACAGAAGGTAAGTTGGCTGAGAGCGCGTCGCATATTCCGAGGGGGCGGCTACGCTGCGGCAGCGTCCCAAAAGTCTCAATGACTCGTCTCGATGCGGGCACCTTTCGGTTGTCCGATCTCCTCAAGCAGGGTGGTGAACCAACTCTCGTCGATGTCGAAAGGCTTACCGCCCTTGATGCGAGGAAATGCGATCGTGCTCATGCGGTCACCGTTCTCTTCATCGAGACCGGCTACCCCACTTTCGCCTCGTAGGGCGGACTCCGCTGCATGAGTGCAACTGGCTTTGATGAGTTCGAGATCGTCATCATTCGGCGCGGCGCTGCGGGCAAAGTAACCACTCTTCTGGACCAGAACTTTTTCCGCTCCGAGTTTCGACTGCAACTGCGAGGCAAACCATTGACCCACATTCACCGTATCGAGACGATAATGGCCGAAGGCGTCTTTGGCCGGCTCCTGACCATTGGCCTTCATTTGGGCGATGATCACGTCCAGTCCCGCGCCTTCGCTGAGGAAAATATTCACACTGTCGTGTTCGTCCATTTTTCCATTGAGCCGTTCGATCTCGGCGTCGATGTCGATCGCCATCTCGGGGACCCATACCGCATCGACGTCCCAGCGGATTTGGTGAAGAAGCGCCTCGGGAAGCCAGTCGTAGCAATGCAGGCTCTCGTGGTAATCGTAGGCGGCTCGCGCGGTGAGCCAGCCGCAGTTCCGGCCCATCACCTCATGGATGATAAGCTGGCGGGCGCTGGTCGTATTTTCGTTCGCCACATTGCGGAAAAATCGGGCGCTTTGGTGAGCGGCCGTCCAAGCCCCAAGCGTTTGTTTGATGGGATATACGTCGTTGTCGATGGTCTTGGGCAGACCCACCACCGTGAGATTGTAGCCGTGGTCGTGGAGATACTTCGCAAGATCGGCGGCGGTGGTATTGGTGTCATCGCCGCCGATGGTATGGAGGATATCGATTCCGTCATTTTGGAGCTGTTCGGCCGCCACTTGAAGCGGAATCTGCCCCGGTTTGACCAAGCCTCGCTTGGTGCAGTCGGCGACGTTGGTCAGCTTGACCCGGCTGTTGCCGATGGGACTGCCGCCGAAATTATAGAAAATCGCAGCCCGCTCCCGAACCCGCTTCGGGAAGTGATACGATTTCCCTAGCAGGAGACCCTGGTAGCCGTTCAGATAGCCCATCAGATCGGCTTCTGGAGCGAGCTTGTTGTAGGCTTCGATGAGGCCCCCGATGGAGGCGGAGAGACAGGGCGCGATGCCCCCGGCGGTAAGGAAAGCGATTCTCATGAAAAACAAATTCTGGGCCGAAAGGCCTAGGGCTTGAGTTAGCCGCGCTTCGGAGAGAAGTCAAGAAGGGCAGGACTTGTTGCAGGCAACAGTCGGTTATTGCTGACACGGATTGCGTAATAAGCATTATAAATGCTTTAATTCTTGATATTTATGGTAAATTGAGTAAATTTATAAACTACAACGTTCCTGCATGATCCGTATCCCCTTCCTCGGCCATTCTTCAGAGCTTGACGCGGCGCAACGCCAACTCGGGTTATCATCCCCGGGAAACCAGTCTTGGGACCACGGTTCCGCGCCTCAGCGGGAACAAATCGAGGCCCGCATCGCCGCCCTGGAATTGCGTCTCGTGGATCATGCCGAAGAATTGACCCAGCAGCTCACCAGTCGAGTCGAGCGCATCCAAAGCCGGGTCGAAAGAGCTTTGCTTCCCTTCAGCGAAACCTGCGAAGGGTCTGACGCGGGAGCCCAAAATGTCCTGGAGTTTACTGCGGCATCATCACCCTCCCATTACCTCCACTCGGTCAACGCCCGCGAAGCACTCCACGATCTCACCCAGGCCTTGCTTTCGACTTCGGAACACCTCGACGCCCTAGGTCGCAGTGTGGCACGCATGAAGCAATCGGTGGGCAAAGCTTGATCGTGCTGGCGGGTCAGGGTGATCCTCCGAAAGGAACGGCTTTAAGCAGGATTCCGTAAGCGATAACTGTCGCCGCAAGTGTTAGCCGTGGGGCGGCCCGCGCCACGGAATTCCGGACATCCAGCGTCGGCGAACCGCAGGTGGCGGCCCCGCCCAAACCCTGCCTGCGGCACGAAGCGAAGAATTTCCGTAAAGCAGAGTCATTCGTGACAAGCCTCTCGCCGTGTCCCACTCGATCTACCAGGATCTGGCCCTCGCTTACGGATTGAATATTGCCGATCCCCATGGGAACCGGAGATGGACACAGCCGAGTCCGACCTTTCGCCAGAACCTATGATCGAAGAATGTGGCGCGTTTCCCGAATGGCTCCGGGTTTAGGGCGATCGCTGTGGGCGATCATCAAAGACAGGATTGGTGTGGGTGAGGCGGTCATCTGTCGCTGCCCGTCCTCCGTCGCTGCCCGCCCTCCGTCGCGGTCTCTCTCAGGCGAGAAATATCCAAGAACCCATGCAGTGGGCGGATCGGGACAGCCAGCGGCGGAGGGATGCCCCCCGACTTTTCCCAATCCCGGCGCTTTTTGCGAACTCGATTCTTGATTCCTGGCCAGTCGAGCCTGCTCGGGCATCCCTCGGGCGCACTGATGCATCGTGTTGTTGCAATGAGGGAACCCTTCTTTCAAATGCGACTCACTTATCCTAAATATTTGGTTCCCTGGAAAGTTTTTAAAAAATTTGGGCAAAATTCCCGTTTTGCGGTAATTTTAGAGGAATTTTGCGTAGGACGGTTTATAATTACCATAATGAAAGTGGCTTGTGCCAATGATCGTGTATCGTTCTGACACCTTGCCTCGAACCGACTAACTCATGATTCAACGTCTGTTTTTCCTGGTGACCTGCTGGTTGGTCGGTGTTGCTTCGGTATTGGTCCTGGCATTCTTTCTCGGTTTGGGAGGGGGGCTTTCAGTTCCCTGGGCGTCGGGCGAAACCGTTGATCAGAGTTTTCAGGAGAAGTTTCAAATCGAGGTGCTTCGGGTGTTCAATGACCAGCGAGGGGTGGCCCATTTGGCTCCGCTCGACGAGGATAATTCGCTGCAAGACTTCCTCGAGGAATGGGTGACGAGTCAGCCCGATCCTGCGATGATCGACTTCGACGAAGCGTTTGCGGAGGTGCAGGCAGCCTATCCAGGGGCGCAATATTTAGCCGCGAATTTGGCTACTGGGTCGCGCCGCGAGGAGCTTTTGGGCAAGCTGGGTGGCTGGGCTTCGGTAGGGAATCCGGATTTCGAATCGGTCAACACAGTCGTATTTTCCACCGGGCGTCGCATGGGTGCCTTTAGTTTGTTGTCTCAAAGTATCCCCCCCTACAGTTTGGAGGAGGCCAACGCGCACGGAGGGCGCTTCTACAACACCTGTCCCCATTGCGGCAAGCTGCATGCGGTGGAGCTTGAGAGGGTGCCGCGGACGCTCATCCTGTCTTGCCCCTCCTGCGAGTTGCCTTTTGCGGTGCTGGCGGCGAATCGGGACGGTGCGATTTGCCCGGCGACAGCGTTTTTCGACTCCCTCAAGCTTTCCGAGCCAAGCGAGAGTTCGGAAGTGCTTAGCGACGAACAACGCGTTCTCGCTCTTTGGAACCAGGTCGAAGCCCGATGCACTTATGAGCTGGATGCCGAAGGTGAACAGCTTCAGGAAGTATGGAAGTCCTCCCAAGAGACTTGGGCGGACGGGGTAGGAGATTGTGAAGACACCGCGATCCTCCTCGCGGACGTCCTCATGAGCGCTGGATTCGAAGCGAGGGTTGCGATCGGGTGGAATGGCAATATCGGGCAGCACGCCTGGGTGGTGGTCCGCTGCGGAGATCGGCAATATGTCCTCGAATCGACCCTGGAAGGCACGATCAATGCGGAGGGAATGTCACCGTTGTCGGAGGCCGCTTCTTTCTATCAGCCGGAACAACTGTTCGACCGCGATCATATCTATGTGACGAATGCGGAGCCGGAGATCTTTCGGGCTGATTACTTTTCGCCGACCGTTTGGAAGGCCGTTCCGGATATTGCGAGCGGTTCGCCTGACCGTCTCTCGCAACGTTAGATTGCGCCCACGCGGCGGGCTGATTGGTTGACGGGAGGCCGCTTTGTCGCTAGGGTCGCGACCATGAAATTGTTGCGATTTGGAGAGCCGGGGCACGAGAAGCCTGGATTGGAGTTGGCCGGCGGAACGAGGGTCGATGCTACGGGATTTGGGATGGATTGGACCTCAGCGTTCTTTGCTGACCCGGAGAATCTCGCACGTTTGCAGTCGTGGAGCAGCCAGTCGGGAAATGATGCCCCACGTTTGTCATCCTCGGTGCGGATCGGTCCAGCGGTGGCGCGCCCGGGGAAGTTTATCTGCATCGGTCTAAACTACTCCGACCACGCCGCCGAAGCCGGAATGCCGATTCCGGCGGAACCGATCGTGTTTTTCAAGGCGACCAGTGCGATGTGCGGTCCCTTCGATGAGGTGGTCATTCCGCGGGGGAGTGAAAAAACTGATTGGGAGGTGGAACTGGCTTTTGTAATCGGAAAAAAAGCGAGTTACGTCACGGAAGCGGAAGCAATGGCTCACGTGGCAGGGTATATGGTTCACAACGACTACAGTGAACGTGCTTATCAACTGGAACGCGGCGGGCAGTGGGTCAAAGGCAAGAGTTGCGACACGTTTGCGCCGATCGGACCATATCTGGTGACTTCCGCTGAGGTCCCGGATCCGGGTAATCTCCGGCTTTGGTTGCGGGTGAACGGCGAGACCAAGCAAGATGGGTCGACCAACAAGCTGATTTTCGGCATCGCCCATCTCGTGAGTTATCTCAGCGAATTCATGACGCTGGAGCCCGGTGATATTGTCTCCACCGGCACGCCCCCCGGCGTCGGCATGGGGGCCAAGCCGCCGGTCTATCTGCAGCCGGGAGATGTGGTCGAACTTGGAATCGAAGGACTCGGGGAGGCCCGCCAGGTCGCAAGAGCCTGGAGGTGAAGATCGGAACGCGCTTGCTGGGGAAGGATTCGGCTCCCTACGGAAAATCTTTTGGCTGGGGGAAAGACTCTGCTAGGAGCCTGTTGGACTTAGAGCGTTCGAGCGAGGAAAGCGGGATTCGAGTCAAAATTTCCATGAGTTTGAGGAGTTTGTGTGAGCACAAATGACAAAAACAAGGGGGAATTCGGGCCGAAATCCCTCGTTTCGCAGCCAGGCAGGCTAAGTCCGGCAGGCTGCTAGATCTTTGTTTAGCGAAGAAGCGCCACTGGCGAGCCTTTTCTCAGCTGATTGAAGAATTTTGAGACAATCTTTCGAGACTTTCTCAGTCGTGCCGACCGGGGATGGAGCTTTCGGGGCAGAGGGAATGAACGACAGGGGCAGAGATGGCGACCGAAACCGGATGGTGATGGGCTGCACGAGTGGAAGTGACGAATTCGCCACTTTTTCTCCGTGGAATCCGCAGCATCGATAGGATTTTCAGAATGATGTCTTTTTTGTTGTTGCAAGGATTCCTGCTGGGAGCCTTGAATGCTGCTCCGGTCGGTCCAGTCGGGGTGCTTTGCCTGCGGAAGATGGCGGACGCGGATCGGTGGTCGGGGTATTGTGCTGCACTTGGGATGGCGTTTGCTTATGGCATCGTGGCCTTCTGCGTGGCCTTCGGGCTCAAAGGAATCGCGCAATTTTTGGAGCTCCATCGGATGGGATTTCAGTTGATCGCTGGCGCCGCTTTGTTGCTTTTCGGATGGCGTGGACTGCGCGGCGAACCGGAAAGAGCGACGGGGGACCGCAAGAGTGTGCGTGGCTACGCTGCGGTTTTTGCGGCGAGTTTCACGATGACTTTGGTGAATCCGCTCCCTTTTGCTTCCTTCGCCGTGATGGTGACTTCACTGGGAATGCTTAAGGGGCTGAATCTTGGGGTGATCTCGGACATCGAGTTCGGTGTGGCGGTGAGTGCCGGGGCCGCTTTCTTCTGGGTGTTGTTGCGGCAGGTTTTGGTCTGGGTGAGGCGGCGATGGAAACTCGATATCGGAGCGGCGCTGCGAAAGGGCTCTGCCCTCGCGCTTTTGGTCTTCGGGATCGCGATGCTGGTGGCCGCGATGTTGCCAACGGCCGCCTCCCCGCTTGCTACTCCGTAGCGCGGGAAGCAGCAGGTTGGCTCCGTCGTGTGACTGGGCCCTCAGAGTTCGCGAGCGTGCGAGAGAATGGCGTTGACGGTCGCCGGACCGAATCCTCGGAGCAGGCCCAGGTCGTCGAGAGTCTTGAGGGGGCGGGCGGCAATGATAAGTTGCGCCCGTTGCTCGGCGATGCCGGGAATGTTTGTGAGCGAGTTCACGTCGCCCTGGTTGAGAAGGTCGAGAAGATGGATGGCTTCGATTTCCGAGAGGGGAGCCTGAGCCGGGTTGGCGCTCCTGGGTGTCGCAGATACCGTTTCGGTGGGATCGCCGCAAAAAAGCTTGGCGCGTCCGGTTGCCCCGGAACTTTGGGACATTGGTTCGGCGGCATGGAGTGAACCGGCAAGGCTGAGGGCGGCGAGAATGACGAAGGACAATGATTTCATGGCGTGTCTTGATTTTAGATGTTTATATTGTATTGCCTGTTATGGCGAACAGTGGAAAGAAAAACACTTCGTGGAAAACTTGCAAGGATTTTTTGCGTTTTTTTGAACACTTTTTTTACATGGCCGGTCTGATCGGGCTTTTTGTTCACCGGAGAGACCTCCAGGAGAGTTGGAGCGGACTCACCAAGTGTAGAGATCCTCTGAGGAGCTTGTCCCGCCGATTTCACCGAGCAGCTTGAATGCTTCGTCGCGCCACAAAGCGAGATCGGGTTCAGCGCCGGAAGCGCGGGTTCCGGGAAAGACCGGGCAACTTACGGAGAGTTCGTTGATCGCACGGACTCGTCCGCTTGCGGCGGGATTGAGGGTTTGTGCGATTTTGAGGGATGCCTCGCCGACGATGCTTTCGGGGCCGGTGTCGCCAAGGATGGCCGGATAAATGGTGTCCTTGTAGATCGCTGCGGCATAGTTCCCTGCGGCGGGTGTCCATTCTCCTTCTCCGCTAAGCCAAGAGTTCGGCAGGACAACAAAGGGATCGAGCAACAGATAGTATGTCTGACTTACAATAAGTTCTTGCGGAGTGAGGGATCTGGGAGATGTTGGTAACATGAAGGCATCACGGATCTTGGGATTGGGTAGGTCATTTTACCATGTGGTGTCGCGGGTGGTGGATCGGCGGCTGGTGTTTGAGGGGCGGGAGAAGGAGTTGTTTCGGAAGATTTTGCGGAATTTGGAGGCGTTTTCGGGGGTGCGGGTGGTAACCTATTGTTTGATGGGGAACCATTTCCATCTTTTGGTCGAGGTTCCGGACCGGGAGGAAATGGCTCCGCTGACGAAGGAGGGGTTGTTGGGGTTGCTGCCGCTGTTGCATGATGATCGGATCGTGCTGGGGGTGCGGCAGGAATTTGCCAGGGCGGAAGCGGCGGGGGATGAGGCTTGGATGAAGGCGATTTTGGCGAGGTTCGAACGGCGGAGGGGGAGTTTGGGGTTTTTCTTAAAGGATGTGAAGCAACGGGTTACGCTGATGATGAACAAGCGACTGGGGCGGACCGGGACGCTGTGGGAGGGGCGTTACAAGAGCGTCTTGGTGGAGGGCAGCGAGACGGCTTTGCTGACGGTGGCGGCATATATTGATCTGAATCCGGTGCGAGCCGGGATCGCCAAGACGGCGGAGGATTATCGCTGGTCGGGCTATGCTGAGGCGGTCGCGGGCGGTAGCCGAGGGAACAAGGCTCGGGAGGGGTTGGGGATCGTGCTGAATGAAGCTTTTGGGGAAGCGGAGTGGCGGGAGGACTGGAGCAGGACCCAAGCGCGGTATCGGCAGTTTTTGTATGAGGAAGGCACCGCGCGGGAGGCGAATGAGGCTGGCGAGGGAGCTCGGCGCGGCTTTGGCGAGGCACAGGTCGATGCGGCGGTAACGGCGGCGGGCGCGATGAGCGTGCCCGAGGTGTTGCTTCATCGAGTGCGCTACTTCTGCGATGGGGCCGTGCTGGGAACTGAGGAGTTCGTTGAGAGCGTTTTTGTCAGAGAGCGTGAGGTGAATGGGCACTTCAGTGAGAAGCGAACCTCTGGAGCGCGGCGGATGCGAGGGGCCGAGTGGGGCGAGCTACGGGTGGCGCGGGATTTGCGGAAGGATGTGATTCGGAAGGGCCGGAACCCCTTGCCCGGCGAGTGATGTCGGTGGATTTAAATCAGCAATTTGGGTGGGATCGTGCAGAGTTGGTCAATGTCCTACTTCGATTTACAAATCAACGGCTACGGGGGCGTGGACTTGAATGATCCGGCGCTCACGCGGGAGGATTGTCGCCGAGCATGTCTGGCGCTGGAGGAGGATGGGATCTCGGGGATTCTGGCCACGCTGATCACCGATGCTATTCCGGCGATTCGGGGGAAATTGGGGAAGATGGTCCGGTATCGGGCGGAAGACGAGGTGATCGGTCGAGTGATCCGGGGCTTTCATCTGGAGGGGCCGTTCATCAACGGGAATCAGGGATTCGTCGGGGCGCATCCGGTGGAGTCGGTGCGCGAGGCGAGCGTCGGGGCGATGGAGGAACTGCTTGCGGCGGGGGAGGGCTCGGTGCGGCTGGTGACGCTGGCACCGGAGTGTGATCACGATTTGGCGACGACGAGCTTTTTGGCGGGGCAGGGGATCGCGGTGTCGGCGGGCCATTGCGATCCGAGTTACGCATTGCTCGGCGAGGCGATTGACGCGGGAGTGACGCTGTTTACCCATGTGGGCAATGGTTGTCCACTGGAGTTGCCACGCCACGATAACATTATCCAGCGGGCCCTGGCGTATGCGGATCGGTTGACGCTGTGCTGGATCCCGGATGGGCATCATGTGCCGTTCTTTGCGCTGCGGAATTATCTGCGGGCCTGCGATCCGGCCCGGGTGATCATGACGACGGATGCGATGGCTGCGGCGGGATTGGGTCCGGGGAGGTATGGGTTGTCGGGCGCGGTGGTTGAGGTGGATGAAATGGGGGTGGCCCGGCGGCCGGGTTCGCCGTATCTGGCGGGATCGACGCTGCGGGGAAAGGTGCTGGCGGAGAATTTGCGCCGTGAGTTGGGCTACAATGACGAATTGATCGGGCGAATCTATGGGACCAATTCTCTGACGGCGGTCGGCCTGAAAATTGCCTAACTCGGTAAAATGGGGATGGTTTTCAGAGTCGATGTCGTCGATAGTTGTTCGTGTCGGCGCTTTCTTTTCACTTCAGAAAAATGAACATTCTTCCCTACGGATTCGCTCTCCTTTTCCTTCTGGCCAGTTCAGCGCAGGCGAATCAAGATCTGCGCTTGTCGCCCGAAAACATCGTCGTGAAAGTGAATGGTGAGGGGATCCACCAGTCGGAATTGGACGAATCGCTTAAACTCGCGGAGTTCGTTGTTGGAGTCGCGGATTTCGAACAGAAACGGGCTCAAATTGAAAATTCCAACTTACAAAATCTGATTGACCGGCGGTTGCTTCTGCGGGAGTTCAAAAGGTCGGGCGGTAAATTTAATTCGGAATATGTCACCGCATTGGTGGATGAGTTCATTGCCCGACGCTTCGAAGGAAACCGCGATCTGTTCGAGGCGGCTCTTTCAAGCTGCGGTTTTTCTGAAGCCGACTTGCAAGATCGGTTCCGGGACGATTTGATCCGTCAAACTCTTCGCTCAGAGCACGGAGTTCAAAAGGATATCAACAACCCGTTGAGCGCTTCCGAGGTTTGGCTAGACAAACTCCGAGATAGCGCCAGCATCGAAGTCACTCCCTGATCTCTACTCTAGAGATTCCAATTTCGTTTCAGTTATGCCACGCCTCAAACAAAGCCTCGATTGTCGTCTTGCGGGATTGTTAGTCCCGGTGTTTTCCCTGAGGGGGGAGCATGATTTGGGGATCGGCGACGTGGCGGGCTTGCGGGACTTCGTGACGTTCGCGGGCGAGGTGGGCTTTGGCTTCGTCCAGCTTTTGCCGATCAATGAGACCGGTTCTGACAACAGCCCGTATAATGCGATCAGCTCGGTCGCACTGGAGCCATTGACGCTCGATTGCACGCCGCGCGGGCTGAAGGATCTCAGCGAGGATGTGTTTAATGATGTGCTGCTGGGCTACGATCTCGGGGCGCTCAACGCCGGACCGGTGCGCTACGCGGAAGTGCGGAATCTGAAGCATGAGTTGCTCCATCGGGCTTTCGACCATTTCATGGAGCATGTCGATGGGCGGGTCGATCTGCGGGCCAATGCCTTCGATACCTTTTGCCGTCAGCAGTTGCCGTGGCTGAATGACTATTGCCTTTTCCGCCTGCTGATGGATCGGGCGGGTGGCAGTCAGGTTTGGCAGGAGTGGGATGAGCCGCATCGGACAAAGGCATCCGCTTTGGCTCGCCTGACCCTGGAGGCCGAGACGGACCCAGATGCGGTGGATCGGGAGTTGCGCTACTACGCCTACGTTCAATGGGTCGCCTTCGAGCAATGGATCGAGGTGGCTGAGTTCGCCGCTTCGCGGGGGGTCTCTCTGATGGGTGATATTCCTTTCGGCGTGAGTCTCTCAAGCGTCGATGTGTGGGCGAATCAAGAAATCTTCGACCTCTCCTGGTATGGGGGAGCGCCGCCGGAGCGTCTCTTCAAAGACGACGAGTTTGTGCAGAAATGGGGCCAGAACTGGGGGATCCCGAACTACCGTTGGGACGTGCTTGAGGAGCAGGACTATCGCTGGTGGCGTCAGCGCATCGCGAAAACCACCGAGATCTTCGGCATGTTCCGGGTCGATCACGCGCTCGGCTTTTACCGGATTTACTCCTTCCCATGGAACCCGATTCGCAACGCCGAGTTCCTGCCTCTCTCGGACGAGGAGGCGGCGGAGCGCTGTGATGGTCGCCTGCCCGGCTTTCGTCCGCGCGACGACGCGTCCGCAGAACATCGCTTCGAGAACCGTGCCGAAGGGGAGAAATACCTGCGCATGATCCTCGAAGCGGCGGCCGGGTCGGAAGTCATCGCCGAGGATCTCGGGACCGTGCCGGACTACGTGCGCCCCTCGCTGGCCGAGCTCGACATTGCCGGGATGAAAGTGCCGCAGTGGGAATTCACCGAGGGATACGTTACCCAGGGGGTGCATTATCCGGCCCGCTCTTTTGCGACCTACGCGACGCACGATCACGCGCCCCTCCGCGCCCAATGGGAGCAGCAACGCGAGCACATGTCTGCAAGCGAACCGGGCAGCGGTGCCTGGTGGGACGCCCGCAATTTCCTGGCGACTCTCTGCGGCTTCGCGGGCATAGAAATGCCTAGCGATCAGCCGCCGGAATACTCCGACGAGGTGCGTGAGCGGCTCTTGCGTGGGCTCTGTTTTTCCCACTCCGACCGGGCCGCCATTATGATCTCCGACTTGCTCGGCGAGACCGAGCGCATCAATGTGCCTGGGGTGATGGACGGGACGAACTGGAGCTATCGCCTCGGGGTGCGCTCGCGGGAACTCGCCTCCGCCCCGGAGTATCATGACTTGCGCGAGAGCACAAAAAAGGTCTTGAACGAGACCGGACGCTCGCGAAGGGTGGGCGGGTTCTGAGCGGAGCAAGGGGGCGTCACTTACGGGCAGCACGGCTGTCGGGCGGGGAGTCGTCTCCGTTCGCTGCATTTCGTCCCTTTGCAGACGCCCGTTTTGCTGTTATTCATTCCCCAAAAAGACCATCATGAGTGCCCCTATCACAGTCGCCGTCACCGGAGCCGCCGGTCAGATCGGATATTCTCTCCTCTTTCGGATCGCCAGCGGATCGATGTTCGGTCCCGATCAGAAAGTGTCCCTGAGCCTGATCGAGATCGAGCCGGGCATGAAAGCGCTGGAGGGCGTGGTCATGGAGCTGGAGGATTCGGCTTTCCCGCTGGTCCAGTCGATTCGCACCACGAGTGATTTGAAAACCGGCTTTGACGGGGTGAACTGGGCCCTGCTCGTCGGCAGCGTGCCGCGCAAAGCCGGGATGGAGCGCAAAGACCTGCTTTCGATCAATGGAAAAATTTTCACCGGTCAGGGTCAGGCCATCGCCGCCCATGGAGCGAGTGACGTGCGCACCCTCGTGGTCGGCAATCCTTGCAATACCAACTGCCTGATCGCCATGAACGCCGGGCGCGAAGTTCCCGCCGAGCGTTGGTTCGCCATGACCCGGCTGGACGAGAACCGCGCCAAAGCCCAACTCGCTGGGAAAGCCGGGGTCCACGTCAGCGAGGTAAGCAACATGACGATCTGGGGTAACCACTCCGCGACGCAGTATCCCGATTTTACCCAAGCCAAAATTGGTGGAAAACCGGCTCCTGAGGTCATCAAGGACCACGCGTGGCTTGAGGGAGCCTTCATCGAAACCGTGCAAAAGCGCGGGGCGGCCATCATCGAGGCGCGGGGTTTGTCGTCGGCGGCCTCTGCGGCCAATGCCATCGTCGATAGCGTGCGCAGTCTGACCACTCCTACGCCCAAGGGCGACTGGCACAGTGTATGTGTCCGTTCCGACGGTTCCTACGGCGTGGACGAAGGGCTGATCTCCTCGTTCCCGATACGCAGCGACGGGAAGAAATGGGAGATCGTGGAGGGTGTCGAGGTCGGCGAGTTCAGCCGGAACAAAATTCAACTTTCGGCACAGGAATTGCGAGAGGAGCGAGAGGCGGTGTCGGAATTGTTGCCGTAAGAATTTGCTCGCGTCTTCGTCTGTTCGTCTTCACCTGTTCCAGCGTCAACGTGGTGGAAAAATAAGCATCCAACCCCTTCTATCTCGATGAAATCGTAGCTGCGAGCGTGAGCGAGCGAGCTGCGGGTTCAACGATCCACTCGCTCTCGCCCGAAGCTATCCAAACCTGACGCAGGCCGGACCTAACCCTGTTGAATACCGGACCTAACCCTGTTGAATGCCGGACCTAACCCTGTTGAATGCCGGACCTAACCCTGTTGAATGCCG
>Ga0105044_10004044_pt1 | contig 20150 bp, 16 predicted proteins | sample MAT01_FD_78092 | JGI IMG/M metagenome (GOLD analysis project Ga0105044, IMG submission 78092) | Freshwater microbial communities from Lake Fryxell liftoff mats and glacier meltwater in Antarctica - MAT-01 | ecosystem: Environmental > Aquatic > Freshwater > Ice > Liftoff microbial mat | place...
ATATTGTCCGGCAACTCGTAAAACGGCATTTCCGGTTCGACCATCCAGAACTCCGCCAGATGCCGCGTCGTGTTGCTGTTTTCGGCTCGGAACGTCGGGCCGAATGTGTAGCAGTCGCCGATCGCCGTCGCGTATGTTTCGGCTTCCAGTTGTCCGCTCACGGTGAGTGACGCGGGCTTGGCGAAGAAGTCCTGCTTCCAGTCGATGGTCTCAATCTGCTTCTTCGCCAGCATCGCCAGATCCAGCGTCGTTACCTGAAACATTTCGCCCGCACCTTCGCAATCGCTGGTCGTGATGATCGGTGTATTGAGGTACAGAAATCCACGTGTCTGAAAAAAGTTGTGAATCGACCAACTGATACAGTTGCGAACTCGCGCGACCGCGCTGAACGTGTTTGTACGAGGTCGCAGGTGAGCGATCTCACGGAGGAACTCCATGCTGTGTCCTTTCTTCTGCAGCGGATAAGTTGTGGCATCGGCGACTCCCAGTACCGTCAGTGATGTCGCATGGAGTTCAATTCGCTGGCCTTTGCCGGGAGATTCCTTGAGCGTGCCTTCGATCGCGACGCTGGCTCCGGTGGTGACGTCCTTGATCGTCGTTTCGTATCCCGGCACAGTGTTTTCAACGACGATTTGCAGGTTCTTGAGACAACTGCCGTCGTTGAGTTCAATGAACGAGAACCCGTTTTTGGAGTCGCGTCGTGTCCTCACCCAGCCTTTGGTGATGAGTGTGGTTCCCGGTTGTCCGTCGCGAAGCAGGCTGGCGATGCGTGTGAGTGGCATGGTGGAAGTTTTCAGGATTTGAGATTTTGGATTTAAGATTGGGGGACGCGTTGCAGCGTTCTTATGTAGGATGGACATGCATGTCCGTCGGATTGTGGAAAAACTCTGTCGAAGCGAAGGCACCTGTCACTCAGGAATCGTACGACTGTGGGACGCTCTCTGGTGAGGACTCGGACGAGAATGTCCAAGCGACAGGAATCGCACCTTTGGATGACAGTCCATTCCTGAACAGTCCTATCGTTTTTTGGCGACGGATGTGATCGCTCCGCTGAGTTGCAGCTTGATGTCGCCGGTACACTTTGCGGCGGCGGGGACGTTGACTCGCAGATAAAGCTGTCCACTCTTCGTTGGTGTATGTTCCAGACCGCCGTTGACAACAAATGGTTCGCCGGGCTTTCCGTCTGTGACAATCACGCCAATCAGCGCTCCAAACGGACCAGCCGCAACATAATCCAGAGCCGGATCCTTCGTCGGCAGTCCGGTGAGCGGAATCGTAGTTGAGTAGATCATCTTGTATTCGCCAGTTGCGGAGATTCGAAATGCTTTGCCTTCGGTGACTTCACAGATCGGAATATTGCCCCAACCTTTAGAAACGTCTAGTTCCAGCTTCGCCTCATTTTCCTGCATGAGTTCTTCACTGATCCGGTCCATCTCCTGTTTGAGGCCGTCCATTTTCGGATTGATGTGTTCGACTCGCTTCAGTACGGTCAGTGCTTCTTCTTTCTCACCCTTCTTCAGGTATTCTTTGGCGACTTCCATGTATTCTTTCAGCAGCCCCTCTTCGGCTTTGGTCATGCGGATCTCCAACTGCTGGCTGTTGGGTCCGTCTTTATCTTTTTCCTTGTCCTTGCTGCGGCTGCCTTGAGCGGAAACAACGGGCGAACTCAGCAGGACCGCGATAGTTACGCCTGCCGTTGTCAGCATCATGATCAATCGTCGCCGCATCGGAATGGAAGCGTATGGTGTTTCAAGTTTTGTCATCATTGAGTTCTCCCAGTGCTTTGGCGAACATGCATTTGCCTGTACGATGTTGCACGATATGTGATCAGGTCTCGCAGGAACATAGTCAAACGCCTGATTTTTTGCTCCATTCGATTGAGACGAGTCCTGTTCGCTGGTCAAATCACTCGTTTGAAGCCAGCATACGCTGTGTCATTCTCGGCAACTGTCGTCTGTCGATTGTGATGAATCCTGTTGCCCTGCCTGACCACTCCCCTATTTGACTCCGATTTGCCCTGGAGGATCTGCCGCGTGATCTCTATTCGTACGTTGCTCTGCCTGTCGTTTATTCTGCCGCCGAGTTTTGCTTTTGGTTTTCAGCCAGCGAAACCGATTGCCTCGACGGCGGTGATCACCGGGGAGACTCCCGGCCACGCCGTGAAGATCGAAGCCGACATCAAAGGAGCGAAGAATCTGTATCTTGTAGTCACGGACGGCGACAACGGGTATGGCAGTGACTGGGCCGACTGGGCGGAGCCGCGACTTGTCGGCAGCAAGGGCGAGCTCAAACTGACGGACCTCAAATGGAAATCTGCGGTCTCAGATTGGGGCAAAGTCGGAATGAATGTCAACGTAGACGGCGGTTCCATGCGAATCAATGGCAAGGCCGTTGAATATGGCATCGGGACGCATGCGAATTCTGTGATCCACTTTGAGCTGCCCGAAGGTTATGACAAATTCGTCGCTCGAGCGGGTCTGGACAACGGCGGCACAGATCAGGGAATGGGCACAAGCCTGCAGTTCTTCGTCTATACCCAGGCACCACCTGCCGCCCCCGGGTCTCCCACACACGATCGGACGCCAGAGGGCGCGGTTGCTGGTCTGGATGTCGCCGACGGAGTGGAGTTGAAGCTGTTTGCGGCAGAACCGATGCTGCTCAGCCCATCGAATATCGACATCGACCATCTCGGACGCATCTGGGTTTGCGAAGTCGTCAACTATCGTCGCTTTGCCAACGGCAGCAATCCTGAACGCATCGAAGGCGACCGCATTCTGATTCTGGAAGACACCAACGGCGACGGGATGGCCGACAAGGAAACTGTCTTTTATCAGGGCCGCGACATTGATTCGGCGCACGGGGTTTGTGTGTTGGGCAATCGAGTCATCGTGTCCGCAGGCGACAGTGTGTTCAGCTTCTACGATGACAACGGCGACTCGAAAGCGGATCGCAAGGAAGTGCTGTTCACCGGCATCAAGGGGACTCAGCACGATCACGGCATTCACAGCTTCCAGTTCGGCCCGGACGGTCGGCTGTACTTCAACTTCGGCAATGCCGGAGAAGAATTGCATAATCCTGATGGTTCGATCGTCGTAGACATCGCGGGCAACGAAGTCCGAGCTGCCCGCAAACCGTATCAGGAAGGCATGGCGTTTCGCTGTGAACTGGATGGTTCGAAGGTCGATACGCTTGGCTGGAATTTTCGCAACAACTGGGAACTGTGTGTCGATAGCTTTGGCACCGTGTGGCAGTCAGACAACGACGACGACGGCAACAAAGGAGTGCGTATCAACTACGTGATGGAATACGGCAACTACGGCTACAAGGACGAAATCACCGGAGCTGGCTGGCAGACGGCTCGCACAAATATGGAAGAAGAGATTCCTCTCCGCCACTGGCATCTGAATGATCCTGGCGTTGTACCGAATCTGCTGCAGACCGGGGCGGGTTCACCGACCGGCATCCTGATCTACGAAGGCGACAAACTGCCCGAGCGATTCGTCAACCAACTGATTCACTGCGACGCCGGTCCAAACGTCGTTCGCAGCTACGCCGTGACCGACGATGGCGCGGGTTACAAGGCCGAGATCAATAACATCCTGAATGGGACTCGCGACCAGTGGTTCCGTCCGTCCGATGTCTGCGTGGCTCCGGACGGATCGCTGATCGTCGCCGACTGGTATGATCCGGGTGTGGGCGGTCATCGTCAGGGCGATGTGGATCGAGGTCGCTTGTTTCGCGTGTCTCTGCCGGGCCAGAAGTATTCGGTGCCCAAGCACGACTGTTCAACCGTCGAAGGAGCGGCTGCGGCTCTAAAGAGTCCCAACAATGCGACTCGTTATCTGGCGTTCGCCAAACTCAAAGAATCGGGTACGGCGGCTGAAGCCGTGCTGGCGAAAATGTTCGAATCCGACCCCAACCCTCGCTTCCGAGCCCGCGCGTTGTGGCTGCTGGGGCAGATCGAGGGCAAGACTCAGAAGTACGTTGACCTCGCGATTGTTGATAAAGATAAGGACATACGGATCGCCGGGTTGCGACTGACACGCAGGATGGGAATTGACGTGATTCCGGCTGTTGAAAAGTTGGTAAAGGACGAATCACCGCAGGTCCGACGCGAATGTGGGATTGCTCTGCGACTAGTTTCTGAACCGAAGAAGGCGGCGCTCTGGACGACTTTGGCGGCCGCGTATCCACAGGGAGATCGGTGGTATCTGGAAGCGCTGGGGATTGCTGCTGATTCAGATTCAAAGTCTGGGTGGGGCGCAGGTTTGCCAATGATCGAAAAGGCACCAGCAACGATTCTGGACATCGTTTGGAGAGCGCGAGGCAAAAATGCGATCCAGGCCAAGTCCGCAATCCTGAGGTTTCTTTCGGCGTATCCAGAAACAAATCCAGGCGCGACTGCAATTCTGGAGAGCCTGCCTCGTTTCTTTCGAAGCCTCGATTTTGAAGACAAGGATGACGTTGCTCAACTCTGTATGTCACTGTTAACGAAGGAACACATCGCAAACATGCACCCCGCAACGACAGTCGTGGTTGCAACAGAAGCTCTTGCAAGGCTCACTCCGGCTCAGGCTGCCGACTCCAACGCAATGACCGCGCTGGACGGAGTTCTCCAAAAGTTAGCCGGAACAACTCAGTTTGTGCGATTGGTCCGGCGATTGGAAAGGCAAGAGAGGTATGGCGATCTCATTTCGTTGGCGCAATCCGCACCAGCCGAACAAGTTGGCGTCGAAGCCATTACTGCCCTCCTGGAACTGAAGCAATGGGATCTTATCGACAAGGCTCTTCACGGCGAAGACACTGTCGCAGCAATTGCCACAGCCGAAGCAATGGGCAATTCTTCCAATGGTGCAATCAACGGGCCTCTGCTGGCCGTGATCAATGGTGCCAACGTCAATATTGATGTTCGCCGAGCCGCCGTCAAAGCAGCGTCCAGGGTTAACAATGGAGCTGAAGAACTGGTGAAGCTGGTGGACGAGAAAACGCTCGAGCCGGAGCTGGAACAATCTGTCGCGGCAGCGCTGCACAGTGCGCCATCACGCGAAGCACGCGCTCAGGCTCAGCGGTTGTTCCCGCTGCCTGCCTCGAAGGACAATATGCCGACGTTGCCGATCGGCGAACTCACGAAACTGGACGGGAATCTGCCCAACGGGCGGATGGTGTTCTTCTCAACCGGCACCTGTCACAAATGCCACGTGGTGGATGGCATGGGCCGCGAGATCGGGCCGAATCTGACGGAAATCGGCAGTAAACTCAGCCGCGAAGCGATGTTCGAATCCGTGCTCTACCCGAGTGCCGGCATCAGTCACAATTTTGAGCTGTGGACGGTTGTGATGGCCTCAGGGACAACCGTCAACGGAATGCTGATCAGCAACACCGACGAAGAAGTCAGCATCAAAGGCGACGACGCTTTGGTGCGAAGCTTTAAGAAATCTGACGTTGAAGAACTGGTCAAGCAAAAGATCAGCATGATGCCCGCTGACTTGCAGAAGACCATGACGACTCAGGAACTCGCGGATGTCGTGGAGTATATGCAGTCGCTGAAAAAGAAGTGAGCGAGTGGTCGTGATCAAATCGTTTAACCGCGTGCCCATCGGGCCGCGCTCTGCCTGGCCCAGAAGCACTGCGAGTGAGCGCGGGGCGTTGCCCACGCGGTTAAACGACACGAACACTTCGCTGTGATTTTACCGGCCACCGTAGTCGATCAGCCGCGCCAGTTCCGACCGCATTTCTGAACGATGCACAATGCGATCAACGAAACCGTGTTTCAATAGGAATTCGCTGGTCTGAAATCCTTCCGGCAGGTCGATTTTGCAGGTCGCCTGCACGACGCGTGGACCGGCGAAACCGACCAGAGCACGCGGTTCGGCAATGATGATATCACCCAGTGATGCAAAGCTCGCAGCAACTCCACCCATCGTCGGATCGGTCATGACCGAAATGAATAACCCGTTGGCACGACGAAGCCGTGCCAGTGCGGCGGAGACTTTTCCCATCTGCATCAGTGAGACAATGCCTTCGTGCATTCGTGCACCGCCGCCCGAACCACTGATGATGATCAATGGTAGCGACAGTTCCGTCGCTTTCTCAACAGCTCTCGTCAGTTTTTCACCGACAACAGAACCCATGCTGCCCATGATGAACGCAGAATCGGTCATCGCGAAAACGAGAGGTCGACCGCGCATGTAACCGCGTCCCACGGTGCAGGCATCTTTCATCCCCGTCTTCTTCTGTTCGTCAATGATCCGTTCTTTGTAGCTCTTGCGGTCCGTGAATTCCAGGGGGTCGCCGGACGTCATCTCGGCGTACCATTCTTCAAAACTGTCAGGGTCCAATAGCTGACGAATCCGCATGGCAGTCGGAACATAGAAGTGATGTTCACATTCCGGGCAGATGTTCAGATTCTGCTCAACCTGCTTGCGAAATACGGTCGCACTGCAACCGTCGCAACGCAGCCACAGACCCTCAGGGACTCCGCGTTTTGGTTGCTTCACAACTGGCCTCGTCGATGTCTCAGTGTTTTCGACTGTGCTCATTAAGCATTCTCCCTGCTACCCACAATCTGTACGGAATCGCAGATGGAACTGTCTTCCCCGACCATAAAGCTGGCAGATTCAAACGTGCTGCACTGGATAATCTGTATCAGATCTTTGGATTCTTCGCCACACAGACATGCCGCTTTGCTTGGCCGACGATGCTGAAGAGTACACCGAATCACGGTGGCCAGCGGCTCCGGAGCAACGATCGCAAACGCCTTGTACTTTCGGAGGGCCTTCACCAGAACTCGTTCCAGACGCTGACACGCATCGGAAAGTGTCTCACCTTCCGGCGGACAAATCTCGGTGGAATCTTCTTTGGCGGATCGAAAAAGGCGAGGAAATCTCTTGCGGATATCAGACTCAGGCAATCCCTGCCACAGGCCCTGATTGACGTTTTTCAGCTCATCCAGTTCCTTAACCTTTGCCCCAGCCTGAGTTGCCGCGACGGCGTGAGCAGTCCCGGCAGCCGGATCATCCGGCGATGTCAGAACCGCTTCGACTTTGACGCCGCTTGCCTGAAGCTGGCTGATAATCTCGCGAATCTGTTCCTGACCGCGTTGGTTCACAGGCATATCCAGCGTGCCCAGAACCCGATGCTGATCATCATAGTCCGTGCAGCCCGCTCGAATCAAAACAACCGTAGACATAAAATTTCGTTCCTCAGCAACTCGACCGCGTTCCGCGCGCAATCTGTTGAAGTTCGGCAATCGCCGTGGTGTAACAAGGTTCATCAAAGACGGAACTGCCCGCGACAAATACATCGCAGCCAGCAAGAGCACATTGAGCGATCGTGGATCGGCCAATGCCCCCATCGACGGAAATAATCAGGTCATCGCCAGCCACTGACCGGGCATCCCGGATCTTGGTGACGACATCAGGTATAAACTTCTGACCACCAAACCCGGGATGCACGCTCATCACAAGAAACAGGTCGCATTCTCCGAGAAATGGCTCAGCAGCGGAAAACGGAGTTCCCGGATTGATCGCCAGTCCAGCGACGACCCCTTTGCGGCGAATCTCACGCAGCAGCGAGACCGGTTCCGGCACCGCTTCCAGATGAAACGTGATCGCTTCACAGCCTGCTTTGATGTATTCGTCCAGGTATCGAGCTGGATCAGAAATCATCAAATGGGCGTCAAACGGAGTGTTCGTGAGCGGCCGAAGCCGTTCAATCACCATTGGCCCGTATGAAAGATTGGGTACGAAATGCCCGTCCATGACGTCCAGGTGCAACAACGACGCTTCTGCGGAATCGAGTAGTTCGATTTCACGGTGAAGATTGCCGAAGTCACACTTGAGCATTGAGGGAGCCGCAATCGGCCGCCGAGCCTTTAAATGGCTCAGCATCTCATCGCGAGTTAGCATTAAGAACTGCCGCAAACAGGAATGGAGCGTCTGGTGGAAAGGTTTTCAGACAGGACCCGCGACGCACGATGCTCACGGTGGACGCTCCCGAACGTTCCCATTGGAAGCCACAATTGTCTGGTTATCGAGTTTTCATGTCCAGTGAAACGTTTTGATTCCATTCATCCCGAATTTACTACTGATCAAATGTTTAGTTAACACGCAGTTGACGCGCAGGTTTTGCCAATGGGATGCTTTCGCGATCGATAGATTGTGTTCAAATGTTCAGTTTTTTCGCGAGCGTACGGGCGCCGCCTCATCACCATGCATCCACCGGTGCTGCGGTTTTGGAATAGAGGTCGTTACAAGAATCATTGAACAGTCCGACACGATTCCACGGCTCAATCGCGGTCGTCAGCCATGCCGCAAAATCGGACTCAGCGGCGACGCGATCCACAGCGGCGGCGTGACGTGCGGCGGCAAGGCGTTGTCTGGCTTCGCGGAGCACGGAGCGAAACGGAGGGTCATTTGCCCGCAGAAAACTGACATCGCCGATCTTTGCTGCTGGAGTTTGCTCCATACTCGTCGCTGCCGCGAAGTAAAGCATGCCCCAGAGGCACCAGAGTCGAAACGACGGAATTGCTTCATAGCAGCCTTCGACCAACTCATCGACAAATCGAATCTCTTCAATCAGCGAATCGGAGTATTCTCGCAGGCGTCGTCCGCGTTCAGTGAAATCGTTCGTCGTGACAAGAATTTCTGCCAGACGCGAAATGCTGAATAAGGTATGTGCGATCCCTGTGCTGTGCAGTGGATCGATAAAACCAACGGTATTTGTGATCGCGGCCCAGTTGCGACCTGCCCCCTGCCCTGCGAGTCGCTGAATGCGTTTGGTGCTTTGAAGCCCTGACTCCGGCCGCATGATCACCGCCTTGCTGAACTGCCGCGACAGAAACGGTGATCTCGCAATTCGCCAATTCCATTCCTCTGTCGGCGTTGCGAATTTCTGTGGGACTCGATGTGCCTCAGGGCGTTCATCAATCATGAACCCTGCGCTCAGCGAATCGTCATCGAAACGCAGTTGCCACATCCAGCCATCCGGCAGCACTTGATGCACGGCGGCGTCATCACAGTGATACGGGAATGGATCGACATCGATCAAACTGTCGAGCAGCAGTCGCTCGCATGTAGCCGCCGATCCAAAGTGTGCAAAGATCGAACGTGAATTTGTCTTCAGGAGATGTGTCTGGTCAGGGACATTCAGAAACTTCAATACGCCATTCGGTGAACCGGTGGCATCGATCAGAAACGGAGCCTGGATGTTGACAGACTGCTGACCGGAAACAAATTCCGGTCGGTGGAGCGACGGGTCTACGGTATCAGCCGCTGTCCCCTCAAGTGTCCATTGGTCGTCGTGTTGGCTTAGCGAATACTGACATTGCTGAAATGCCACGACTCCAGACGACTGGGCCAACTCAAAAAGGAATTGATCGACGTCACTCCGCAACCAGTGCGTATCGGAATGCTCGTCATCGACGCTGGCCGACACCAACAAGCGTCGTGCGTCAAAGTTACTCGGACTCAGATCGTTGCCGGTGGTCTGATCAAGATAGGTGAATCCTCGTTTTTTCCCGCACATGACTTGAGAACACTCACGCTTCCACGATCCCCAGTGACACAAGGGCCGCAGTTCCGGAAGTCCATAACGAACCACCATCTGAGCGAGTGTGCGATCGGCCAGCGGTGTCGAAGATTCTCCGATCGCAAACCTCGGATGCCGATTGCGATCGACCATTGCCACTGATTTCCCGGCGCGTGCCAGAATCAATGCCAGCAGACTGCCGCCAAAGCCGGAACCGAGGATGAGGATATCTGTCTTCATAAATTGTAGCTTGGACATTCATGTCCGAGTTTTCCATCGAGAATCATCCAAAAGCCGACAATGACTGCGGCGCGATATCCGCGCGGAAGACGGACAGGAATGTCCATCCTACATAACAATCGATTTCTGGTGTAGATTCATTGCCTCAAGCCGCGCGAGCTGCGAGTCTGCTTCAGCCGGATTGTCCGCGAACTGTCGCGCGTCCCAAAGATCGGCAAACACACGCCCGCGATTCCATGACAACGTTTCGCGCATTACCAGTTCCAGCGACGACAATCGAGGTGGCGTAAACAGACCCTGTTGCCCAAGTCGCTCCATAATTCCATTGCCTGTCCGGACCGGAATCACTGCACAACAACTGACGCCGCAGTCAAATGCAAAGCGAACCGACTCAATCGCCCGTTCGATCCCCTGCTCTTCCGTTGTCTCTGGCGGTTTTAACAGGACAAAGGCTCGGATGCGGATCTGAGACTTCAACAAGAGTTCGCAGCTGCGGGCGAAGTCCTCAACCGTCATCTGTTTATTGAGCTTTGCCAAAGTCGCTGCATGAGATGTCTCAAGGCCCAGGGCAATTTCCAGCTGCGTGCCGAGCAACTCCTGAAACTCGCCGCAGCGTGCATCGCACAGCCGAGGATGATTTTCGACGATCACGGTCCGGAAATGTCGAATCCGATTCGCAATTGCCGGCAGGTCAGCGCTCGGAATGGCCTTCGGATCGAAGAAATTGCCGCTGTTGTAAAGCTTTACATGTTTTGCTGGCGGCAGGCGGGACAAAGCAAAATCGATCTGGCCAGGAATCGCCCCGAGCGGCACGGTTTCCTCCGTCGTGTTTTTCCAGAGATCACACATCAGACATCGGAACGGACATTCGCGATTCGTCAGAAAGATCGTCGAAACATCTTCGACAACTCCATCGGCAGAAAACTCCGGCTCATTCAAAAAATGATATGGCCTCCACGGATCAACCACATTGCGCGCACCTCGAGCGGCAAGAATGGAACGATCCGGGATAACAGTTTCGCGGTTCATATTTCTCAGTTCCGGCGGCGGCTACGGCTTTTTATGGTCGCCACTACACTTCGTCCATGCACTGGTTCACATTGAGTTTACTTTCCGCAGGCTTCCTTGGATTCTATGAAATCGCCAAGAAAGTGTCTGTTCGCGACAATGCCGTGCCGCCGGTACTCTACTTTAACGTTCTCACGTCGGCTCTGATCTGGCTGCCGTTTGTGATCCTGTCGCGGGCAGGGAGCCAATCGATTCCTTTTGAAATGCTGAGAGTGGATACGCTCTCATGGACCATGCACGTTCAGTTGTTTCTCAAGGCGATCATCGCCGGGACGTCCTGGATCTTTGCAACTTTTGCGCTCAAGCATCTGCCGATGTCCATAGCCGCACCAATCCGTGCCAGCAGCCCATTATGGACGATCCTCATCGCCACAGTCGTGATGCACGAACGCCCTTCACCGATGCAGTGGCTGGGAGTCGCCATCATCCTCATTTCCTTCTGGGCGTTCTCGCTGGTTGGTCAAAGGGAAGGCATTCACTTTCACCGGGATCGCTGGGTTGGCTGCATGCTGATGGCCACCCTGTTGGGATCAATCAGTGCGCTGTACGACAAGTTTCTGCTGCAGAACAAAGACATGCGTCCTTCGACCGTGCAGGCATGGTTTTCGATCTATCTTGTGGTGTTTATGACGCCACTCATGATTCACTGGCTGCTGCGGCGCACGAGACTGGAACCATTTCAATGGCGGTGGGCGATTCCGATGATCGCGATTCTGCTCCTGATCTCAGACTTCCTGTATTTCTCCGCAATTGCCGACAAACAGGCAATGATTTCACTGATTTCACCGCTGCGAAGAACGTCCGTCGTGATTGCCTTTGTTGCCGGAGTTCTGATGTATCAAGAGAAGAACTGGCGGGCGAAGGGCGTCTGTATTGCGACGATTCTGGTCGGCGTCTATGTGCTAAGTCTTGCGCCGTAACATCCACGAGCAAACTCGGCAGACGCATCCCAATCTCCAGGATTTGTGATTCACGAACTCGTGAACCCGGTCATTGGAACGAAAGTGACATGCGGCGTAGCGATGTCTCAATGGCAGTCGCATTCAGAGAAATGGCGCTGCCTGCCGGCGTACAGGCTTTGGCCTGCTGAGGGATCGTTTGAGAACGTTACGAGTTGCCGTTCCTGAGTCGTCGGAGTTCTTCTTCCAGTTCGCGTATGCGTTTCTCGGCGGTGATCCGAGCCGCGTGTTCCTGCTCCTTTTGCATACGTTCATGCTCTTTTTCCATACGTTCCTGCGTTCGACCGTACTCTGCCTGTTCCCTGGCCAATTCTTCGGAGTCCGCTTTTGTCAACTGTTCGATCCCGGTTTCATAATCCACAATCACCAGATCATACTCGCGCAGCGACAGCTCGACACCCAACGTGTTGCAGCGCAAACGACCGTTCGTGTTCGGAATTTCCCGCAGGTCTCCATCGATTAAACGGTAGCCCTGAAGTGCTGGTGTCAGATAGTCGGCAGTCGGGTCGTAGAGAAAATACTCCTGAACTCCCATTCGCTCGTAGATGACAGGCTTGTCAACGATGTCCACCGAACTCGTGCCTCGTGATGTCACTTCGAACACCACGTCCGGGACGCGCAATTCTTTCCACGTCTGAAACGTACGACGACGCTGAGGATCGCAGTCCAACACCACAAAGCAATCCGGGACAACAAACTTTGACGGCGTCCCTTCCACGTAGTAGACCAACAGGTCACTGGCAATATACACGCGCTGGCCAGCGTAACGCTGTCGGAAGATCTCCAGAATGCGAACCATCCAGTCTCGATGAAGATCTGTCTCACCCATGGGTTTTCCATCGGATTCCGGGTATTCAATTCCGTCCTGGATGGTCACCGAACTCATGACTTTAGCACCTCTTCCGGGAACTCGGAAAAGCTGAATTCTACTCGACCAGCAATCGCACAGTCACTAGCGATTGTCGATTTAGTTGCGAATCGACGTCATTGATGACTTAGCGCGTGAACCGCTGCATTCCATAAAGGTTGGGGCATCAGGAACAGAGCCAGTGTGGCGACGGCACAGAGGCAACCGGCGATCCAGGCGGCGGGTTGCCGGACAGTTTCGAGGACGACGGTGGATTGTTCGAAGTACATCACCGAAATCATACGCAGGTAATACGTGGCAGCAATCACCGCGTTGATGGCGAGTGTGATTGCCAGAATGCGGCCGTCCGCAGTGCCTTCTGACCATGCCGCCAGAAACAGGTTCAGCTTCGCCAGAAAGCCTCCGGTGGGTGGCAATCCGCTGAGTCCAATCAGGCAGACGGCCATCATCAGTGCGATCGCAGGCTGGCTCTTGCTGAGTCCTGACAGATCTGACAAGGAACGCAGCGGCCTGGCAAACGTGCCGGCGGCGGAGATCAGTGCGAAAAGGCCGATGGTCATGATGCCGTACATCGACAGATAGAACAACAGCGAGGCGACTCCACTGGTGCCTTCGGACGAATTACCAACAGTCAGTCCAACGAGCATGTAACCCGCATGTGCAATGCTCGAATAGGCCAGCATTCGCATCAGACTGGTTTGGCGCAATGCCAGCAGATTGCCAACAAACATGGTCAGAATCGCAATGACCATAAGCACGACGCGCACTGCACCGACGGGCATCCAGTCCGTAAAGCCGGCTTCACCAAAACAAACGGGAAGCAGTCTGAGCAGCGCGGTGAAGCCGACGACTTTCGGCACGAACGACAACATGGCGGCAGAGGAAGGCGTGACGCCCTGGAACACATCGGGAGCATAAAAGTGAAATGGAACCGCAGTGAGTCGAAAACTGAGTCCGGCAATGATCAGTACCATCGCCAGTCGAAATATGCCAAGGTCTGTCGTCGCGGAAGCAGCCGATATCTTTTCCGTGATCGCAGTGAGATTGGTTGTTCCGGCAATCCCGAATACCCAGCTCAACCCATACAGCACGAAGGCTGAGGAAAAGATGCTGAGCAGGAAATACTTAATCGTCGCTTCGTTGGACATCCAGTCGCGCCGGGCGAGAAACAGCAGGATGTAGGTCGGGATACTGACGAGTTCCAGTCCCAGAAAAATACCCACAAGGTCATTTGACAGGGCAACAAAGTTCACTCCGGCAAGGATGGCGAGCAGGCAGGCATGAGCTTCTGCGGCGTGGCCATCATCGATCTGGTCCCACAGGACCAGAGTCAGCAACATGCCGCACACCAACGAGACGCCGCGTACGAACCATACGAATTCATCGGGTCGAAACGGCCCTGCCCCGGCTGCCAGAATGGGAGCCTTCGTCCAGGCAAACATGGCTGCTCCGAGAGCCAGCAATGACAGAATTCCCCAGCGGTGGCGTAAACCCGCCGGTGCCTTGCCTGTTTCACTCACAAGAAACGGTCCTGCAAGGAACATCACGCAGACAGTCGCCAGCAGAATGATCTCAGGAATAATCAGACCCGCAGCCTGATTGATGGCTTGATATGGAGGCACTGGGAAAATTCCCCGGATGAAAAATTTTGTGAAACGGCAGATCTCAAAATTCAAACTGAATGGGAATGTCAATCCTCTGATGTTACCAGTGAATGTCAGGTTTATTTGCTGAGTGCATCATTCCATTGTCTCGCGGCTGAAGAAAGATGGATCGATTGATCCGCCCCACTGGCCCCGTGCCAGTGGACCCAAAGGTTTGGCAATTAACTCGACCGGAACCCGGGACGCCGCTCCCCACCCGACCTTGTGTCGGTGGAAGCCAGGTTTGGAAACTGTCGCAAGCCCCACGTCGGAGACTCAAGTAACGATGACGACTCAATCTCGGTAGCCTACAAACCTGGCATCCGCTGGCGTAAAGCCAGTTGGGGGCTGGAAGAATGGTCAGGACGGTCGTTGTGGTCATCGTGTAGTCGTCAAACCTGATTTCCACCGGCGTGAAGCCGGATGGGGACTGACTGCTCTCCGGCTGTTTGCTGTTTGCTTTGAGAATATCATCAATCATGGAATAAGAACTCATTTGTCACTCTGCACGACGGCCGCGTTTGAAATCTCGCCCTGATTTTCGAATAATCCTGCGACAGCTTTGATATCCGGTTCGATGATCCGAATCAGTCCGGCCGGACTGACGCCGATCCAAAGACACAACACGATCAGCGGAGCCAACGCGAGGAATTCGCGAGGATTCATGTCGGTGATTTCATCATCACCATGACCTGCGTGATGCGGTTCTTTCAGCGTTCCAAAGAACACGCGCTGCACAGCTGTCAACAAATACCAGGCACCCAGCACAACTCCGGTCGTCCCAAGGGCTGAATAGAGCCAGTTGGCTTTGAACATGCCGGCGAGCGACAGAAATTCGCCGATGAATCCGTTCAATCCTGGCAGGCCGATGCTGGACATGGAAATGAACACCATGCTGCACGCGATCATGGGCAGCTTTGCGGCAAGGCCCCCCAGATCGTCCATCATGCGGGTGTGATAACGTTCGTAAATCATGCCGACAATGATGAACAGGGCACCGGTTGATAAACCGTGATTGATCATCTGCAGCACGCTGCCGGTGATGCCTTCGGTATTGAGTGCGAACAGGCCCAGCATACAGAATCCCAGGTGCGCGACGGAGCTGTAGGCCACCAGCTTTTTGATATCACGCTGCGCGAGCGCACACAGAGAACCGTAGATAATTCCGATCACAGACAGGAGCCCGATGATGGGCAATCCCAATTCAAGACAAGCGGCTGGAAACAGCGGCAGACAGATCCGCAGGAAGCCGTAGCTTCCCAGCTTCAACAGAACTCCCGCGAGCAGTACGCTGCCAGCCGTCGGGGCTTCCACGTGAGCCAGCGGTAACCATGTGTGAAACGGAAACACGGGGACCTTGATCAGAAACCCAGCCGCCACTGCCAGAAACAGCGTCATTTGCATTGATTCAGGCATCGGATGAGTCGCCAGCCATGCGGAAAGTTCCGGGAGTGACGTGGGGTTGGTCAGTCCTTTGCTCGACGCATAAACAACGACGCAGATCAATCCGGACAACGTGACCAGACTTCCTGCCAGGGTGTACAGAAAAAACTTGATCGCTGCCCACTTTCGTTCCGGCCCGCCCCAGATGGCGATCATGAAGAACAACGGAATCAGCGTCATTTCGAAGAACACGTAGAACAGCACAAGGTCGAACGAACAGAAGACACCGATCAGCCCCGTCTCCAGAATCAGTAACGCCGCATAGAATTCAGACGCTCGATCCTGAATGGCCTCCCACGAAATCAACACACTACAAACGGTCAGCAATGTGGTGAGAGCGATCATGGTAACGCTGATACCGTCGAGGCCGAAGTACATTTCCAGCTGCATGCGCTCGCCCGTCTTCAGCCACGGCTGGCGGTATTCGACGCGCGGCTGAATGGCCGACGCCGGATCAACACTCGACGCCACCGGAGTCACTCCGGATTCCAGTGGATCCACAACCTGGGCGCGGTACTGAACCAGCAACAGCATTGAAAACAACATCGCCGCCACGCTGCCGCAGCATGCCACCCAACGCGCACTGGACTGATTGAGCGACGTACGAAACAGCATCAGCAGCAACGCCGTTGCCGCAGGGATCGACAGTGAGATAAACAGAAGAGCGATCATAGAAACATTGAACCCTTGTGACATATTCATGCCACGTCAGTGCGATTTCTTAAAACATCGTCAGCACCAGAACCACTGCGGTCACAACACCCAGCCACATCACACCGGCGTATGATGAAACAATTCCGCCATGCAGCTGGCGAGGAATAATGCTGAGAGCTTTCGGCAATTTGCCCACAGTATCGACGATGCCATCAATCAGATACCTGTCAATGAGTGTGGCCAGTTTAGCGATGCCGATCAGCGGCAGGACGATCAGGCCCGTAAAAATTTCGTCCAGGAAAAACTTGCCCTGCGAAAGCACGTAGAGCGGCTTCATGGTTTTGGCGATTGCCGCTGGAATTGCGGGTGACGCCACATAAAACATCCATGCAAAGCCGATCCCGGCAATTGCAATCACACTGCTCATGATCATGACGCCCCAGTGCAGATGATGCTCAAGCTCCGGTGTCAACCCCATCGTCTTTTGCAGGTAATTGCCGAATAAATGCGTAGGCCCGACAATCAGACCAATTCCGGCGGCGCAGATCGCAAGCGTTCTTAACGGCCATGCCATGATCGGAGTGGCTTCGTGCGGATGCTGACCTGCTTCCTCAGGGAATTTTTCGGGCCCCCAAAACGTCATGAAATATGCTCGAAACGTATAGAACGCTGTGAGAAATGCGGTTCCCATCGCAATGGCTCGGATCACACCAAAGTACAAGCCGTGTTCTTCGCTGTGCGAGGCTTGTGCCAATACTGCAATGATATCGTCTTTGCTCCAGAACCCTGCCAGCAACGGAACACCCGCCAACGCAGCCGCCCCCACAAGGAACGTCCAGTGCGTGATCGGCAGCGCGTGTTTAAGTCCGCTGAATCGTCGCATGTCGATCACATTTCCCATCGCGTGCATCACACTGCCCGCTGCGAGGAACAACAACGCTTTGAAGAAAGCGTGCGTGAACAGATGAAACATTCCAGCTGTCACGGCCGGAGTCACCAGTTCGGCACCTGCGGCACCACAGCCAAGTGCCATGAACATGAAACCGAGCTGGCTGACCGTGGAATAAGCGAGGACGCGTTTCAGGTCCGTCTGAGTCAGCGCAGTCAATGCAGCAATCGCCGCTGTGGCCGCTCCGATTCCGGAGACTGCCATCTGAGCGTACGGTGCCATGACAAACAGTGGCGTACATCTGGCAACAAGATAAACGCCGGCAGTCACCATCGTCGCCGCATGGATCAATGCGCTGACGGGTGTTGGTCCTTCCATGGCGTCCGGCAGCCAGACCTGCAGAGGAAATTGAGCCGACTTACCCATGGCTCCGAGGAACAGACAGAAACAGATCAGTTGAATGACACCAGGATTTGCTGCATCGACGGCTGCAATCCGTGCAGAATCACCAAGGACACTCACGAAATCCAGTGACCCAAAATTCGTCCAGATCAAAAAGATACCCATGATCAGACCGAAGTCGCCAATTCGATTGACGACAAAGGCTTTCTTCGCGGCCGCAGCCGCAGAAGGCTTCTGAAACCAGAATCCAATGAGCAGATAACTGCAAAGTCCCACAGCTTCCCAAAAGACGAACAACAGGATGAAGCTGCCGGACAGCACCAGCATGCACATTGAAAACACGAACAGGGACACCTCTGCAAAGAATCGCGGATAACCGCGATCATGGCTCATATAGCCTGAACCAAAGATCGCGACCAGCAGACTCACACCCGTGACCATGGTGAGCATGATAGCCGTGATTGAGTCGGCTCGAAGTTCGATGTTCGCGTGCAGTGAACCGACGGAGAACCATTCGAATCCGGTCGCAATTACCTGCGGCCCCGATGCCGAATGGGCGATTGCCACTTCGCCGTCCACGGGCGCTGCGCCGGATTCAACCGAAGGCAGAATCTTCAGCAGCAGGATCAACGAACACACAAAAGACACAGCCAGCGCTGACCAGCATGGTAGATGACTCTTGTAGCGCAGCAGTTTTGGACCCAGCAGCGCAGTGACGATCGCCGCGAGCAGCGGAGCCGCCGGAATCAGCCACAGGACTATCTGTTGAATTTCTTCAGACATAGCAGACAATTTAAACCATTACGGTCAGACGAAAAGTATTAATAAAAATGCGGATATTCAGTAGTTATCCTTCACGGGGCGAGAATTGAGCCCCAGCGAGCGGAGCGGCGTGAGCCCTCCGAGCCATGTGCGTGCAACTCGGTGGGCTAACACCCACCGCTCGCCAAAATACATCAATGTTGACCGCGTGAAGTAGAATTCAAAACTCTTGCCAATTTCCCTGTTCCTGTTTCTCCTGGCTTGAAGTGCGATCGCAATTCCTACGCCCGCGTCGCCGTCTGTCCAGTCGATGCAGTCGTGCGTGGTGGATCCTTTGGAACGATGCCGGCCGGAGTCAGCGTTGGAATGTCTTCATACGAGGACAGCTTTCCGCGTTCTCCGGACGTATCGAAATCCGGCGCTGACATGTCCGACTCTCGCAACTCAGACCACAACTGAATATCCAGAGAATGCGACTTGCGATACAGCGACAGAACCAGTGACAACGCCAGTCCAGCTTCGCATGCTGCCACGGTCAGCGTGAAAATCGTGAAAGCCTGACCTTCGTTTGTCTGATGCATGCGGCCAAATGTTACCAGCGTCAAAGAGACTCCGTGCAGCATCAGTTCTGCCGACAGCACCATCAGGATCAGATTGCGGCGCGTCATGAAACCGATTGCACCGAGCACAAACAATCCGGCACCCACCAACAAAAATCGTTGTTCTTCCGGTGTCATATGGCACCCTGCTCTCTGCGTGGTGCGATGGCAATGGCACCGATGCTCGCGACCAGCAAAAGCGTCCCGGCAAGTTCCACCGCAAACAGATAATCACCAAACAGGGACTTTCCGAGTCCCTTCAGATTGCCGACCGGATGTTTCGCATCGGCTTTGCTCATGATATTCCCGGGCAGGACCGGCACGACGTCAGCTGACGGCAGATCGGCGCTCATTGCCGCACCCGTGTTCCCCATCGCAGCACCGGATGCGCCTGATGAGTCGGCAACATCCAGGCTCGACCGAATAATATCAATTTTCTCTGACTGCAGCGTCAGCGATATCGCACCCAACAGCACGAACGCGGAGATCGTTGCGAGCAGCGACTGGTTCGACCGCTGATCATAACCTGCTGCTCCGCTTTGCTGAGCCAGCATGATCACGAACAGAAAGGTGACGATCACCGCCCCGGCGTAAATGATAATTGTCGCCTCAGCCAAAAACGGAGCATGCTGTAACAGTAACAATCCGCAGGTGCTCAATGTCGCCAGTGCGAACCACAAAGCGGCGTACACAGGATTGCGCGCCGTGATCATCAACACGCCACTCATCAGTGCACCGATGGCAAAGACCCAGAACATAACTTCATCCGCAAGTTCTGACTGAGCATTGCCACAGGACAGGCAAAAGGTCACAAGTCCCAGTGCGACGATCAACACACCGATTGTGTGCGGTCGAGGCTTGCTTGCTTTTTTTCCGGGCATGAGCCACAGAATTCCGACAGCCCACATTACGAGACCGACGATTGTCATCGGATGTTGCTGCATCCAGGTGATCATGAGTGTGACTCCTGACTGGAGTGAATCACGCCCGCCGTTGCATTCTTCGCCGACCGGTCAGATTCCGGCACAACGGTTGCTGGTCCGAGAGTTGGCAGAGAATTGAACTCTGCGGCCGGGCCAAGAATGCCGCGTTTCG
>Ga0105044_10004046_pt1 | contig 20135 bp, 15 predicted proteins | sample MAT01_FD_78092 | JGI IMG/M metagenome (GOLD analysis project Ga0105044, IMG submission 78092) | Freshwater microbial communities from Lake Fryxell liftoff mats and glacier meltwater in Antarctica - MAT-01 | ecosystem: Environmental > Aquatic > Freshwater > Ice > Liftoff microbial mat | place...
TGCGTTTTCAGACCTGCGTTGCCCAGCTCGAACTAGTGAATCGAGAATAAGTCGAGCCAGTTCCAGGCAACTAGTCGACGTCATCGCAGCCGATTCAGCAGGGCGAATGAATTGGGCCGAAGTAAATACGGTTGTCCCACGACCCGAGGCGGTTCAATCGACTTTGGACGTTACGCTGCGTGATTCACCTGAATTGACCGGCGTAGTCGTTGATCCTCAAGAAAAACCGTTGCCAAATGTCAACGTTCGAGTCGTGGCGTTGATTCAGTTAGAAAATGAGCATTACGTTCGCGGTTTGAATCTTTGCACTGAGCTGCAGCTGGAGGCGGTAACCGATGAGGCAGGTCAATTTCGACTTCCGCAAATTGTCGGGCGATTGATCGCACGATTGGAAATGCAACATGCTGACTACTTTCACACAGTGGGTATGATTCGCACGAGTGACGACCCGTCCTCTCCGGACCCAAGCATGATGCGCACAATAGCTGGAACCTCGATATCCCTCGATCCGCTGCAGACCAGTCCTGCGACTTTTCATTTGGATCAACGGCTCATGTTGCACGGCAAGATCGTCGACCGGAAAGCTGCACCTTTGGCCGGGGTGCTCATTCGCACCATACACCCTTCCCGAATTCAAACGCGAAGTGATGAGTTGGGAAATTTCACCATTCCGATTTCCAACGGATGGTTCGTTCAGAATCTCAAAGACGCCGATGCGACATTCGTTCCTGTGTCATTGGATTGGCCCGACGGGGCCGCTTTCATGACCAGCCGACCAATCATTCCCAAAGCACAAATCGCGGCTGGAGCGGACGTTACCATCGTCGCCGAAGACGCGATCGTCTTGCATGGCAAAGTGATCGCGTCAGACGATCTTCAGCCGATCGCAGGCTTGCCGATCAAGATTAACGCCTTGACGCGTCGTCCGTACCTATTTCAATCCGGTAACGAAACTCAGACCGACAACGAAGGGCGATTTTCTTTTAGAGCCTGGCAGGGGAAATGGCTGCTTTCCCTTGGTCCCAAAGCTGGCTTTGACTTGACACCAACAAACGAGCGTTCGGGTGATGACGACGGTGTCAATCCGCAATCGCAGCGAATCGTTGACTTCGGCGCCGACGGAACACAACTCAATATGACCATAATGGTCGATCGAACTCCTGGTGTCGTCGTCCACGTCGTCGACTCCAACGGTCAAGCGATGCCAGATTCATTGGTCCGATTTTTTAAGACCGGCTCGACCGCCTCGCAGGACCGTGGCAGGCTGCTTGACCAAGACCTCGTTCCTGATTGTGTGACCGACGATGCCGGAAACTGTACTGTCGGCCTGCCCACATTGTATAACGAAGACTGGGTCGTCACCGGCAGTAGCCCTGCCGAGTCGCCACAACTGTTTGGCAGAACGCAGATTCGCTTTGTAAGCAAACAGATTGAGGTAGAATTGACTCCCGGGAATTTGATAAGCGGTAGCGTGTTATTGGACGGGATGCCTTTAGCGGGTGCGGGCGTCAGGCTTGTCGAGGGAATGAACATTCGCGAACCAAGAATTTCAGATACCAAGACCGATGCTAGCGGAATATACAAATTGTTTATTCCTGTGATTAAAGACCCAAGGTTGAGTGCATTACAATTTTCAGTTCATCTGATATCGTTCCCTGAATTCACGGAGTGCCAAAAGTCAATTGCTCCATTGGGATTCAATCGACCGTCAGGAGTGAAACAGGAACTGAACGTGATGAGACCATTTCAGGTGTATTCAGCCAACGGCACTGCGACGGGCGTAGTCGTCGACCAAGACGGCAAGCCAGTTATGGGAGCCACTGTCCGAGCAAAGATATATGGGAGTCCTTATAACCGTGTAGGGACACCAAATTTAGTTGGTGATCCCACGAAGCAAGGCGTTGCCACAACCGATGCAACAGGTGCCTTTCAGTGGATCGGGCTGGGTAAAGGCAAATACAAACCAGTCATCACCATCAACGGTAAAGAGCAGTCACCCGATGTTTCCATCGAAGCGGGACAAGAGGCAGTCAAGATTGAAGTTTCTCGCACTTAAGCAAACTTCCCGACTAACGAACGACGTGAAGCATTGCACATCGTTTCGTTTTAACCGGCTCGTCGACGCTCCGGGAGCAATTCCACTTTGTCACTTGGCGTTGCCGTAAAGTTAACGGAACGGTAGAGGGGGCAAAACGGGGACAAAACGGGGACACAGCTTGCTGCTCAGCCCGTTCGCCGCGACGCGTCTCGGTTTCCGCACGGATTTCGTGCTCAAGGACCGATTTCAGCATTCGCGAAAGTAAAGAGATTTGCGGTAGCTCGTCGACAATGCTTGCGGGCTGCGGTGAAGGATCGATGGCACAAAGCGTTCCAGGACAAGCCTCAGTGATGTACTAGGCGGCTCGCTAAAAATCCATCGCCATTCGTGTGCCGAAGCTGTTGATTTCGCCGCTTCCTGTTTCTCGTCCAACCACTTGGCTAACGTTGCGGTCAGTCACGTTGTAATTGAACTGCAGCTTAAGTCGAGATAGTGTATCGCCCAACGATTTGCCACGCTCTACAACCGGTGATGCCGCCGCATTTATCTGGTTTGAAGAAGTTACTGTGAGGACGCACTCGCTCGAAGGCACCATTCTTGATCGAGCGATGACAAAAGCCGAAGTACTGGAGCCCAGATTCGGTTTGCGAGAATCCATTCCCGCTGCCGGTAATTTCGGCATAAGGAGGCAAATCCCTACGGGCTGCAAAGGAATAAGAACCCGATTGCCCCATCCTCCGGGTCGTGTTCGATGGGTCAGGCAATCTATCCTGGGGACTACGACACTGGGGGCCTTTTCACACGCGATCTTTAACAAGATCCACTACTGCTTGGACTGGTCGCGATAGCAGACTGGGATTGACCGCCCAACTAGGTTTTATTTAAGACAACCTTTGATTAAAGACATACTTGTTCAGTCGAAAATGTCGGTGCATCAACGGATGATTTTTTGTGGCATGGATAGTCCGCTTTTTACTCGTGTTGCTAGCACTCACTGAAATCTCAGGTCCGAGTTCGTTGGCAATCGCCCAAGAAACGAATGGCAATCGAAATGGACAAGAGCAACTGCCGCCGCCCGCCGGTATGATCCGCATGACGCTTCAAGGTGATGTGAAACTCGACGCGCTCGTCGGTTACATTTCCCAGCGACTGGGTGTTGAGTTTGAATACGACGGCGAGATTGCAGCGAGAACGGTGACCATCCGCACGCCGCGAGAAATCCCGCTGGCTTCACTGCCCTTGCTGTTAGGAAGTGTCCTGCGGACAGAGCAGTTGGCGCTCGTCGATTCCGATAATCCAGGCTGGAAACGGATTGTGGATGTTAAGGAGATGGCTCGTTTTGCTGCTCCGGGCGAGGCACCGACGGTACTTGATCGCGATGGCCCAGCGTCGGTGGTGACGCAAGTCTTTGTTCTGCGGAATTTGAGCGCGGCATCTTTGAGCGAAGTGCTAAAACCGTTCATCAGCGGTGCCGGTGCCTCAATCGTTTCAATCTCAGAAGCGAATGCACTCGTCGTGACCGATTACGCGTCAAGCGTCAAGACGATGTCGGATCTGTTGGAATTGATCGATCGACCTGCTGGCGAAGGCGAATACCAAGTCTACGAAGCAAAGTTCCAACCTGCGCAGGTTCTCGGCGAACAAGCCAAGGGAATTCTCGCGACGCAGTTGAGCGCGGATGCAAAATCCGCCTCCAAGGTGCAGCTCTTCACCGAGCCATTGGGAAAAAGAATCGTCATCGCCGGAAACGCGGAATGGGTCAAGCGAGCCATTGAACTACTTAAGCGACTCGACGTTTCGTCAGGCGTGACGACGGAAGTCTATCGCATTCGAAACACCAGCGCCGAGCGAATCGACAAGCTGATCAAGGGATTCGTCGAACCGCCCAATGATGAAGCGTCCTATCAAACAACGGTCGACAAAGAAGGGAATTTGTTGATCGTTCGTGGTTCCGAGGAAGTCCATCGTCAAGTCGCGAAGCTGATCGCTGAACTGGATACCGCCGTAGATTCGACCGATAGCCCGATTCAATTTTATAAGCTCAAGAATGCCAGTGCGCTCGACGTTCTGTATTCGTTGTTAGCATTGCAAGAAGCCTATGGGACAGGCGGTTTTGTTGGCGGGGCACCGAACGCGTTCTACTCACCATTTGGCGGCGGTGGATTCGGAGTCTCTGGTGGCGGATTCCCTTTCGGAGCTCAAGGACTGGGCAATCAGGTCTTCGGAAATCAGATGCTTGGCAATCAGTCGCTCGGCAATCAAGGCGTCATACCGCTGCCTTTGTTGCCGAACAACGGTTCACGCGAGCCGTTGGTTCAACAACAACAAAACCCGTTGGCACGACCGACACTTGCTGCAGGACCGAACGATGGCTTCGCAAACGGTGCTGGTGGAAACTCACGTGATAGTTATGCAAACGCCAATGGCCAAGGCTCTAACCTCGCCAATGGTTTTGGTGGAGGTGGTGGTGGCTCTGGCGGCGGCGGAGTCGCAACACTGCCCGGCGGTGCGCGTGTGTCCGCCGATGTCTCGACTAACAGTTTGATCGTCTATGCACCATCGAGTGTTCAGCCGCTGTACGCAAAGTTAATTGAATCATTGGACCAGCGTCGTCCACAAGTCTTGATCGAGGCACAGATCATCGCGGTCGATACGACGGACGATTACACCCTTGGCGTTGAAGTGTCGTTGGGCGATCGAGAAGGTGCAAAACGACTATTCAAGTTTACATCGTTCGGTCTGAGTGAAGTGAATCGCGATACCGGTGCGCTACGTATCTTCCCCGGACTCGGTTTCAACGGAACGCTGATCGATCCCGAAGTGGCTGACGTGGTCGTTCGAGCGCTCGCCAATCATACTCGTGCTCGCGTGCTCGCTGCGCCTAAGATTCTGGTCAATGACAACAGTACGGGAACGCTTGAGAGCGTCACCAGCGTCCCGTTCTCTAGCGTCAACGCTTCACAAACGGTGTCGACAACAAGTTTGGGTGGAAATCAGCAGGCAGGAACGATCATCACCGTGACGCCGCACATTAACGAAGACGACCATTTGCAATTAGACTTTGATGTCGAGTTCAGTACGTTCGCGGGAACGGGCAACGCGGGACTGCCGCCGCCGCGACAGATCGATCGCGTGGGTAGTTCCATCACCATTCCCGACGGCAAAACGGTCGTCGTAGGAGGACTAAAGCGAATTGGCGACAACTACTCCTTTTCGGGTCTGCCCTGGGCCGAGAAAATCCCGATCATTCGCCAGTTAACCAGCCGCACCGATACAAAACTGTCTACGATGTCTTTCTTCCTTTTCATTCGACCGATAGTACTGCGTGACTCTCGATTTGCGGACCTGCGGTACTTGTCCGACACCGATGCAGTCGACGCTTGTATTCCTGGAGATTTTCCGACGAGCCAGCCTGAGCTGATTCGCTAACGCAAATGCCGCGATTGCAACAACTCGCCAATCGACTATCGCTTCCGATCGAGACCGACTTGACCGGCTATCAGCCGTCGTCGACTTTTATCCGCCAGTTTCCCATCGGTTACGTTCGCGAACACCAGATCATTGCGTTTCAAGCGGTCGGTGACCCGATCATCCGTTTGGCCATCAGCGATGAGAAAGCTTGGCCGCAGTTAGACATCGTCGCTCGTAAGCTCCGGCATTCGGTGCGGCCGCTGCTCGCGGAACCCGAACAAATTCGTGTGGCAATCAACGCAGCCTACTCAGTCCGCGAAGGCGAAGCCGAGCAAGTCTTGGAATCGATCGGAGCGGAATCGTTCGCCGATCAGTTGACGTTGATCGCATCACGCGAAGATCTGCTCGATGTCGATGGACGAGCGCCGATCATCCGCTTGGTCAATCAACTGATCTTTGATGCTGTCGTCGCAGGAGCGTCCGATATTCATATCCAGCCCTACGAAGGCTGCGTCAAAGTTCGACAACGGATCGACGGGGTCTTGTTCGACAGTTTTGAAGTTCCCAAGTCGATCCAGGAAGAAGTTCTGACCAGGATCAAGGTCCTCGGCAAGATGAACATCGCGGAAAAGCGACTTCCCCAAGACGGGCGAGCAACCGTTCAGCTTGGCGACCGCGTCATCGATTTGCGAATTGCGTCGCTGCCTACCAGCCACAATGAACGGATCGTGATCCGGTTGCTCGACAAGAGCGCAAGGCTTTACACGCTGAACGAACTCGGCATGCCGCCAACGACGCTCAAGCTATGGCAATCGCTCATTCGCGTCGACCACGGCTTGATTTTGGTTACAGGGCCGACCGGCAGCGGCAAGAGCACAACGCTTTACGGGGCGCTGCAAGAGATCAATTCAAAGGAAGCTAATATTCTGACGCTCGAAGATCCCATCGAATATCAACTCGATGGAATCAGTCAGACTCAAATCAACGAAAAGAAAGGGATGACGTTCGCCTCGGGAATGCGGAACCTGCTCCGCCAAGACCCTGACATCATCATGGTGGGCGAAATTCGCGATCGCGAAACGGCAAACATGGCGATCCAGGCTTCGCTGACCGGTCACCTTGTGTTCAGCACCTTGCATACCAACGACGCCGCCAGCGCCATTACGCGTTTGCTGGACCTAGGTGTTGAACCCTATTTAATTGCAAGTTCGCTTGTCGCCTCTCTGGCGCAACGACTTGTTCGCCAGCTTTGTCCATCATGTAAAATGGTCTTGCCCGATGGCACGGCAAAACCCGTCGGTTGTGACAAGTGTCGACGATCAGGCTTTCGTGGCCGAATCGGACTGTTCGAATTGTTGGTGACCAACGATCAGATTCGCACGCTGATGCAATCACGCGAGAACGCGACGGTAATCCGCCAAGCGGCGGTTGAGTTGGGGATGACGTTGGTTGCTGACGATGGGCAAACAAAAATCAAGCAAGGGCGCACGACGTTAGAAGAAGTATTACGAGTGACCAGTCTGCAAGCGGTGGTCGGATAATGCCCGTGTTTCATTACAGCGGAGTGAACTCGGCGCGGTCGCCTGTGAAAGGAACGATTGCGGCAGACTCGCCACGTCAGGCCCGTGACGACCTACGCGGCCAGGGCGTCTTGGTTCAATCACTGCACGAATTTGGTGCCGCCAGCAGCGCTCAGTGGTTGCCGTCGCTCGCTGATCGACGTGCACGAGCCCAGTGGACAACAGGGTCTCACGAGTTGTCGATGCTGCTTCGCGCAGGCATTCCGTTGCTCGAATCGCTCGATACGCTAGCCGCGCAGCACCGGGGAGCCTTTCGCAATGCGATCGTCAAAGTGCGAGATCGCGTGGCGTCGGGTTCGTCGCTCGCTACCGCGATGGCAGAAAGCGCAACTGTTTTTGATGTCGCCTCGATCCGGTTGATCGAAGTTGGCGAAAACGCTGGGACGCTGGAAGAAGTTCTGGAACAATTGGCGGACTACAAACAACGCATGTCGCAACTTGGCGACAAGGTCGTCACGGCGCTGCTCTACCCAGCGTTTTTGGTTGTCTTCGGTGTGCTGGCGGCGGTGTTCTTGATGACGTGGGTGCTTCCGCCGTTGCTGGAAAACCTGGAAGAGACGGTCGATGTCTTGCCGTGGCCGACGCGTGTGGCCAAAGGAATGAGCGAACTGCTGGTCGGTTATGGCTTGTGGATATTGATCGGATGCGGAATTGCGGCAGCGATTGTGGTTTCTATTCTTCGCGGAAAGGCCGGGAAAACGTGGCTGGACGGTTTACTGTTGCGGCTGCCAATCGTGGGACCCATGATTGTCAAGCAGAACGTCTCGCGGATCGCGATGATCATCGGCTTGCTGTCTCGAAGTGGTTTGACGCTACCTAGCGCCGTTGAGCTGGCGGCAAGCTCAACGAACAACACCGTGCTTCGCGATGCGCTGGAACTAGCGTGTGACGAGATGGCGTCGGGCAAAGAGCTGGCGGAATCCTTGGATCGCTCTGGGCTGTTTCCGCCGCTGGCCGTTCGAGTTTTTTCCGTTGGGAGGGATACGGGAAAGCTAGATGATATGCTCACGCGGCTCAGCGATGATTACAATCAACAGTTGGGCGTTTCCTCGGCACGGTTGACTGCATTGATTGAGCCGGTACTGATTCTCGTGCTTGCGGTCTTTGTCGGATTTTTGCTTTTGGCAACCATTTTGCCGATCCTTCAAGCGGGCAACCTGCAAACTTCATAACCGAGTGTGACATGATGAAAAGAACAACAACGATCGACCGAACCGCTTTCTCGCTTGTAGAGCTGATGGTTGTCATGGTCATTATCGGCTTGCTCAGCAGCTTGGTCGCCGTGCAAACTCGCAGCTATCTGATCGCGAGCAAGCAGAACGCCGCTCGCGCGGAAATTGCCACGATGGTCAGCGCGATGGAGTCGTTTTACGCGGATCAGTCCCGTTATCCGAGCAACGACGAGGGGATCGCGATCTTGGTCGATGGCACACCAAGCTTTCCCGATGGGTTTATCAAAAAAGTGCCATTGGACCCTTGGGATCATCCCTACGAATACATCAGTCCGGCGGCGAATACGCCTTTCGAGATCGTTAGCCTCGGAGCGGATGGACGAGAGGGAGGTGAAGGCGGTGACGCCGACATCAGCAGCGAGGCCCTCGATGCAAAAGCCAAGTAGCAGCGGACGCCATGCGTTTACGATGCTTGAGCTGATCGCGGTGATCGTCATGCTCGGACTCATCTCGGCCATTGGGTTCATGGCGATCAGCGGACCATTGGATCAATCCCAGTTAACCCGAATGTCTCAAGCGATCGCCGACGCGGATCGAAAGGAACGTGAGTTCTCGCGTCAAAGCCCATTGCCTGGCGGATTGACGATTGAAAAATCCAAGGGGCTGCTTTTCTATCGAGCGAGCGATCGTCAAATCAACCTTGGTAGTCGCTTGAAAATCACGGATGTGATCGTGAACTCGCCTACGGGTGATGAGGCGATTTCATTTTCGCAGTCGGGTCAAAGTCCAACGTACGCGGTTCGCTTAGAAAGTCGGCGTGGAGCGTCGATTTGGGTCGTGTTTGTTGGCATCTCGGGCCAAGTCATTTTCGACAGTTCTGCGATCAATGTGCGGACATTGTTAGCGATGGGAGGCCCGACATGAAGCCACCTCGCCAGGCATTTACGCTGATCGAAATCGTTGTCGGTTTGGTGTTGATGGGATCGCTCGTCGCATCGACACTGGTCGCCTTGTCGTCACATCAACGGTCGATTTTACTGGCCAAGCGAAAACAACAAGCCAATCAGATCGCGGAAACCTTACTCACTAACTGGTACGAACTTCAAGCTGACGTTCCGACTCGAGACCAAGGTTTGCTGCAAGCCAATGGCGTGTGGCTCTGGCGAACTCAACCGGTCGGTTTGCAAGCGATTTGCGGATTGCCGGTGAATATCATTCGCTTGGAAGTGCTGGGCCAAGTGGGGACGAAGGCTCAACCGCAGGTGCTCGTTGCGATCGAGTTGGTGCAGAGCCAAAGCAAGGCCGGGATCTGATGATGATGCGTTTCAAACGTCTCGAAAACAGCCGAACGAAGTCGCGTGCGCAAGCTGCCTTCACGCTGATCGAATTGGTGGTAGCGATCGCCTTAGGGACATTGCTACTGACCACACTGATGGGAGTTCTAAGGCGTAGCTTTGCGGAGATCCGCGTTGCCGCCAGTGACGATCCAAGCAAGCTGGGGCGAGTGTTATTGGCCGAACAGCTTCGTCGCGATTTGACGAATGCACGTCGAATGACCGTCGGCAATAATCGTTTTGAGCTGGAGGGATTCATCCATCGTGACCCCGTTACGTTGATCGCGACACATCGCCCGGCGCATGTGATTTACGAGGTCCGGCAATCCGAAGGCCAATCGCTGTTGGTGCGAATTCAATCCGAAGGCCGTCGTGGAATTCGAATTCGATCCAATCAATTTGTCGAGTCGGTCTATGCGGGTGTTGCAAACATGTTGGTGTCGTCGAATCAGGCCAGAGTCTTGGCAACGGAGGCAGAGACGATCGGACTAGGCCCAGATGCCAAGTCCAAGCTCAGCGAACGACGAGCTGCCATTCCTAGTTCCGTTAAAGTATTGTTGATCGACCAACGCGGCGGGACGATTTTGGATCAAACCTTTGTTCGTCAACGAGAAGGATAGCGCGTGGCAAAAATCTCGCGCCGGCCCGATCGCGGTTTCGTCCTGCTAATGGTCTTGGTGGCAATCATTGTCGTTGGTGTCGCCCTCACCACAACAGCGAGACGGAGCTTGCAATCAACTTTGATTGCTAGCGAGTCCCAACAAGCGATTCAGCGTCGCTGGGGAACGTTCAGTTGCCAAAAAACGCTGCTGCCAGCCGCTTCGGCGTTGTTTGAAGTTAGCGATCGATCGACAAGAAAACAGCAGGGCAAGCAGGTTGCATTTCCGTCGGTGTTTCAAGATCGAATCATTCTTGGTGGCCAGACTTTTGATTTGTTGTTGGCTGATGAAGACGCCAAAGCCAACCTTAACGCCGTTTTTGATTTTGGCGGTTTGCGAGCCTGTGAGCAGACGATGAAGCAGCTTGTCGGCGCGTTCGAAGCCCGGTCGGTTCGGTTGTTGCCGGAACGGACCAGTCAAGCGAAGAAAACGGCAAAGCAATCCTCTGCTCAAGAATCCAAATTGGCCCAGCCGAGCAATTCCGGCGAAAAATTACCGACTCTTGTCATCTCACCGGCATTTCGAAGTTGGGGCGAAGTCTTTGATTTGGTACAAGTTCAGCGGCTCGCCGGTGACGATCGGCAACTTGCCAAGATGACGCGACAAGTCTCGTTGTTCGGGACCGGACGATTGAACGTGTTTAGAGCGACTGATGAATCGGTGCTGGCGGTTTGCAAGAGCGTCGTCGAAGATGGGCTTGCGAAACGAGTGCTGTCGAAGATTCGGGATACGTCGCTGGGCGAGGTCAACTTAATTTTGGAACTGACCATCACCAATCAAGAGGACCGAGCGAAGTTGCAAACGTTGTTAAGTACGAGCTCTAGCAGTTATTCCCTTTGGGTTGAAACGACCAGCAAGATGTCTCGTCAGCAACGCTTCGTTACTCAAGCACCTGACGGAAGAGGCGCTATTCGGACAACAGAGTTTTCGTTTGAATAGTCGAATTGTTTTGAACCCTTTTTGGTCCGCAATGATCTCGCAAAAAATCCTGCGAACGATGAACATTACAACCGCCGGCATGCTTGTCGGTGCCGTCGGTGTGGGGCTATTGGGTTGGTTTGCGGATGGATACAGCGTCGTGGGTTTAAGTGGAGCTGAAAATACGTTGGAGCAAGGCCGACGTTTTTCCACCGCTGGCAATGATGCATCCGATCGTGCTTCAACCATTGAATCGCTGCTGGCGTTAGAGATCTGGTCGCGGCCGCTACAAGCAGGCTTTCAAATCGCACAAACGCAGTTTGAAACCGTGACTAAGCCGTTGATCGACCCTACGCCTCACCCTGCGGCTCCGCAAGATGCCGCCGTGTTGGACCTTGGTTTGCGATTGGTCGGAACCGTCATTGAACAAGGGAAGTCGATGGCGATTGCCATTGATCGACAAGGTAAGCTCGATTTTCGCGGTGAAGGAGATGAGTTTCAATTGGTCCCCGAGGGTGTTCATGTCGATGCCATTCTAATCGACTCGATTCGCGTGTCGTTTCAGGGCCAAGCATCGACATGGCGGTTAGGTCAATCGTTAACGATTGACGCGGCGGCCTCGCCATTGTCAGCGCCAGCGGTTGATGCCGCAGCGCCAACGATTGATGCCGCAGCGCCAGCGCGTTCACGACCGATGAGCATCCAAGAAGAACTGAACTCACTCAACGGCGATTCGCCCTCAGGCTCATTCTAAAAGACGTCGACTCCGTTATGTCAAAGCCAGGAATTTTGCTGACCCAGCTTCGTGATGGCTGGGAATTGGCCGGAGCGACCGTTAACGCACCGGCGTCATTTATTGCTGGCAATGATGCCGCGAACATTGCCAGAGAGACCGTTTCGTTCGCCAATGAACAGTCGCTCGATGAAGGCCAGCTTGTCATTGCCATCGCGAGTCAATCGGTTTTGTTTGCCACGATTCCAGCCACTGAGGCAGCGAGTATTGGAGACGACCAGTCGCTGAGATTTGCCCTCGAAGCGGTACTTCCCGTCGATGCAGAAAAGATTGTTGCTGATTCAATCGGAAGGCGAAGCGTTACCAAGAAACTTGGCTTAAGCGTGGTGGCACTGGAGTTCAATCTACTTCAGCCTCTGGTCGACGCTCTTGAGCAATCCCAGTGTAAGGTGCAATTCATTGTTCCAAGTTCGATGCTGGTGTTTGAGCAAGCCGTCGCAGATCGATGGTTGCCGGTGCCTTCTGTCTCAGTTTGGCTATTCCGCCAAGATGAAAACACGCTTTGCGCGGAGATCCTGGCGTTAGATGCTGAGCAATCGATTCTCGCCTGGAGAGTTTCGGAATGCGATGTTGACGCGATCGCTCGCGATCTGATGCTGCTGAACTCAGGCGACACACCCTTGTTGTTGCTCGGAAGCGAGCGTGACGTAGCATCCGTCACCGGCGTCTCGCGTCTCGGGGCAGAGTTCATCGATATCGACTGCGCCGAGCTATCGCGGACACGTGCAGCAACTTTGTTATCTGGACGGCGCAAACCGTGGGTTGATTTGCGTCGCGATCAACTTGCTAAGCACGATCGATGGCGACGACATCGTGGTGCCATTTCGAGGTTTGTATTCGCGGCCAGTTTGTTGTTGGCAACCGTTTGTGGGACGTTGTTATGGCGAGCGCGCCAGCACCACGCGATGGCGGACACGTACAATCAACGACAACAGGAACTCTTTCAAACTGCTTTCCCCGGTCAGCGAGTCCCAGCGGCAATTCTGGCGCGATTGAGAAGCGAAACTGCGAAAGCGTCCGGGGTTCGTAAAACTGATCGGTCAACGTCGGTGCCACAATCCGCACTGATGGTGTTGGGGCGAGCGATTGTGAGCTTGAGCGACGAATTTCCTTTTGAAGTGGAAGAGATTCGGATCGACCAAGGCTCATTTGCCATGGAGCTGACGTTGATGTCACAGCAAGACGCGGGCAAAGTGGCCGCAGCACTCGCCGCGAACGGATTTTCCGTCGAACCGCCGGCAACAACGCTTGTCGATGGTGATCGTATTCAAGCCAGCTTGTTTGCCACGATCGACAGTTCGACGATCGAGAGTTCAACAGGGGCGATTCGATGAGCTTGCTTCGCAATCGATTACCGTTGGTTGTCCTAGTCATCGCAGCCGTTACTGCTGTGCTTGTTTCCTGGAACTTTTACCGAGCCGCCAAGGCCGCCGCTCAAAACGCAAGCGACGGATATGCCCAATGCCAAAAACTGGTCGGGGAGCTGGAGCGACTCCGCAATGCACCACGGATCGCGTCACTTGAGGTCGAGCCACCGGATCGAATAGCGGCCAGAGTCACCTCAGCAGCAGCCAATGCCGAGCTTTCTCCATTATCGATTCTTTCGGTCGATCCTCAAGCGGCCGTGCGAATCGGTCGTTCGGCTTATCAAGTTCGCGCGACTCAAATCGTGCTGCAAGATGCAACGTTACGTCAGGTCGCGAGCTTTGTCGGTGGACTAGAAGACACCAGCTCCGGCATGGTCGTCCGTGATCTAGCCTTGAACCGCAGCCAAAGCATTTCAGCGGATAGCAGCGAACGATGGAATGCTCGCTTAACCCTGACGCAGATGATCTTCCTGCCGCTAGGCGGAACGTAGAGCAGAACGATTGTCCTTAATCGTTCATCAGCAAGTAGCACACAGAACCGAAAAACGATTGAGGACAATCGTTCTACAATTCTACAATGCCTATGCCGTTGGCAAAAAACCGATGGGGCGAGTGGCGGTGCCTTCGGAGTAGAATTCACGAATATTCGGCAGGATATCTTGCAGCACCGACGTGTTAGGAATTCCGAACCAAGTCGCTAACTCAGCCGCGTATTGATCGACGGAAGTCGTTGGCACGAGCCGACCACGACCGAGGTCGAGACTGTTGTTCAGGGCCAGGGTCAGCGGATACTCACCATAGACTTTTCCACCAGCGACAGATCCGCCCATCATGATCTGATTACCGCCCCAAGCGTGATCGCTGCCGGTGCTGTTGGGGGCGAGCGTGCGACCGAAGTCGGATGCCGTAAACGTGGTCACGTTGTTTGCGACACCAAGCACTTCGGTAGCGTTATAGAACGCGGACAGCGCTTTGCTGACACCGGGAAGCATGCTGGCCTGCTGGGTCAGCAAGTTATCGTGGTGATCCCAGCCACCTAACGAAACAAAGAAAATCTGCCGCGTTTGTGAGAACGCCGTTCGCGCGCGAATCACTCTCGCGACCATCGCCAAGTTCGCCGCAAAGCCTTTCAGTCCGGATGGAATGGTTGCGTCATTTGCAATGGCGGTGAATGGGGCCTGGATCAACGGGTCTAGAGGACCTGCGGTTGGGTTGATGGAGACGTTCGACGAACTGTCCGTAGCGTCGAAGAACGACTGCGCGACATCGATACTAGTCCGCTTTGCCCGAGCGATGCTTCGCTGTAACAGATCACTATATAATGAACCAAGAGCGCTATCCGCAGGCGGATAGATGCCGTTTAATCCAGTCGTACCATTGACCACCGAGTTATGAATGCGGTCGTAGTTGTTTCCGGCATTAAGATTTGCGGAGTAGCCCGACGGAAGTGTTGGCCCAGTGGAGCTGACGACGTACGGCAAAACCTGCGAGCCCGTCTGAAACACGTTGACGGATCCCAATGCAATGTTCATTGAGATGGCATTTGATGGATTGTTAACGGAGTTGAGGAGGTCCGCCATGCGCCCGCCCCATCCGCTGGCTTGAGACCGCGAGTGTGGCGCAGCGGTCTGCCAATGCTGAATCAAGTCAGCGTGAGAAAACAAGCCTAGGGGCCTTCTGGCGGTCAGGTTGTTGTAGGTTGTCTTGGTTGTTGGCTGGACCAAGCTGCCGATATTTGCAACGAACGCTGCTTTTCCTTGGTTGTATAGCGTCTGCAGCTCAGGCATCGCGTCGCTGATGCCAAGCTGACGACTACCTGATGACGGCATGTTCACAGAGATTGGCAGTAGATTTGCCCTCGGCCTCGCAATCGTCGCTCGCACCGTTGAATAGATATTATATTCCGCTTGGTCATATGGCATCAGCACATTGAACGAATCGATGCCCCCGTTTAGGAAAACGCAAACCAACGCCTTGTAATCGTTCGCTGGTGGGCCATCGGCGTAAACCGAACCCAGCAACTTCAAATTCAGTAACTGTGAGAGTACCGACGTGGAGCTAAGCGCAGCGCAACCACCGGTAAACTTCATAAACGCGCGGCGAGCGGCGAGGCCTTCTAGTCCTGACGCGGAATCAGAGAGGCGATTATTTCGAGACATAGCTTTGAATCCTCAACCCAAGAGTTCGACAAAATTCGAGTCGTAATACAGAAAAGAAAAACAAACTTACAAGCGAGCCGGCTAGTACCGAATCAAGTAGAACGGGGAATTCATGACAGTGATCATCGCGCCACGGACACGATCGCGATCACGCGAGACAGTGGGGTTACCTGAGCTGGGATTGGCCGTCGTTTGCGGAACGTACCTGGTGATCGACCTATTCAAGCGATTGCGGAAGTCATCCGTCATCACGCCATTGCAAAGCACTTTGTCAAGACGCTCAATGAGCAACGAAACATTGCCGGCACTGAACTTTTCCTTAGAGAAATCGAAGTCAATTCGATAACTCGTATTCGCCGCTGTGCCCGAAGTGTGTGCGTAACTCTCTGCCACGACATCGGCTCGTGATCGATTTTGCCATGCATTGGCGACGACCGCCGTGACAATTTGGAACTCCGGTGCTGCCAAATCGCCGTTCGGGATATTGTTTGAAGGTATCGCCGTTGCCAAGCCACCAGCCGGCTGGTGCAGCGGCGAGTAAAAATTGAACACGGACGGTGATCGGAACGGAGCTTGGTTCCAGGTTCCTGGCGTCGCAGGCAAGAAGAAACGGTTGCCGGTCGTTGAGTTGGTCTTGCCAAACCGACGCACGAAACTGGCGTACTGCACGACGGGTTCGACGAGGCGAGCCTGCTCGGTTCCGCCGCTTGTCACGTCTAATCGCCAAGGAGCCTGCAACGGAGTCATTTGAATGGATTCCCACGCCTCGTCATCGGTCAAGATCGCCTTGACGACGGCTTTCATGTCTCCTTTGGTCGAATCCCCACTTCCGTTGAATACCGTTGCCACACGCGAGATATAGGCTTTGGAAGGATTCGATCGCACCAGTCGCTGGATCAATAAACGACTAATGAAAGGAGCAACGTTGGGGTGGCCGTAGATCAGCTTTACACCATTCTTGATATCCTGAACCCCATCGGTGCTCGCCGCGAGAGTGCCTGTTTCTTGGCTGCCGTCAAGCTTTTGATAATCAAGCAACTGTTTGGCTCCATTGTCGTGTGACGCTGGAACCATGAGCATTGTGTTGTTGTAATTGCGGTTCCCACTGTTGATGTTCGTGGTGCTAGCCCCGGCATAGTTGAAACCGGTCATGACTCTGGCGAGTTCCTCGATGTCTTCATTGCCATAAGTGGGAATGACTTGATTGTTTGCATCAAGCTTGTACGTTCCATCGATGTTCAGTTCATTCAGCCCGATCATGAATAACTGCATAATCTCGCGAGCATAGTTTTCGTCTGGCGAAGTTGTAGCGGTCGCTTTGGGGTTGCGAACGGAGCTCAGCCACACACCCATGATCGGGTGAAACGTTATATCCGTCAGGACGTCGAGATATCGGTCGTCGCAACGTGAGAGCAGGACGTCGTAATAAGAGCTAACCCCGAACCAAAACGGGTCAGGGCTGCCGACGGTAGGCTCGACGAAACTAAAGTCGTTGCCACCTTCACCGATCACGCAAATTTGTAGCAGCGCCCAAGCCAGTCGCTGCTTCAGTTGGTCCGGAGCAGCGATGGCATTGTGCCACCAGGCGTAATAGCGATAGCGAGTAAGGTTTTGGGTTGTGTCTGCATTGTTTGTAATGAGATCTGTCGCAAGAAAGCTTCGGATCGTTGGGACATGCAAGGTCGGGGTGATCGCCATCTGCGTGTCGATCCATTGCAGGCAAGCTTCTTTGACACCAAGCGTCGCCATGCTATCGGCCAGCGTCGTGATCTCGGCATCGGTTGCTCCAAACGTCGCTCGATTGAGAAACTGTTGAGCCCGAAGTTCAAGCATCAGCCGCGTTTGCTCGGCCTCAGACTTCAAAACAAAAGTGCCACAGCGGCCTGTGGGTGTAAGCGCAAGGAAAAAGAGCACCGCCAACACTGCAATCATGCCACGTTGCATAAAACACCTCGACGAGATTTTGAGACAAGTAACAAGTTGGAAGATCTCAGTTGCAAAGCAGGAATGCCCCATCGAACCCCCGTTACGCTGGCGTTAAGAGTGGTTTCCAACGCGTTGCGAGAGTCTGAAAGTAGCTGCTCGGTGGGTCCACGTCAAGTAAAACGATTCAGCGAAATTCTCGGGTGGGTGAAATTGTTTGCGGTCGAATTTTCTCATGGAGGGGATGACCTCGCCATCGCTTGGTATTCGCTAGGCGCTAGTTCGACTGTCCCAATTTGACCCCATTGGCCTTGTGCCATTGGCGTGGATTTAAGTAGCGGAATGGCGCGAGCCGTCCGGTGCGAGCTCGATAAACTACGTGAAACACCGGGCGGCTCGCGCCTCACCGCTAACAAAATCGCTTAAGTCAACGCCATTCCAGACGAGCTGGCTGGGGTCGCGAATCGGATTTGGGACAGTCGAACTATTTTTCTGTCTGAAGTCGAAGTCGCATTCAGGTTTCAGCGAACTTGCGGTTTCCCGAGTGTTGGCTGCTAGGTCGCCCCCGTCTTGCTAATGGGGTTTTAGGTCGCCACCGATTGGGCGACCGGGCAATTTAATCCGCTTTAACGTCTTGTAGTTCCTTGAAAAAGTTGGGCAACTTTGATTACGCTAGATGCGTCTGACTCCGGTCGTTTTGCCTTTTTGTCTAGTCCAAGCTCTCTCGGCTTCCACTCATTCCGTTCTAGCGGGTACTTGCATGCCTCGGCACATCGTTTTCGTGTTGACTCTCTTCGTTGGGGTCACGCTGCAGCTTTCGCGGCTTTCAATCGCGCAAACGGACTACTTCTGGGACACCGGTGCGGCCAACGGTGTCATTGGGGGCGGTACAGGCACCTGGGATGGGACGGTGACAAATTTCACGACCGACGTGACCGATGCAGCAGCCCACGTCGCTTGGCCGATCAACAATGGAACCACACGAAACGACGTCATTTTCAGAGGAACCGGCGGAACGGTGACGCTAGGCACATTCCTTGCCAACACGCTTGGCAATTCGACAAATCTTGGTGTCCGCCAACTCTCTTTTGAGACCAATGGCTACCTGTTGACTGTTGGCACGATACGGTTCATTCAGGAATCGCCATCCATTCTTGGCGAGATCAACGTAAATAGCGGAATCACCGCGCGAATCAACAGCGCTATCAGCGGTTCAACCACAGGTGGATTGTTAAACGGAACCGCCGCAGGAAACATCAGCAACAACGTCATCATCACCGGTGGTGGTACGTTGCAACTCGGCGGTGGCAACGGCAGCCTGGGGTTCACGATCAATGCTGGCACCACCGTGGAAGTTGTTGGTGGCACGTTTAGCGGCAACAACAACAGCGTCGTCAACGGCACGCTGCGGATCGCAACAACGGCGACAAACGGGCTCAACAACCCAACGACCAGTCTCACCGGTTCCGGAACCTTTGACCTGAACGGAACCGCGCCGCTCAACACGGGTACCGGCAATAACGCGACCACGTCGACGATCGGGGATACATTGTCGGTTACAAGCACTAGCGCGACCGACGCGGCGATATTGGCGCTAACCGTCTCTCAATCGCCCGTGAACGCTGTCCATACCGGAGTGATTTCAAATGGAAGTGGGAAGGTTTCATTAGCTACCGTTGGTCTGATCAACCAGGGCAACGGATTCTCTGTCACGAATGCCTTTGTTACTCAAACGCTAGCCGGAACGAACACTTACACCGGAAGCACACAGTTAGGACGTGGCTCGCTGACTCTGAACTTTGCCTTAGCTGGAGCACCTACCGACGATATTCTTTACAACAATTTTGCGGCGGTAAATGCGGGCGTGGCACCGGGATTGCAGAGCATTGAAGACGGTAACTTGATATTCATTGCGCCAACGGTAATTCCGTTAGGAGCCGATAACGCTGCCAGCACACTTGTGACACTGACACTCACCGGTTCGACGGCAGCCAACAATCAGACTTTTCAGGCAACGCAACTGACCACAAATTCATCAGCGAACGTGTTCTTGAACCCAGGAACTGGGGGCAGTTTGACGCTGAACCTCGGTGACATTACACGCAGCTCCGGTAGTTTGATCAACTTTGCCACCACCAATCAAACGACCGCTTTGTCAGGCAGCGCCACCGTAAACACGACAGCTGGCGCGGCAGGGACGCTGCTGACCGATAGCGTTGGTGTCGCCTACGCGACTTTAGGCGGAAGAGATTGGGCAGCCAAGAGTTTAGTGAACGATTCTTTGGTCGCAGCGACTTACACGAACGCAACGTCGACAACCCTTGCTGGAAATGCCAATATCCTTGGTGGTGGTGCAAACGACACACGAATTTTGGCGAATACGTCCGTCGATTCGCTGCGAATCAATACCAACGCCGCGACCGGCTTGAATCTGAACGGCAATACGTTAACCACGGGCGGCGTGCTAGTCGGGACTACCAATGACGCGTCGGGCAACTTCATCGGTGGAGGAACTCTGACGTCTGTCGGCAACGATGTCACATTCATTCATTACGCTGGTACGAACAATCGTTTCTTCGGCCTCTCTGCCGTTGTCGCCGACGGTACCGGTGGCCCCACGGGCTTGACCAAAGGCGGCAGTGGAATCACGCAGTTGTTAGGGAACAACACGTTTACCGGAGACTTGGTTGTGCAGCAAGGCGGGCTGATCGTGACCGGTACAAACGCTAACGTTGCGAGTGTATTCATCAACGGTAGCCAAACGGCAATCATGGGAGCACA
>Ga0105044_10004047_pt1 | contig 20133 bp, 23 predicted proteins | sample MAT01_FD_78092 | JGI IMG/M metagenome (GOLD analysis project Ga0105044, IMG submission 78092) | Freshwater microbial communities from Lake Fryxell liftoff mats and glacier meltwater in Antarctica - MAT-01 | ecosystem: Environmental > Aquatic > Freshwater > Ice > Liftoff microbial mat | place...
AGCCGGTCGATCGGGTGGATGTTTTCGGGGAGCAACAGGCCAGCGTTCGCCGCCACCAGGGGCGCCAGCGCCTCGAGCTCCGGTGGGACCCGGATCGGCATCCATGATCTGTTGGTGATCATGGTGACGTCACCCGGAAGGTGCCCAGCGACCAGCTCGTCCACGCTCAGAGCGGGCGATGGGCCGAACTGGCCGTAGGTCGGTCGAATCGCCAAGCTCACAGATGGTCCATCGGCAGAATCGAAGTCGGCCTGAGCCATGCGCGTCCCCTCCCTGTCTCGGTGAAGATCGGTATGGCGGCCCGTCGGTGTTCTAGCGTCCCGTCATGACCGAGCGCCCAGCCGACGAGCGCGACGAAGTTCTCTCTGGCCCAGCCGATGAAGTCCTGTACGCCCTGGCCGGCGGTGTGGCCCGTATCACCATCGACCGGCCCGAGCGGCGAAACGCCCTCAGCTGGAACGTCATTGCCGGACTGCGGGATCGGGTGGCCGAGGCGAAGGCCGATCCGGCGGTCCGAGTGGTGGTCCTCACTGGAGCCGGCGACCGTGCCTTCTGCGCAGGGGCCGATCTGTCCGGCATGCGGGCCGATGCCAGCCCGGCCGAGGTGCACGCGGGCCGAGGCCAGCTGGCAGCGCTCTTCGATGACCTCTGGTCGTTGGGCAAACCCACTATCGCTCGGGTCCGGGGCTACTGCCTGGCCGGTGGTTTCGGCCTGGCATTGGCGTGCGATCTGGTCATCGCGGCAAACGACGCCCAGTTCGGCACGCCGGAGATCGACGTCGGCCTCTGGCCGTTCATGATCACGGTGCCGTTGTGCCGGTCCATGCCCCCCAAGCAGGCATTGGAGCTGATGATGACGGGCCGGCGGGTGCAGTCCGACGAGGCGGCTCGGCTCGGCTTCGTCACCAAGGTCGTCCCCGTCGACGAGCTCGACGCCGCGGTCGAGGAGTTGGCACTCACCCTGGCCTCGAAGAGCCCGTCGATCATGGCCATCGGACGGGATTCCTTCTACTCGGTGTGGGATCGGTCGGCGTCCGAGGCGCTGACCGAACTCCATCCCCTGCTCAGCGTGACCTCCACGTTCGAGGATGCAGCCGAAGGCATCACGGCATTTCTGGAGAAGCGACCGCCGGAGTGGCGGGGACGATGAGGACGGTGGCCACATGACCGACGAACGACACGATTGGGCGCCACTGCTGGCGAACCTGGCGGAGCGACGGGAACGTTCACTGGGTCTGGGCGGAGCGGACCGTGTCCAACGCCAGCGGGACCTGGGCAAGACCACGGTTCGCGAGCGGATCGACGGACTGTTCGATGCCGGGTCCTTCACTGAGTTGGGTCAGCTGGCGGACTCGATGGATCCCGAGCTGATGGCCAAGGGGTACATGGCCGCCGATGGCTGCGTCACCGGCATCGGCCTCGTCGACGGCCGGCGCGTGGCGGTCGTGGCCTACGACTTCACGGTCATGGCCGGCTCCATGGGTACGGTCAACGAGGCCAAGGTGACCCGGCTCCGTGAGCTGGTACTGCGCCAGCGGATCCCCATCGTGTGGTTGCTGGACTCCGCCGGAGCCCGAGTGGGTTCGGGCACCGGATCCACCTTCGCCGGCGCGGGAGCGCTGTTCCGTGAACAGGTGACGCTGTCCGGTGTGGTGCCCCAGGTCGCCGCGCTCATGGGTCATTGCGCAGCCGGCACCGCCTACATCCCAGCGCTGGCAGACGTCATCATCATGGTCAAGGGGATCAGCTCCATGGCGTTGGCCGGTCGTCACCTGGTCAAGGCAGCCACGGGCGAGGACGTCAGCGAGGAGGAGATGGGCGGGTCCGCTGTGCACACCAGGATCTCGGGAGTGGCCGATCTGGAGGTCGACGACGACGCAGCCTGCCTCGCCGCGGTGAAACGGCATCTGGGGTTCTTCCCCACCAACAACACCGAGACAGCTCCCCGCCGCATCCCCACCGACGCTCCGGATCGTCGCTGTGAGTCGGTGTACGCCATCGTTCCCACCGCACCCAGGCGGGCCTATGACATGACCCGCCTCATCGCCGAACTGGTCGACGACGGCGACGTCTACGAGATCAAGCCGAACTGGGCGCGGAACGTCATCACGGCGTTCGCCCGCTTCGATGGGCGTCCCGTCGGGATTGTGGCCAACCAACCCAAGGTGCTTGGTGGTGCGTTGGACGTGAACGCGGCAGACAAGGCCGCGCGGTTCGTCTGGCTCTGCGACGCATTCGGCCTGCCGCTGGTCTACCTCCACGACGTACCCGGATTCGTGGTGGGGTCCGTGGTCGAGAAGCAGGGCATCATCCGACATGGCGCCAAGTTGCTGTTCGCCACCTGCGAGGCGACGGTGCCGAAGATCTCCGTGGTGGTTCGCAAGAGCTACGGCGCCGGGTACTTCGTCATGAACGGTTTGGCCTACGAGTGCGATCGCCTGGTGGCGTGGCCCAGCGCCGAGATAGCTGTCATGGGCCCAGACGGCGTGGTGAACATCGCCTTTCGAAAGCAGCTCGATGAGGTTCCCGAGGGACCCGAGCGCGACGCCAGGCGCATGGAGCTGGCCGAGATGATCCGGGCCAACATCGACCCCTACCTGGCAGCCGGGCACGGGCAGATCGACGATGTGATCGACCCGGCCGATACCCGAATCGCCATCATCGACGGTCTGCGCCTGAGCGAGACCAAGCAGGTGAGCCGTCCGTGGCGTAAGCACGGGGTTCTGCCGGTGTAGCGGTGCTTCGGCTAGACACATCCCATGAATCGAAGCGACGGCCTCTACTACGTCATCAGCATTGTCCACATCCTCTGCGCCGTGGTGGCGCTGGGGCCGAACTTCGTGGCCACCGGGATGCGAAAGATCGACGGGACGGGCCAGACACTCAGCGACTTCGCCAAGTTCGTGCAGCTCCCCGCCATGTTCGGGATGCTGGTGACCGGGCTCGCCATGTTGACGGCCTGGGAGGGAAACGACGGCAAGTCGGCCTATGGGCTTCCCTGGGTTTCCATGGCCTTCACCATCCTGATCGTCATGGCCGTGCTGACCTTCCTGCTGGCACGGGCCTACGCCTCGGGCGACGCCAAGAAGGTTCCCATGTTCACCGGCATCCTGCACCTCCTGGTGGTCGCCGCGCTGGTCGTGATGGTGTTGGGCCCCGCAGGGAAGCTGGGATGACCGAGATTCGAGCGGAGATCACCGCCAACGTCTGGCAGGTCCCCGCCTCGGTCGGCGACGTGGTGACCGAGGGGGCCGAGCTGGCCATTCTCGAGTCCATGAAGATGGAGATCCCCGTCGAGTCGCCGTGTGCCGGCACCATCACCGCGGTCCTCATCCAGCCCGACGATCAGGTGACCGAGGGCGATCTCATCTTCGAGATCGATCCCTCCTGACCCAGGCTGTCGACGCCACGGCGCCATGACCATCCACGCCCAGCACCTTGACGGTGTCACCACCATCACCATCGACCGACCCGAGCGGCGCAACGCTCTGAACCACCATGCCGTCGAGCAGATCGACGCAGCGGTCGGAGCGGCACTGGAGCACGGGTCCCGGTGCGTGGTCCTGACCGGAACAGGGGGGCACTTCTGCGCCGGGGCCGACCTCAAGGAACTCGAGGATCTGGCCTTCACCCGCCGGTTGCGGACCATGTTGGATCACCTGGCCGATGCGCCCGTGCCCACCATTGCGGCCATCGAGGGAGCCTGCATGGGACTCGGGATGCAACTTGCCATTGCCTGCGATGTTCGCGTCATCACCCCATCAGCCCGTCTGGCGGTCCCGGTGGCCAAGCTCGGCCTGATGGTCGACCACTGGACCCTCGAGCGCCTGGTCCGATCGATCGGCTGGGGTGCAGCGCGTCACCTGGTCCTCTTCGCCGAAGTGATCACTGGAGACGATGCCTTCCGGCTGGGCTTCGCCCAGCAACTGGGTGAGCTGGGCGACGCCCGGCTGTTGGCACAACGGGTGACCGACCTGGCCCCGTTGGCGGTACAGGGCTCCAAACTCGGGCTCAACCTGTTGGATCCGTTGCGTGATGAGCCGACGTACGTCGAAGCGTTCGAACGCGCCTGGGCCAGCGTCGATCTGGCCGAGGGCCGTGCGGCGTTCGCCGAGCGCCGTTCCCCGGAGTTTCGCGGTCACTGAGGTCTGGCCAGCTGAGCTCAGCTCAGCGGGCGGTGCCCTTGGCCGACCCGATGGTCCGGCCGCCATCGAACAGATACACGCCGCACGCCACCGATCGGTCGCCGTTCGTCAGCCACGATTGCTCGGAGGGCCACCACACCTGGATGTCGAACTCTGACGCGGTCCACGGCGTCCCCATCCAGCCGTCGAAGCGGTCGTAGCACGCCCGTTCGGCACCGGTTCGCACCTCGGTCTCTCCGGGATAGGGCGCCTGGCGGGCTGCGACCTTGCCGTCCGGTGGAAAGGTGAAAACGTCGCTGACCTCGTAACGGTGGGCTGCGTCGCAGCTCACCAGGAGCGCCGTCACGTTGCGCTGAGCGGTGTTCGGAGCGTCGTTCAGGCAGGATCCGGCGGCGAGTTTGGCCAGGGAGATGGGATTTCCCTCGACCGGCGTGTCGGCCGGGACCGTGGCAACCGGTGGCTGGGTGGTGGGGGCTGCCGTGGTGGTCGGTCGCGGCGTGGCGGCATCCTCGCTCCCACAAGCGCTCGGCCCGACCGCGATCGCGGCAAGTGACAGCACAGCCACCGCTCGACCGGTGCCCCGACGTGGCCGGGTTCCACGCCGCGGCCGCATCAGACCGACGGCAGCCATCGATCGACGAACACGAAGCAGAACCACAGCAGCACCCCGAACGCCGGGACGCCCACCAGCACGGCCGGCCACCGCTTCCATCGGCGTGCCACCAGCCACGCCACCAGCCAGACCATGCCACCAGCCAGGCCGAGCAGGATCGCCGGGAGCAGGGCCCCGGGGTCCCCGCCGAGCCCGGTGTCGAGCTCAGAACCCGGATTGGAGGGAGTGGTCGGGCGCTCGCCGGCTTCGGCCGATGGAGCAGGTGGGGTGTCGGCCACGAGTTGGGCTCGGACGATGATCCGCTGCTCCGCGCTGTACTTCGGATGGCAGGCGGTGAGGGTCAGCCAGTTCCCCTCACCTTCGACCGGCCCGATGACCTCGCCCTGAGTGGGGCGCACGCTCCACCATCCAGGACCCCGCTCAATGCTCGGCCCGTCCGGTGGGGCCACCACCTGGTAGACGAACTTGCCCTGGAGCGTGAAGGTTTCGATACGGTCGCCCGGGACCAACTCGTCGATTCGATTGAACGGCGCCCCATAGGTCGTGCGGTGACCGGCAATGGCCGCATTGCCTGCCTGACCGGGCGTGGGTGTCCCCAGGTAGTGCCCCGGCCCCTTCTTGAGGTCGGGTTTACTGGTGCCCGCCACGAAGATCTTCTCCAGCCCGATCCTGGGAATCCGGATGACACCGGCAGCTTCGCCCTCGGGAGTCTCGGCGGCCGAGGGTGCCGTGGCCGGAGCGAGTTGCTCGAGGTCGGCCGCCACGTCGCCCACGCTGGAGTCGTCGGACACGCCCAGACGTTCGGACAGTTCGGAGCCCAGGTCGTCCTGGTGTCCGGACTCCTCCAGCCCCGTGCCCCACAGCTGGAACGCGGCGAATGCCAGCAGCAGTGCACCGGCGGTGATGAGGACGCGCCCGAGAGCGCCCACGAGGCGGGCCATCGGCGCACGCTATCGGCGAGTCCGGCTGGAACCACGACGCGACATCCACGGGTGGCGATGGCCCGGATCGTCGGTCTGGGGTCTCGGTCAGTAGCTTTTGGAGGCCATGGATCCCGTCGTTGACCTTCGCGCTGCGGTGGTCCTGTTGGGCCGTTTCCCCGCGTTGGCCGGGGTCGACCTCGTGGTGGACGCCGGTGAGATCCTCTGGCTGGCCGGTCCGAATGGCGCCGGCAAGAGCACGCTGCTGCGACTCTGTGCCGGCCTCGTGCCGCTTCAGTCGGGTTCTGCGTTCGTGCTGGGCCACGATCTGGGGGCCGATCGGAGGGCCGCCCGGCGATCGGTTGGGCTGCTCGGGCATGCCACCGGCCTCTACGACGAGCTGACTCCCACCGAGAACCTGGTCTTCTGGGCTCGGGCTCTTCGAGCGGATGTGACCGCCGTGGTGTCCGCTCTGGACCGCGTCGCCCTGATCGAACGGGTTCGCCATCTTCCGGTCTCCCAGCTCTCCGAAGGCCAGCGACGGCGGGCGTCGCTGGCTGCCATGCTCATCCGGCGGCCAAAGCTCTGGTTGCTCGACGAGCCGCACGCCGGTCTCGATGCGGGCGCCCGGGACCTGGTCGACGCCCTGTGTCGGGAGGCGGTGGCCGTCGGCGCCACGGTGGTGTTCGCCTCGCACGAGTCCGATCGGGCCCGCCTTCTGGCGACCCGAACCGTGACGGTCTCCGGCGGCATGGCCGGCGTCATGAGCCCATCGTGATCCGCGACGCCATCACCGTGTCGGCCAAGGATCTTCGGCTCGAGACCCGCGCCCGGGTGGTGTTGACCCAGGTCATGCCCTTCGTCCTGGCCATCGTCCTGCTGTTCGGGTTCGCGCTCGACGCCGACACCGCCTTGTTGCGTCGAGCGACCTCTGGACTGTTCTGGACGACGGTGTTGTTCGCCGCCGTCGTCATCGTTCAGCGGTCGTCCGCGGTCGAGCAACAGGACGGTGTGCTGGACGCTTTGCGCATGTCCGGCTTGTCGCCGGGTGGGATCTACCTGGGGAAGGTCACAGCGTTGTTCGTCCAGCTCTTGGCGGTGGAGCTCTTCCTGGGTTTGGCTGTAGTGGTGTTGTACGACGTCACGCCGACCGGAATCGCTCTCCTGACCGTCGTGGCACTGCTCGCCGGCCTGGGGATCGCCGCCGCCGGAGCGCTCTACGGCCCGCTGGCGGCCGGCACCCGGACCCGCGACACACTGCTCCCACTCCTCATGCTGCCGGTCATGGCTCCAGTCCTGCTGGGCGGGGCGAGGGCGTTCGAGGTGGCGCTGGGTCGTGGAGTTGGTGGCGGCTGGGCATGGGCTGGGATGCTTGGCATCTTTGCTGTGGTGTATCTCGCACTCGGTACCGCCGTGTGGGGCCCCTTGTTGGAGGACACATGACCGAAGTCCACACCTCGACCGACGTGGGGGCCGCTCTCACCGAGGCGCCGTCGGGTGTCCCGGCTGCCCGATCGGCCAGCCATGGCTCAACGGGCTCACGAGGCACCCGGATACTGGGTGTGATCTCTCTGATCGGCCTGGCGTTCCTGGTCGTCTATGCCTTCGTGGTGTCCAAGGCCGATGTGGAGCTGGGTGAGTCGATCCGCATCATGTACGTGCACGTGCCGACTGTGGCGGCCGCCTATCTGATGTTGTTGTCCAACGCCGCCTTCAGCGTGTGGGCGCTGTGGAAGCGTTCGACGTTCGCCGACCTGGCGGCTCATGCCTGCGCCGAGGTGGGCACGCTCATGTTGGGCTTGACCCTCATCTGCGGAGCCCTCTGGGGCCGCATGACCTGGGGGGCCTTCTGGGTCTGGGACGCCCGGTTGACCACCACTGCGCTGCTGTTCCTCATGTACGTCGGCTACCTGGCGGTCAGGAACCTTCCGGCCAGCGCCCGCAGTCGGACTGTTCGTTCGGGAATACTCGGCATCGTGTCGGCCTGTCTGATCCCGGTGGTGAACCGGTCGGTCGAGTGGTGGTCGTCGCTCCATCAGTCGAGGACTGCGCTCGGCACCCTGGATCCCAGCATCAGCGGCTCGCAGTACTTCACCCTCATGCTCGGCCTGGTGGTCTTCTCGGTGCTCTCGGTCTGGCTGGTCATGCATCGATTCCGCCTGGGCTGGCTGCAGGAGCAGTTGGACACCCATGGCGTCGATGATGCCATCGAGCTTCGTCGGGCCGAAGCGGCGCAGCCCTCATGACCGCCTTCACCGCAGCCATCACCACCGACACATGGTGGCTCATCATCGCCTCGTGGGTCATCACGCTCGGAGCCATAGCGTTCTACGCCGTCTCGGTGCTCCGGCGCGGTCGCAAACTGAGCGAGCAGGTACCGCCCGAGGCCAGGCGGTGGATGTGACCAGCGAGTTGGATCTCACGCCGCTGCCGGTCTCGGAACCGGCTCCCGGCCGTCGGCGTCTCCGGTGGCCGGCCATGCTGCTCGTCGTGGCGGTCGTCACCGGGATCGGTTTCGTGCTCAGTCGCGGTCTGTCCGACGCCAGCATGTTCTTCTACAACGTCGACGAAGCGGTGGCGAAGCGGGACGAGATCGGCACCAAGCGGGTCAGGCTTCAGGGGAACGTGGTCGAGGAATCCGTCAAGCGGACCGAGATCGGCGTGGACTTCGACATCAAGTTCGGTGGCCAGGTCGTCAACGTGCGCCACACCGGCGAGCCCCCTGAGCTGTTCGGCCCGCAGATCCCGGCGGTGATCGAGGGCAACTTTGCCACGACCTCGCCCAAGGCGCCCTTCGTGTCGGACAGGATCCTCATTCGCCACGACGCCACCTACGACGAGAAGAACCCGGACCGGATCGCCACGGCCGAGCGTGACGCCAACGAGGCGACAGCCGGCACGCCATGAACGTTGCCCTCGGCACGGCCGGTGTGGCGCTGGGATTCCTGGCGTCGATCGTGGGGATCGGCGTTGTGGTCTGGGGGCTCCGCTCCCAGCGTGCGGACCTGATCGGGGCCTCGCGAGGCTTCGCTGCGTTGATTCTGATGGGGGCCGTCGCCGCCACCGTGGCCATGCAGTCGGCGCTCCTGAGCGACGACTTCACGGTGAAGTACGTCTCCGAGCACAGCTCGAAGCTGACCCCGTTGATCTTCAAGATCGCCACCATGTGGTCGTCGTTGGAGGGCTCGATCCTGCTCTGGGGCCTGATCCTCGCCGGCTACACCATGCTGGTCGCTCACCGGTTCCGGCATCGGCTGACCGACGCGATCATGGGCTGGACCATGATCGCCATGTTCGCAGTGGTCGCCTTCTTCTTCGGCCTGATGCTGACGTACGCCAGACCGTTCATCGGCGTGGACATCCCTCCCGGGTTCACCGATGGACCAGGGCCCAACGTGTTGCTGCAGAACCACATCCTGATGGCCTTCCATCCGCCGATGCTCTACCTCGGGTACGTGGGCTTCACGGTTCCGTTCGCCTTCGCTGTCGGCGCGCTGGCGACCGGCAGGGTGGGCGAGGGGTGGCTGGGCGAGACCCGTCGGTGGACCCTGTTCGCATGGGGCTTCCTCACCGCCGGGATCGTGCTCGGCGCCTGGTGGTCCTACGAGGTGCTCGGCTGGGGTGGTTACTGGGCCTGGGACCCCGTGGAGGTGGCGTCGTTCCTGCCGTGGCTGACGGGCACCGCCTACGTGCATTCGGTAATGGTCCAGGAGCGGCGCGGGATGTTGCGGATCTGGAACCTGACGCTGCTCTGCTCGACCTTCGCATTGACCATCCTCGGCACCTTCCTGACCCGCTCCGGAGTCATCGACTCGGTCCACGCGTTCAGTAACTCGTCGATCGGTCCGCTGCTCCTCGGGTTCTTCGGTCTGATCGTGGTGGTGTCGGTCGGTCTCATCGGCTGGCGCGGCGACCAGCTCCGATCCCCGGGACGAATCGATTCCCCCATCTCCCGCGAGGGTGCCTTCCTGCTCAACAACCTGCTCTTTGCCGCGTTCGCGTTCGTGTGTCTCCTCGGTGTGACCTTCCCCCTGATCGTGGAAGCGCTTCGAGGCGACCGACTCAGCGTCGGTGCTCCGTTCTTCGACACGATGAGCACGCCGATCGGATTGATGCTGTTGCTGCTGATGGGTGTCGCGCCGGTGCTGCCCTGGCGCCTCGGCAAAGGCGAGACCATCCGCCAGCGTCTGTGGTGGCCCGCCTGGATCGGGGTCGGGACACTGTGGCTGGCAGTGCTGCTCGGGGCCCGCGGTTGGTCCGCTCTCGCTGCGTTCGGCCTGGGAGCCTTCGCTGCGGCCTCGGCGCTTCGTCAGCTGATCCTGGCCACCCGTCGAAACGGCTGGCGTGGGTTGGTGGGGCGAACCAACGGCGGAATGGTTGTCCACCTCGGCACCATCATCATTGCGGTGGCGTTCGCCGCCTCGCAGTCCTACCTGCACGAGGGCGAGTTCACACTCACCCGGGGTGAGACGGCGAGGGTGGCTGGAACTGAGATCCGCTACGAGGGAACACGGGTGGTGAACGAGCCGAACCGACAGTCCATTCGAGCCACGATTCGCATCGACGGCGGGCAGACGTTCGAGCCCAGCGTGAACCGCTATGTCCGGACCGGGCAGACCGTCGGCACCCCCAGCGTCGACGTGGGGCTGATCCGAGACGTCTACCTGTCGTTGCAACGTGCGCCCAGCCAGGACGACCCGACGGTGGTGATCCGGGTCATCGTCCAGCCCCTCATCATCTGGCTGTGGATCGGTGGCGCCATCATGGCGCTCGGTACCGCCATGGCGGCCTTCCCCGGCCGACGCCGCCGTCCGACCGACCCGATCTCGGCTCCGGCGCCCGGTGAACGCCAGGTGGCCCCGAGCGAACCGGTCCCCGCGTGAGTGCTCCGACCCAGTCCCCGGCCGAGGCGCCGACTCCTGGCCGAGAACCGACCCGTCCGCGTCGGACGGTGGCGCTGATCGCCGTGGTCGTCGGAGTCGTATTGGCACTGTTCGTCGTGCTGCTGGCCACCAGTCCGGACGATCCCGATCGGGCAGTGGCCTCTCCCGTGGTCGGCGGTCAGGCTCCGGCCATCGATGCCACCGACACCCGGGGTCGATCGGTTCAGGTCAGCGACTACCGCGGCCGATGGCTCCTGGTGAACTTTTTCGCGACGTGGTGCGTGCCGTGCCGCGACGAGCACCCGGAGTTGGTCGAGTTCGCAGCCAGCAGATCTGCCGACGGATCGGCGGCGGTGATCTCCATCGCCTACGACGACGAGCCGGCGGCCGTCGACCAGTTCTTCAGGACCAACGGTGGGGACTGGCCCGTGATCGCTCAGGGGAATGCGGCGCTGGCCCTCGAGTACGGGGTCATCCGCCTTCCCGAGTCGTACCTGGTCGACCCCGACGGCGTGGTGGCGGCCAAGCTCGTCGGCGGCATCACCGCCGCGGAGCTCGACCAGACCATCACCGAGCTCGAGGCGAAGCGATGACCGTCAGTTCGGTGGACTCGTCCTCGTCGCAGTCGCCGTCCACTGGTCGATCAACGGGCAGGAGCGCGTGGATCTGGTGGGTGTTGATCGGCGTCGTATCGGTCGGAGGGATCGTGGTGGGTTGGGGTGGCCCGCCCACCACCGGGACCGGCAACGATCGGTTGTTCTCGCTCTCGGAGCAGGTGAAGTGTCTGCAGTGCGCCGGCGAGTCGGTGGCCAACAGCCAGGCCCCGATCGCCATCGAGATGCGGAGCGAGATCGAGCGACAGATGGCACGCGGTCAGACCAACGACGAGATCTTCACCTACTTCGTGGATCGCTACGGCCAACGCGTGTTGCTGAACCCCGCCGGTACCGGCCTCGGCGCGGTCATCTGGATACTCCCGGTGGTAGTGGTCGCGGTGGGGATCGCCGTGATCGCCGCCCGGCTCGGTCGTCAGCGGGCGCCGGGGACTGCCGAGCTGGACCCCGAGGACGACGCCTTGGTCCGCCACGCCCGCTCGGCCGGCGGATCCGAGTGATCGACCCGGCCGAACGGGCCAGGCTGGAGGACGAACGGGACTTCCTCCTCCGATCACTCGATGATCTCGATGTCGAGCACGCAGCCGGCGATGTCGACGACGCCGACCACCTGATGCTCCGTGCGGACTACTCCCGCCGGGCAGCCGTTGTGCTGCGGGCCCTCGACCCGACCACCGCTCGCCCAGCCTCGCTGCCGGGCCCCGTCGAGGAATCGCCCGTGGCTGCCGGTTCGTCCCCGTCGGCCGACATCGTCCCGGAACGACGCAGTCGCGTCGCCTGGTGGATCGGAGGCGTGGCGGTGCTGGCTGTGCTGGTCGGGCTGGTTTTGGCCCAAGCGGTGGGGAGTCGGGCCGGCTCGACCAGCTTGACCGGCTCGGGTGGCTCCGAGGCCGAGCAGCTCCGCGACTGCCTGTCGGCCTCGTTCCAGGATCCACCTGGCGGGATCCGCTGCTATGACCGCTTCCTGGCGGACAGCCCCGACAACGTGGAGGCGCTCACCTACCGAGGTTGGGCCAGGATCCGCACCGGCGAGGTCGAGGCCGGCTCGGCCGACGTGAACCGCGCCCGGGAGATCGACCCGACCTTCCCGGACGCCGTGGTCTTCGCCGCCGTCGTGGCCAAGGATGCCGGGGACTTCGCAGGCGCCCAGAATCTGCTCGACGAACTGGCGGCGCTCAATCCTCCGGCAGCGTTGGTCCAGACCATGGACCAGATGGGTTTGTCCACCGAGGTGGCGTTCGGCCTGCTCGACCCCGAGGTGCAGGCGTGCTGGATGGCCGCGCAGACCTTCTACCGGGAGGCCGCCACGTCGTCCACCACCGTGGCCGTCGGTCAGTCGCCAGCGGGGTTCGACGAGCGGCTGGCATGCTTCGACGCAGTGCTCGTGACCAGGCCCGACCTGGTCGACGCGCTCACCACTCGTGCGGCCTTCATCTACCAGATGCGGGCGCGTGACCGGGCGCCCAGCGCGCTCGCCGACTTGGAGAGGGCGCTGGTCGTGGCGCCGGGGGATCCGTCGGCCTTGCTCCTGCGTTCGGTCCTGCGACTGGCCACCGGCGACACCGTTGGAGCCATCGACGATCTGGCAGCCCTCCAGGAGTCCGGTGGACGGCCATCGGCGCTGTTCCAGGGTGAGGCGAACGAGCTGCAGGCTGCCTTGGCCGCGTTGCAGTCTGGTGGGTCGACCACCACCGTTCCGCAGTGAGGACTGGGGCGTAACCTTCGCCCACGGGTCCAGCGGGATCCCGGACTGGAGACCCCATGAAGATCCTCGTCGTCGGTGCAGGTGGAGTGGGTTCGGCCTTCGCGGCGATCGCCAAGCGACGCCCCTTCTTCGAGTCGTTGACGCTGAGTGACATCGATCTCGACCGGGCACGTCGAACCGTTGACCGGTTGGCTGATCCTCGAATCACCGCAGCGGCGATCGATGCCTCCTCCTCGGTTGCGGTGGCCGAGGCCATTACGGCATGTGGGGCCACGATCGTGTTGAACGCCGCCGATCCCCGGTTCGTCATGCCCATCTTCGACGGGTGTTTCCAGGCAGGCGCCACCTACCTCGACATGGCCATGTCGCTCTCTGCCCCGCATCCCACCGATCCGTACTCGGAGTGCGGCGTGAAGCTCGGTGATGAGCAGTTCGCAGCGTCCGACGCCTGGGCCGAGCGGGGGCTGCTGGCGCTCGGTGGCATGGGCGTGGAGCCGGGCCTGGCCGATGTGTTCGCCCGCTACGCGGCCGACGAGTTGTTCGCCACGATCGGCGAGATCGGTGTGCGGGACGGCTCGAACATGGTGGTCAAGGGCTACGACTTCGCTCCCACGTTCTCCATCTGGACGACCATCGAGGAGTGCCTGAATCCGCCGGTGATCTGGGAACGGGACCGTGGCTGGTTCACCACGCCGCCGTTCAGCGAACCCGAGGTGTTCCATTTCCCCGAGGGCATCGGCGACGTCGAGTGTGTGAACGTCGAGCACGAGGAGGTGTTGCTGGTCCCGCGCTGGGTCGACTGCTCCCGGGTGACCTTCAAGTACGGGCTGGGCGACGAGTTCATCGACGTGCTGCGCACCCTGCACAAGCTGGGGCTGGATCGCACCGATCCGGTGACCGTTCGGGGGCAGCAGGTCTCACCCCGGGACGTCGTGGCGGCATGCCTGCCGAACCCGGCCGACCTGACCGACGAGATCGAGGGCAAGACCTGCGCCGGCACGTGGATCGAGGGCACGGCGGCCGATGGCTCGGCCAAGGAGGTGTACCTCTACCACGTGGTCGACAATGCCGAGACGCTGGCTCGCGACGGCGCTCAGGCCGTGGTGTGGCAGACCGCCATCTTCCCGCTCGTGGCCATGGAGTTGATCGGAGCAGGAGTGTGGTCCGGCGTCGGTGTGCTCGGCCCGGAGGCATTCGCCCCCAAACCGTTCCTCGACCTCTTGGCCGGTGACTACCGGTCACCGTGGGGGATCGATGAGTCGCCTCGTCGGCACCTGAGCTGACCCGAGGGCCCCGGCCGGGGTCTGGGCGTCCTGCAGTCAGCGACCGCTGATCTCGGCCTGCTTCTCCTCGCCGATGGCGACGATGAACTCGACCAGTGCGGGGTCTGCCTTCGACGGTGCGCCGGAGTCGAATGGTGGCTGCGGGTCATACTCGATGGCCAGTTGAACGCCCTGGGCGACGCCGTCCCCGGCCACCTCGGCCAGGAGAGTGAGTGCCATGTCGATACCGGCTGAGACGCCCGCCCCGGTGATGATCCGGCCCTGGCGAACCACGCGCTGTTCGGTGTAGGTGGCCCCATGGGCCTCGAGGTCCGCGACGGCCTGCCAGTGGGTGGTCGCTGTCAGCCCGCGAAGCAGTCCGGCGGCGCCGAGCATCAGTGCCCCGGTGCACACCGAGGTGGTCCACGTGGTGGTCGGATGCACCGATCTGATCCACTCGGTCAGTGGATGGCCCTCGTGGGCCATGGTCCGGGTGATGGTCCCGCCGGGGATCACCACGACGTCGGGCGCCCGGACCTGGTCGAACGTTCGGGTGACCTCGACGGCCAACTCCCCGTGGTCGTCTCGGACCAGGCCGGCGGTCTCGGCCACGAAGAAGGTCTCGGCGCCGGGCGTGTACTGCAGGACCTGATACGGGCCCATGGCGTCGAGGCTGGTGAACTCCGGGTAGAGGGCGATGGCGATCTGCATGATGGTCTCCTGCTTGCTGAATGAGTGGGCTTGCTGAATGAGGGCGCGGGCTAGCGGCTGATGGCCGGCGCGAAGTGACGTCGGTAGCTGGCCGGGGTGGTCCCCAATTGGCGGCGGAACATGCGGTGCAGGACTGCGGCGCCGGACAGTCCGACCCGTTGTGCCACCACGTCGACGGTCAGGTCGGACCGTTCCAGGAGTTGTCGGGCCGCTTCCAGGCGGAGCCCCTCCACATAGTCGCCGGGTGTCTGTCCGCACTCGGCCCGGAAGGTTCGTGCGAAGTGTCGCTCGCTCATCTGGGCCCGGGCGGCCAGGCCGGCCACGGACAGGTCCTCGTCGAGGTGTTCCCCGATCCATGACTGGAGCGCTCTCAGTGTGGGGCGGGTCGCCCAGTCGACCCGCATGGCGGCCGAGAACTGGCTCTGACCGCCGGGTCGGCGGGTGAACATGACCAACCACGATGCCACGTCATGGGCGATGGTCGGGCCCACGTCGTCATCCACCAGCGCCAACGCAAGGTCCATCCCTGCGGTGACCCCTGCGGATGTCCACATTCGGCCGTCGTTGATGAAGATGGGATCGGCCTCGACGGTGATGTGCGGGAACAGCTCGGCCAGGAGGTCGCAACTCGACCAGTGCGTCACAGCCCGATGGCCGTCCAGTAACCCGGCCCGGGCCAGCACGAATGCCCCGGTGCAGATCCCGGCGACCCGCCGTGAACGGGCCGCCAGCGCACCGACGCCGGCCACGAGGTCGGGTCGGTCGACGGCCGAGCGAACCCCGACCCCGCCGGCCACCAGGAGTGTGTCGATGGGCGTGGGGTCGTCGAGGATTTGGCCGATCGAGTCGTCGGTTCCGAGCAGGATCCCACTGTCCGACCGGACCGGTCTCCCGTCGATCGAGACGATCCGTAGTTCGTAGCCCGGGTCGCGGTGTTCGTTACGGCCTCGTTCGGGCGGTTCCTGGGTGAGCAGGCGGTGTGCGCCGTGGAACACCTCCAGTGGCCCGACCACGTCCAGGGTCTGCGTGCCGTCGAACACCACGCAGACGATCCGGCGGGGGAGACGTTCCATCTGTCCATCATCCGGCATCCCGATCGTGTCTGCAACGACAAGAACATGACGAATACAGCCATCATGCCCAGGCCGACGTTCCCGGCATCCGCCCGGGAGCGGCTGTGCGTTCAGAGAGCTGGGCCGGTCATGTGGGCTGCTGCCGGGCAGACTCTGGCCATGACGATCCGGATCGGTGGTGGCCAGGGCTTCTACGGCGACGGGCACGGCCCGGTGGCGGACCTGCTGGCCGACGGCATCGACTTCCTGGTCTGCGAAGCCCTGGCCGAACTGACGTTGGCCATCCTGGCCAAGGACCGACTGCGCGACGAGTCGTTGGGTTGGACCCGTGATCTGCCTCGATACGTGGGTGCTGCGCTGCCCCACCTGATGTCGGGCCGTACCCGGATGATCACCAATGCCGGTGGTATCAATCCGATCGCCGCCGGGCGCGCGGTGGTCGACCTGCTCCGAGCCAACGGGGTGACCGGTCTGCGGGTGGCCACGATCGTCGGTGACGACATCCGGTCGCACGGCGATGCGCTGGAGCTGTCCGACGACACCGTGTTCGCCCACGCCTACCTGGGCGCTGCGCCGGTGGTGGCCGCACTCGACGCCGGAGCGCACATCGTGGTCGGAGGCCGCATCGCTGACGCATCGTTGTTCCTGGCGCCCCTGATCCATTCCTATGGCTGGTCGTGGGACGACTGGGATCGTCTGGCCGCGGGGGTCACCGCCGGTCATCTCCTCGAGTGTTCGGGGCAGGTCACCGGAGGCAACTACTCAGGCGACTGGTGGGTCAACGATGACCCGACCAAGGTGGGATTCCCCATCGGCGAGGTCGAGCCCGACGGAACGTTCGTCCTCACCAAGCCGCGGGGCACCGGTGGCCGGGTCACTTTCGACACGGTTCGTGAGCAACTGCTGTACGAAGTCCACGATCCAGCGGCCTACCTGAATCCCGACGTCACGGCCGATCTTTCGGCGGTTCGCCTGGTCGACCTGGGCGGCGACCGCGTGCGGGTCGAGGGAGCCCGTGGTGGACCTCCGCCCGCCACGTACAAGGGGTTGGTCTGCACCCCCGACGGATGGTCCAGCGAGGCTCGCTTCGCCTACGGCTGGCCGGACGCGGCGGCCAAGGCGCGGGCGGCCATGCGGTTCGTCCGGACCCGGGCCGAAGCGGCATCGATCGAGGTCCTCGAGTGGCACGAGGAGCTGTTCGGACTCAATGCCTTCGGCGGGCCGACGGTGCCGACCGCCGCCGATGAGCCGCCGGAGGTCATGGGCCGTCTGGCGTGGCGATGTGCCACGTCGGCGCAAGCGGCTGCGGTGTCGGCCGACGGGGGGCTGCTGGGACTGTCCGGTCCACCCATGATCGCCTCGGCCGATCGGGCTCGTGGCGGCAAGCCGTCCCAGGTCCTTCGGCTGCGGGCGGTGGCGGTGGACCGTGCGCTGGTCGATGCCGGCGTGCGTATCGACGTCACCGAGGTCTGATCCGCGGCCGCACCTGCTCACGGCCACCGTTCTGGGGCAGTTCTGTCTCGTGGGGCGCGACAGAAGCGCCCCAGAACGGTGAGAGTTCGTCAGAGCTTGCCGGTGGTGTAGCTGCCGGTGTCGAAGCGCTCGCCATCCCAGTTGAGCGCCCAACACGAACCCTTGGAGCACCCGGCCTTGCCGGGGACGGTCATTCCCCTGAGCTGGGCTCGTCGGACGGCGTCGGGGATCACGTCGCCGTGACTGCACAGCACCACGTCGCCCTCCTGATGGGCGGCCCACTCGATCAGTTCCCAGGCTGCGTCTCCGTGGCTTCCCTCGACCAGTTCGTCGTGGGGCTCGACCGGGAGACCGAGCGTCGCCGCCAACGGCAGCGCAGTCTCGATGCAACGCGGCGCCGGACTCGACAGGATCCGCCGGATGTCGGTGTCGGCCAACAGCGAGACGAGTCGTTGCGCCTGGACCTCACCGACATTGTCGAGTGGTCGACGAAGGTCGCTGGGATCTGCGTCATCACGGATTCCGGCGGACCCGTGCCGGATCAGGAAGACCGTCACGGGCGACACCATAGGCTCATCACCATGGTGCGCATCCAGCTCCGTGACCTGTGCGGAGTCCGATCCGGCGACAAGGGTGATCTGAGTGACCTGTCCCTCTTCGCCGACGACGATGCCGCCTACGACGCCGTCCGGGTCGCCGTGACCCCCGAGGTGGTGGCCGCTCACTTCGGACCGCTCGTCCAGGGTGAGGTGCTCCGCTACGAGGTCCCGAACCTGTGGGCCCTCAAATTCGTCATGTCGGGTGCGCTGGGCGGCGGCGGCAGTGCCAGCCTGCGTGCCGACAACCTGGGCAAGACGCTCGGAGGAGCACTCCTGCGCCTGGAGATCGACGTCCCGGACGCGGTGGCGGCAACCTCGGTCCGTCGAGGCCGTCGCGCCCCGATCGGCTGAGGCATTCATGGACGACTTCGTGATCGCCCGCAATCCCGAATCGGACTCCACGCTGCCGTTCCTCGTCCGCCTGCCGATCGGGCCGAACGGAATCCTGCTGAAGGTGCGCGACACGTGGCCGCGCACGGCGAAGGTGTACTGCCACCCGGCGGTCGAGTGGCCGGCCGACGTGGAGGTCGTGGAACGGGTCCGGGTCCAGTCGTGCATCCGTCGCGGCGCTGCCATCGACCTCGTGCTGGACCGGGGCCGGGAGAACCGATCGCAGTTCGTCTTCACCCGGGCGCGGGGCCGGGAGATGATCTTCTGGCAGTCGGCCCGCACCGCCCGCCAAGCCCGTCCGAACGTGACCGTGCCCACGAGACGAGCGTCGGGACAGATCCTGGAGGTCCTCGTCGACAGCCACGAGCGGTACCCCTGGACGTTCAGCGCACAGCAGGCGTCGACCCGGCGCCAGGCGCTGGGCGCTGGTGACTACGCGGTCGAGGTCGGTGGGGAGGTCGTGGCCGCGGTCGAGCGCAAGAGCCTGGCCGATCTGGTCTCCACGCTGACCACTGGCAAGTTGCGTTCGCTCCTGGCCGCCCTCGCCACGATCGAACACTCTGCGCTCGTCGTGGAGGACCGGTACTCGGCGGTGTTCAAGCTGGAACGGGTCCGGCCCGCCGTGGTGGCCGAGGGATTGGCCGAGGCACAGGTCCGCTTCCCCGGGATCCCGATCGTCTTCTGTGAGACGCGCTCCCTGGCCCAGGAGTGGACGTACCGGTTCCTCGGTGCCGCCCTGGATCACCGCGAGGGAGACCGAGCCGCCGAGTCGCTCATGGCCAACCTCCCGCAGGCCGGCCCGCTCGAGCCTGCAGCGCCGACCGCCGCGGAGATCCGCATCTGGGCGTCGGTCGTCGGGCTGGAAGTTGCCGCCAAGGGGCGGTTGCGTCCGGAGATTCGCGCCGCGTACGCCGCCGCGCACCCGTCTCGCTGAGTCGTCGGGGGCCGAACGGTCCGGTTCGGCCCCGCTCCCGACCACCGACCGCCGACCCTCAGGCCTTGGCGGCCTTGGTGCGGAAGGCTGCTGAGAGCGTGGCCGGTTCGAATCCGCTGATGGGTCGTTGCGTGGCAAAGCGGTAGAGCGCCGTCTGATACACGATGTTCATGGCGCTGAGCACCACCGTGACGGCCATCAGCGCCACCACGGCGATGGCCAGCACCAGCACGCCCATGGCGGCCGAGGTGGACAGCAGGAATGCCCCGCCCAGTCCGAGAGCCACGCAGGGAAGGACGGCAAGGAACCCCAGGATTCCCAGCCCGCCCTGCCCGATGAGGTTCTCGCCCCAGGTGTTCTTGATCGAGTCCGCAGACTTGCGGAACGCCTCGCGGACACTGACTCCCTCGATGACCAGCGTGGGCAGGACCAAGAAGGTGACGACCGCCCAGGCAAAGCCGATCAGACCGCCGAGGAGCCGGCCGAGCAGTCCGGCTCGTTCCTGGATCTGTCGGATGATCATGGACACTGTGGCCGAGACCGCCGCCCACTGCAGGATCAGGCCCAGCCTGCTGCGGGCGCCCGCCAGGGCCGAGCCGACCGTTGGGTCCTGACCCTCGAACCGCTCATTGGCGCCCCAGACCAGTGCGGCGTTGAAGAAGATCGCCACGAAGGCCGACACCAGGTAGAAGGCCGCGCCGAGGAGATAGGTCCAGAGGGTGGGCTCCAGGCTGGAGACGGTCGCGCCGGTGGCGTCGAGGCCGAGGCGTTCTTCGAGCGACCACCACACCGGTGCGGCGAACGAGGCGAT
>Ga0105044_10004050_pt1 | contig 20125 bp, 28 predicted proteins | sample MAT01_FD_78092 | JGI IMG/M metagenome (GOLD analysis project Ga0105044, IMG submission 78092) | Freshwater microbial communities from Lake Fryxell liftoff mats and glacier meltwater in Antarctica - MAT-01 | ecosystem: Environmental > Aquatic > Freshwater > Ice > Liftoff microbial mat | place...
CGCGTCGCGTCGGCCAGTCGATCGGACGTCGTCCACACACCAAGAAGGCGATTGTGAAGCTGCGTGACGGCGACACCATCGCGATCTTCGAGGGCTGAGCGCCATGGGAATTCGTACTTTTAAGCCGGTCAGCAAGGGTTCGCGTAACCGTTCGGTGTCGGACTTTGCCGAAATCACGCGCAGCACCCCTGAGAAGTCGCTCGTCGAGCCGCTGCCACGCTCGGGCGGACGCGACAATCATGGTCACATCTCGATGCGCCGCATCGGCGGTGGTCACAAGCGTCAGTACCGCATCATCGATTTCAAGCGTAACAAGCCGGGCATCATCGCCGTCGTGCGTGAAATCGAGTACGATCCGAATCGGTCGGCGCGTATCGCGCTGCTCGAGTATGCGGATGGGGAGAAGCGCTACATCCTGCACCCGAAGGGGCTGAAGCAGGGCGACAGCGTGGTCTCGGGTCCGGGCAGCGATTTCCGCGTCGGCAATTCGATGCCTCTCAAGGAAGTTCCGCTCGGTACGCAAGTGCACAACATCGAGCTCAAGATCGGCAAGGGCGGCCAGATGGCGCGTTCGGCTGGCACCTTTGCTCAGGTCGTCGCAAAAGAAGGTGAGTACGTGACTCTCCGTCTGGCGAGCACGGAAATGCGCCTCGTGCACGGCAACTGCACGGCGACGATCGGTGAAGTCGGCAACTCGGAGCACGAGCTGCAGACGCATGGCAAGGCGGGCAAGAGCCGTTGGTTGGGCAAGCGTCCGAAGGTCCGCGGTGAAGTCATGAACCCGGTCGACCACCCGCACGGCGGTCGTACTCGCGGTGGACGGAACGTGGTGAGCCCGTGGGGCAAGCCCGAAGGTGTGAAGACGCGTAATAAGAAGAAGTCGTCGACGCGTCTGATCGTGCGCGGCCGCAAGCGCGGCAAAGCCACACAGTGATCCGCTAGCTAAGCCTGAGAACCGATATGTCGAGAAGTATCAAGAAGGGTCCATTCGTTGCTGAGCGCCTCGAGACGAAAGTCCTCGGGATGAATGCTCGTAACGAGAAGAAGGTGGTCAAGACGTGGTCGCGTGCGAGCACGGTTCTGCCCGAGTTTGTCGGGCACACCTTCGCCGTGCACAACGGGAACAAGTTCATCCCGGTGTACGTGACGGAAAACATGGTGGGACACAAGCTCGGTGAGTTCTCGCCGACGCGTCTTTTCCGTGGTCATGCCGGCCAGAAGTCGGCCGACAAGAAGGCCACTGGCGTGCCGAAGGGGGGCAAATAACCCATGGCTACCAAGAAGACCGGTATTGAGGCGCACGCGATCCAGCGTACCACGCGTCAGTCGCCGTATAAGATGCGCTTGGTGATCGATCAGATTCGCGGACAGCGCGTGAACGATGCGCTGGCGTTGCTCAAGTTCTCCAAGAAGCACGCCGCGGTTCAGATCGAGAAGACGCTCAACAGTGCTGTTGCAAACGCAGAGCAGGCGGCCCGGAAAGCCAACACGTCGCTCGATGTCGACGCGCTGGTGATTACCAAGGCCATCGTGAACGAAGGCCCGAAGCTGAAGCGTTGGACGCCGGCGGCCATGGGCCGAGCGACGCCGATGTTGAAGCGGACGAGTCACGTCGAGATCATCGTGGCGGAGGCGGTGCGCTAATGGGACAGAAGACCAATCCGATCGGGTTTCGCCTCGGTGTCACGAAGAACTGGCGCTCGACCTGGTACGCGAAGAAGGAGATGCCGGCGCTCATCCGCGAGGATGCGCTGATCCGGAAGTACCTGAAGGCGCGTCTCGACAACGCTGCCATCGCTGACGTGCGCATCGAGCGCAAGCCGGGGAAGGTGGTGGTGACGATTCACACCGGCCGTCCGGGCGTCGTGATCGGCAAGAAGGGCGCCGAGGTCGACAAGCTGCGTGACGAGCTGACGCAGCTGAGCGGCAAGGAAGTCGGGATCAACGTGGAAGAGATCAAGCGCCCCGAAGTTGAGGCGCAGCTGGTGGCCGACAACATCGCGGCTCAGCTCTCGCAGCGTATCTCGTTCCGCCGCGCCATGAAGCGCGCTGTCCAAAGCGCGATGCGCATGGGCGCACTGGGTATCAAGATCAAGTGTGGCGGCCGCCTTGGCGGCGCCGAAATCGCTCGCGTCGAAGGGTACCACGAGGGTCGGGTGCCTCTGCATACGCTGCGCGCCGACATCGATTACGCCACAAGCACGGCGAAGACCACCTACGGCACCATCGGTGTGAAGGTGTGGGTCTTCAAGGGCGAAATCGTTGACGACCGTCGCGGCAAGACCTACTCGACCGGCGTCTAAGGAGACCTAACGATGCTGAGTCCGAAGCGGGTCAAATTCCGCAAGATGTTCAAGGGCCGCACCACCGGCCTGGCCCACCGTGGCGCTGAAGTGTCCTTCGGGACCTACGGCCTCAAGGCGATGGAGCCGGGTTGGGTGACGAGCCGTCAGATCGAAGCAGCCCGTGTGGCGCTCACGCGTCATATCAAGCGTGGCGGCAAGGTGTGGATCCGGATTTTCCCGGACAAGCCGATCACGAAGAAGCCGGCGGAAACGCGCATGGGTAAGGGCAAAGGACCGCCAGAAGCATGGGTCGCGGTGGTGAAGCCGGGCCGAGTGATGTTCGAGCTCGAGGGTGTAACGCGCGAAGTGGCCGAAACGGCCATGGCGCTTGCAGCCGCGAAGATGGGTGTCAAAACCAAGTTTGTCGTGCGAGAGGAGGCGGTGACCGATGCAAGCTGATGAGATCCGCGGACTGGCCGACAGCGAAGTGACGGCCCGCATCGCAGAGATGGAAGAGGAGCGCTTTCGCCTCCGCTTCCGTAGTGGGACGGAAACGCTGGAGGAGCCATTGCGTCTCCGCAGCATCCGCCGTGACATCGCGCGCCTGCAGACAGTGCTGCGGGAGCGTGCGCTCGGGCTCAAGCGTGGCGTGAGTGCGCCGGCGCCTGTCGCAAAGAAGGCGCCCGCCAAAAAGGCGGCAGCGAAGAAGGCCCCTTCTAAGGCCCGCAGCCGCTAACCGGGAACTTGATGATGACGGATATGCAGAACGCGACTGGCGCCTCGCAAAATGGCGCCGCCGAACGGTCGGCTCGGAAGTTTCGTGTCGGACTGGTCGTGAGCGACAAGATGGACAAGACGGTCGTGGTGCGCATTGATCGCCGCATGCCGCACCCGCAGTACGGAAAAATGGTGACGCGCACTCGGCGTCTGAAGGCCCACGACGAGGAGAACTCGGCGAAGGTCGGCGACACGGTGCGTATCGTGGAGACCCGGCCCTTGTCGAAGGACAAGCGGTGGCGTCTGGTCGAGATCATCGAGCGCGCGCGCTAAGGGAACCCAACCATGATCCAGCAAGAATCCATCGTGAAGGTTGCGGACAACAGCGGTGCCAAGCGCGCCCTGGTGATCCGTGTGTTGGGCGGCACGCGCCGCCGCTACGCCGGCCTCGGTGACAAGGTCATCGTCGCGGTCAAGGACGCCCTCCCCAACGGTACCGTGAAGAAGTCCGACGTCGCCAGGGCTGTGGTGGTTCGCACCGTCAAGGAAACGCGTCGGAAAGACGGTAGCTACATCCGTTTCGACGAGAACGCCGTCGTCATCATCGACGACAAGGGCGAACCGAAAGCGACGCGTATCTTCGGCCCCGTGGCGCGCGAGCTCCGTGAGAAGCGCTACATGAAGATCGTCTCGCTGGCGCCTGAGGTGCTCTGAGATGCGGATCAACAAATATTACAAGACCGATCGCGGACAGCGGCTGGGCCATGGGCGTCATGCGCTCAAGGCCTCGCGCGAAGCGATTCACGTCACGAAGGGTGATACCGTTCGCGTGATGCGCGGCGACGACGCGGGGAAGGAAGGCAAAGTCCTTCAGGTGTACCCCAAGACGGGCCGCATCAAGGTGGAAGGCATCAACATCGTGAAGAAGCACCGCAAAGCACGTACGGCCGAGGAGCAGAGCGGTATCATCGAGATGGCCGCTCCATTCCACGCCTCGAACGTGATGCTGCTCGATTCCAAGACTGGTAAGCCGACGCGCGTGAAGGCGCGCATCGACACCGACGGCACCAAAGAGCGTGTCGGCGTGAAGAGCGGCGAAGTCATCCCCCGCGCACGCTGACCCGGAGTATAGACGATGGCGACCAAGGAAAAGGCCGGCGCGAAGTCCGGCAAGGCAGCAGGTGGCAAGGGTGGCGCAGCCAAGGGCGGCGGTACGAAAGGCGGCGCTCCGGCGGCGAAGGGCGGCAAGTCCGGTAAGTCCGGGAAGGCCGGCCAGCCACGCCAGGCGATCGACTTCACCAAGCGTGAGCACGGTGGTTCGGCGCTCCCGGTGGCAGCCCCTCGCATGAAGACGCACTACGAGCAGACGGTTCGTCCGGCGCTCGCCAAGCAGTTCGGTTTCGTCAACACGCACCAGATCCCGACGCTCGAAAAGATCGTGATCAACTGCGGTGTCGGCGAAGCAGTGAAGCAGCCCAAGCTGCTCGACGTGGTTGTCGAAGAGCTGGCGCTGATCACCGGCCAGAAGCCGGTTCGCCGCAAGGCCAAGAAGTCGATCTCGAACTTCGGGCTGCGTGAAGGACAGGAGATCGGCGCATCGGTGACAATGCGTGGCGCCCGCATGTGGGAGTTCCTCGATCGCTTCGTCACGGTGGCGTGCCCGCGTATCCGCGACTTCCGCGGACTCGGCACGCGCTCTTTCGATGGTCGCGGCAACTACACGCTGGGCATCAAGGAGCAAACGATCTTCCCGGAGATCAGCTATGAAGCGATCGAGTCCGTCCACGGCATGGACATCACGTTCGTGACGACGGCGGCCAAGGACGAGCATTCGTTCGCGCTGCTCCATCAGCTCGGCATGCCGTTCAAGGGCGACGATAAGCCTGTCATCCCGAAGCCGGCGCAGCCAACAGCTGCTGCCGCTGCGGCCTGACGCTCACTCATCCAGAACAGAGTCCATGGCAAAGACGAGCAAGCTGGCCCGCAATGCACAGCGCAAGGAACTGGTCGCCCGTTTCGCGACCAAGCGCGCTGCACTAAAGGCCATCATCCAGAGTCCGAAGAGCACGCAGGAAGAGAAGCTCACCGCGATCAATGCGTTGCATAAGATGCCGCGCGATTCGTCGGCGACGCGCGTGCGCAACCGCTGCAGCATGAGCGGACGCCCGCGTGCATTCCTTCGCACCTTCGGATTGAGCCGCATTGCGCTCCGCGATATGGCCTTGAACGGCCTGATTCCGGGTGTGCGTAAGGCGAGCTGGTAGGACTTCCCACCACTAAGTATCGAGTGGTGAGTTGGAGTTACGGGTGGTGAGTTACTCGGTACTCATGACTCGAACTGCTTACTCGTTACTCAGTGGTTCATTTTTCACTTCCTACAGGTCCGGCCTGCCCGGATACCATAGGAGCACTACGAACGCATGAGTCTTAACGACCCTATCGCGGACATGCTGACACGACTGCGCAATGCCTGCGCATCGAAGCATCGCCGCGTCGACATGCCGCTGTCAAAGATCAAAGTCGAGATCGCGCGCATCCTGAAAGAGAACCACTTCGTCCAGGACTACCGCACGGTTGAACTGGAAGACGGAAAGTTCGCGCTCCGCGTGATCCTTAAATACGCGCATGGCGGCCAGTCCGTGATCCGTGAAGCGAAGCGCATCTCCACGCCCGGCCTGCGGAAGTACGTTGGTGCGCAAGAGATTCCGCGTGTACGCAACGGGCTTGGTATGGCGATCCTCAGCACCTCCAAGGGGATCATGTCCGGTCGCACCGCGCGCTCCACGAACACCGGGGGCGAGTTGCTCGCCCTCATCTGGTAAGGACCGCTCCCATGTCACGTATCGGAAAGCGCCCCATCCCGGTTCCGGCCGGGGTCAGTGTGGCGATCAGCGGGAACACGGTGAGCGTGAAGGGCCCTAAGGGCGAACTTTCGCGTACGCTCCCGGGCGATATCTCGGTGTCGCAGGAAGGCAGCGAAATCCTCGTGAAGCGCCCGTCGGACGAAGAGAAGCACAAGGCGCTGCACGGACTGTCGCGCACGCTCGTTGCAAACATGGTGGAAGGGGTCACGTCCGGTTTTGCCAAGACGCTCGAAATCACCGGTGTCGGGTACAAGGCCGAAGTGAAGCCCTACGGCGTGTTGCTTTCGCTCGGCTTCTCGCACACGATCGAATACAAGTCGCCGGTTGGCGTGAAGATCTCTGCGCCGAATCCGACGACGGTGTTGGTTGAAGGACAGAGTAAGGAACTGGTTGGCCAGGTTGCCGCCGAGATCCGCAGTTTCCGGAAGCCGGAGCCGTACAAGGGCAAGGGCGTCAAGTACAAGGGCGAAGTCGTTCGGCGTAAGGCCGGCAAGGCGGGAGGCAAGTAATGGCCAAGATCGCGATCCCGCGTACGAACTCAGAACGGCGTGCGCGCCGTCACCTGCGTGTACGCAAAGCGGTGAACGGTACGGCGGAGCGCCCGCGCCTCGTGGTGTTCCGGTCGCTGAAACACATCTATGCCCAGATCGTAGACGACGTCACGCAGAAGACGCTGATGACGGTCGGCGACGAAGGGATGAACGGCACGAAGTCAGAGCGCGCCCTCGCTGTCGGCAAGTCAGTTGCCGAGAAGGCGAAGGCGGCAGGCATCGCAAAGGTCGTCTTCGACCGCGCCGGTTACCAGTACCACGGCCGAGTGAAGGCTGTGGCAGATGGCGCCCGAGAGGGCGGCCTGGAGTTCTGATATGGCAAACGCAGCAGGAGCAGGTGGCGCGCCAGGCGGCAGCGCCCGTAGCGGTGGTGGTCCCGGTGGGCGTGGGCGCGGTGGCCCGGGTGGCGGACGTGGTGGCCCTGGTGGCGGCCGCGGACGTGGACCTGGTGGCCCGGGCGGCGGTCCTGGTGGACCCGGCGCTGGGCGTGGTCGTGGCCCGGGTGGCGAAGGCGGCCCGGCCGGCCGTGATGGTCGTGGACGTGGCGGGGACGGTGGACGTCCGGGCCAGGAACGCGAGCAGAGCGATCTCGTCGAAAACGTGATTGCGATCAATCGCGTCGCGAAGGTTGTGAAGGGCGGTCGCCGCTTTTCGTTCAACGCGCTGGTCGCTGTGGGCGACGGTCAGGGCAAGGTGGGTTTTGCCACGGGCAAGGCGAACGAAGTCTCGGAAGCGGTTCGTAAGGCGGTCGATGCGGCGCGTCGCAACATGGTGACCATTCCGCTCACCGGCTCGACGATTCCGCACGAAGTGGTCGGCAAGCATGGCGCTGGTAAGGTGCTGATGAAGCCCGCCGCTCCGGGTGCTGGTGTGATCGCGGGTGGTGCAGTGCGCGCCATTCTCGAGTGCGCTGGAATTCACGACATTCTGACCAAGTCCCTCGGCTCGACGAACCCGCACAACATGGTGCTCGCGGCGCTCGACGGCCTGCAGCATCTGATCACTGTCGAACAGGCAGCGAAGGAACGTGGGATCGAGGTTTCGCAGATCGGGTACAGGTCACGCGCAAAGTCGCGCTCCGAAGTGCCTGACCTTCGTAAGGCGGCCGTCACGGCTGCCGGGGTGGCCTGATGGCTCGCACATTCGTTTGGCATCCGTCGAAGGGTCCAGCCAAGACGCCGAAGGATCAGGCGCCAACCGCTGGAAAGGTTTTGATCACGCAGGTCCGTAGCGGCATTGGCCATTCGTGGCGGATGAACCGTACGCTTGCGGCGATCGGACTCAAGCATCATCAGGCGAGCGTCGTGCAGCAGGATTCCGCCTCGCTGCGCGGTCAGCTCAAGCATGTTCGTCACTTGGTGTCGGTGACACCGGTGGAGGAGTAAGCACGTGGCGACGAATTCAGGCGCCGAAGGCGCTGAAAAGATCGGGCTGCACAATCTCGCGCCGGCTCCGGGCTCGCACCGGAACCGCAAGCGGATTGGTCGCGGCCCTGGTTCGGGCACCGGTAAGACGTCCGGCAAGGGACACAAGGGCTCCTTGGCGCGCTCTGGCCATGGCGGTCCTGGCGGCGGCAAGCCGCACTTCGAAGGCGGCCAGATGCCGATCACGCGTCGTATCCCGAAGCGCGGGTTCACCAACCCGTTCAAGGAATACGCCCAGGAAGTGCGTCTCGATGCGCTTTCGGTCCTCACCGGCGACGAAGTGACGACAGAGACGCTGGTTGCAGCGGGTCTCGTTCGTGATGGTCATGGCCCGGCCAAGCTGCTCGCGAACGGCGATGTGCCGCGCGCGTTCACGGTTCGCGGCGTGAAGTTGAGCGCCTCGGCCAAAGCGAAGATCGAAGCGGCCGGTGGCCGCGTCGACGGCTAAGCCAAGAGCCCCCGGCGAATGGCAGAGCAGAACAACAAAGCGACGCAGGCCGTCGCCAACATCTACCAGACGCCTGAACTGTGGGCGAAGATCGTATTCACATTCGTGTGTCTGCTGATCTATCGCACCGGTGCGCACATCACGGCGCCCGGCATCGACGTTCAGGCGCTGACGGATTATTTCGCGCGGCAGCAGGGCGGCGGGCTGCTGGGCCTGTACGACCTGTTCGTGGGCGGTGGACTGTCGCGCGCGACCGTGTTTGCGCTCGGCATCATGCCGTACATCTCGGCGAGCATCTTCATCCAGATCGCCGGCGCAGTCGTGCCGTCGGTGGACAAGATGCAAAAGGATGAAGAGGGGCGGAAAAAGCTGACGCAGTACACTCGGTATCTCACGGTGGCACTCGCGTTGGTTCAGGCTTACGGGTTCGCGTTGTTTACGGTGTCACTGCCGGCTGCGGTGTCGCGTCCCGGAACGACGTTCATCATCCAGATGATGCTGTTCCTCACTACGGGCGCGATTTTCGTCATGTGGCTTGGTGAACAGATCACGGAGCGTGGACTCGGCAACGGTGCGTCGCTGATCATCTTCTTCTCGATCGTCGAGCGCATGTGGCCCGCGATCCTGCAGACGTTCCGCTTCGTGACAACTGGTGCAATTGCACCGCTGTCGCTGGTGGTGCTGGCGTTGGTGATGGTGGGTGTCGTTGCGGGTGTTGTGGCGATCACCGTCGCTGCCCGTCGCGTGCTGATCCAGATCCCGCAGCGTACCATGGCGCGTGGTCGTCAGCGTGAAGCCGCTCGCAATTTCATCCCGCTGCGTATCAATACGGCCGGGGTGATGCCGATCATCTTTGCGCAGTCGGTGATCGTCATTCCGGGTGCGATCGCGCAGTTCAGTGGGAATGCCAAGGCTCAGGAAATTGCGGAGCTGTTCAATCCGCAGGGGCCGAATCCGTGGCTCTATTTCATCCTGTCTGCCATTCTGATTCTCCTGTTCACGTACTTCTACACGTCCATCATCTTCAATCCCGTGGATCTGGCGGAGAACCTGAAGAAGCAGGGCGGATTCGTTCCGGGCATCAAGCCGGGCGCGAAGACGGCGGAGTACATCGAGCAGGTGGTCGAGCGTATCACGTTGCCGGGCGCGTTGTTCCTGACGTTTATCGCGCTGATGCCGATCGTGATCGCCCGCCTGATCAACGTTCCGTTTGCGTTCGGCGGGACGTCGCTTCTCATCGTCGTCGGCGTTGCACTCGACACGATGGCGCAGATGCAGCAGCACCTGTTGCTGCGCAAGTACGATGGATTCATGAAGAAGGGGCGCGTTCGCTTCCGCGGACGTCAGGCTACCGGTGGCTTCTAAGCACAGCTGAGTAATACGTAATGTTGATCGTCCTGCTTGGACCGCCGGGTGCGGGCAAGGGGACTCAAGGCGAGCGGCTTGCTGCTCGCCTTGATGTTCCCAAGATCGCGACTGGTGATGTGCTGCGAGCGGCAGTACGCGAAGGAACTCCGCTTGGGCTGGAAGCGAAGGCCGCGATGGATCGTGGCGACCTTGTGCCGGACTCGGTCATCATGGGGATCATGGGTGAGGCGCTTGCGTCGCCCGAGGCGTCGAAAGGCGCCATCCTCGACGGCGTCGTGCGCACAACGCCCCAAGCCGAAGGGCTGGAGCGGCAGTTGTCGCAGCTCGGTCGCAAGGTCGATGCGGTGGTCATGTTCGATATCGCGGAAGACGAATTGGTGCGTCGTCTTAGCGGTCGGACAACGTGCGACATCTGCCAGCGTCCCTTCTTCGGTCGCGAGCCGGGCGAGAAGTGCGCGATCGACGGCCACGTTCCTGAAGGCACGCTCGCTCGCCGCAAGGACGACGAGCCTGAGGCCGTGCGCAAGCGTTTGACGGTGTATCGTGATCAGACGTCGCCGGTGATCAGCTGGTATGAAACCCACGGTGCAAAGCTCGTGCACATCGATGCCATCGGCTCGCTCGATGATGTTGAAGCTCGCGTGACCAAGGCACTCGAGAACTAACCATGGCCCTCGGGTCATCTGCTCCAACGACGCTGCTGAAATCACCGCGCGAAATCGAAGTCATGGCGCGCGGCGGTGCGATTCTCTACGCCGCGTTGCAGGTCATGAAGAAAGAAGTGCGTCCGGGGATCACGACCCTCGAACTCGACACGCTCTGCGAGTCGTTCATTCGCTCGCACGCCGGAGCCGAGCCCGCGTTCAAGGGGCTGTACGGATTCCCTGGCAGCGCCTGCATTTCCGTGAACGAGGAGATCGTTCATGGTATCCCCTCGCGCAAGCGTCCACTGAGCGAAGGTGACATCGTCACCCTCGATGTCGGCGTCAAGCTCGAAGGGATGTATACCGACTCAGCGATCACCGTCCCCGTGGGCGAGATCGATTCGCTCACCGCCCAGCTGCTTGATGTCACGCAGCGCGGTTTGGCGGCTGGCATTGCAGCGGCCACGCCGGCCAATCATGTCGGCGACATCGGTGCGGCCATCCAGACGCTCGTCGAGGCCGAAGGCTTTTCGATCGTGCGTGAGCTCGTTGGCCACGGTGTGGGATTTTCGCTCCACGAAGAGCTGCAGATCCCCAATTACGGCAAGCCGAAGCGCGGCAAGAAGTTGCAGGCCGGGCTAACCATTGCGATCGAACCAATGGTCAATGTCGGCACCGCAAAGACCCGCACGTTGGCGGACAAATGGACAGTCGTCACTGCAGACGGCAAACGTTCGGCACACTTTGAACACACAGTTGCAGTAACGGAGAACGGTCCCCGTATCCTTACGCTCCCCTGACACTCTCTGAGGGTCTGATCATGCGTCAAGCATTCGCTCATGTTGTCGGTGCGTTGTTGCTCGCTGGTTCAGTGTCCCTGCCGACCGTTGCACAGGCGCAGACGGCACCCGTTGTCGCCGATCTGATCAAGGACGTTGATGGTGTTCAGCAGAAGCTTGTCGCGCTGGCCAAAGCGATGCCGGCGGACAAGTACACCTGGCGTCCGGCAGCCGGCGCTCGCTCGGTGTCCGAAGTGCTGCTGCACGTCTCGAGCGACAACTACCTGATGCCTGCGCTCGCCGGTACAGCGATGCCGCCCGCGACAAAGCTGGACATGAAGGATTTCAAGACGTTTGGTGCGTACGAGAAGCGTGCTGTGACACCGGCAGAGGCTGCGGCCGATCTTGAGACGAGCTTTGCGCACCTCAAGGCCGCGATGCAGAAGCAGACAGCCGCGGACGTGACGACGCAGATCGACATGTTCGGCCAGAAGTCGACGAAGCAGGCGATGTGGATTAGCACGACGACACACCTTCACGAGCATCTCGGTCAGCTGATCGCCTACGCGCGCAGCAACGGCGTGACGCCGCCCTGGAGCAAGTAGCACCGCGTCTGGAGCTTGAGCCGCTGAGCCGATTGTGAGCGATGGATTGAGCCGTCGTGCCTTCTCCCAGCTGCTTGGTGCCGCGGCACTGGGACAGGCGCTCCCCGACCTGTCGACGGGTTCCCCGGCGCCCACGCGATCTCCGGAAGCCATGTCAGACGAGACGATGTCGGTACCAACCATCGGTGGCGACGAACTGTGTGACCTGACCGCAGTCGAACTCGCCTCGCGCATCCGTCGCAAGCATGTGTCCGCGCGCGAGGTGATGAGCGCGCACATTGCCCGTATTGAGCGGGTGAACCCGAAGATCAATGCGATCGTGACGCTGGTCGCCGATCGCGCCATGGCTGATGCCAAGCAGGCGGACGAGTTGCAGGCGCGCGGTGCGCCGCTTGGTGCGTTGCATGGGCTTCCAGTCGCGCACAAGGATCTCGTCAACACAGCCGGCATTCGCACGACCTTCGGTTCGCCGATGTATCGCGACAACGTGCCTACCGTCGATGCGTTGATCGTCAAACGCATTCGTGCAGCCGGCGCAATCACGTTGGGGAAGACGAACACGCCGGAGTTTGGCGCAGGGTCGAACACGTTCAATTCGGTGTTCGGTGCCACCGTCAATCCGTACAACACACTCAAGACCGTTGGTGGCAGCAGTGGAGGCGCAGCGGCCGCGCTCCGTATGGGGATGGTCCCGATCGCCGACGGCAGCGACACCGGTGGTTCGCTGCGCAATCCGGCCGCGTTCACGAATGTCGTTGGCTTTCGCCCGTCGCCGGGACGCGTGCCTGACGATGACGGCTCGTGGTCACCGCTGTCGACGAGTGGGCCGATTGCACGCACGGTTGCCGATGTCGCGCTCTTCCTGAGCAGTATGGTTGGCGCTCATGCGCCCGACCCGCTCTACATAGACGAAAGTGGCGCCCAGTTTCGGGCTCCGCTCGCGCGCAGCTTCAAGGGAACACGCATCGCGTGGTTCAAGGACCTGGGCGGGATTCCGTTCGAATCGGAAGTTACCCGTGTGGTGAACGCAAATCGTCAAGCGTTCATCGACCTCGGCTGCGTGGTGGAAGAAGCCGAGCCGGATTTCACGGGCGTGGACGAGGCCTTTCCGATTCTGCGGCACCTTTCGTATCACTCGGGCTACGCGAAGCTGGCGCGCGAGAACCCCACGATGTTCAAGAGCACGGTGAAGTGGGAGATCGCTGAAGCCGAGCGGAATAGTGGGGCGGATGTTGCGCGTGCGTCGGCGCGTCAGGCGCGGATGTATCGCGATGTCGCGGCGTTCTTCGGGAAGTACGACTATTTCGTATTGCCGGTGACGCAGGTGGAAGCGTTCGATGTGAAGACCGAGTATCCAACGACGGTGGCGGGCGTGACCATGCCGACGTACATCGACTGGATGCGTTCGTGCTGGTACGTGACGTTCATGGCGTGCCCCGCGATATCGGTGCCTGCGGGGTTCAGTGCGAGTGGGCTACCGGTGGGGCTGCAGATTGTCGGTCGTCATCGTGGCGACTGGAGTGTGCTGCAGATGGCGCATGCGTTTGAGCAGGCAACCCATCACGGCGCGCGGCGGCCTACGTTCTAGCCGGAAAGGGATCGGGCGGTAGCTCGTGGCGCAGTCAGCGTCCTTTGACTACGCGTTTACGCAGAGTCGCCGTCAGCACTGCGTTACACCCGGCGGTAAGCGTGACCCGCGCCGATGCCGTGTTGAAACCCGGCATCGTAACACGCACGTCATACAGACCGCGTGGCAATTCATAGCGGTGTAGTTGCGCTGTGCTGTCGCGCGTGATGCTCTTGCTCGACTCACCTTCGACATAAATCGCCACCGGAGTCGACGCCGACGGCGTGGGGCTGACGCTGATGGCTAGCGATGCAATCGAACCTCGGCTGCCTGCGCCCTGATCCGCACATGGGGTGACAGCGATTGTCGATGCGTTCGCAGTTGCACCCGCGGCGGTCGCCGACGGCGCGGATTGAGGTGCGCGACATGCGACAATCGCAATTGCCATCAGCGCGGTGCAGATCGGCGTAATGGAGCCTACAGCGAAGTGGCGGGGGCGGTTGGTCACGACTTGGCCATGACGCGTTCGACTGCCGCTTCGGCCAAGCGCGCGTGGATGGATGCGGCGTCGAGACAGGCTCGCGCCTCGGTGTTGAGTCGTGCCGAGTCTTCAGGAACGTCGTCACGCAGGGCGCTGAGATTGATACGCACGTTGAGCACGGCGCCCTTGCACGCGGCCTCGGCCATGAGTGCTGCGACGGCGGCGTCTGTGACCGCGTTGGTGTTGCCATGTTCTGCGACCGTCGCTGCCACCTCGGCGACTTGCACCGCTGCCTGCGCCGTTTCGAGTGGAATGAGCGACGCGAAGATGAGCGCTTCGCGAATGGCTGCTTTCCGCGCGTCTGCCGCACTTTCCGGCTCCTGCGGCATCGCGTATGCGCTGCGCACGCGTTCGTACGAATCGGCGTCGCGTTGCACCAGCCCCGCGAGTTGGCGACGTAGTGCACTCGCGCGGAGTGCGAGCGCTTTCATCTGATCTTCGACGGCGGCGTACTTCTTCCGACCGACAGTGAGTCCGACGACCATTTGGGCGAGGGCGGCGCCGAGTGCGCCAGCGTGTGCCGCGACGCTTCCGCCGCCGGGTGTTGGTGCGGCGGCGGCGACGCTGGAGACAAAGCCTTCGAGCGACTCGCCGCCCGACGCAACCCCGCGAACTTTCTCCTCGAGCAGCATCGCTTTACTGAAGCCGCGCAGTTGCACATGTCGCGCGCCCGCTTCGAGCAATACACGTTCAGGCACGAGTCCGACAATCTCGCTCCATGTCGGCGACACTCCGTGTGCCGCGGCTTCGTTCTTCACGATCTCGAAGACGCGATGCAATGGTGTCTTTTCGGTGTCGACGAGATTCATGGACACTTGTGCTTGTCCGTCAACTTCGAGGCCCAGCCCTTTGACGTAACGCAGGCCACCCGACGAACCGCGAATGGCCTTTGCGACTTCTTTCGCGACGGGAAGATTCTTTGCGCTGCCAAGGTAGATGTTGTAGGCGACAAGGAACGGGCGCGCACCGATGGCGGTGGCGCCGGCCGTGGGATGCAGTGCGGCAGCGCCGAAGTCCGGTCGACGCGCGGCGTTGGTTGTCACGTCATCGCGCAGCCCTTCGAACTCGCCACGTCGAACGTCAGCGAGATTTTCGCGCGCCGGTGAGGTTGCCGCACGTTCGTAGAGATAGACAGGGATGCCGAGCTCGCGGTACGCGCGTTCGCCCAGCTCGCGTGCGAGTGCGATGCAATCGTCCATCGTTGCGCCTTCGAGCGGAATGAAGGGAACGACGTCGGTCGCACCGATGCGCGGGTGTTCGCCCCGGTGCGTTGTCAGGTCGATGCGGTCACGCGCGACCCGCATGGCGCTGAACGCGGCGTTCGCGGCTGCCTCGGGCGACGCGACAAACGTGATGACCGTGCGATGGTGCGAGGGGTCGCTTGAGACATCGAGGACGTGCGCGCCGGGCGTTGAGGCGATGGCCTCACGCAGCGCAGCGATCGTTTCGGGGTCGCGGCCTTCGGAGAAGTTCGGGACGCACTCGACCAGAGGCATTTGGGGGTGGGGCGGGTGGGAGCGGGCAGCCACTCAGCGGTGTGGGAACTACCGAGTGGTGAGTGGTGAGTTTGAGTTACGAGTGTTGAGTCTACCAACACGAGTTACTTATCCCTGCGCTGATCTCGCGATGAGCGGATCCTACGCCGCGCGCGATCAGGTAGCCAGTTGGGACAAGAGCCAGTCGTGCATGACGCCGTTGCTTGCGACGATCGGCCCGGCACGGATTGGCGCGTCGTTGCCCTCGAGATCAGTTGCGCGGCCGCCGGCCTCCCGGATGAGCAGAATGCCCGCCGCGAGGTCCCACGGGGCCAGTATGAGCTCCCAGAAGCCATCGAAGCGGCCAGAGGCCACATCACACAGGTCCAACGCTGCTGCGCCCGCTCTGCGCAGTCCTGCCACCTGCGGGGTGAGCGTCGCGAACTGCTTGAGGTACCGGGCGGCGGAGCTCTGATCTTTGAACGGGAAGCCCGTCCCGATCAGCGCGCGCGCCGGCAGCGAGCGGGTGGAGACGCGGATCGGTTGGTTGTCTACGAACGCGCCGCCGCCGAGTGTTGCTTTGTAGAGGCCACCCCGGCCGACATCGTAAATGGCCGCGGCCTGCGGGACGCCATCGAGAGCGACGCAGATGGAGACGGCGTATTGGGGATATCCATGCAGAAAGTTCGTGGTGCCGTCGAGCGGGTCGACAATGGCGACGAGTCCGTCTTCAGTCCCGCCGCCGCCCAGCTCTTCGCCGACGACGCGGATGTCGGGTGCTTCGGTCGCGAAGTGGCGACGGATTTGCTCCTCGGCTCCGATGTCCACGCGGCTGACGAAGTCTGTCGCGCTCTTCTCTTCCCAGACAATCGTGTCGCGCGTTTTCGACTCTTTCGCGATGAAGCCGGCGGCGAGTGTGGCCGCGTTCGCGGCGATCTGAGACCACGTCCGGCGGTCTTGGGCGGTCGGAGACATTCGAAATGCGTTGCTCGGAGATTGGGTGTCCGATACGTTTGGCGGATGGCACGGATCTTCAGCGGTATTCAGCCTTCGGGCGAACTGCACATCGGAAACTATCTCGGTGCAGTCAAGAATTGGGTGCATCTCCAGCAGGTGCATCCCGGCGCGCTCTTCTGCGTGGTGGATTATCACGCGATTACGGGGAACTACGACCCCGAGGTGTTGCGTAGCCGTCGGTGGGCCATGGCGAAGTCGCTGATGGCGGCGGGGATTGATCCGTCCAAGGCGACGCTGTTCCAGCAGAGCGACGTGCCGGAGCACACCGAGCTGTCGTGGGTGCTGACGACGCTCGTGCCGGTCGGCGACCTGGAGCGGCAGACGCAGTACAAGGAGAAGTCGTCCAAGCTCGAGAGTATTCCGGCCGGGGTGCTGATGTATCCGGTACTTCAGGCGGCGGATATTCTGCTCTATCGTGCGGATTCGGTGCCGGTTGGTGAAGATCAGGTGCAGCATTTGGAGCTGGCGCGCGACGCCTCGCGCAAATGGAACGCGCGTTTTGGGGAAGACTATTTTCCTGAACCCAAGCCGTTGCTCACGCCGACGCGCCGCATCGTGGGGCTCGACGGTCAGGCCAAGATGTCCAAGTCACTGGGGAACACGGTTGGTCTGCTCGAGACAGACGAGGAGATCTGGGCGAAGCTGCGCCCGGCGATGACCGACCCTGCGCGGGTGCGCAAGACTGATCCCGGCAATCCCGACGTCTGCAACATTTTCCAGCTGCACAAGGCGTTCAACTCCGATGAGACCGTCGCGCATGTCGACGCGCAATGTCGGTCGGCGGGATGGGGATGCATCGATTGCAAGAAGGTGCTGCTCGAGGGGATGGTGCAGGAGTTGACGCCGATCCGTCGCCGCGCCGCCGAACTCGATGCCGCGCCGGCGCAGGTGCTCGACGCATTGGCTGATGGTGCGAAGACCGCGCGAGCGATTGCGCAGACGACGATGCGGGAAGTGCGTGAGCGCATGGGGCTTGGGGCACTCAAGATTCCTTCGTGACGTCGCGGCATCTCGTGGTGGATACCATGAGCAGTGCGCCGCACATGCGCCTGCCCCCGTGGGCCTCTGAACGTCTGCGTTCAGCCACCCCGAGCGGTTGGGAGGTCGTCGTCATCGAATCGCTGTCACGTTCCGTTGGCAGCGGTACGAACCAGCCGAGTGAGGAGTCGCTCGCGGCGGCGGCCGTGGCGGAGGTGTATCTCGGGTTTGGATTGTCACCTGAGCTGATTGCGGTCGCGCCCAAGCTCAAATGGGCGCACAGTGTCTCGGCCGGGGTCACGAGTTCGATCACGCCGGCGTTGCGCGCGAGCGACATCGTGTTCACCAACAGCGCTGGCGTGTACGCCGAAGGGATGGCGGACACGGTGTTGGCCGGTGTGCTCCACTTCGTGCGTGGGCTGGACTTCGCCGTGCGCCAGCAGGCGCAGGCCGTGTGGAGTCAGACACCGTTTATCAGCAGTGAGACGCCAGTGCGCGAGTTGAACGAATGCCGCGTGTTGGTGATTGGAGCCGGTGGAATCGGCAGCGCCGTCGCACAGCGCTTCTCGGCACTGGGGTGCGTTTGCACCGGAATTCGCCGTCGGCCGGAGCTTGGCATTCCGCACGGGTTCTCGCGAATTGCAGGGATTGATTCGCTGCCGACCGAACTTGTCACAGCGGATGTGGTGGTGCTGGCTGCACCGCTCACCCCGTCGAGCGACAGACTATTGGACGAGGGCAATCTGGCGTTGCTCCCGGCGGGCGCAATCGTCGTCAACGTAGCGCGTGGTGGGCTGATCGCCGACGGGGCGTTGATGGCGGCGCTCGATTCCGGTCGGGTGCGGGGCGCGGTGCTGGATGTCTTCAACACCGAACCGCTGCCGTCGGCCAGTGAACTGTGGCGACATCCTTGCATACTGATTACGCCGCATGTGTCGGGCGTGTCACCGCACCGCAGCTGGGGGCGCGCGCTCGATCTCTTTGAAGACAATTGGCGACGGTGGGTAGCGGGCGAGCCGCTGCGTAACGTCGTGGATCTCGACGCCGGTTATTGAACAACCGCCAGCGTCACGCACGCGGGACGAAACGTGGCGATTGAGCGGATCATCAAGGCAGCAGTCGAACGTGGTGCATCGGACGTACACATCAAGGCCGGCGATGTGGTGCGTGCGCGCATCGATGGGCGACTGATTGTCCTGACGAAGCAGGCATTGACGGCAGACCAGACGCGCGCGATAGCGCTGCATTTCATGACTGGTGAGTTGGAGCGCGCGACGATCGACACACTGCGTGATCACGACTGCTCATGGTCGTCGCCCGGCATCGGTCGCTTTCGCGTGAACATTCTGCGTCAGCGCGCGTCGCACTCGATCGTATTGCGCGTGATCCCGGCTGAAATACCGACTTTTGAAACGCTGCGACTGCCCTCGGTGCTCAATCGCATTGCGCACTCCGAGCGCGGGATGGTGCTCGTGACGGGTGTGACGGGCTCCGGGAAGTCGAGTACGATGGCGGCCTTTGTGCAGGCCATCAACGCGGTGCATGAGAAGCACATTCTCACGCTCGAGAATCCGATCGAGTTCATGCACAGCGACATCAAGAGCTCGGTGACCCAGCGTGAGGTGGGGCTGGATACGGACAGCTTCCGGATGGGGCTGCGCGCGGCCCTGCGTCAGGATCCGGACGTGATCATGATCGGCGAAATGCGCGACGCGGAAACGATCGACACGGCAATGAAAGCCGCGGAGACGGGACACCTGCTGATCTCGACGCTGCACACACCGGATGCAGTCAGCACGATTGTTCGCATTATGGCGATGTTCCCGCCGGATGAGCAGGCGGTGGTGCGCATGCGTCTCGCGGAATCCTTGCAGGCGGTGGTGTCGCAGCGGCTGTTGCCGAAAGCCAGTGGGCAGGGGCGCGCCGTGGCGGCGGAGGTGATGGTGGTGACGCCGACCATTCGTGATTTGATCGCCGAGAATCGTGTCAGCGAAGTTCGCGACTACATCGCTGACGGTTCACAGTACGGCATGCAGACCTTCGATCAGCATCTCACGGAGTTGGTGACGAGCGGCGAGGTGACATTCGAAACCGCGCTGAGTGCGTCGACGCGTCCGGCCGACTTCGAACTCACGTTCCGCATGATGCGTGGCGGGGGAGAGCCACCGATTGCGCGCACGGCCTCGCGTTCGACGGCGTCGATTCCCGTGGTCACGTCCGTCACGCCGGCGTCTGCGCGGGCATCCGGTGGCCTTGGGCCCAATCCGCTGGGTACCGGCGCGCAGTTGCCGCCGATCTCGACGAGTCCGACGAGTCATCTCGCGGTGACGAGCCCGAGTCCATTGGGTGGCGACACGGTGTTCGGAAGTGGGTTCGAGAGTTTGTTTGGGGGCTAGATCGGCAACTGCATGTCTCGCGGAGCCGCGGAGCCGCGGAGCCACGGAGCCGCGGAGCCACGGAGCCACGGAGCCACGGAGCCGCGGAGCCACGGAGCCACGGAGCCACGGAGCCACGGAGCCGCGGAGCCGCGGAGCCACGGAGCCGCGGAGAACTGCGACAGCGAACCGCTGGCCGCGAATGAACGCAAAAACGACGCGAATTGCGCCGAAACTGTGAACCAATAAAGAACAAAAGTGTGGTCGTATTCGCGCTATTCGTGTAATTCGTGGCTGTCCGTTGTCGTTGGGTTGTCGTTGTTTTTGCATCTCTCCGCGGCTCCGCGCCTCCGCGAGAGACGCCGTTTGCAGTCTCACCAGCGCGCGGCATTCCGCTGGCGGCGCCCCGCGCGACTAAATTCAGCCGATGCCAACTACTCCGCTGGGCGGGCTCATGGTGCCCGCCGTCTCGACCTTCGATGCGTAC
>Ga0105044_10004051_pt1 | contig 20125 bp, 16 predicted proteins | sample MAT01_FD_78092 | JGI IMG/M metagenome (GOLD analysis project Ga0105044, IMG submission 78092) | Freshwater microbial communities from Lake Fryxell liftoff mats and glacier meltwater in Antarctica - MAT-01 | ecosystem: Environmental > Aquatic > Freshwater > Ice > Liftoff microbial mat | place...
ATCAGCTTGCGATTCGTAATCAACAAAATACCACTTACCGTCTTCAGAGGCTTGCGATTCGTAATCTACTTTGTAAACTTTCAAATCACATTGTGATTCGTAATCAACTTCAAAAACTGTGATGTCCGCTTGCGATTCATAATCAACAACAAAAATTGTTTGAGCCAAAGACGTGCTTGCAAAAAGCACAGCAGTAATGATGAAAAAATAGAGAATCTTTTGCATAACGTTTTAATTTATATCGAATGTAAAGAAAAATTTTGACCCCACATCCAGTTAATTTCTTGAAACATAGCTGATAATTGTCAATTTTAAGAATATGCTTAAAAATAAAACGGTTTAAAATTTAATTTTCCTTGCGAAATTTCTAGTGCAGGAAATGGAATTTTAAAAATATTGACCGACCTAAAAATAAATTTAAGCCATTTTTTATTGGTAGGAATTTTTTCAAAGTCAATATCAAACGACAAATAATATTGACGATACGGATTAAAGATAGTTTGCGAATTTCCGTTTTGTAAAACGTAAACACTACCATCGCCATACAGTTGATTTTCGATTCCGTAACCCAAAGAAAGATTTATCCACTCAGGAAATTTAGAATTTGGCGCAAACCAATGAATGGGGTTAAAACTTATCCAATACGTTTGTCCGTTATAATCTTTAAAGGTTCGACTTGTAAAATTATTTCCTAATACATCGGGCCTATAATCTGCTAAACCAGAATTATGCGCAGAGAATTTGAATTTTACATATTGTTGATTCCACAAAAATTCTTGCGCAAAATAAGTCACCGAACCAAAACTATTAAAAGCAACATCGCTCCAAGAGAAGCCCCAATCGGCGCTATAACCATCTAACAATTCAAACGTGGTCATGTATCCAATACTATATCCAGCACCAATAAGTGAAGCTACTTTATGATTAATACCGCTCCACTCATATAAATCTCCACCGGCGCGGGCAAAATTCCAAGATGTAACAAAGTGTCCCATTTTGTCCATTTGTTGCCATTCGTAACCATCATTGAATGTGTGAAAATCAGCTTTTGCAAAATCATCATACCAAACAAATTGAAGCGCAGTGATAGACCCAGCCCAAGCAGCGCCATTAAAAATGCTTACGCCTATCGTTCTTTTTTTATTGTAGACAGAATCATTTTCAAAAAAATGTTGGGCACTTGAAAAGTGATAAGCGATTAACAGAATAAAAATGGAAATTATCTTTTTCAAATCGACTTTAACTGAGTTGCAATAAAGGTATGGAATTTTTAAGCAAACCAGATTTTCCTCTTTTCGCGTGTGCTGAATCTTTAGCGGAGGCGCTGAAGAGGGATTAAGGGAGATGATTTTTTTGAAATGGTGAAGAGTTATCACATCATCCCCCTTGGTCCCCCTTCAAAGGGGGAAGGCCATTAGCCGAATTTATTCTACTCCATATTTCATTTTAACAAATCAACTCACATCAAACCCACTCAAATACTTCGGACCATTTTTTATTTTCTGCACGGCATCATTTTCCATATTAATAAACTTGGCCACAATTAAAATTTCATTGTTCTTTTTAATACGTTGAAGCATGCCCCATTTTAAAGGAAGATTTTTTACTTGATTTGAAAAATTGTCTTCCCAAATTAAAAGTGAATTGTGATTTGTTTCGGCTAAAACTGCATGGAGTAATTTTTCAATTTTATCTTGATGATTTTCTTTCCAAAAAATTCCTTCGGTGGCAAGAAAGCGATGATTTTTTGGATTAATTATTTTTTTCATAAAAGGCAAATAGGGCAATACTTTTACCAATAATTTTCCTGCAAAGCCAGGCAGTGAAACTAGTTTAAACCGTGTTGGATTGGCTTGTATGCCAGCAACAATCTCGCCTTTATCTTTGTACACAAAATAATTATTGTTTTCAAATAAATGCGCATCGCTCAGGAACGAATAGTTAGCATAAAATTTTTGAATTTCTGCAAAAACATTTTTCTGTTCTGATTTTTCTAAACGAAAAACATTTGTATTTTTTTTTGGAAAAAACCGTGAAAAAGCAATTGTATTAAATTTTCCGATGTATTCAAATCCAAATCGGTCTTGCATGTTAAACGACCTGAAATTCTGTGGATCTACATAAGCCCAAAAAAAAGTAGATTTTAGTTGATTTTCTTCATTGTTTAAATTCGCAGTGTCAAAAATTTTGCGCCAATGTTTGTCAAAGATAGAATTACCCTTCGCCGTTTTTTTATTTCCGCCGCTTTGAAAAGCTGCATCAAAAGCAAAATACCTGCAATAAAGTGCGGTGATAATTTGTTGATTCAATGAAACAGGACGCTCACAAATAGTAACTGTTGCAAGTGTTTTTTGATGTCGTTCAATAAAATAAAAATGAGGATTTTCTAATTGATGAATTTTTTTCTCCGTGTCTAATAATTGATATAAGGAACCCTTTGTACCTATCAACGTAGATTTTAATAATTCAATAATAGAAACAGGAGCAACGGTGGAATGTTGAATCAAATTAGCAAGCCGATTTTCCACCGGTAAAAATTATTTGTAGCAAACCGATTTCACCGCAGCAATAATTCGTGCAGGATTTGGTAATGCTTCCGCCATTAAGCTAGGACTGAATGGGAACGGTGTATCTGATTGCATTACACGTTTTACAGGCGCATCCAAATAATCAAACGCATAATTTTGTAAATGGTAAGCAATCTCAGAAGCTATTGAAGCAAGCGGCCAAGACTCTTCAACAACAACACAACGATTTGTTCTTTTAACTGAATTAACAACAGTTGCATAATCAATTGGACGAATCGTTCTTAAATCAATAATTTCGCAAGAGATACCTTCTTTTTCTAATTCGGCCGCAGCAATATGTGCTTCTTTAATAATTTTTCCAAAACTTACAATTGTTACATCATTGCCCGGACGTTTAATATCAGCTAAACCAATAGGAATAATGAATTCTCCTTCAGGAACTTCGCCTTTATCGCCATACATTTTTTCAGATTCTAAAAACACAACTGGGTCATTGTCTCTGATGGCAGCTTTCATTAATCCCTTAGCATCATAAGGAGTAGAAGGAGTAATAACTTTTAAACCTGGTACATGCGCATAAAAGGCTTCAAAACTTTGTGAATGAGTTGCACCTAATTGACCAGCTGTTCCGTTACCACCTCTAAATACAATTGGGCAGCCTAATTGTCCGCCAGACATTTGTAAAATTTTCGCCGCTTCATTGATAATTTGATCTGCAGCCAGAATGGCAAAATTCCAAGTCATGAATTCTACTATAGGTCGCAAACCATTCATAGCAGATCCAACTGCGATGCCTGTAAAACCAAGCTCCGCAATAGGTGTATCAATGATTCTTTTTGCGCCAAACTCTTCTAACATTCCTTGCGAAACTTTGTAAGCACCATTGTACTCAGCAACTTCTTCGCCCATAAGATAGACATTTTCGTCTTTTCTCATTTCTTCTGACATCGCCTCGCGAAGAGCTTCTCTGTATTGTATAATTCTCATATTCGTTCAATAATTTAGGTCAGTTTTATCTACTGAAAACCACCCTGTTTAAATTCTTTAAACGGTTAGTTCCATTTAAAGATGACGCCAAATCTACAAAATTCAGTTCAAAAAACAGGTAAACAAAACTTTGAATCTACTAGTTAAAAAGGCTATAAACCTCAGGGAACGCCTGTTTATCAAGTAAAGGAACGAATTGAGGCATTATTGAAACAATTTACTTCATTAAAAATTTCGATTACCTATTCCGTTTTTTAATGGAATCAGACTATATTCGCAGATTCGAAAAACAAATAACACGTTTGAAATGGCAATTATTGGAAAAATACAAAAAAACTCAATTTTACTTCTTGTTGTAATTGGTTTAGCAATGTTCGCTTTTATCTATACCGAATATCAATCGGGTGCGGGTAACGACATTGAACAAACTCCTGTAGGAACAGTTTATGAAGAGTCTATAGATGAAGAGGAATACGATTATATACTTGACAGTTATATGCAACGTGATCGTCAAAATTCTGAAATGCAAGGCAGACCTTATGATGAGCAAGCTGAGCAAGGTTCAAAAGATCAAGCTTTCAATGAGGTGATCAGAAGAAATTTAATGAATCGTGAATTTGAAAGTTTGCAATTAACTTGTACAACAGATGAGTTGAATGATATGATTCATGGAAATCACATTCATCCTTGGGTTATGCAAATTCCAATTTTTCAGGGTCCAAAGGGTTTTTCTAAAGATTCAGTTCGTGCATTTATTACAAACTTAGATGTTGAACCAGATGATGAAGCAACACGCGAAAATTGGTTAGTTGCAAGACAACAATGGGCTGATTTTGAAAAAGAATTGAAAGACACAAGAAAGGCTGACAAATATGTTACGCTAATTAAAAAGGGTCTATACATTAACTCGCTTGAGGCTAAAGATCAATATTTAGGTGAGATGCACAAAAAGAAAATCAAATTTGTTATTCAACGTTATGCTGATATTCCTGCAACTGAAATTGAGGTAACAGATGAAGATATTCAGGCTTATTATGATGAGCACAAAGATGAAAAACAATATGAACAAGAAGAATCTCGCGATATTGAATACATCTCTTTTCCAATTGTTGCTACTGTTGAAGATTACGACATGGTTATGTCAGAATTAGATGGATTAAAAGAAGGATTTAAAACGACTAAAAACAATACGGCATTTGTACAAAAACATAGCTCTACTGAGTTTTCAAGTGACTCGGCTGTTTTCCACATGGGTGCTGATGAATTTGTTTTTGACACATTTTTTGGAAACAATCAATATCCTTCTTCGGCAGATGACTTGATTCAAAAAGCACAAATTGGTGATGTAATTGGACCATTTGCATCTAAATCAGATTTCGCTATTGCAAAAGTAACGGGTATCAAAAAAGAAAATCAAGCTTGGGTTCGTCATATCTTAATTAAAGTAGACGCTACTCAACCAGATGCATTTGCTAAAACACGAGTTGACAGCATTGTTAAAGTAATTACTGAAAAAGATAATTTTACAGAGATGGTATTGGCTTGTACGCAAGATCCAAGTTCAATTGCAACCAATGGTGAATACAAATGGTTTGCAGAAGGAAGAATGGTTCCTGAATTTAATGACGCATCTTTTAAAGGTCCAATCGGTAAATTGCAAGTAGTTAAAACTAGCTACGGTTATCACATTGTTGAGGTATTAGGAAGAGGCGAACGTAATGTTCCGATGTTAGCTATTATCACAAAATCAGTAAAACCAAGTGAGACGACAAAAAAATTAATGGAAGAAAAAGTTTTCGATTTTATTTACAATGTCAACGAATCAAAAAAGGATTCTGCATTCCATTCTATAGCACTTGATAGTAACTTGGTGATTAATCCTACACGAATTTGGATGAGTAATAATTTCGTAATGGGTATCAATAAATCAGATAGAATTTTGCGTTTTGCGTTTGATAAAGATGCTGCCGAGAAAACAATGTCTGACCCAATTTTAGATGATGATAAATATGTAGTTGCATTTTTATCAAACATAATTCCTGAAGGTGCACCTGAATTTGAAGATGTAAAAGACCAAATGCGTTTTCCTGCTTTGAAAGACAAACAAGCGAAAATTTACATGGAAAAAATGGGTGGAAAAAGTAGTTTAGCAGAGGTAGCAAAATTAGTGGTCAATGGTTCTGTTATAGAAGCAGAAGTTTATTTCGCTCAAAATTTAATTCAAGGTGGTGGTTCAGAAGAGCCAGAAGTAATAGGAAAATTATTTACTAAAATTCCTGTTGGTTCAATGACAAAACCAATTAAAGGAAAAACGGGTGTTTATGTTTGTATCATTGAAAGCGAAACACAAGCTCCACAAACAACGGATTATACACCTACTCGTTTTAGCATGTTGGCTGCTCGCGCAGGCTCAGCTGATAGCATGGTGATTAAAGCGCTACGCGAAAAAGCGGATGTAAAAGACAACAGAAGAAGAATAGAATTGCAAGGGTAGTATCTTCAAAAAAAAAATAAAATCCTGATCTGCTAAATGTGGGTCAGGATTTTTTTTGTTTGTAAAATGGCCACGAATTATTTTAAGACCGATTAGATTCCTAACGTCACTATGTTCCGTTCGGAAGGACAACGTCCATGTTTTTTGTGAGGGGAGAATTTTCGGCGGAATCATTCATTTTATTTTTTCAAAATCGAATCCGCCGAAAATTCTCTCTGACCCTATTATCACGCAGCATTGTCTTTCCGAACGCAGTGAGGAATCTTCACAATGCCAACCAGAGTCAATTTTCAAAATCGAATCCGCCGAAAATTCTCTCTGACCTCTCAAACAATAACACGATTGTCCTTCCGAATGAACCGAGGAATCTCGCAAAAGACAAGCAGTTGTTTTTGTTTTCTCAATATGAACAGTAAAATCAACCATCAATTATTTCATTGTACCTTTGATAATTAATTATGAGTATGAAATCAAAATCTCCTTCAGAAACGATTGCTGTGTCAACACGTTTTGTATTACCTCACGAAACAAATACCCTTGGAAAATTATTTGGTGGTGCCTTGTTAGCTTGGATGGATGAAATTGCGGCAGTAGCTGCACACAGACATTCTAAGCGAGTTGTCGTAACGGCATCAATCAATAATGTGTCATTTAATGTTCCAATTGATTTAGGCGATATTGTAACGCTCGAAGCGAAAGTTTCACGTGCATTTAATTCATCGATGGAAGTTATTATTGATGTATCTATTGAAGACCGAATTACAGGTGCAAAAAAACCAAGCAATCAAGCTATCTATACGTTTGTAGCTGTCGATCAAAACGGCGGACCAATTAATGTTCCCGAAATTGTTCCTGAAACAGAAGAAGAGAAAAAGAGATTTGATGCAGCACTGCGAAGAAAACAATTGAGTTTAATTCTTGCCGGAAAAATGAAACCATCAGAAGCAACAGAATTGAAATTGCTTTTTGAAGAAAAATAGTTTAACTATTTATATTTTTTGCAATCAAATCCAAATCCTGTTTCATCATACAATCAAAATGATTTTTGGGACATTTTTGATAACCAATTTTCGAACAAGGTCGGCATTTTAAATTGTTGACTTCGTGAACTGAAAAACCATTTTTATTTTGTGGAAGATAAGGATACATTCCAAAAGCCGGCACTGTATTTCCCCAAATTGAAACGATGGGTTTGTTAAATGAACTGGCAATGTGCATCAAGCCTGTATCATGCGTTACCACTTTTGTTGCTTGTTTTAAAACGGATGCTGCTTGATTCAAATTAACTCGGCCGCATAAATTTATAATGGACGAATTTGATTTAGAAATTTCTTCTGCATTATCAAAATCAGTTTCTCCGCCTAAAAGCACAACGGGTAAATTTATTTTCTGAATGAGTTCGGAAATTTTTTTGTTGGGTAATTTTTTTGTGTTGAATTGTGCTCCGATGGAAAATGCGATAAAATTTTCTGGAATACCAAAATCCGAAATCCGAACTTCGTCTTGTTCAGGAATAAAATAATCTAAACCTAGTTGATCATTTGTAATGCCTAATGTCTCAACTGCTTTAAAATAGCGGTCTACAACATGTACATTTGGTAATCGATTAATTTTAAAAGTAGTAAGAAGAAGTTTTTTATAATTGAGTTTTGGAAATGTGGCAGAAGGTTTTTTTAGTTTTCGTTTGAGCTTCGTTGAGCGTAAATTATGATGCAAGTCTATCACAAAATCATAATTTTCATTTTTCAACCTATCCAAAACCTCATCAATTTCTTTTTGAAAGGTGATGACTTTTTCGATGTACGGATTATTTTCAAGTAATACTTTGAAAGATGCTTTTGTTACAAAATGAATTTCCGCGTCAGGTTTTTGTTTTTTTAAGCAACGAATTACAGGACTTGTCAAAACAATGTCGCCGATTGAACTGAAACGTATGACTAAATATTTTGGCATCAAACAAATGTAGTGATTTAGAAAGACAACGGGAGAAAGAGTATTGGTGTATAAATCACTCCTTATTTTTTGTATCAATCACAATCGTTACGGGCCCATTATTTAACAAACTTACTTGCATGTCTGCTCCAAATTTTCCTGTTTGAATGGGTTGATTTAATTCTGTTTCAAGCAAGTTTTTGAACGTTTCATAAAGAGGAATTGCAACATCTGGTTTTGCTGCTTGAATGAACGACGGACGATTTCCTTTTTTAGTTTTTGCAAGTAAAGTAAATTGACTGATCAATAAAATTTCTCCCTTAATTTCTTTTACTGAAAGATTCATCAAACCATTTTCGTCACTGAAAATTCTGAGGTTAATAATTTTTGAAGCAAGCCAATTTGCATCTTCTAAAGTGTCTTCATTTTCAATGCCAACTAAAACTAAAAGTCCTTTTTTTATTTCACCAACAACCTTGTCTTCAATTTTGACAGATGCTTCAGAAACTCGTTGAATAATTATTTTCATTTATGATGTTTGTTTATTTCACGCAAAGAACCGCGAAGAAAATGCGCAAAGTACCGCAAAAAAAATACATTCAACTCAGCGGTTCCTTTGCGTTTACACAAGTACTTATCGCTTTGCGGTTCCTTTGCGTGAAAGACTATCTATACACATCTTTCCTAAATGTTTCATCGTCATCTGTCTCCATCATGTTCACATAGCTGTAGTAACGGCTTTCGTGAATTTTTCCTTCTTCCACAGCTTTTTTAACGGCACAGTTTGGTTCATTTAAATGTTGACAATTGTGAAACTTGCAATTGTCTGAAACGGCAATCATCTCCGGAAAATAATGTGACAATTCTGTTTTATCAAAATCAATTAAACCAAACGCCTTTACGCCCGGCGTGTCAATCACAAAGCCGCCATTGGCTAATTCAAACATCTCAGCAAAAGTTGTGGTGTGCAAACCAGCCAAATGTTGTTTGGAAATTTTACTTGTTTTTAATTTTAAATTTGAATCGAGCGAATTAATTAAAGTAGATTTTCCAACACCACTGTGACCACCAAACATCACCTTGTTCCCTTTAATTTCATCCTTTAAAAATGCAATTGACTTTTCATCTAATGCAGAAATTTTTATGCAAGGATATCCTACATTTTTATAAATTGAAATAAAATTTTCTAATACTTCAATATCTTCTTCTGCATAAATATCAACCTTGTTAAATAAAATAGTAACAGGAATTTGATAAGCCTCGGCTGTCACTAAAAAACGGTCAATGAAGCCCGGCTGAGTTTGTGGTGCTACCATTGTTACCATTAAATAAACCCGATCAATGTTTGCAGCCAGAATGTGCGTTCGTTTACTAAGATTAATGGATTTTCGGATGATGTAATTTTTGCGCGGAAGAATAGTTTTAATTACTCCCGTTTTATCATCTTCTACATCAAATTCAATTTCATCACCAACCGAAACAGGATTTGTAGAATCAATACCGGCCATTCTAAGTTTGCCTTTAATACGGCATTCCCACAGTTTATGGTCAGTATCCAATACTTTATACCAGCTACCAGTTGATTTTATGACGAAGCCTTTTTTCAGTTTTATTTTTTTGTAAAATTAGTGATTCTAGCGCAATTGTTCGAATTCCTTTATCTTTGGAATGAAGGATGAAAAAACTCTCTATCATTATTCCAGTTTACAATGAAGCAAAGACAATAGCCGAAGTCATTCGCGTAGTGAATGGTTTAGTCTTATTGAATGATATTGAAAAAGAAATAATTGTTGTTGATGATTGTTCAACCGACCAAAGTAATGGGGAGATAAAAGCTGAATTGGAAAAATTAAATTCTTCTTCTATCAAATTGTGTAAACACGAAATAAATAAAGGCAAAGGCGGTGCCATTCACACAGGAATAAAAGAGGCAACCGGCGAATACACAATTATTCAGGATGCAGATTTAGAATTAGTACCAGCCGAAATAAATAATTTACTTCAAATTATAATAGATAAAAAAGCCGACATTGTTTACGGTTCACGGTTTTTAAATAAAAAAGTAAAAGGCGGTTCATGGCTGAGTAATCGCGCCAATGCATTTCTCACTTGGTTATCAAATCGTGTTTTTGGAATTCGAATCACAGACATGGAAACCTGTTATAAATTAGTTCCAACTCCTGTTTTTAAATCACTGAAATTAGTGGAAAAACGTTTTGGTTTTGAGCCTGAGATAACAGCAAAATTAGCCAAACACAAAAATCTAAAATGGGCTGAAGTGGCTATCACGTATAATCCACGCAACAATCAACAAGGAAAAAAAATTGGTTGGAAAGATGGGTTTAGAGCAGTGTGGTGTATTCTTAAATATGGTTGTGGAAAGTAAAGTCAAAGTTCAGAATCCAAAATTCAAAAAAGAAAATTTTAAACGTATGTTTTGAGAATGTCATTTCGAAAGTAACGAAATGAATTGAGAAATATCTATGACTTTTCTGTAAAAGCTTGTGAATAATTTTACTTATTTCCTCTTCAAAATCTCCGCTACAAAATTCTTAATCTTCTGCTCATCCTCTTTTTTAACAACCATTAAAATTCCGTTTGATTCAACAACGATGTAATCATTCAAACCTTGAAGTAAAGCTGTTTTTCCATCAGGTAAATTAACGATGCAGTTTGTGCTATCAAAAAGATGAACGTGATTTCCAATTGTTGCATTTCCTTTTGCATCTTTATTTAAATGCGTGTAGAGCGAACCCCACGTTCCTAAATCAGACCAACCTAAATCAGCCAAAACAACAAAAACATTTTTTGCATTTTCCAACACCGCAAAGTCGATGGAAATATCTTCACATTGTGTAAAAGAATTATTGATGAAATTTTGTTCGGCAGCAGTATTGTAATCATTTCCTTTTGATGCGAAGAGTTGATTTAGTTCAGGTTTAAAGGCTTGCAGCGATTCAATAATTGTTTCTGCTTTCCAAATAAAGATTCCCGAGTTCCAAAAATAATCTCCGCTTTTTAAAAATTTTTCTGCAACATCAAGATTTGGTTTTTCCGTGAATTTTTTTACTCGTCTTACTTCTCCTAAAACTTCTGCACCGCCGTCAAACTGAATGTATCCGTAGCCTGTATCTGGTCGCGATGGTTTTAATCCAAGCGTAACCAAACAATTTTCTGATTCAGATTTTTGTAAAGCAATTTCTACAATTCGTACAAATTCATCTTCTTTTAAAATTAAATGATCAGACGGTGCAACAATTAAATTAGCATTTTTATTGATGTCAAAAATTTTGTGAGCTGCATACGCAATTGCCGGCGCTGTATTTTTTCGCATCGGTTCGGTTAAAATAGTATTATCACTCAAACCAATTTGTTCTTTTACAAGTTGCGCGTATTTTTGATTTGTGACAACATAGATCTGGTCGCCAGGCACCAACCTGCGCAAACGATCGTAGGTCATTTGAATCAATGTTTTTCCTGTTCCTAAAACATCCAAGAATTGTTTTGGTTTCTCTTCCTGACTCATAGGCCAAAAACGACTTCCGACACCGCCGGCCATAATTACTGCAAAATTATTATTCTTCATCTTTTACTCTTTCTACCTCGGCCACTCCTAAAACTCTAAATATTTGGTGTGAATTGTGGACCTTACATTCAAATCGCTTGCGCAACTTCTTTCCTTTAACGAAAATTTGGTCTTTTAGTTTAAATTTTTCTCCAAATTCTAAATGTTCAACTAATAAACCTTGCGTTTTATCATATCGCTTCAGTACTCTGTACAAGGCGTCATCACCACAACTTGAAGCTTTTATATTCTTCAAATAATTGCTGATAGCCAGCGTGATATCAATTGGTAATATGTTTAAATCAAGAATAGGTTTAAATATTAATTGAAATTCTTTTTTCCATTCTTGCCCGTGCGGATTAATACTGTTTCGATATTTTTCAAAGGCAGTTAGATGCGCCATTTCGTGCAGCGTTGTGATGAGAAAGGCGTATTTATTCAGATTGCCATTAATTGAAATAAGGTGTGGTTTTCCTTTATGTGGTTGAAAGTAATCGCCGTATTTTGTTTTTCTTTCTTTTGTAACGGTGAAGTGAACGACTTTGTCAATTAAAAATTCGGCTACGTAGTTTTCTGAGCCACTTGGTAAAAATGGGCGCAATACTTTACAGAATTCAGTTATTTTTTCGTTCGTTTCCAATTCACAACAAATTTAGGAATATTAAGTTTTATATTTGATACCATCATGATTAAACGAAGCACCGGTTTACCATTATTTATTTTAGGAATCTTTTTGATTCTTTTTTTCTCTCGTGTTTTTCAGGAAGGCGTTTTTTTTGATGGACTTATTTATGCTTGTTTAGCCAATAATTTGGCAGATGGTATTGGTAGTTTTTGGTTTCCACTTTATTCAGAAATGTCTCCAACCGTTTTTTATGAGCATCCAACATTGGCTTATGGGTTAGAATCAATTTTCATGGAAATTTTTGATGGCTCTCTTTACACTGAAAAAATTTATTCTTTTGTGATGGCCGTTTTAATGGCGCTTTTTATTGGTCTTATTTGGCGAAAATTATTTCAAGGTAAATCGCTGCAACAATTATATTGGTTGCCAATTTTTTTGTGGATTATCACACCAAAAATTCAATGGTCGTACAATAATAATATGCTCGAAAACACAATGGGAATGTTCACCATTGCTAGTGTTTATTTTTTATTGGTCTCGATAAATAAAATTGGTTGGCAAAAATTTTTGTTGATTTTTCTTTCTGTCATTTTGCTTTTGTTGAGTTTTTTATCAAAAGGTTTTCCCGGGCTTTTTCCGCTGGGATTGTTTTTTCTTTATTGGATTTTCTTCAACCAAAATTATTCCCTCAACTATTTTTTGAAAGATTTTTTGTTGCTTTTTGGTTTGACTTTTCTAGTGTTTTTTCTTCTTTTTTATTTCAATGCAAATTCGTGGAAGAGTATCACCTCCTATTTAGACATTCAATTCATTGAAAGTGTTGCAGGCAGAAGCCGTGTTGGAAGTCGACTCAACATCATGAAAAATTTATTCAATGAACTGATACCGTTTTTAATTTTGATTTTAATCTTTTTTCTGTCTTATCGCAAAAGAATGTTGACGTTAGTTAAAAATCAAAAACAAGAAAATAAATATGCGTTATTTTTTCTTACTCTTGGTCTTTGCGGGTCGGTTCCGCTCATGATTAGTCCAAAATTATCTTCTTTCTATTTAGTAGTTGCGCTGCCATATTTTGCCATTTCTGTTGCTTTTTTTCTTTCAAATACAGTGAACGAGTTGGTAGAAAATTTGCGCTCAAGTAAAATTGGAACAGCTATTACAAAATCATTTGCAGTTATTTCAATTGTTGTTGCAATTAGTCTAACAATTATAAATTACGGTACTGTAGGTAGAGATAACGATTTAATAAGTGATTTAGAAAAAATTTCTACCGTTGTTGATGATCATTCACTTATTTCTGTTCATGCCGATTATTATCAAGACTGGACTGTGATGTCCTATTTTCAACGCTATCATCAAATTAGTTTTGATGTTTCAGGCAATTTACAATCGTATCATTTGGTTGCTAAAGGAAGTCCAGTTCCAGAAAATTATGAAATACTTCAATTGAATTTAGTTCAGTTTGACTTGTTGGTTAGCGTGAATTAGAATCATGAAGGGATTAGTAAATTTTTTTTCTAACAGATAATAAAACCCAAATCCGTGTAAATCCGTGTTTTGTTTTTTCGTGAAAATTCGTGGGAACAAAAAATTTTTCCCACGGATGAGCGCAGAAAAGGTACACGGATGTTCACAAATAAATAAACTAAAATCCGCGTAAATCTGTTTTTTGTTTTTCCGCGAAAATCAGCGATAAATAAATTTTAGATTTTATTTGGTCTTCCATTTTTACTTAACTTCATCTACTTTATTTTTTAAATGCAAATTAAACCACAACTCCGTACACTCGACCTCACCATGATTGTGATAGGCCTAGTTATCGGCATGGGGATATTTAGAACATCACCCGAAGTGGCAGCGAATGCTCAAGTACCTTGGGTATTTTTTGTAGCCTGGATTTTAGGCGCAACAGTAAGTATGATTGGAGCGCTAACATTTGCAGAAATTGGTTCACGTTATCCTGCCGCCGGTGGATTTTATAAAATTTTTTCACATTGTTATCATCCGGCTTTTGCATTTATGGTCAATTGGATTATTGTCATCAGCAACGCAGCATCTACAGCTGGCGTGGCTATTATGGGTGCCGAATATATTTTACCAATTATTTTTCCCGAAGCCGCTGGAGATTTACACATGAAAATCATTACGATTTCGGCCGTATTAATTTTATACGGTGTCAATTTTTTGGGAATAAAAACAGGCTCGCGTGTTTTAAATGTGTTGATGTTTGTTAAGATTGCCTTGATTTTGCTCATCATCTCATCTATTTTTGTCGAGCTCGCTCCTTTGGTAATTCGTGAAACGGTTGAACCGCAAGATTTTGTTTCTACTGCATTTTTGAACGTTCACCATCCTGAATCTTTTATTTGGTGGAAAGCATTAGCCCTCTGTTTTATTCCCGTATTTTTTACTTACGGTGGATACCAACAAACCATGAATTTTGGCGGTGATGTTTTGAACCCAAGAAAAAATTTTCCACGTTCAATATTTATTGCAATGGCAATTATTATGGTGCTTTATCTTGCTGGGAATTATGCCTATGTGCAGAGTATTGGATTTGAAACGTTAAAAGAATCAAAGACACTGGCCGCCGATGTTGTTGGGATGATGTTCGGCCCTATTTCGCATACCATCGTTTCTGTTTTGATGTTCTTTTCAGTAATGGCCTATGTCAATGTTTCTATGATGAGTAATCCACGTGTTTATTTCGCGATGGCAGAAGATAAAGTAATGCCCGGAATTTTTAAACGAGTCAATAGTAAAACACAAGTGCAAGAATTTGCATTAACACTTTTTTGCATCATCATCATCATCACACTTTTTTTTACAAACTCGTTTGTTGAAATTTTAGAGTATGTTATTTTCTTTGACAGTGTTGGTTTTGTTGCAGCTGCATCCGCTATTTTTATTTTAAGACGTCGTGCAAAAAAATCTGGCGAAGAACCAGAAGGAATTTTTAAAATGTTTGGTTATCCTTTTTTACCCATCATTTTTGTCATCGCTTACGCTACAGTGAGTGCCGTAGTTTTGATTGCAAATCCGCATGTGGCGAAATGGGGTGTTCTGTTATTTTTATCAGGGTTACCGCTTTTTTATCTGATTAGGTATGTTGTAAAGAGGACTTCGAAAGAGGGACGTGAATAACATTGTTCAATGCGCGGTTAGTATTTTTCCTCAATGTCAAATCAAAGAAATTAATTCTAGTTTAATTTAAATTCTGGATTTTTTTTTCATTTTTGATTCGTGTATTCGTGGCAATAATAATTAGTTGCCACGAATGCACGAATGTGTTTTTGTTAATCTCATTACGCCCTCAAGATTGAACAATTCGTTTTGGCACATGTTTGTAATATTTGTTCGATTAATAGAATTCGTAGATAATTAAATGCTCCTTGACTACAGATGAAATTGTATCGACGACTTTTATCAATAGCGTCAAGGTCGAACCATTTATTTCAAAGGAATCATAGTAATAGTCTGTAGATGCATCTAGGATGCCATCTTTAAAAATTTCCGTTCTTATCAATGCTTCGCTTGTGTTTCTTACAAATGTTGTACAGATTTCTTGAGGATCTTTATTTGCCACATACACACCGTCCAAAACTCCTCTGAATCCAAATCTCAAAGGACTAACTATTTCAACTTGGAGAAGTTCATTCGATCCATATTTGAGGTTGTTTTCGTAATAATTATAAATTCGCGTTATGCTATCGATAGTGAATAACAGCAGATGAGTTGAATCTTGTTTTGTCACTAATTCAATCGAATCAATTTGTAATCTCCCATTCACGAATTTCATTTTTGAGAGATGTAGTTGAAAGTCATATTTCATTGAAAATACACGACCTAAACTGTCATAGTCAATCACAAATTCCGGATGAAAGTCCTTTTTTCCTGGAACTAAAGTGTCCATGGTGAATCGGTCAAAATATCGATATTGAGTAATTCGTTTCATCTTAAAATTTGCAGCACCAAGGAGTGGAAAGAAATGCGAGTCATAGGGATTCACCTTTAATCCTGATGGAAATTGAAAAGCCATTTGTCCTAAGCTGATTTCTATAAAGAAAACACCGATAAAAAGTATTAATATTTTCATTTGGATTTATTGACTATAAGAAAACGAAATCTGTTGGTTACAATATTTGTTGAAGTACGCAGACGAAAATTTGAAGCGCGCTCCCTTTCTTAAAGACATGAAAGTAATACTAACCCTCAGACCACGCGATAAATTATTTAATTTGTTTACAATTAAATAAATTTTTGTTCCAGTTTTTGTTTTTCAGTCAAATCACATTTCAATTGATATTTTCACTTTTCCACCAAGGCCTTTTTCAACAATGTCAAATAATGTTTTCAAAGTCAAATTGCCTCCATTGTTTTCTACTCTAGAAATAAAAATTCTTTTTTTATCAAGCAAATCTGCGAGTTGGTTTTGTGTTAAGTGCTTATCTTCACGTGCTTTTCTTAAAAGCAACCCAATTTTGAAACTTTCAAATTCCAGGTCAAGTTCGTTACGTCTTGCTGTTCCTTTTTTACCGTAGACAGAGTCTTTAATTTTTTTCCAGCTTTTAGTTTCCATTTTTTTATTGGTAATATTCTTTCATTAAACTCAACGCTTTTGTAATTTCATTTGTTTGAGTTTTCTGAGTCTTTTTAGTAAAGCCATTTAATAAAACAACGAGCTTGCTTTTAGCAAAAAAACAAAAAACTCTCTAAATGTTTGATCCAAGTTGTATTCTAGCTTCTTAAAGTCTATTAGTTCCTTTCATCGCCTTCAAATAATACCATTACTTAGTTCAAATTAGTCCAAAGGATAATTTGGGCTTAGTTATGTAAATGCCGATACCTGCCTGACTGCCCGTTAGGCAGACAGGGAGTAGCTGTATAATTTAAGAGCTTGTCAGAAAACAAAATGAATTTACAAATAAGTCTGGTAATCAACATCAAACTTTAATCAACCTGAAACCCAATAATACAAATATCATCCACCTGTTCAATCGATCCTCGCCATTTGTTCAGCGTATCGTTCAACAAATCGTGTTGTTCGTTTTCTGGTTTTAAATGTAAATCAGACAAGAGTGCTTTAAGGCGAGAGTACTTAAATTTTTTGCCACCAGGTTTGCCTTCTTCTCCTCCAAATTGATCTGCATAGCCATCTGAATAAAGATAGAAACGATCATCAGCAGTTAAATCAATTGTCTCTGAAGTGAAGGGTTTGGCATGAATAAATTTGCCGATCGGTTGTTTATTTCCTTTAAATTCAATAAGCTCTTTATTTCGGAAAAGATACATTCCGTTATTGGCACCGGAGAAATATAATTTTTTTGTTTTGCGATGAATGGAACAAATGGCAATGTCCATTCCATCGTTCACTTGATCTTCGCTTTTTGAAAATGTTTCTAAGACAAGCTCACGGGTTTTATCCAGAATTTTATCCGGCATTGTCAAACCAAATTCTTTTACGGATCGCGTCAGCGCATTGTGACAAACAACACTCACCATAGCTCCCGGAACACCGTGTCCTGTGCAGTCTGCAACCGCCAAAATAATATGCTCTTCAGTCGCTTCCATGAAATAAAAATCTCCGGCAACAATGTCTTTTGGCAAATAGAGAATAAAACTTTGTGGAAAATATTCTTTGAAAAAACGCGACGAAGGAAGAATCGCATTTTGAATACGTTTCGCATAATTAATGCTGTCCGAAATTTCTTTTTGTTTTTCTTCAACAATTTCTTTTTGGTGCTCCGCTTCTAATCGTTGCTTATCGGCTTCTTTTTTTTCTGCAACAACTTCGGCCGTGCGCTCGGTTACTATTTGCTCCAACAATTCACTTTTTTTTCTGAGCACTTTTTCGCGCGATCGGATGTAAATCCAAACAAGAATTGCAAGTAATAAAACAATCAGTATGATGAACCATGCCTGCAACCAAAATGGTTTTTTTACACTAAACGGAATACTCAAAACGGATGATTCATTGTCAAACGTATTGACAACTTTTACTTCTAAAACATAATCACCATAACTTATATCGGTGAGCCGAATTTTGTTGGAAACGCCGTTGTCCTGCCAGTTTTCATCACGACCGGTTAATCGATAGAAAAATTTATTTGGCGTAAGTGGTAATACTTCATTTGTATAAAATTCAAAGCGTAAAAAATTTCGGTTGTAATCAAGTGCTTCATTTTTTGAAATAAAATCAGTCATTTCATTTTCCTGAAGTGTATCATCCATAATGGAAATCATCGCTACATAAACTTCAGGTTTTTCTGTTGGCACAATTATTTCGTCGGGATTAAATCGTACAATTCCGTCCGATGCAGCAAAATAAAGGTTACCGGCAGAATCTGTCTGAGCAACGGAGGCTAAAAAGTATCCCGGCCGTAAACCAGTTTTTTTTGAGAATCGAAATTGCTCACCTGTTTTGTCATTCCATCTAATTAAATCTTTGTGAAGCGCAATCCATAGATCTCCATTTTTATCACGAATAATTGAACAAATTTTTTCTTCTGCAGGAAGATCAAGTTGTGAATTTATTTTTTCCGTCTTTCTGGTTTTTTCATCGAAGGTATAAAGTCCGGTTGCGGTACCAATCCAAACAATTCCAGAGGCATCTAAAAAGGCAGTGGTTAATGTGCTGTCGGGAAAATAATGCGAACTGTCGCGCGAATTGTAATTGACATAAGTCATTTTCTCCGGATCAACAATTATCAAAGAACCTTCGTTTGTTGGCAACATCCAATGCCCGGAGTTTAATACAATGGAAAAATTCTCCACGATATTTTCATCTATTTCGAATCTCAATACACTGTCAAGTTTTTGCGTTGATTCGTTCAACATGTACAGATGATCTTCTTTGTGCGAATTGAAGTAGACAATGGGCAAGTCGTTATTTTTAGAGTGTCTGAACAGCAATCCATGCGGTTCAAATGCAGAATCATATATATTAAGTTTCTTTGAACTTAGGTCGTAAATAACGGAACGTGTAACACGAAATTGTTTTGTAACGAGCGGAAAAATTAAAAGATTTTCAACTTTTCTAAAGTGACCAATAGAAACTAAACAATCTTGATAAAAAGAATAATTACGTGTATCAAAAATAGTAATTGATGTGTGGTTAACTGGATCATATTCTATCAAACCCGTTCTGTGACTGAGCAAAACTTTTCCATTCGCCAGAACGAGCATTTGATTTACAGGAATCGCTTGCCTGCTGCCGTCTGTAAATTCAAGCGGCATACCTTGCCATGCAAGAGTTTGAAAGTGTTGAAGAAAAGGACAATAAATACTGATTGTGCCAATGCCTGTTGAAATCCAGATATTTCTGGATGAATCTTTTCCCAAAGTTAGAATTTGATCATTTGCCAAACTGCTTGTAAGTCCCGGTTTTTGTTTAATAGAGCGGGCCTGCTTGGTTTTTGTATTGATAACAAGAATTCCTTGATTGGATGTTCCCACCCACATTACACCGTTTTTATCGATTACATAATTTCTAGCATTCTCCAAATTTTGTAAACTAAGATCGTTTCCGGGCGTTGATATTCGTTCAATGTTATTATTTGCGACATCATAATAGATGATTCCGCTATAAGTTCCGAACCAGAGATTTAAATTTTCATCCGCATAAATAAAGTTTGTTATCGTGAGCGCCTTGCTGATATTAAGCGCCATTAAATGATCAATTTTTTTATAGGCTGAACTGAAATCGAATTCGGAGAATTCTCCGGTTGTCGGATTAAAGAGATGAGGCTCTCCTTTTCTGTTTTCTTCGAAAAATCCAATCAGATAGAGGTCGTCACCAAATGGAATCATTTCTTTTACATAATTGCAAGGAATACCAATGACCCCGCTGTCGGTCAACCAGTCTTCAGCATTTTCGCGGAAGTATCGTTTTATTTTTTTTGTTTGAAGATTGATTTTGGCTATGCCTCCTCCCCAAGTAAGGTCCCAGAAAATGGAATCATTTTGCCTAATAATTTTTACTGTTTCGTTGTCGG
>Ga0105044_10004058_pt1 | contig 20109 bp, 9 predicted proteins | sample MAT01_FD_78092 | JGI IMG/M metagenome (GOLD analysis project Ga0105044, IMG submission 78092) | Freshwater microbial communities from Lake Fryxell liftoff mats and glacier meltwater in Antarctica - MAT-01 | ecosystem: Environmental > Aquatic > Freshwater > Ice > Liftoff microbial mat | place...
ACGATCGCTGCAATTTAGCAGAGAGCGATGATCAGCAGTGCCTTTGTAGAGGCAAGGGAACCTATAAGATGGGCGATCGCACTAAGACCAATTTAGAATTTAACGACCCGCTTCACCCGCCGCAGATAATCTCGAACATTCAGCAGATAACCTTTTGGCAGTCGGGTTCAAGCGGGTTGTTGGCTCGCGTTGATGGAGCACGCTGCTCTCATGATAAAGACACATCGCTTTCTACTTGATCCAAAACACATTCGGAAAACCCTTGTCAGAAAGCTAATCCATGATGAACTGAGATAGAAAGTATCGCAGCATTCTTAAGTTGTAGAAAGCCAATGCTAATATAGACAAAACAGCGATGCATCGTATTATGGTGAATCCTCCTAAATCCTAATAGAGATGGATGAAAGGATTAAGTAGTTAAAAAATGCAAAGTGCCGCACAAATTAAAACTTCTTAAACTCATGAGTAAACTATCAAGAGAAGAAAGCTATCTTTATCAGTTGCTTAGTTTAATTGATGAAGAAGGATGTCTTACTGTTGTCAATCACCAAGGGGAAGAATTCCATTTCGGTAAAACATTGTCTCCCCAAAATTTGCGTATTTCTATTAAAAATCCTGACATATACAAGCACATCTTTGCTTTTGCTTCGCTTGGCGTTGGTGAATCCTACGTGAATGGCTGGTGGGATGAGGAGAGTGATAATATCGTGGACTTAATGGGCTTGCTTCTCAGAAGTAGCGTATCTTCAAAGGCTCGTGGTCAGATTCCTTTTATCTTAAAGGTTCTTGCTCAACGATTGCTAACATTACCACTTCTCATCCAGAACAGTAGAAGAAATGTTTCACACCACTACGATATTGGAAATGATTTCTATCAACTTTTTCTTGATGAAAGCTTAACCTATTCGTGTGGATATCAGCTTGACTCGACTGATACCCTTAAAGAGATGCAGTTACAGAAATACGAGTTGATCTGTCAAAAACTAGACTTACAGCCCGGTGATAATATCATCGACATTGGTTGTGGTTGGGGAGGAATGTTGATATATGCAGCGGAGAAATACGGAGTTCATGGAACTGGTATTACTCTCAGCGAAGAACAGGCAAAACTGGCTGAGGAAAAAATCAGGCAAAGGGGGCTTTCAGGGCGCTTGAAGGTGCTGCTCTCTGATTACCGTGAAGTCCAGGGACAATTCGATAAACTAGTTAGTATTGGCATGTTTGAACACGTAGGAAAGTCTAATTTTTCCACATTTATGGAAAAATCTTCAAACTTTTTAAAGCCTGGTGGGGTAGGACTGTTACATACTATTGGCACTATCGGAAGTGTAAGAAACGATCCATGGATAGCTAGATATATTTTTCCTGGCGGCTATCTACCCAAGCTTCATGAGTTAACGCAAGAAATGTTGAAGGCTAGTCTTACGGTTATTCACTGTGAGAATTTAAAGCCTCATTATGCAGAAACGCTAAAGCGATGGTCTGTAAATCTTAAAAACAATAGAGATAAAATACTCGCCCTCTCAAAAGGCTATGATGAATCCTTCATTCGAATGTGGTATTACTATCTACAAGCTTGTGAAGCCAGCTTTAGATACAATAATATGCAACTTTATCAAATCTTGTTTTTTAGAGGCAAGCAATGGTCATTCCGGAAAACACTCAGTTTCCCAGTAGATAAAATTCGCGAAGAAGCAAAATCCGCAGCAGATCTTTTTAATTAAAAACCAAAGATGCTGGAAATTATTGGTAATAGCTTGTTACAAGCTTCTACTAGCTTTGTCACATCTGGTAACCCAGTAACTATTCCTTTTAGCATCGTAGCTGCTTGTCTCGCCATTTTTCTCATCGCTCCATCGCTCGGATTTTTTCCAGCTTCCGCTAGTTTTTTCAGTTGTTCCAGAGCTTCGACTTTATCTTCATCACTTAAACTGGTTTCGGTGGAGACTGCTTTCTGAAGTTCAATCAATATTTCTTTAAGTCCAAGGTTGTCCGATTGAGTAGAATCAGGCAACTGCTCGATTGCATTGGTCACGTTTCCATTGATTGTCCCAAGGTTAACTATTCCATCAATTGCAGCATCCCCACCTATAAATTGCCCAAAAGTACTACCAGAAATATTGATCTGCTTCTGATTTTCATTCATCTTAACTGCTCCGAAGTAGTAGTGATTGTTGATAGGAAAATACTTTTCTTTCTGGTTAGTCGCAAAAGCCAAAAGGTTTGCAAGCGTCTGAGTCGGATTTCCACTTTTTTCAAGTAGAGAAACAATTTCTTCAGATGACAAGAACTCTCTTTCTTGAAGTATGTCAGAGTAATCTTCTCCTAATTCAGCGTGGTCAGACTGCTTTGAGGTTGCAAGTCTAATCAATATATTGCCTTTTTCTCCCTTTCTTTCTATAGAAGCAAGTCTAATATTTGCGTCTGGATGTTTTTCGTATAAACCTCTGATAGATAATGCTAAAACACGAGGATCAATATTCTGATTATGGTAAAGATCCAGAGTATGAACCATTGGAGCAATAAAATCAGCAAACTCTCCCTCTGCAAAAATTTTTCTTTCATCGTCAGGTTTGCGACGACAATTTCTATTAGGATCATTTGGACTTGGCAAGCGCATATATACATATTTGCATTGCAAACCCTCCAGCTTCGTTTCTGTCGTTATGCCCCAATCTTCAATATATGCTGATGTAAGGTTAGCTCCTCTCAAGTCTGCTTGATCAAGTTGTGCCTGTACTAACTTTGCTCTATAAAGAATAGCGTTCTGCAAATCTGCTTCGTTAAGATTAGCACTTATTAAACTAGCGCCTTCTAGATTAGCATCCTTCAATATAGCTTTCTCAAGGTTGGCACCCACAAAACTGGCTTCCATTAGATTGGCTCTTTGTAAGTTAATACCTCGCAAGTTGAAACTATCAAATATTTTTCCTTCTCCTTGCCGCTTAGTTATTAGCTGTCTCACTGAGCGATGTTGCAAATAGCTTTCACCAGGACGAGTCCAACTAAGACTCTCAGCCGAGTACCAACAAGTATGAATTAGGATAGCACCTCTAAAATCTGAACTTTTAAGTTCAGTTTGAGTAAAGTCAGCATCAGTTAAATCAGCCCTTCTAAAACTTGTACCCTTTACAGAAGCAAAGACGCCTGCCAACTTACGAGATAAGCTGTAATTCTCGTCCCCCATTAGTGTTCTTCGGCTAATGTAACTGCTCAGGATTATAGATAGCACGCCTCCGCTAGCTGCCATAAATGTACCAAAGTCTTCACGACCAGCATCGAGCATAGCAATTGCGCCTACTGATGCTCTAGCTGAGACAATAGTATGTGCCGAGGCTGCTGATAGAACTGCTGTTGCTATTGCGGCAGAAATTACAATCAGAACAGAAACCGTGGTGCCCGCTACAATCCTGGCGGCAGTTACAACCGAAGCCCCTGCTAGTGCAGCAGAGGTTGTTCCTACCGCCGCTGCAATTATAGTCAGAGCTACAGCTAAAGAGATATCTACTGCCCCACTCACACCAAAGGCGGCGGTACCAGCTACTACAACGGCTCCTATACCGGCTATTAATCCCAAAGCCGTTTCTAACGGTTGGCTGGCAATAATACGTATAAGTATTAAAAATCCCGCTGATAATAGCAGTCCGGGTAGAACAGTATATTGCTGAATTATTTTGGGGAGAAAATAGTATGGAAGCCACCAACATGCTAAAGACAAGGGGAAACCTGATAAAGCTAAAAGAACTAGTAGCCCTATTACTAGAATGACTGTCCAACGTCGTTGTAGTCCGGCTTGAGTACCTTTAAAATTTGCTCTTGTAAGGAGGGCATTACTAAAGTTTGCTCCTCGAATATCAGCATGACTGAGATCTATTTCTGTAAGGTCTTGCCCCGCAAAAGATTGACCTCGAATAATCTCTTTCCTGAAATCGCGTCTTCCATCTCTATAAAGGCTCAAGAGTTCACGAGATTTCACGCTAGACCCTCATCTTACAATTTTGCTTTGACTTTTGCGTTTTAGTTATATTGACACTGCAAAGACCGTAGTTGCCAAACTGCGAAGGATTAAACATCTGGGTATTCATAGGATCTGTGGTTAATATTGTCATATGGAAAACTGTAATTTACACTCCACCTACGGAACAAAATAAATTAACTGAATCTTTCTGGATTTCAAAATATTTCAATGAATGGAACCAATGCATTTCTAACCCAACCAGATAACATACATAACTTCTTAAGTGCTATAGCCACATGAAAACTTCATTATTTATTGGCTAAGAACTAATGATTACTTGACAATCGTATCCATACACAATCCCTCGGCAACTCCCTGCCAGATAACTCAGCGGGCTAACAACTTACTATACAAAATTTTCTCTGGGTAATGTTCCAATTCAGACAATACTCAGAACTTTTTCGGGGTATTCACCCCATAGTGGACATTATCGGGAATCTCTTCGCATGGTATTCCTGTTGCGGGACATTGTCGAGAAAATATCCGTATATTTTCAGAATCCAGCCGTCGGTATGAAAAAGCCCCGCACCGTTGAGATGCAGGGCATGAGAGTAGCGGATTGATCGCCTTTAAGAGACGATCGCTTCCAACAGTCTTTCCGGTTTCGTTGTGGTGCGAATGGCGATGTTGTTGTCATCATCCAGATCGACGATCGCCGTATCGCCATCTTGGATGGTTCCCGACAGAAAGGCTTCTGCCAGGGCATCTTCGAGCAGACGGGTGATGGCGCGACGGAGCGATCGAGCACCGTAAGCGGGACTGTAGCCTTCGACGACCAGGCGGTCTTTCACGCGATCAGTGACTTCGAGGGTAATGCCGCGATCGGTAAGATTGGTCGCCACGTCACGGATGAGTAGACCCGCAATTTGCTTCACTTCCTCACGGGTCAGTTGCCGGAAGACAATGATCTCATCCAGACGGTTCAGGAATTCGGGACGGAAGACCTGTTTGAGTTCTTCGTTCACCGATGCCTGCATCCGGCTGTACTGCGCATCAGCTTGACTAGCGAACTCAAACCCAAAGCCACTGCCACCTTTTTCAACGACTTTAGAACCCACGTTCGAGGTCATGATCACCAGCGTGTTGTTGAAGTTGACTGTACGACCTTGAGCATCCGTCAAGCGACCGTCGTCCAACAGTTGCAGCATAAGGTTGAAGACATCAGGGTGGGCTTTCTCGATTTCGTCGAAGAGCACCACTGAATAAGGCTTGCGCCGTACTGCTTCGGTTAGCTGTCCGCCTTCACCGTAGCCCACATAGCCAGGAGGCGAGCCAATCAACTTGGATACCGTGTGGGATTCCATAAACTCAGACATATCGAGCCGAATCATGGCATCTTCAGTGCCGAAGACGTTGGCTGCCAGCGCTTTTGCCAGTTCGGTTTTGCCCACTCCAGTCGGACCAGAGAAGAAGAAACTGGCGATCGGGCGATCAGGACTTTTCAGCCCCACTCGTGCGCGCTTCAGTGCCCGTGCCGCCGCCTTCACAGCCTCATCCTGACCGATCACCCGCTCATGCAGGGCATCTTCGAGATACAGCAGTTGCTCCGATTCCAGCTCGGTAAGTCTACGAACAGGTACACCTGTCCAGGAAGCGACGATGTGGGCGATGTCGTCTTCGGTGACGGATGGGGAGTGTGGAGTGGGGAGTGGGGAGTGGGAGGGAGAGTTTTGAGTTGTTTCAGTCGGCTGACCGCTGACCGCTGGCTGCTGACCGCTAATTTGCGCCTCTAGCTCTAATTCGCGATCGCGCAACTTCCCAGCCGCATCGAAATCTTGAGCGTTAACCGCTTCTTCTTTTGCTTTCGTCACCTGACGTAGCTCTTTGCGGAACGCTTTGGTAGGCGAATGCTGAGTTTGTGCCAGTCGGACGCGGGAGCCTGCTTCATCGATCAGGTCGATCGCCTTGTCGGGAAGGTAGCGATCGGTGATGTAGCGATCGGACAAGGTAGCAGCCGCAACCAAAGCGGTGTCTTCAATTTTGACTTTGTGGAACTGCTCGTAGCGATCGCGCAATCCAAAGAGAATCTCAATGGTTTCAGTCACGCTGGGTGCGCCAACGGTGACAGGCTGAAAGCGGCGTTCTAGCGCAGCATCCCGTTCGATGTACTGACGGTATTCATCCAGGGTCGTTGCACCAAGGCATTGAAGTTCGCCCCTTGCGAGAGCAGGCTTCAGCAGGTTAGCGGCATCCATGCCACCTTCAGTGCCACCCGCGCCAACTAAGGTATGCACCTCGTCGATGACCAGAATGATGTTGCCACTGGCGCGCACTTCTTCCACAACTTTTTTCAGGCGTTCTTCAAACTCGCCTCTGAAGCGGGTGCCAGCAATCAGCGACCCCATATCCAGGCTAATGACCTGCTTGTTTTCCAGGTTTTCGGGTACGTCGTGGTTGACAATGCGTTGGGCGAGACCTTCGGCGATCGCGGTCTTACCCACACCCGGTTCCCCAATCAGAATGGGGTTGTTTTTCGTGCGGCGACCGAGAATTTGCACAACGCGCTCGATCTCAGTTTGGCGACCCACGACGGGATCAAGCTTACCTTCGGCGGCAAGTTTCGTTAAGTTGGTGCTAAATTCTGCCAATGTCATTGTTTGTGCGTTGTCACGGTTGTTAAAGGGTTCATCTTGTTTGCCACCCGCCGAAGCGGCTACGGCTTCTCCTATCACCTGAGACCCAAGCATTTGCAGCATTTGATCTTGAAGCGCCAGCGGTGCAACATCGAAGCTTTGCAGCACCTTAACAGCAACGGTTTCGTTCCCTTGCGTCAGGGCAAGCAATAAATGTTCTGGGCTAACGTGATTCTGCCCAAGCTGACGCGCTTGCTGCATGGCTTCGGCAAACAGGCGCTTGACTCGTGGCGTAAAGGGCAGATCAGTGGGAATACTACCCGTACCGCGACCTGTAATTCTTTCACATTCACTACGGGCGGCTTCCAGGGTGACACCTAAGCTAGTCAGCACCTGTGCGGCAAGGCTGGTTTGCTCTCGGATCAGCCCCAGCAGCACTTGCTCGGTTCCCACCAGGTTGTGACCCTGGCGACGGGCTTCTTCCTGGGAGAGCATGACTGCCCGAATGGCTTTTTCTGTAAACAGTTCAAACATGATTGGTTCTCCTACCACGCCGTTTGTAGCGATGAATGAGACAACTGAGAGAACAAGAGGCAGCGGTGAGCATCGCTGTAACCTGTCTTTTTCAGTTGCGATGAGGCAAGTGGGCTGTAACTGTGGGGTTCGGCTCCCCGGTAGACCGTGTGTACTTTTGTGTACTGATACTGTATCGCTGGCAGGGGGGCGATCGCAGTAGGGAAAGCCGTATGCGTTGGACGGTTGGTGGGGCACAAGGGAAAGCGTTAAGAGCTGAGCGTTTTAAGTTTTGTCAGTTTTGAGTTAATTCTGACTCTTGACTTCTGACTTCTGCTCTCTACCGTTTTCTACTCTTGTTACAGGGCATTACAACAGTCGTTACTGGCTGCAAGGCGGCGGGTAGAATAGACTGCCAGCACAGGATAGGAATCCTGCCCATGACACAGCCCACTGACTTTTTGCCCGAATCGCTGCCCCAATCTTTAACTGTCGCGTTACAACTTCATCGTAGTGGACGCTTTGCTGAGGCTGAATCTGTCTACCGCGAGAGGCTTGAGTCTCAGCCACATGACATAGATGCGCTTAACCTCTTAGGTGCGTTGGTGTATCAACAGCAACGTTTTGAGGAGGCGATCGCCTGCTTTGAGCGGGTGCTGGCGCTGCAACCAGAGAATCCCGATGCGTACAACAGCCTGGGCATCGCACTGAAGGGGCAGGGCAAGCTACAAGATGCAGTGGCTCACTATCAGCAAGCACTGTCACGGCAACCGGCTCATGTCGAAGCGCTAAATAATTTGGGCAATGCGCTCAAAGAATTGGGCGATTTGGAAGGAGCGATCGCGGCGTATCAGCAAGCCCTCGATCGGCGACCCGCTTACCCTGAAGCGCACAATAACCTGGGAACAGCGCTGAAAGATCAGGGAACGCTGGAAGCGGCGATCGCTCACTATCAGGAAGCCATTCGTCTCAAGCCCAACTACGCTGAAGCACACCATAATTTGGGAGTCGCACTTCAGCGCCAGGGGACTCTAGACGAAGCCATCTACAACTACCAGCAGGCGATCGCGCTCAAGCCTCACTACCCTGAAGCCCATCATCATTGGGGTGACACGCTGCAACAGCAAGGCGATCTAGAGGCGGCGATCGCGCAGTATCGACAGGCGATCGCGCTGAAGCCAACCTACGCTGAGGCCTCTCACGGGTTAGCTTCAGCGCTGCACCAGCAGGGCAAGCTAGAAGACGCGATCGCGACGTATCACAATACCCTCGCGCTCCGAGAAGACTATGCCGAAGCGCATAACAATCTGGGCAATGCGCTACAGGAACAGGGCAAGCTGGAAACCGCGATCGTCCATTATGAGCGTGCCCTTGCCCTGCGATCGTCCTTTGCCGAAGCGCACAGCAATCTGGGTTCGGTGCTGAAAGATCAGAAAAAGTTTGAGGCGGCGATCGCGCACTTCCAGCAGGCGCTTGCCATTCGACCGGACTATGCCGAAGTCCACAACAACCTGGGCAATGCGTATCAGGATCAGGGCAATTTGGCGGCGGCGATCGACTGTTACCGCACAGCGTTAGCAATTAATCCCAACTTTGTCGAAATTCGGAGCAATCTCGGTAACTTGCTTCAGCAAAATGGTGAGTTTGAGGAAGCGTTTGACCAGCTTGAGGCGGCGATCGTCGCTCAGCCTGACTACACCGGAGCGTACAACAACCTTGGCATCGCCCGCCGCAATCATGGTGAAATCGAGGCTGCTTTCGCCGCCTACGAACAGGCGCTTGCGCTTGACCCAGAGTTTGTCGAAGCACAGTGGAACAAAGCCCTGACGCAATTGTTCACAGGCGCTTTAGCACAAGGCTTTGCTGGTTACGAATGGCGCTTACAGTGGAGCAAATTTCAAGAGCAAAACCCAGCGCGATCGTTCTCTCAACCGCGCTGGGACGGTACGCCGCTGAACGGCAAAACCATCCTGCTCTACGCTGAACAGGGCATGGGCGACACGATTCAGTTCATTCGCTACGCCGCGATCGTTGCCCAACTCGGTGGACACGTCATCGTCGAATGCCAAGTTCCCTTAGTGAATCTCCTTCAAACCGTTGCAGGCATCCAACAACTCATCCCCTACGGCAATCCCTTCCCCGCCTTTGATGTCCACGCCCCGCTGATGAGCCTGCCTTACCTCTTAGGCACAACCCTAGACACGGTTCCCGCCATCAGTCCCTACCTCCACCTCCCCGCTTCCCCCGCCCCCCCGCTTCCCCCTCTCCCCTCTCCCCTCTCTCCTCTCCCCTCTCTCAAAATCGGCATCGTCTGGCAAGGCAACCCTCAAAATCCTTACAACCATAGCCGTGCCTGTCCGCTAGAACTGCTTCTACCCCTGGCAACGCTGCCCACGATCGCGCTCTACAGCCTACAAAAAGAGCCTTCCTTAGCAGACCAGCAACACCTACAAGCGCATCCTCATTTCCACGACCTGCGGGAACACCTGCACGATTTTGTCGATACCGCCGCCTTCATTCATCAGCTTGATTTAGTGATCGCCGTTGATACGGCTGTGGCACATCTCGCAGGCGCATTGGGCAAACCTGTCTGGCTGCTACTGCCCTTCGCCCCCGACTGGCGTTGGATGCAACACCGAGACGATAGCCCCTGGTATCCCACTATGCGGTTGTTCCGACAACCCGCTTTTGGGGATTGGGAGGGTGTTGTAGGGCAGGTAAAAGAGGCGTTGGAAGTCAGGAGTCAGGAGTCAGGAGTCAGCGGTGAGAAAGCAGGGAAGGTAGGGGAGGCAGAAGGCAGAGGGCAGGCTTTCCAGAGCGTCAGCCGACGGCAGGCAGAAGGCAGGCGGCAGAGACAACCTAACTCAACACTCAACACTCAACACTCAACACTCTCTTCACCCCATTCCCCACTCCCCACTCCCCACTCCCTACTCAAAGATGCCGTCCGCCATCACCAGGCAGGGCAGTATCGTGAGGCGGAGCAGTTATGCCGTCAGATCTTACAGCAGCAGGAAGACCACTCGGATGCATGGCATTTGTTGGGCATGGTGGCGCATCAGGAGCACAAGTTTGAAGCTGCGATCGCTGCCTACCGTCAGTCACTCGCCACTGATCTTAATAACCACGACACGTACAACAATTTGGCAGTGGCGCTACAGGAGCAGGGGCAGATTGATGAGGCGATCGCACACTACGAAAAAGCGATCGCCCTTAAGCCAGACTACGCAGATGCTCACAACAATTTTGCCAATGCGCTACGCCATAAAGGACGGACGGACGAGGCGATCGTGCAGTACCAGCAAGCGATCGCCATTCGACCTCACTATGCCGATGCTTACAATAACCTGGGACTGATCCACTTCGCGCAGGGCGATTTTGAGCAGGCAGCGGCATGTTATCGTCAGGCGATCGCCATCAAACCAGACTTTCCTCAAGCGCACAATCATTTGGGCAATGCGCTGAAAGAACTGGGCGACTTTGATGCTGCCATCACGCACTATGAGCAGGCGATCGCGCTGAAGCCTGACTACGCGAAAGCCTTCAACAATTGGGGCAATATTTTTCGCGATCGCGGTGCGCTGCAAGAAGCAGTGCAGTACTACAACCAGGCAACCGCGATCGAGCCAGACTTTGCCGAAGCACATTGGAATAAAGCGCTCACACTGCTGCTCAACGGCGAGTTGCAGGCTGGGTTTGCCGCATACGAATGGCGCTGGCAGGTCAAGCTGCCTACCTTTCAACCGATGCGCCCCTTGCCACAGCCTCCTTGGGACGGCTCACCCCTAGCAGGTAAAACGATCTTCCTTCACGCCGAACAGGGCATGGGCGACATGATCCAGTTCGTGCGCTATGTGCCGCTTGTCGGTCAGCGTGGTGGACGCATCGTTTTAGAATGCCACGCGCCCCTAATGAATCTATTCAAACGGCTTCCTGGCATACAGGCGATCGTCTCTTACGGCAGCACTCCCCCTGCGTTCGATGTCCATGCGCCCCTCATGAGCCTGCCCCACATTCTTGGCACCACCTTAGAAACCATTCCCACCAACATCCCCTATCTCCAAGTACCGTCCCAAAAAGCTCCTCTGCTTTCCTCTCACCCCACTCCCCACTCCCGTTCGGCTGAGCGCTCACGTCGAAGCCCACTCCCCACTCCCCACTCCCCACTCCCCTCACTCAAAATCGGCATCGTCTGGGAAGGCAACTCCCAAAATCCCTACAACCGCACTCGCGCCTGTCCCCTCAACAGCCTTCTACCACTAGCAGACATTCCTGGTGTGACGCTCTACAGTCTGCAAAAAGATCTGTCTTCGAGCGATCGAGCTTGCTTGCTTGCCCATCCCCATGTGGAAGCTTTGCGAGAGCACTTGCACGACTTCGTTGATACAGCCGTTTTGATCAATCAGCTTGACTTAGTCATCGCTGTCGATACGTCTGTCGCCCATCTTGCAGGCGCGTTAGGCAAACCCGTCTGGCTGCTGTTGCCCTTCGCTCCCGATTGGCGCTGGATGCTAGGACGCGAGGATAGTCCCTGGTATCCCACCATGCGTCTGTTTCGGCAACCGTCTTACGGCGACTGGGCAGGGGTAATGGAGCAGGTGAGAGAAGCATTAAAAGATAAAGGGCAAAAGGTAAAAGACGGTCAAAGGTCAGCGATTAGCCATCAGCGATCAGTGGTCAGGAGTCAGGTTTCCCAGAGCGTCAGCCGACGGGAGTCAGGAGTCAAAATCAACTCAAAACTCAAAACTCAAAATTACTCCTACCCTTCGGGAAGCCAAAGCTACGGAGTCGCTACGCGAACAAAACTTTCCGTCCGTCCCCACTCCCCACTCCCCACTCCCCACTCCCCACTCCCCACCGCCCTCCAGCACTACTACAACAGCAACTTTGCCGAAGCGGAACAACTGTGTCGTCAGGTGTTGCAGCAGCAGCCCGATCGCGTAGAAGCGCTGCAAATTCTAAGTGTGTCGCTGTGTCGTGCGGGTCAATTGATCGCGGCAATCCCTTATCTTCAGCGGCTTGTGCAGTTACAGCCTGATGCGGCTGAGGGGTGGGGCAATTTGGGTACAGCATTGCGGGAGCAAGGGCGCATTGAGGACGCGATCGCCCATTTCCACTGTGCGATCGTGCTGAAGCCCGACTATGCCGATGCTCATTACAATTTGGCGCTGGTACTCCAAGAAGACGATCGGCTGGAAGATGCCCTCTTTCACAGCCAGCAGGTGCTGGCGCTAAAACCGGACTTTGCCGATGGTTTTTACAACCAGGGCTTTATTTTGCGGCGGTTGGGTCGCTTGGAGGAGGCGATCGCGAACTACCGCACTGCCATTCAGCTTGATCCAAATTCGGCGGGGGCACATAAAAACTTGGGTCACGCGCTGTTGCTCACAGGCGATTTGCGGCAGGGCTTTCAAGAGTACGAGTGGCGCTGGCAACAGTTTGGTTGGACACCGCGATCGTATGCACAGCCATTGTGGGATGGGTCACCGCTTAATGGCAAAACGATTCTCCTTCATGCTGAGCAAGGGTTTGGGGATACGATGCAATTCATTCGCTATGCCACTCTAGTTAAACAGTTGGGAGGGCGTGTCGTTGTTGAGTGTCAGCCATCCTTACTCACGCTCCTGGACACCGTAGCAGGCATTGATCAATTAATTGATCAAGGTGCCCCACTCCCAGCCTTTGATGTCCACGCACCGTTGCTCAGCCTGCCCCATCTGTTGGGCACTACACTGGAGACGATTCCCGCCAACATCCCTTACCTCCAAACATCCCTTCCTTTACTTCCCCTTCTCCCCTCACCCGTTCGGCTGAGCGCTCACGTCGAAGCCCTCACCCCTCACTCCTCACTCAAAGTCGGCATTGTGTGGACGGGCAATCCCGACCATAAAAACAACCGCTACCGTTCCTGTGCGATCGACCAGTTTCTTGCAGTGTGTCAATTGCCAGGAGTCGCGTTCTACAGCTTGCAAAAAGGGGCAGACGAAGACTTACAGGCAGTTTCCACAGGGTTAGTTCAAGATGTGGGGCAGCACCTGCACAATTTTAGCGACACGGCAGCAGCGATCGCCCAACTCGACCTGGTAATCACCATTGATACGGCTGTGGCACACCTCGCAGGTGCATTGGGCAAACCTGTATGGTTGTTGTTGTCCTTCGCACCCGATTGGCGCTGGCTGCTAGAGCGCGACGATAGTCCCTGGTATCCCACCATGCGGCTTTTTCGGCAACGCCAACGCGGGCACTGGCAAGGCGTATTTGAGCGAGTCGCAGCGGCGTTATGGCAGTGGGTGGAGACTGGAAATAAGGCAGGGCGCTGAAGCTGATACCCCATTCATCACGACTAACAGGCTCCCTACTTAATCCGCGAGTTTTTCTAACAGCACTTCATTCCCTTGATGCAATCGTTTGAGCTTGCTGCCAAAGAGATTTGTAAAGGCATCGATCGCGCTCTTCGGCAGCATTGGAGTGATGCTAGAAGCTGTATTAAACCCATAGCCAGCAAAGGCAATCATGCCGCCAATCGTTAATAAGCCCCAACTTAAAACGGCGATTTCTAAGAGTTCACTTGCAGTCGCTACGCCGCCTACAAAAATTAATTGATAGCTACGATACGGCTGCGATCGCAACACATCACGAGGAACACCTGCAATTGTCTGCACTTTTTCAGCCGCTCCCGTGCGGACAATGTTTGCCTCAAACTGCTCTAAAAGCGTCTGGCTATTCGCTGATGTTTCAACGTACTGGATGCAGTCTAAACGTGCAGTTTCGTGAAGCAAAAGATTGTCCAACAGCCAGCAAGTAATGCGACCATCTCGACTGCCAATTTCTAACGCCTTCAAGTTTTCGAGTGTCTGAAATCGCTGGAGATGTTTCGCTAGAAACTGCAAATCAACGTCAGCGTTACCAGAAAATTGATAGCCTTTCGTCAGCCTTTGGTGCTGGTTAGTAACTTTCGCCAGCTCTACGATCGCCTCTGAAAAGTCTGGTTGCAACCTTACAGCTTTTTGTAACTGTGGCATTGCCTGCTCAAAGCGCTGCTGTTTATGAAGAACCGTACCAAGATTGAAATGAACTCTAGCAAGGTCAGTAGTAGAAAGCACAGGATGAAGGTCGATCGCCTTCTGAAAATAAACGCCTGCCTGCTCAAGATCGCCCTGTTGATGGAACGCTGAACCAAAATTGTTATAAGCAGCGGCGAGAATATTTTTCACGTGATCACGTGTGGCAGGTTCTGCCACCATACCCAGTTCATAAAGCGAAATTGCTTCGAGGTAGCACGCCTGAGAGAGATAGTCGTTTGCTAACTGTTGCCAATTCAAAAGGGCAGCGAATGCAGCCGTCAAAGGCGTTTTTCTGAATTTTTCCATCAGATAGCTAAACCGATCTTGCTCTAGCTTTCGTCGCAGTAAATGAAGCGCTTTTTCCTCCGGTGGTGTTTCATCCTGGTATTGGTCAGGGGCAGTTTGAAATTTCTTGAGCTGTCGATCGAAGTTGTTGCCGGGATACCGAATATACTCAACGGTTTCGATTTCAACCTTAAGTACCTTGAAAAACTTTGCCATCCACAAATCATAGGAAACATCTTCACAGCCACCAATTTGTTTATAAACAGGTGCTTCAGGAAAGCCTTCAATAAATTCATGACAATCCCGGCGAATGCATAGATTGAGGGCAAGCGTATTTTCGATCGCGGCTTTCCAATAGGGATGAAGCGGATCTTGCATTTTTACACCCGTCCGCACAACGCCGATTGGATGGGGTGGTAGCATCAGTGGATATGATTGATCGCCAACCGTGATCTCAACTCTTTTCAGCGCTGTCTCCTTTGGATCAGGCTGATGATTGAGCAACAGAAAACAGAGGTAGAGATGTTCTTTGAAAACTAAATCATCACCATCACAAAAAAAGAGTATATCGCCCTTTGCAATCTTCGCGCCCGTATTTCTGGCAGGACCAATGCCTAAGCTTCTAAAGTGCTTAATCACCTTAAAATAAGGTCTGTTTTGACCAAACTCTTCAAGCAATGCGGGTGTGCGATCGGTCGAAGCCTCATCCACCACAATCAGTTCAGAGTTGACTGGATGATTACCACTGTACTGCTCGTGAAAAAAGGCAATGCTGGCATCAATGCTTTCTAAGGTGCGAATAATTTCGTTCTCTTTATTCAGCACTGGAACGATAACAGAAAATGATGTGATCATGCCTTTGATCTCGTTGTTCAACTGTGTGGAAACGCTAACCTAACCCTTGAGCGGCGAACCAATTTGCATCACTCGAATTGATTCGCCACTGCCAATATGAGTTTGCCCCATTGGTACCACAGCTAACCCACTTGTACCCGCTAAATTGATCAAATTCCCCGAACTATGGCTACCACCTGCCAACGCAAACTCATACAGCCCATCCACTAAGTGCAGTTGCCCCCAAAGGTACGATTCCCGCTTGCCGTCCGATCGCAAATCAACTTGCGTTTTCGCCCTCACAAACGTTGGCTTCCAGGCAGCTTCAGGCAAACCTGACAGCTTTCGCAAGGCTGGTTCCACAAACCGCCAGAAGGTGACCAGTGCGGAGACTGGGTTGCCAGGAAGACCGAAGTAGAGTTTTGGGGAGTGGGGAGTAGGGAGTGGGGAGTAGGAAATCGGTAAGGTTTGAGCGTTGAGTTGACTTCTACCTTCCGCCACCTCTCCTCCAAATGTCGCTACTGTCAAAGGTTTCCCTGGCTTCACGGCTACAGCGCGAATGTGAATGTTGCCGCCCAAGGCTGCGAGAATGTCTTCCACGTAATCGTAGTCGCCAACTGAGACACCACCAGAGGAAAGCACGATGTCAGCCTGATCGATCGCGGAGGCGATCGCCGCCTTCAGAGCCTCCGGATTATCTCGCACTACTCCTAGCCGCAGAGGCATTGCGCCTGCTTGTGCCACTAAACTTGCCAGTGCGTATTGATTGGAGTCCACAATCTCGCCCGGTTGAAGTGGCTGGTTGATACTGACCAGTTCATCGCCCGTAGACAAAATTGCCACTCGTGGTCGTCGATACACCTTCACTTGAGCGCACTGAGCCGCCGCCAGCACCGCCATTTCGGGAGCCTGGAGCCGTAATCCCGCTGACAAAAGAGGCGCACCTGCCTGATAAAAGGCTGCTTGCCGACGCACAAAGGCTTGGGGTTTGGGGGCTGCAAGTACTGTCACCACATCCCCCGCTCGCTGAGTGTCTTCTTGAATGACGATCGTATCAGCTCCCTGGGGCATCACCGAACCCGTCAGAATGCGCGCTGCCTGTCCTGCCTCAACGGTATGCTGCGGTTTGTAGCCAGCCGGAATCGTCTCCACAACCTCTAACCGCACCGGAGACTCAGCCGAACATGCCTGTACATCGACGTAGCGCACCGCATAACCATCCATCGCTGAGTTATCCCAATGTGGGAAGTCCAGAGCGCTGGTAACCGTGCCAGCCAGCACTCGATCAGAGGCATCAAGTAGCTCCAGAACCTCACTGTCGCGATCGGCATCAAGCGGCTGCACGAGTCCCAGAATAATTGTTTCTGCTTGCTCAACTGGAATCATGGGAGATGGGGAGGTGAGGAAAGTTTTGAGTTTTGGGTTTTGAGTTTTGAGTTTTGGGTTTTGAGTTTTGGGTTTTGAGTTTTGAGTAGTGCGTTACGCCGCTACGCTAGAGAGTTTTCAGTTTTGGATTCCATCTGTCTTTTGCCTCCCCTGCTCCCCATGCCTCCCTGCTCTCCCATCCTCCACCTTCTGCCCTCATTTTCTTTTTTTCTTTACGGCTGAAATGTCGTAGTCGGCACACTCCATTTTTTGGCTTACGCTATTCTGGAGTAGTGCATTGCGACCGATCAGCTCAGATACTCAGTTTATGGTTGCACATCAGCCATACGAAAAGAATTTTGCCGGTAAGGTTTTTCTCCTTGAGGTGTTTATGGCTAACCCACAGTTCCGCTCCTCCTTCGAGAATGTTTCCCCTTTAGGAGATGTACCTCAAGAGCTTCTTGGTCAGCTTCCAGTCGATTCTGAGATCTGGCACAATCTTAAGCGGGCGATCGCGGCTAGCTCTGGGTTTGAACGCTGGCAGCTAGAGCGCAATACAGATGGTCGTTTGAGTGGGCTAAACCTCGACAATCTGGTGCGTTATTATCTGCGTGAAACTCTAGAAACATTGGCGTATTGAGCCGTTTGCTTCAGCCGCTAAAGCTGATTGAAGACACCCAAAAGCTTGCGGATGCCGCTTTCCAGATCGCTGAGCTTCACTGCCGTCTCAACCAACCGATCGCCTTCCACCTCAACGTCTTGAGTGGGATATTTTTGGATCGCTTCAATGAGCGAAAGCTTGCCATCATCGCTGGCAGAGAGCACAAGTGCCGATCGCAACGCCTGACGGTTAGCTGTGTTGGTGGAGGTATGGATCGTGCCACCGACTTCGTCTAGCACTCGCTCTCCCACAACATTATTCAAGGCTCGATCAAGAACGATCGGACTGATGGTGACCTGCTTAGTCAACGCCTCTCGTATTGCCTCTGGTTTCTTGTTTGCTAGCTTCATGTAGGCTGCCAGAGTGGGTGAGGGGTTGCCCGTTTCGGCAAAGCTGGTGAGTTCGGCAACGGAAAGAGACTCTTGAAAGATGCCATATTTTAAGATCACTTTCTCTGCTGCCAGCCCAGCCGTACTGTATAGTGTGGCACCCACACCAGCGGTGAGTAGTAGGCAGCAGTGGAGCAATACACGTGGAAAGCGCATAGGTTCGATCGCGGGAAACAGCTAATGACCTTGACGATACCTGAACGGTATTCGTTTCCCTAACGTACAGCATCTGGCACGAGGCGTACTCCCTTTGTGCAAGACAGCCTCAACTGCATAGATGTAGATGTCTATCAGATCTGGAACTTCTCTGCCTCAACGTTTGTCACGGTCTTACTGTCACAGTTTTACAATGTTGGTGTTATGTCACTTTTGAGTCTGCCGCGTCAAGACGCTTAGGAACGTGAATTAAATCATCTGTAGATCTGACACCCTGTAGGGGCATGGCACTGCCATGCCCCTACGCGAGAAATTCGATCTTATTTAATCTGTGTTCCTTAGACGGGCTATAACATTGACTGCGATCGCTACAGCAACACTCAATCGCCTTTATCCTTAATCCTACGCCTCTCAATGCAGTCAGCAGCGCACACTTATGTCGTATCAGGGCTTTCAGATCGATCGGTTGCTACAAAGATACTGCCCTTCAGCTAGTGGCTTTACTCACCTTGGGCTGGTGGTGGTGCTCTTGGTCGGCGGACGAGGGCTGGGACTGTCGGCTTCAGCCGCTCAGGTAAAAGTGCCTGTGTTGCTGGCTCAAACACCGTTGTCGGCAACCCTGCTTTACGTCAACCCAGCTTCTGGCACCGATGCGCCTGGTGCGGGGACTGAGGTGACACCCTACCGCACGATCGCCTACGCCCTCCGGCAAGCAACCCCAGGAACCTATGTCCAATTAGCGCGAGGTAGCTATACGGAAGCATCGGGTGAGGTCTTTCCGTTGACCGTACCGACTGGAGTGACGCTGCGGGGTGAAGAAGCCGAAAAGGGGCAAACTGTTGCCATCATTGGCGGTGGTAATCTCATTAGCCCAACCTTTGCGCGGCAGAACGTCACGCTTCAGGCAGGCAAAGACACTGAAGTACGAGGCGTTTCGTTTACAAACCCCAACACGCGCGGCACGGGTATCTGGGTCGAATCGGTCAATCCCAGGATTCAAAACTGTACGTTTAACCGCAACAATCGAGAAGGCATTTTCATCACAGGCACGGGTAATCCTGTGATTGCAGACAGCGTGTTCACTCAAAATGGTGGCAATGGGATTTCAGTTGCTAACCGCGCCACGGGAAACATCAGCGGTAACGTGTTTCAAAATACGGGGTTTGGTCTGGCGATCGGCGAAAAATCCGCACCCAAGGTCACGGGTAACCGTATGACCGAAAATACAGACGGACTCTACATCAACGACTCTGCCCGCCCTATCCTGCGAAATAACACGATCGAAAACAACAAGCGCGATGGCATTGTCGTCACCATTAACGCTCAGCCCGACCTCGGCACGGCTGGCAGCGATGGCAACAACGTCATTCGTAACAACCGTCAGTACGACCTCAACAACACGACGAGCGGGACACTGTATTCTGTTGGCAACACGATCGACCCCAAAAAAGTTGCAGGTCGTGTCGCCTTTGCCGCCCCCGCGATCGCCTCCGGTGGTTCTGGACAGTTCGCCGATGTGCAAGGGCATTGGGCGCAGGCATACATCACAGCCTTAGCGAAACGGAAGATCATCAGCGGCTTTCCTGGCGGTATGTTTCGCCCAGATGACTCCGTGACGCGCGTCCAGTTTGCTGCCATCATTGACAAAGCCTTCGCGCCTTCAGCCAAACAGCAAGCCACGCGCTTTAAGGATATTAACAGTAGTTTCTGGGGCTACTCAGCCATTCAGTCTGCTGCCAGAGGTGGCTTCATGCGTGGCTATCCAGACGGCGGCTTTAAACCCAACCAGGTCATTCCCAGAGTGGAGGTGTTAGTTGCTCTCTCCAGTGGGCTGAACTTCAACGCAGGCAGCACTAGCGTTCTGTCTAAGTATCGCGATAGTGCCCAAATTCCCTCTTGGGCAACGTCAGCCGTTGCCGCTGCTACCCAACGCAAGATTGTCGTAAACTATCCGGCTTTAGTGCAGCTCAACCCCACCCGCCAAACAACACGGGCAGAAGTTGCCGCCTTTGTCTATCAGGCGATGGTCAACGCGGGCAAAGCGGACGCGATCGCCTCGCCCTATGTGGTGCTGGCTCCATGATGGTTGAGAGCAGAGAGGAGTCAGGAGTCGGGAGGAAAAAGTAAAGGCTCAATAGGTGATCCGGGGAGATGGCGTTGACCAGAGCCACTTGGTAGGATACGAGCACACGACAAAGGTTCTGTTGTCATGCTCAACCTCAACCTCAACCTCACTCGTCTGCTGGACGAT
>Ga0105044_10004059_pt1 | contig 20107 bp, 9 predicted proteins | sample MAT01_FD_78092 | JGI IMG/M metagenome (GOLD analysis project Ga0105044, IMG submission 78092) | Freshwater microbial communities from Lake Fryxell liftoff mats and glacier meltwater in Antarctica - MAT-01 | ecosystem: Environmental > Aquatic > Freshwater > Ice > Liftoff microbial mat | place...
CACCGTGAACCTCGCCGCGCGGCTCTGCGAAACGGCCGGTGCATGGGAAATCCTCGTCACCGACGCCTTCCTCGATTCGCTCGACCCCGAGGCGCGCCTGGTCTTCCGCAAGACCGATCCCATCGCGTTCAAAAACGTCCAGCAGGCCGTGACCACGCACTGCTGTGTGGTGAGCCGTTGAGCGGTGTGGCGAGCGCATGGCTCGGAGCGACGCCATCCATTCACGCACCCTATTTTCACAGTCTCTCAGGGCTGGAGAATGCGGAGCCGGATGAAGCGCTGGCCTGGGGCGGTGCCCAGTGCGGTGTTGTCGCGCACGACGAGTGGGTTCGCGCCGGGAGCGGAAACCTGCGTGGTGTTGGTCGGGCCGCTGTTCCAAGTGGACAGATCGCCGGAGACTTCTACCAGGTAGCTGATGCCCGTGGCGGTGAGGTTTTTGTTCACCGTTAGCGTCGCGTATTCGCTGTCGCTGTCAGTGGTCTTTGAAAGCACCGGCCGGATGCCGGCGTTCGCCGTGGCGGGGTTGCCGCCCGCGACGGAGTATTCGAGCAGGCTGCTGAGGCCGTCCCCGTCGGGGTCATCCCCCGGCCCGGTCAGTGCGCCCACGCTGAAGCCGCTGATCCATGAACTGAAGTTCGGCGTCACCGTCAGGTCGAACGCCGTCTGCGCGGTGAGCGCACCATCGCTGACCGTGATGGTGATTGTGGCGGTGCCGGTCTGATTGGCGGCCGGAGTGACGGTGGCCGTGCGGCTGGCTCCGCTGCCGCCGAAGACGATGGCGGCATTCGGCACGAGGGTCGGATTCGAACTGCTGCCGGTGAGCGTGAGGCTGCCGGCGGCGCTCTCAGCGTCGCCGATGGTGATCGCAAGCGCGCTGGTCGCCGCGCTGGCACCGATCGTCTGGTCGGTAAGCGCGCTGATCGTCGGCGCTGTGTTGGCTGAGGCCGTGACGGCAAGGTTTTGGAAGGCCGTGGCACCGCCATCGGTGGCGGTGAGGCGCAGGACATAGCTGCCGGCGGCGGAGAAAGTCACCGTGGTGGCGGCGGCGTTGGCATTGGCAAAGGTGACCGTGCCGGGGCCGCTGATCTTGCTCCAGGTGGTGGTGAGAGTCGCGGGCAGCGGCTTGCCGTCGTCGCTGCTGGTCCCGGTAAGGTTGGCCGCCGTGCCGGTGATCGCCGCGGGTGCCGTGCCGGGGTTGACCTGCGGGGCGGCGTTCGAGGCGACGGCACCGTAAGCTGCCAGACGCGCCCCGGTGATCGGACGCTCGACCGTGGCGTTGGGCAGAGTGACTCCCACGGCGAGGTTGTCGCCGCCGTCGCCCTCCTTCATCAGCGCCTCGATGTAGCATGCCTGGCCGGCGGTCAGAGCAATAGCGGCGGAAGTCTGTGAACTGTATTTCGTCCACTCGCGGCTGCTCGTATAACCGCTGACGGAGGCGATTTTCACCTTGTTTGCGGAAGTAACATCCGTGCTCAGCCAGAGTTCGGAGGAATCGTCGGAGGCGATGACGAATGTGTAGCTGCCGGTCTGCGGAGCGATGAAGTAACCGCGCATCCGCTGGCCATAGTTATCGGCGACATTGGTGGGTGCCTCAAAGAAGTCCGTGATCGTCGTCGTGGCGTCCGGCTGGCTGTTAATGAACTTCGTATTGCTGGTCAGATCGGACACCGCCGTGCCGCTGCCGATGTTTGAATAGAGTTCTCGCGTGATGCCAGTGCCGGCGACCGGGCCGGTGGCCGGGCCTGCAATGACCGTCAGATCTTTCGAGGCGGAAAACTCGCCGTCGCTGGCGGTGAGGCGCAGGACATAGGTGCCGTCGGCGGGGAAGGTGATGGAGGTGGTGGCGGAACTGGCGGCAGCGAAGACGGCATTTTGACCGCTCGGGCCGCTGACCTGGCTCCATGTGGTCGTGAGCGATCCCCACGTCGGCTGGCTGTCGTCGGTGACGGTGGCGGCAAGCACGAGACTGTCGGTGCGGTCGGGCAGCGAGACGGTGCCGGAGGGCTGGGTAAGGGCAACGACCGGGGCGGTGTTGTTATCGTTGTCGGTAATCGTGACCGTAGCCGTGCTGGTGCCGAGGTCGGCGATGCCGGTGAGGCCGCTCAGCGTGACGGTGAATGTCTCGCTGCCCTCGGTGAAGGTATCGTTGATGATCGGCACGGTGAATGTTTTGGCAGCGGTGTCGCCGTCGGCCCAGTTGAGCGTGCCGCTGGCGGCGGTGTAATCGGAACCGGCGGTGGCAGTGCCATTGCCAGAGGCATAGTTGACCGCAACCGCGCCGACGCTGTTGACCGTGCGGTTGACAGTCACAGTGAGTGAACCGCCGCTTTCGGTGACGGAGTAAGCGGACCCACTAAGGGAGAGAGTGGCGCGTGCGCCTACCGTGAGGGAGAGCGGTTTTACAGTAGTGGCCAGGCCGTCGCTGGCGGTGACGTTAATGACGAAGCTGCCATTGCTGCCAGCAACCGGGGTGCCGCCGAAGCTGCCGGTGCCGTTGCCATTGTCGGTAAAGGTCAGCCAGGCCGGACGCGCGCCGGTGCTCAGCGTGATGGCGTGGCCGTCGGCGTCCGTGGCAGCGACCGTGGCGCTGTAAGCCACGCTCACATTGGCATTGGGCAGCGAGGCGGTCGGGATAACCGGCGCGGTGTTGCCTGTGGCGGGCACGATGACGAGCTTGACGGTCTGATAAGTTATGTAAGTGCCATCGGCCACCGATAGGGTGACAGCGGCGTTACCCGGAGCGGATGGCGTGCCGGTGAGCGTGGCGGTGCCGTCGCCGTTGCTTGTGAAAGTCAGCCAGGCGGGCAGCCCGGTGGCGGCGAGCGTGCGCGAACTTCCAGCGGTATCGGTGTCGGCGGTGGTAATGCTGTAGGAGAACGCCTGGCCCACGGTGGCCGTGGTGGGCCGCGTGGAGGTGAAGATGGAGGGATAGGGATAGACGGGAAGGGTTGCTGCGGTAATTTTGAGGTCGTCAATGTTCCACCCGAAAGAGACGTTGCTGTCGTCGGTTTCGAGGTAGAAGCGCAGGTAAACGGTGGTCTGGCCCGCGGCAGCGGCGGGCAGGGTGTAAGTTTGTGCGGCCCATTGCGACTCGATGAGATTGCTGTGCGAAGCGATGTCGGTCCACGAGGTTCCGTTCAGCGAATACTGCACGTTGGCGTAGTCGGTGGATTTGCCTAGTTTTTTAATGCCAAGCCAGCGCTGAATCTCCAGTCGCACAGTCGTGTAACCCACCGTGCTGACGGCCGGCAGTGTGGCATAGGAAGTAACATAGTTAGCGTAGTTCGCACCGGCGTAGGTAACGAGGGCGTTAGTGCCCTCCTGAGCGGTGGAAGGTCCCGAAACGGAGGACTTGTTTGGTGCGGCGAGCGACCATCCCGCGCCCAAGGTCAGGCCGGTCGCGCCGTTTTCAAAGGTGTTGGTGTAAAGGTTGACGCGACTGCCGGCTGCGGGCGCGGGCAGCAGGAAAGCGTTGGCGAGTTTTGCCTCCGTGCCGCCGGGAGCGCGGATGAGCACGTCCCAATAGCCCTTGGCAAGGGCGGCGGTATTGACGCGGCATTTGATCTGGGTGCCGGTGATCTCCACGCCGTAGGCGGCGACATCGGCGGAGCCGTCGCGGCGCAGGATGATGTCGGAGCCGAGGAGGAAACCGCTGCCGTTGACGGTGAGGGTGAAGTTATCGTTCGCGTCGCCAATGGTCGGGGAAATCGTGGTGAGGGCCGGGGCGATGGCGGCGGTCTGGGCCATTCCGGTCACGGCGACTGAGAACTTCTGGTTGCTGCCGCTGAGGGTGCCGGTGTGGGTGACCTGAAGTGTATAGGTGCCCGCAGGCGGGGCCGCGATATAGACCTGCTCGACGTTGTCGGTGGTATTGTCGCCGGTGGTGGCGGCAGTGCCGTACTGCGCGGAATTGTAGCCGCCAGTGACGAACGGCATGACGTAAGGCTGGTAGGTGGTGCCGCCGGCGCTGATGAGGCGGAGGTTGAGATTGTTGACCAGGCGGGGTGTGCGGTCTGTCGTGGTCGTGGATTGGCTGGTGCCGGGGGGATCGAGCCAGGCAAGTGTGGCGCGGATCGGGCCGGTGCCGTCGTAGGTGTAGGTGGCGGTCCAGCTCTGGCTGCTGGTGAGGTTATCCTCGATCACGACGCGGGTGGCCGGGGTGTCGGCATAACGTTTGACGATCTCGGCAGCCTTCTTCACGTTAATAATGCCCCAGCCATAGTCATAGTCGGGCCCGGCGGTGCCGCGGTCGTCGGCGGTGTCGATGAGCAGTGCCTTCAGACTGGAGGAGCGGAGAAAATGGCCTGGGAACCGCTTGTTGAAATAATCGATCAGCAGGAGGCTGGTGCCCGAGGCATTCGGCGTGGCCATCGAGGTGCCGGACAGGCTGCTGGTGCTGGTGGAGTAGTCGCCGCTGCCGCAGGAGGTCAAGCCTTCGCCATTGGCGGAGAGGTCGGGCTTGATGCGGCCGTCGAAGGCCGGCCCGCGCGAGCTAAAGCCGGAGACGCTGCCGCCGCCGGTGTAGTTACCCGAAGAGTCGCGCGTGGTGTCGGAGACCGAAGCCATGGTAACGGCATTTTTCGAGATCGGATGATCCTGCCCGAGCGTCGCGTAACTGCTGCCATCATTGGAGGCGGCGTAAAAGTGGATGTAGCAAGGGTAATCCCAGAGCGTCTGGTCGAAACTGGCGGAGGTGTAAGTATAAACTCCGCGGCTGGTGTTGGTATCGGTGAGGCCGAGCGACGTCGTGCCGGCGGCGGATTTCATCTCCGCGGCGCCGGTGCGCGGGTTGGTGGTGCCGTTGAGCTGGCCGGGATACATCATGCCGTAGCCGGTGATGTCGGAATCGTATTGCTGGATGTGCGAACGAATCCACACGCGGGGAGCCATGCCGATGATGGAACTGTTGTAACCCCATGCGCCGACCGTGCCCGAGACGTGGGTCATGTGATCGCGGTTACCGCCCGTGTAGCTGGGCACTTCCTTGAGCACGATGCGGGAGCCGCCAGAGTTCGGAAGTTGAAACTCGGCATGCTCGTAGATTTCCCCATGGTCGTTGACGTTGATGTAAAGGCCGTTGCCGCTGACCGTGTCGCCCGCGACTGGATCAAATGGAAAGTTCATGCGGACCTGGTTGGCAGCGGTGGAAATCGCCGCCTGCACGTTTTGCGTGAAGCTGTAGAGCGGTTTGACACCCTCGAATCCGATGAGGGCGAAGCTGCGGCCATTTTCATCCGTGCCGGAAATGGCGATCTCCATGAACTGGCCGCGCGCAATGACGAGGGCAGCCTGCATCTGCTCGCCCCTCGCGAGCCATTCGTGGTAGGCGGCGGCGGTCTTGTCGGTTAACTCGTAGCCGTATTTCTGCCGTTCCTTCAAAAGGGCTGCGCGGAAGGTCTGTGTCTCGGTCGGGTCAGTGTCGGGGAATCGCTCCTGGAAATCCACGAGGATGGGTCGGTGTTCGGGAGCGAGGCGCTGGGCGTAATCGGCCACGGCAGGGACGGTCGTGTCCCAGGGAGGTCGGGGCCGGCGGGGGAGTTGAGGAGGAGGCATAGGGGCCGATGGAGTTTCGGTGGGTGGGAGATTGCGCTCCACATTGGCCGCCGCAGCGCCACCGGAAGCTGGGGTTTCAGCGCTGCGGTCCGCATTGGCCGCCAAGGGAGCGCCGGAAGAAGGGCTTGCCGCGTTGGGAATCGTGTTTGCCGCCGGAATGGCGGTGGCGGCGGAAACTCCCGAGCTTCCATCCGAGTCCGCCGTCGAGGGATCGGCAAACGACAAGGTGGAGACGGCGAGCGCGGCAAGCTCCGGGTCGGTTCCGGGAGGTGGAACGTGAGGCCGGCTGAAAACCGCATAAACCCCCAGCCCAGCGGCGAGCAGGGCCAGGCAAAGGGCGATTTTGTCGTGGGGAACGGAACGAGACGTCATACAAAAGGGGGCTGTTTTCAGCCCTGGAGATCAGGTGGGGTGAGATTGAAATAGGGCGGTGGCTTTGTCAAACGGATTGTATTTACCATGTGAAGACAAAGTGAGTTGCCCGATTTCATTCACAAGAGGGCCTCGTGGGTCTCCCAAATTCGCGTCTGAGGAATTTCATTCGTTCGGGATTGGGGAAATTGGTGGTCGTGTCGCCGGTGTAGGTGACGGTCACCGTGTCCGCCCGAGCTGCCGCGCAGGCAACAAGCAGGCAGCTGAGGAGGGCCAGTTGTCTGGTAACTTTATAGAGGCTGACGGTCATGGACTGGTGACCTTGAGCCGCAGGAACCGGCGGGGCGGGTTGGCGGTGGGGAGGTTCACCGAGTCGGTGAAAGTGACCGGGGTGACCAGGCTGACGCTGCCGGGATTGGTGCTCAGGTCGGGCCAGGTCACAAGGTCAGTGCTGCCTTGCACCACGTAGGTCAGTTCCAAGCGGGCGCGGAGGAAGGTGAGCGTGAGGAAGGTGCCGCCGCTGGTGCTGGTGCCGACCGTGGGAGTCGGGGCACTGGCTGCACTGGTGGGGTCGCCGCCGAGGGCGTATTCGACGAGGTTGTTCACGCCGTCGCCGTCGGGGTCGGCGGTGGTGAGCGCGCTGGCGCCGGTGAGGGCGGGATAGCCCGCGAGCCATGAGGCAAAGGTCTGGCCGACGGCGGTGACGGTCACTTCGTCGAAGACGCGCACGGCGGTGTCGTCGGCGGTGAGGCGCAGGACGTAGGTGCCAGCGGCGGCGAAAGTAGCCGTGGTCGCGGCGGCGCTGTCGCTGCCAAAGGTAACACCGGCGGGGCCGCTGATTTTTGTCCACTGCAAGGCCAGCGGCGCGGGCGTGCCGTCATCGGTCGCGGTGCCGGCGAGAGTGAAGGCGACGCCGGTGGCGGTGTCGCCGTCGGGACCGGCGGTTGCGATGGGCGCGGCGTTCATGTTGTTGGGCAGCGCGAGCAGCGGGATTTCCGTGGCGGGCACGAGGCGGTTGTGAACTCGCGCCTCGTCCAGCCGACCGAGCCATGAGTTGTTGTAATTTCCACCGATCCGCAGCGCGCTCGATGAAACCTGCGTGCCGGATGCCGCCGGGCCGATCACGCTCGAGGCGACCACGCGGCCATTGATGTAAAACACGGGCGTCGCGGCGGCGGATGATGTGTCGTAAGTCACGGCGACGTGGAACCACTCGAAAGCCGGCACGTTGTATTGCGCCTCCCACAGGCCGTCGGTGGTGCGGTCCGAGAGCAGCCGGAGCCGGCTCGTGCCGCTGGCCATGAAAAGGCCGAGACGCGGGTTCGAGCCGGTGTGGAAATTGAAAATATAACGGTCGCTGCTGGAGGGCGTGGCGGTGGCGTAAACCCACGCCGACAGGGTCACGAGCGCCGGGCAGGAGAGCGTGGTGTTCTCGGCGTAATGATCCGGGGTGGCATTGCCAGTGTAGGCTTTTCCGGCGTAGCCGTCGGCGGTCATCGTCGCGCTGGTGAGCGTGAGCGGACGGGCGTTGCCGGAGCTGTCGGCGGCAGTAGCACCGGTGCCTTCGTCAAATTTCCACCAGCCCTGCTGGCCGTTCGCCGCGACGGCATCGCCATCGCTTTCGACGAAAACATTCACATCGCGCGTGGCGGTCGCCGCGCCGTCCGAGGTGGTGAGGCGGACGAGGTGAAAACCGGGGGTGGAAAATTTCGCCGTCGTGCTCGGGGCGCCGGGCGTGCCGAAGGTCACCGCGCCCGGGCCGCTGATGAGCGACCACGCGGCGGTGACGGTGGAGCCTGCGGGCAGCGCGTCGTCGGTGATCACAGCGTCGAGGCGCAGGGTCACGCTGCGGTCAGGCAGCTCGGTGAAACCGGACGCAGGACTGACGAGCACGATGACCGGCGCGCGATTGAGCGAGAGGGTGAAACTTTGCGCCGCTGCGGAGAGGCCGTCGGAAACGGTGAGCGTCACGGGATGGCTCTGCACGCCGGTGTCCGGCGCGGTGCCGGAGAGCGTGGCAGTGCCATTGCCGGCGTCGGTCAGGGTGAGCCACGCGGGCAGCTCGGTCGATGAAATGGCGAGGGTGTGGCCGTCGGCATCGTTCGCCGTGACCGCGTAGGAATACGCCGCACCGGCGGACGTTTGCGTGACGGGCGTGCTGGTGAATTGCGGCGCGGTGTTGCCGCCCGCAGGGACGACGGCGATGGAAAATACCTGCTGCACGGCCGTCGTGCCGTCGGTGACTTGGAGCACGACGGGATTCGTCGCGGAGACGACAGGCGTGCCCGAAAGCGTGGCGGTGCCGTTGCCGTTGTTTGTCAAAGTGAGCCATGAAGGCATGGTCGGCGCGGTGAGGGTCAGCCCGTTGTTTTCCAAGTCCGTGCAGGCGACCGCGTAGCTGAGCGACTGCCCGACTGTCGCGAGCGTCGGCGGGATGCTGGCGAATTGCGGCGGCGAATTCGCACCGCCAACGCCGCCACCGTAGCCGCTGAGGTTGCTTTCAAAGAATGGTCGCACGCCGGTGCCGTCGAACGGGGAACTCGGCATCGTCGCCGCCACGCCGCTATTGAGCCCGGCGACGCACGCTCCGGCAGGCGTTGTCGAGAGCCACGTCAGGCGGATGCGACCGTCGTCGAACAGCTCGATTTGGAAAGTCACCGTCGTCGTCAAATTGAAATTGCGCACAGCGTTCCAGAAAAAGACCGAGCGCAGTTGGCCGGCAGTCGTGTCGCGTTTGTAGCTGACAATGCCGCCCGCGCCGGGATCGAGGTCGCGAAAGAGGCCGGAGATGCGAGGCCTTCCCAAGCTGAAGTGCGAAGCGAGCGACGAGTCGAGCGAGCCGTCGCCGGACACGAAAGTGATGAAGCCGTTCGTGCCGACATGAGCCGTCGTCCGATTCGTGCCGAAAAATGGAAACGCCACCGCGAGCGTCTGGTTCCACCAGCCGTCATCGGACGAGCCTCCGGCCATCGCCGAGTTGTTGAAATTCGTGAACCCCGTGGTGCCGGAGGGAAACGCGCTGACCGTGGTGGTAGCGGCGATGTAGTTTCCCGCCGAAGGCGTGAGCGTGACTGACCTTCCGTTTAGGTCGAACGCCGCCGCAGTCTCGAAAAGTTCGGTGAAATAATCCGCGATATCATCATCAATAATGTTGAGCGTCGCCGCGCCGGGACTGCCGATGACATAGCCCGCCGATGCAGTGAGCGTGAGGATCGCCGTCTCGGACGATTCTGTCACCGCGTCGTTTGTCGGTGTGAGGATGAGGAAGGATTGCGCCTGTCCTGCGGGGATGACGACGGTGCCCGCGCCGGTCGTGGAGTTGTAGGAAACGGACGCGCCGCTCAGCACATAGTCCGTGCTCAAGCCGGCGGTGCCGCTCATTTGAAAAGACGCCGTCATCGCCACTGCGAGCGAGCCGACACCACCGCGCGTGAACTGGAACGTCGCCGCCGTGGGCGACGCGGCCTCGGCGGGATTGCCGATCGCGCGGACGGCGACGGTCGGCTGGTCGTCATCCGTGATCGCGATGGTCAGTGCGACCGCAGTAACGCCGTTGTAGTTGCCCGTCGCGGTGACGGTGTGTGTGATCGTGCCGGTGTGCGCAGCCTCGGGGGCGGCGTCATTGACGGCGGAGACGTTCACCGCCTGCGGAGCGCTCCAGTTCTCGGGGGTGAAAGTGAGTGAAGACGGACTCGCGGTGAGCTGCGCGCCGCTGTTCACGGCGACGGTCACATTCGAGTCCGGCGCGTAGCCAAGCGCGACCGTGTAGCTGTCGCCTGCGCCGCCTTCGGTGACGGCGGTGCTGCCGCCGGTCTGGCGGATGAAAACGACCGGGCCGGTCGGATCCGAGCGCACGATCTGCACAGCGTTGAGGCCCAGCCGCTGCTGCCCGCCCGCGTTTTGGCGCTCCGCTTTCACGCTGAAGCCCGCGCTGCGCCCGCCACGGAAAACGACGTAGTTTCCGAGCAGCGCATCGTTCGAAGCGGTGGCCGTCGTGGCGGTGGATTCCTTGAAGCCGACCCAGGTGTCATACGTCGGGTAGTCGCCGAGCGCATCAGTCGAGAGCATCGAGTTTTTCCCGAAGATGTCTGCGGGGGCGGCGCCCTCCGTCGGGGTGCAGACGAAGCGCTGCGGCGTGGTGTCCCTCGCATCGGTGCCGCGCAGGTCGAAGTAAACGTAGATGTCGTATTGCGGATACGGAACGTTCGTCGCGGTGACCGTGGGCCGGTTCGATTCGTCATGCCGGATTTCGACGAGCCCTTTGAACATGCGGCCCGGCGCGGTGCTGGCGTCGGCATTGCTCGATCCGTCGATGAAGTTGTCATTGGCCGTGCTGCTCCACGCAACGGACATCGCCGTGGGGTTGCCGAGGTAATCTTTCATGTTCGGCGCAGAGCCGGAGATGCCGTTGAGGTTATTCCAATTCGCCTGCGGATAAACCGCGCCGCTCACGTCGTTGAAATACATCGTGCCGTTCCCTACGGTGCCCCCGTTCAGATTCAATCCGATCGCGGGTTGCGGCGGGGGGCTGGTGACATTGATCGACACCGGCGCGCTCTGCGTCCATCTCCCGGTGGAGTCGTAGGCGAGCGCGATGACGGATCTCAGGCCGACGGAAACTTTCGGCCACGAGTAGGAAAAGGGTGGAGCGGTGACGGTGCCGAGATACGAGCCGTCGGCGAAGAAGACGACCGACGCGATGCCATCCGCATCGCTCGCGCTGGCCTGCAGCAGGATGTCCGAGTTCACGAGAAATCCCGTGCCGGTCACCGGCTGTGTGATCGCCACGACGGGTGCGGCGTTCGTGTTGGGATCGGTTTGTGAAAGACTGGCTGCGCTGATGTTCGCGAGGGGCGAGGTGCGCGTGCCCCACGCGATGGCGAGTGTTTCCGCGCCGTCTTTGTGGAAATACTCGACGCGAATTTTATGTTTTCCGGCGTTGAGCGCGATGTTCCCGGTTTTGGAAAACGCGGATGACTGCACCGCGTTGTTGTCCACGACGAGGGTGCTGCCGAGATAGAGCCGCGCGCCGTCGTCGCTGGTGACTTTAAAGGTGTAGATGTCGCTCGCTGGCACGTCGATGAAGCCCTCGAATTGGAAGGCGAAGTTGTCGTTCCGATTGCGCGGCGAGAGGTCGAACGTGGCGACCGTGCCACTTTTCACCGGCAGCAGCGTGGTGAAGACCGGCATGGTGCTGAACGCGCCCTCGTAATAACGGTAATAGAGCGCGGCGAGCGTGGAGGCAGGGTTGTCAGGCGTGCGAAACGCGACCGCGCCGACATTCACCCAGCAGGTCGCGGAGGCGGTGCGGCCCTTCATGTCGCTGACCGTGCAGGTGACGAGGTAGAAACCCGCCGAGGTCCACGTCTTGTTTTGTGTCGCGCTGTTGGTGATCGAATAAGTGCCGTCGCCGAAATCCCAGTCGTAGGCGAGGGCGTCGCCATCAGGGTCCGACGCGGAGACGGCGAGGGCGAGCGGGGTGCCGGTGGTGGCGGCGAAAGTGGTCTGCGCGAAGGAGGCGACGGGCGGGTTCGCCGAGGCCGCGCCGTAGTTCACGACGACATCCATCCACTGGTGGGTGTTACCGCTGACCACGGTGCTGCCGCGCAAAATGGGCGTGACGCTGAAACCGCCGTTTATCTGCGTGCCATTCACATTCGGGCCTTCGGTGTAAGTGCGGCCGATTTTCACCGAGCCGTCATCGCCATCACCTGTCTGCTGCGAATAGGGCGTGGTATCGATCCGGTTGCTGCCGCCACTGAGGCCGGAGTGGACGGTCAGCGCGTTGCGATTCCAGTCGGTGCGTGTGGTGCCGCCATCGGTGCCGGGGAGATGGCCGAAGCCGAGGAAAACGCGCTTTGAATCTGTGAAGCTCGACATCGGGAGCAACAGCGCGCGGACGTTGGCAGTGACGTTGCGGGCGTAGGGATCGATGTAGTTGTAGAGCCGGTAGGAGCCGGACGCAGTGACGTCGAGCACCTCGCCTCGGGAGCGTTCGAGGAAACCGAGCTGCTCGCGGAAGAGGGTATTGAAAGCCTGCGTCATGCCTGAGCCGCCCATGATGTCCCAGCCGTCGCCATATTCTCCGTTCGACCCGCTCGGGGCGCGGGGAAGCGCGCCGGGCGGTAAGTTCCAGGAGTTCGCGTGAAACACGCCCCAATTGTGGCCGAACTCGTGCTCCGCCACGCTGCCGCTGAGCGAACCGCCCGACCACGAGATGCTTCCGCCGACGTAGGCGAGTCCGGTGGAGGTGATGAGCTGCGTATTGCTCATCACCACCCAGCGGTCGAAATTGTCGGGGTCATTCGCGCCGTTATTCGTCCAGACTCCTCCCATCGCTTCCACGAGCGCCTTGGCGTCGTTGGCCTGCGTGGAGATGTCATTAAGTAAGGCGCTGGTTGTTTTCGAAAGGCGCACCACCGGCGAGACAACGAGCCGCGGCACAAGCACTTCGTTCCCCGCTCCGAGGTTTTTGTATTTCGGGCCAAACCACGTCTGGCGGTAGCTGGCGTTGTAATAATTCTGCGACGCCGAATCAAGCTGCGCACTAAACGCGGCAAGCGACGGTGGGCTGGTCCACGCCGGGCCGTCGCTCGGTTCGATCAAAAAGACGAACACGGTCTTCGGGCCTTTCTGGTGCGCATAGTCTCCGGCGTATTCGTTGTAGGCAATCGTCGGCGGGACTGGGCCCGTGGGCGGGACGGCGGGATCAAACGTCGGGCCGGATGGGGCCAGCGGCAGTTCCGGCGGCGGCGGCACGAGGCTTTTTTCATATGCGGCAAGCTGTCCCGCGTCGTTCAGCCAGTGCCAGTCGCCTTTGTAGATCACCATCACGCCGGGAGATTCGGGCGCGACATCGGGGATGTCTGAAGCCGGGAAAACCTTCACGTCTCCCGAGTGCAGCGCGAGGTCGCTGCCGATGGCCACGCCGTAAATCGACGCCTGATTTTGGCTGAGTCGCTTCCAGCCCTCTCCATGCACATGAGCGGTGAACCGCTCGCCCGCCAACGTCACCGAGCGCTCAATCCGATCCGCCCCGTGGTCCGCACCGGCGGCGTGATTACAGATGGCGAGGACGGCGTATTCGCCCACGCCCGCGACTTCGCGCTCGACGTGTGCAAGCACCGCCGCCGGCAGCGCGGCGCGCAGGCGTGGCGTCACCGCGAGGGCCAGCGCACGCTCCGGGTCGGCGGCGATGAGTCGCCGCATGACCGGCTCGCGCGCCTTCGCCAGCGCCACGCCCTCCGCCTCCAGCGCAGGCATCGGTGACGCCGCGTAGCGCGGCACCCAGAGGGCAAAACGATCCGTTTCCTCCGCTGGCAACGCGGCTGCCGGCGCAGCGGTTGCGACGGAACTCACTCCCACGCTGGCGGTGCCCCGAGAGGTCTCGATCGCAGGCGGTAAAGGTGCCGGCGCTCGCGGCGAGAACCACAGTCCCGCGCCAAGCAGCCCGGCCGCGAAAGTGAGGGTGAAGAGGGTTCGTTTCATGGCCTTGGTTCATTTCTTTGGGGGCTTCACCGAGGCGGCGGATTCCGGATAAGCCGTGAGGCCGAAGCGCACGGTGATCAGCGCGGCGGCCGGGAGCGCCTTGAGGCCGAGGTCGGAGGCCTTGAGGTCGGCGTGGCCATCGAGCATCATCGCGGTGTTCTTCTCGGCGCCGCCGCCGTCATGATGGCGAAACGTGGTCTCCATCTTCACCGGCACCTTGCGCCCGCCGATGTCGAGCACGCCCTGGAGCGTCGCGGTGCTCGATCCCGGCGTGCCCTTCGCCGACGCGGCTGGCACCTGGAGCGGGCCCATCGACTGGATGTCGAGTGAGACGGCCGGCGGCTGGCCGGGAGTGCACAGCTCGCCCAATACCTTGCGGGTTTGGTCGCCGGAGGGCTGCGCCATTTTATCGCAAAGCAGTGCGAACGCGGCCTGGGGTTTCGCGGCGTCGGGGCGGATCACGCCGGTGTCATTGGCCGGGCGCCCGTAGAAAAAATTCGGCCACTTCGCGCCGCTCGGATCGCGGAACTCGATGTCGGCGGTGACGTATTTCGGAAACGCGGTGGTTACGCGGAAATCGGAGGACGATGACGAGGTCGCGGAGGACGATGAAGAGGTCGGGGGGGGCGTCGCCGCGGCCAGGGTCGAGGCTGCCCGTGTCGCAGGGGTGAGGCGCGGCGGGGGCACCAAACGGGACGCGGGCGTCGCCGGTGCGCCCGGATGCGCCCTGGGTGACGCCGGAGTGGCGGCCCGCAGCGGCAGGGCAAGGGCGAAGGCCGTCAGGAGGACGGTGAGGCAGGACGAGTTCATGATCGGAAGCGTTTCATTTCGCGAGGTCGAGCATCAGCAGGTAGCCGTCGGCCAGGCCGCCGCCAAACTTGGCCTGGCGGGCGTTGACAGCCGGTGCGGGGTTTTGGTCGTAGCTCCTGCTGAACTCGACGGCGCTACCGAGAAAAAGCGCGACGGGCTTGCCGTTGATCTTGCCGGAGACGATGCCCCAGCGGGCTTTGTCGGGCGAACTGTCGTCCAGGAAAACATCGGCGCAGGCGGGCATCGCCGAGCAGAAACGGAGTGAGCTGCAATCCTCATTGAGCACGGCCACAAACTCGCCGCCGGGCACACTGCCGATGGCGTTGCCCGTCTGGATCAGCCCCATCGAGGAGCCGCCGGCAAAGCAGACCGAGCCATCGACCGCGGAGGCAAGCGTGTGAATGCGCGCGCTGTTCGGCTTGTTCACTGTCTGCTGATACGACAGCCACGGCGTGCCGCCGATCACCTTGCACGTCTTCGGATCGATCTTGATGACATAGGCGCAGCTCAGCACGCCGGCGCCCCACGCGCTGAAGCCCAGCCCGCCCATCTTTGCGGAAGTGCGAATGTCCATCGGCTCCCGGAGCGCCACGCTGTTCCCGCCATCGGACCACGCGTGAAGAAGGAGGTTTCCCTGCGCGTCATAGACCACGCCGCGGATCGCGGTGTCCGACTCGAGGCGCAGGTTATTGAGGCCGATGAACGGCCCGGCCCAATCATAGAGCTGGTAAAGCAGTTCGCCGTTCGGGCGATGGATATTCAGCATCGGGCAGCGGTAAGGTTCGCGCCCGGTCGGTGAATGATGCTCTGCGCCGCGCGCCCAGGTGCCATCCACGGGATTCACCGCCACGAACCCGCCTGCGCCGCCGGGAATCGCCTGCGCCGAGACCAGCTTTCCCGCGGCGTCGAAGACGCGATAATCCGGGCCTTTGAAAAGCACCCTTCCCGCCGGATCGAGCGCCACGGTCGGTGCCGCTGAGCTTCCCTTGAAATGGCGCACCCACACGACTTTGGCGGCGTCGGGTGAGAGCCGGGCGAGGTAAGTGTGCTGCGTGCCGCGGTCAGTCGCGTCGGGCGCGGCGACCGGCATTTCCTGGGAATCCGCGCTCAGGCCTGCGGTCGCGCCGGTCGCGGGGCCGCAGAGATAGATGTTTCCCGCGGCATCGACCACCGCGCCCGTCAGTCCGCCGCCGAGCCAGCCGAAGCGCGTCACGGACTTGATCGTTTTCAAATCGCCCGACAGCCGCGCGACAAAGGCGGTCGCATTCGGATGCTTCCAGCCGAGCGCCTCCAGCTTTGGTTTCCCTTCCTTGTCCATCTCGGGATTGCCCTTTTTGTCCACCTTCGGGATCGGCACCGGCGCGGTGATCGCGGCGTCTTTTCCGAGCACCGTCTCACGCACCCCGAGTTCGAGTTTCGGCCCGAGCGTGACGCCCGCCGCGACGACCGTGCCATCCGGCTGGAAGCCGCCGCCAACGAGCCATTCCGTGCCCGCGCCGCCGAGAAATCCCGCGCTGATGACCTTCACCGGATTGGGCGGCGTCTTGAACTTGGCCGTAAACTCGTCGAACCGTGTGGCGGCCAGCGCGCTGACAGATCCGGCGAGCGACAGCGCCAGCGGGAGGAGTTGGAGGGATGCTTTCATGTTACTGGGGAGTGAGTTGTGGGACGGCCTGCACGACGTCGTTCACTGCTCGAATTCATCCAGCTCCACGCGTTCTTTCACGTTGCCGCGTCCACCTCCACGTGGAGCAGCGAGTAGGCGAATTTCTCCGCGCCAAATTCCGACTTGTAGAAGACGATCGCGCCGCTCACCGGCAGCGACTCCGCCATTTCCACCAGCGCGGCGGAAATGGTGGACGGCGACAGCGACGGCCACGTTTCACCGAAACGCGCGGCCAGGGCGCGCTCGGTGTCGATGAACCCGTACCGGTCCTGAGCCAGGCCGGGCAGCGCGGTGATGGTGAGAAAAGTGAGGGCGAGTGAAATCGGTTTCATAGGGATTCGGCAGTTACTTGCCGAGCCTCAGCTTCCGCTGCGCTTCGTAGAGGTTCGTGATCGCCGGCACCTTCCCCTCGTCGGCGATGACGCTGCCTTTTTCACCGGGAACGGTGTCGCGCACCTTGTCGCTGCGCGGGGCTCCCTGGATGCCGACGAATGCGCCGTTCGGAAAAGTAAGCGGCATGAAAACGAAATCGCCGGGGGCGTTGGCATTGCCCGCCCCGGGTTGGCCCGAGGCATCCACCTTCACATTCCAATGCGCCACACGCGCACCGATGAACGGCCCGGCCTGGCCCGCGCCGCCGGGACCGTCGGCGTCATTGGTGAGGGTGATCTCCGTGCGCATGATGTCGAAGCTCAGGGCGCGATGGCTGTCGAAGGTGCCCTTCTCCATGTTTCCCTTGCTGTAAACGCAGCCGTTCGTCAGCCACTCGACATTGATGCCATGCTTTACCCGCCACATCCCTGCGATGCTAAAGTCATGCACCAGGCAGTCCGCTGTGTTCACGCGCATGGCGACGCTGTGGTGGTTCATCTGCTCGCCGTCTATTTTCAGGCCGGTGGCAGTGCAGTTTTTCGCGGCGGAAAAGAGCACGGGATTTTCCGCGCCGGTGATTTGCACGTCGCGCGCCCAGCAGTTGTAGGCGCGGTTGAAAAGGATCCCGTTCCAGCCCACGCATTTCAAGTGCTTGTGCTCGCGCGGGGCGCGCATGACGAGGTGCAGCCCCTCGACGCCTGCCTCCTGGACAAAGCCGCCCGGTTCGTGCAGCGCGACTTTCCACTCCGGGCGAATGTCCACGCGCAGCGGCTGCGCGAGCGTGACGCTGTTGCCGCTCACGGCCTTGATTTCCACCGGCCACTGGAACTGCGGATACTGCGGCGGAACCAGCCATGTCGCGGAAGCCCAGTTGTAGGCCTCCATGCTCGGGTGTCCGGCGATATGCTTGAGCAGCGAGGCGTCAGCCGGATTCTCCCAAGTCATTACGACGAATTGCCCCGGCTTCAGCCCGGCGGCCTTGTCCACGGCGATGGTGCTGTCACCCCGCTTCGCCGGGCCCGCAGCCTGGGCCAGCGCGGCCCCGGGCCGCCAGTATTCCCAATCCTGGACGCGCTCCGGGTTTGGACGCGTGACCTTTCCATCCGCGCCAAAGGTATCCGGCGGTCCCATCCAAATGAGACCTCCGCTCCACGACCACGCACTCGATCCGACATCAATGAGGACGCCGAGCGTGTCGTTGAGCGGCTTGGAAAACTCCAGCGTCGTGGTGGCCGAGCCCGCCCCGCGCAGCACTGTGCCGCTCGGCAGCACGAGGTGGCTGGAAAGGAGATATTTTCCGGCGGGCACAAGCACCGCGCCTTTGCCCGCGGCCTTGGCAATCGCAGCTTTGAAGGCGGCGGTGTCGTCGGTGGTGCCGTCGCCCTTGGCACCGAGTTCCTTCACGTTCGCAGCGGCCGCAGGTTCCGGCAGCGGCTTCTCACCGCGCGCGTACCCGGCGTAGGAGCAGTTCGGGATGTTGGCGTGCGTGTCGGGAGTGGCCGCGTAGCTTTTCCAAAGCGCGTCGGAAGTGAGCTGCGCATGCGCAGTCGCGAGGAGGCAGATCGTGATGAATGAATGGGCGAGGTGTTTTTTCATGAGGAGTGGGAAGTGAAGAGAATGTGCGGGGAATAGGGGAGGCATGGGCGGGGAAGGCAGGGGGTGTGCTGGGCTGCCGCCCGAAATGACGGGACCTACTTTTTTTCGGCGAGATCTCGCAGCTCTCCAAGTGCGGGGAGGTCTGTGCGATCCGGCGGGTGGAGTTGGCTTTGCGGCACGACTTCAAGGGGCTGGCTGGTACTCCGCCAGAAAAGCGAGACGTGGGACACGCCTGTCCGTTCGCCATAATCGAGCCGGATGGCGTGGCGCTGGCCGGCGCGCAGGTTGACGGGCTCGCTGTAAAATTTGTGCGCGCCGGTGCTTTCCCAAGCGTCCAGCACGAGCCGGTCGTCCACCCACAGCCGTGCGCCGTCGTCCACCACCACGAGGAAGGAATAGTTTTCGCTAAAGCGCGGCTCAATAAAGCCCGTCCAGCGCACCCCGTAGTGCTCGGGGTGCGAGATGGTCATCGGCGTGGGGGCGCTGCGGCCCCAGTTGAAGCGGATGCGCGCATCGAGCCGTTCGTAGGCGGGCTGCGTGGTATCCAGATTCTGAAAGTTGAAATAGACCCCCAGCAACCCGCGGCCGGAACCGTCGCCCGGCCACTCGCGGGTCTGCGGCACCACGGCATCCGACGCGGCGGCGAACTGCCCGGCCGCGACCTCCGCTTTTCCGCGCTCGGCCTTGTCCTGAATGCGCACATGGCCCTCCCGGACCTGGAGTTGGGTGGCGCTGCCGCTGCTGTGGAGGGAAAAGCGCGTACCAGTGATGCGGGCGGTCGCCTCGGGTGTCTGAAAAAGCAGCGGGGCCTTGCCGGCCCGGCTCCCCACATCCGCCGAGAGGCCGCCTTTTTTCAGCTCGCAGACGCGTGCGGAGAGCCAGCGGATTTCGCTAAATTCCTCCAGATCCAGCTTCGCCGCCTCACCCACCCAGCGCACCTCGGCACTGGACTCAAAGTCGAGCACGAGGCGCTCGCCCTGACGGATCTCCGCGCCGGTTTTCGCGGCGCGGCGCTGGCCGTCCACCACGAGCCAGGCGCGGCCTTCGAGCTTGGCGAGTTGCCCCCGCACCGGCGCGTGTGCGCTCCGCCAGACCAAAGCACCCGCGACACCCAGCACCGCGATAATCCCGACCGCCAGGGCCAGCGCCAGCGGGCGGCGCAAACGGCGCGTCGCCGGGGACGCGCAGACCGGCCCCGGACGACGGGCTGCGGACTGCGAGACTGCCGGGCGTGGTGTTCGAGGAATCCGCGCCATCACCGATTCCACGGTGCGCCTTTCCCGTTCCGCCGCCAGCCGGGCCATGGTGGCGGGGACGACATCCACCGCGCGCTGGCCACGCAGCAGGGCCTCGGTCTCCAGCAGCGCCACGTAGGCCGCGCGCTCGACGGGGTTCCCCTCGATCAGCGCGAAAAGCTCCGCGACTTCCGCCGGAGTGGCGGTGAGGTCGGCGACATTGAGGGTGAGGGTCTCGGTGCGGGTCATGCGGGCTGATGTTCGATGCAATCGCGGAGCAGCACCCGGGCGCGGCCGATCATCACCCGCACGGCGTCCGCCGAGCGGTCGAGGCGTGCGCCGATTTCGGAAAAATTGAGGCCCCCCTCATAGCGCCAGCGCACCGCCTCGGCGACCGGCCCATCGAGCTTCTCCATGCAGACCGCCAGCCGGGCCTCGCGCTCGCTCTGCCGCGCTTCGGCTTCCGCGTCCGCGAGATGAATGACGAGCTGCTGCTGGTAAAGATCCAGCCGCCGGCCTTCGCGCTCCAGGCTGCGGAGATGCTGCCGCACTTCATTCCGGGCCAGCGTGCGAATCCACGGGCCAAACTCCCGCGCCGTGTCGAATTCATCCAGCGCGAAGAAAGCCTTGATGAACACCTGCTGCACGAGGTCTTCGGAGCGCCGCAACCCGCTGAGCATCCCCGCCACCACCTTCCAAACTTCGCCCTGGTAGCGTCGCACCAACTCGGCGAAGGCATCGTGCTGTCCGGCACGGACACTATCGATGAGTTCGGCGTCGGGCGGGTTTTTTTCCATACTTACCTGTATGCCGCCGATTGGAAAAACGAACACGCCATCTCGTGGATGGGCGTTAAATATGCCGCCGGGTGGAAAAACGAACACACCATTTCTAGGGAACCGCTGATTTAATCGACGCGCGCGGCTCGATGGGTAGCGCACGCGCCCTCGCGTGTGGTGGCCGGCGCCCTCGCCGGGCACTCCCCCAGGGCGCGGCTCGTCGGCGAGGGCGCCGA
>Ga0105044_10004064_pt1 | contig 20100 bp, 20 predicted proteins | sample MAT01_FD_78092 | JGI IMG/M metagenome (GOLD analysis project Ga0105044, IMG submission 78092) | Freshwater microbial communities from Lake Fryxell liftoff mats and glacier meltwater in Antarctica - MAT-01 | ecosystem: Environmental > Aquatic > Freshwater > Ice > Liftoff microbial mat | place...
CAGGAACGAGCCCTGGAGATTTTGGAGGTTCGCAAGGGGGTAGAATCATGGACAACCTTTTATGCTGCCAAGCGTGCACTGCCTGAAGATTTGTCCAGACTGCAGATAGTAATTAATGCCATGGAGCGTAATCATGAAAGTGGCGTAAACTCGCTGGATTTTGATGTTAACTTTCACATCCTGATCGCCAGGGCTGCCCATAACGTTGCCTGGCTACAACTTATGCAAACACTCTTTGATTCAATGCGCAAGTTTCAACAGAGGGTCTGGCGTTCCATATACTTCCCTAAAGAAGACTTCCACGTCGCCTATGACTTCCACAGGCGGATCTTCAACGCCATTCGTACAAAAGATGAATTATTGGCACAAAAACTAATGGTTGAACATCTAAATATCGCCCAGGAACGCTGCATCGCCTACCTATCGCAAGCCCATAACCATAATGCTGAATAGTCACAACCTGCTGGTATCTACCTATCTACAGCTTGATTGTTTGCACAAAATGAATTCCTGACAATAGTACGTTGAGGCGCCGAAGACGAGCCAACGAAGGTAGCGTTTTGATTTAGAATTGGTATAAATCACATTACTCTGGAATCATAAGCCCAGTGCAGCAATGCCTGACGCTGCCTGCGTCTGCAGTTGAGATCGCCCGGCATGCAGTTGATTTTGACCTGTGATATGTGTCTTTTCATTGCCTTCCACCGTTTGATCTGGCGTTCATCATCACTGCAGCGCCTGCCCATGTAATAACGGCAATACCACTGGAACCAGCCGCGCGGATCATCTTTGTGAATCCATCCCCTCTCCCGCCAGTATGACAAAGGCTTGGAAGCATTGATTTTGAAATAGTTCAGCCCGGGATCATGAACTTCATGGCATAATTTGGCATTTTTGAACCACTCCGCCGGGAACTCGTCCCGACAGTCGGTCATATATTTGCCACCAAAAATTCCCATCTCAAGAAGTTCCGGTGGCGTTAATTCGGGTTTAAACTCTGGATGAAAATTTTCACCAACCGGTTCTGTCAGGTAATATGTGTACCCCTGCTGCATGAGATCATTGACAATCAACCGTTTCTTTTGCATTTAAGCTGCTCCCTGTTGCGCTGCTGACTTTCTCCTTCGAAATCGACTCTTTTTCTTCCGTTGCGGCGCCGCAGTTTCTTCGATGAGTTCAGACGATAGCGCCACCAGCCCGGGCTGTGCTGCCTGAGCCACCCACCACTCCAGCTGTTTTGCGACTTCCTTTTTGTGACCTTGAATAATCCGGCAATAATCAATCACGTCTGCGAAATCAGGACGCGCTATGAACTGTTCCGGCCGTCGACCTGGAATCTTCTTCAGACGCATTTGCTGACTGATGATATCGCGGAGCGCAATCCCGACGCGGTTTGCAATCATAACTATCGGACAGGTTTCGCCGAGGAACTCAGCAACCGCAGCGTTTATACTCTGTTGCCAGGGTACACCCTGGCGACGAAAGTTTTGCACCTTCTCATCAATGTACTCACCGAAAATCAGAGCAAGGATCAGTGGCGGAGAGACTTTATCCCCCTGCTGGATACGGGAATCCACATAACCGAGCATTTCCCCGAAACGGGTGTGAGGAAAGCCTTCACTTTCAGCACCGAGCCAGCTCGAAAAAGCGGGAAAAAGTGCAGCAAAAAGTCCGGACTGACGGAGGAGATCAGAACACTTGGCGGCCTCCCCGGAGAGAAACAACTTGAGTATTTCTTCGTAGAGACGCGGAGCCGTTGCCCTGACAATTGTATCAGCCGCAGCAACCAGAGCCCTTTGGGTATTTTTTTCAATGGTAAAGCCAAGCAAAGCTGCAAACCGCACAGCCCTTAGCATCCGCACCGGATCCTCCTGAAAGCGGACATCCGGATCGCCAATTGTTCGTATGATACCGGCGTTTAGATCGGCCAGGCCTCCTGTGTAATCGATAATTGAGAAATCAAGGATATTGTAGCAAAGTGCATTAACTGTGAAGTCACGGCGCAGGGCATCCTCTTCCGGAGTACCGTACACGTTGTCCCGCAGGATCATGCCGTCATCGTCCATCAGCGTTCGCGAGTGACGCTGACGTTGTTCCGCTTCGTCTGTTTTTTCCGACTCGGACTCCAACTCGTTTGACGCCAGGGACCGAAAAGTCGACACCTCGATGATCTCATCCTTGTAGTGGATGTGCGCCAGACGAAACCGCCGCCCGACTAGACGACAGTTACCAAACATCCGCTTCACCTGACCAGGGGTAGCGTTGGTTACCACATCGAAATCCTTCGGTTCCCGTCCCAGCAGGAGATCGCGCACACACCCGCCAACCAGATAACCGACAAAGCCGTTGTCTTTAAGGCGATAGAGAGTTCGCAGAGCATTCTGACTCATAAGCTTGCGGGTAAGTCCATGATCCTGCCGGGTAACTAACGCTGGGCAGCTCTTTTCCTTTTTCATATTGTTATCGCCGCCCTTTTTCATATTCACACCTGAGCAAACTATTAATCACTTTATCCAACGAATTAAGGTGTTGCCTCAGGCACACCTAACTTCACTCCGGTTTATCACTTCCAATCCGACAGGAACCGGTCGCGCAGTTAGCCGGTCGTTTGGGCAGATATCTGCGAATACGGGCAAATCCCTTATAGCAGATACGGGCTATCAGATTAATACCCGGCAGTGTAATCACCACTCCCATGAAACCGAACAGGGTGGATGCCGGAAAGGCCTGCCAGATGGCCCAGAAAGCCTCCACTCCACAGTAGATTTTCCCTGCCTGATCGATGGCATACAACTGATACATGAACTCGTCCAATGTAATGCTATAAACTCCTGGATCAAAATCCGGCGCACTGATATCAACCATCAACAAGCGCCCCTCATGATTCATGCGGCCGTAATGTTCAATCTCCGACGCGCAGACCGAACAGGCGCCGTCATAAAAGATCTGTAACGGAAACTGTGGTTTGATTGGCATGATTTGTCTCGCTGTTAATTATAGGTGTTAGCACCATCTATGGGTCATATGTATTTCACATAACCATTTTCACCTAAACACGGTTACCATACAACCATTAATAAAGATAAAGCTCAATACTGCTTGCATCAATTAATGTTATTGGTACTATAAAATATTGCGAATTCAACAAGAAATTTCCTGATAATACACTTGTTCGGAACTAAAAAAACAAAGTAAGCCGTTAGTGCCAAGTCAGGCCACACAACTAAATGCCTGAAAATTTACGTCATATATTTTACGCTAATGAAAGACAGTATGACGACCGAATCAGTTCGGTAACAGTAAGACAAGCGCAGGGAGATTGTTATGCATTACGAAACATTGCAGGATATTGAAATACTATTCGGGTTAGCGCTGGTAACAGTAGTCTTATTCCGGCGACTGATGCTGCCATCCATAATCGGCTTTCTTGTCACCGGCATCCTGGCCGGTCCTTATGCTTTGGCGCTAATCAAAAACACACAGCAGGTTGAACAGATGGCTGAGATCGGTGTAGTTCTGCTGCTTTTTACCATCGGCATAGAACTCTCCCTGAAAGAACTGATGCGAATCAAGCATCTTGTTATTTGGGGCGGAGGGTTGCAGGTGCTGGTAACTATACTGGCCGTGGTTCTGTTTGGTGTTGTTTTTGATTTTCCTGTCAGGCAGTCGATTTTTTTCGGTTTTCTGGTTGCCCTTTCCAGCACGGCGATTCTGATGAAACTGCTGATCGATGCCGGCCAGGTTGATGCCCCTCATGGCAAGATGGCCATGGGCATCCTGATCTTCCAGGATCTCTGCATCGTGCCGCTGATGCTCCTGACGCCGCTGCTGGCTGGACAGGGAGATGACATATCAAGCATCCTTTCCATCAGTGCCAAGGCGGTGGCGGTAGTGCTGGCCGCCCATTACGGGGCCCGTTTCATTGTACCGTGGATTTTCAAGCAGGTCGTCAAGACCAAAAGTCGCGAACTCTTCATACTGACAATCATTTTTATTGGTCTTGGAACAGCCTGGCTGACGGCAATGGCGGGCCTGTCACTGGCTCTGGGAGCGTTTATCGCCGGACTGGCCATTTCCGAATCCGAATACAGCCACCAGGCTTTAAGTGATATTACTCCCTTTCGGGAAACCTTCATGTGCCTGTTCTTCATCTCGGTCGGTATGCTGCTGGATCCGGCGATTCTGGTGAAATATCCGGTATTGATCGCATCGATTGTTGCGTCAATTCTGATTATAAAAACACTTGTGACCACCGGAGCCGCCATGACCATGGGGGTGCCGATGCGAATCGCCATCATCACCGCACTATCCCTGGCCCAGATCGGTGAATTTTCTTTTGTTCTTTCCCAGGCAGGCCTTAAAGTCGGGCTGCTTACCACGGAGATGTACCAGATATTTCTGGCAGCCTCCATAGCCACAATGAGCCTGACACCGGCATTTCTCAAGTATGCCAACCCGGCAGCTAATTTCATCACCGGTCTGCTTCCCCACAAATTGACAGCGGGGAGAGGTGTTCTGGGCAAAAGTGAAAAAGAGCTGTCACTGAATGATCATGTCATCATAGTAGGTTACGGCGTAAACGGTAAGAATCTTGCTAGGGCACTCAACAATCTCAAAATCCAGCATGTTGTCATTGAAACCAATCCCTTTACGGTAAAAAAAGAGGGAAAAAAAGGTCAGCAGATAATGTTCGGAGACGCATCCAAAACGGAGATACTTAAACATGCCCATATTGAAACCGCACGCGGCATAGTGATCGCAATTTCCGATGCGGCTGCCAGCAGGCAGGTGGCTGCATTGGCGCGAAAACTGAATCCATCAATCCACATAATCGTCAGAACTCGCTACATATTAGAAGTTGAGCCGCTTTAGAAACTGGGAGTCAATGAGGTCATACCGGAGGAGTTTGAAACTTCGATTGAAATACTCTCCAGGGTGCTGCGCAATTACATGGTGCCGCACGATGAGATAGATCATTGCATAGCGGAGATACGCAGCGACGGATACGATATGTTCCGTACCATCAGCAGGCGTCACAGTCACGCCGTCGGCATCAGCGGCTATCTTGCAGGAGCCGAGATCGGCACATACAAGGTAAAGAAAAATTCCCAACTGGAGGGAACAATTCTAAGTGATGGAACCATCAGAAACCTGTCCGGTGCAACCGTGCTGGTCATCAAACGCGGTGAGGAGATCATTCCCAACCCGGACCCGTTTTGGAAACTGCAGCATAACGACCTGGTTCTTCTTCTGGGGGCACCTGAACAGTTGAATGCTGCCAAGATTTTGTTTGAGAAACTGTGATTTTTCACTATTAAATTGATAGGGAAGTTGAAATTGTCCCGGCGCCAGACGTTTGTTTCAACAAAATTAGAAATCAACGTTAATCTCTCCGCCTTGCTCTATACAAAAAAGCCGCCCATCAATCAAATCACCGATGTGGCGGCCCTTTAAAGCAATCAAAATCTTGTCTATGATTTTTGCACTGACCGGGCAAACTCGCTGCCAAAAGTACGACAACCAGCGGCAGCATCTTCATCAGGGTTCCAGAGCAGTTTAATGCCGTCATTTGCAATAGTGAACCCGCCCTCTTTCAGTCTCTCCGTTATCATCTTAACTGACTCGCCGCTCCAGCCAAACGCGCCAAACGCTGCTGCAGTTTTGTTCTTGAATCCCAATCCCCTGATTTCTTCAAGGATTGCGGCAATTGCGGAAAGAATGCCTTTGTTGATGGTCGGTGAACCAACCAGTATCGCCTTTGATCTGAATACTTCAGTAATGATATCGTTTTTGTCGGCACGTGAGGCATTGTAAATCTTGACCAGCACATCAGGGTCTTCCGCTGTAATGCCATGCGCAATAGCTTCTGCCATTTTCCTGGTTGCGTCCCACATGGAGTCATAAATGATGGTGATCTGGTTTTCCTGATAGTTGGCAGACCACTCCAGATACTTGGTAACGATCTGCATAGGATTGTCTCGCCAGATAACGCCGTGACTTGTGCAGATAATATCCAGCGGCAGATTCAGGCTGGCGAATTCCTTGATTTTTTTATCAACAAAAGCACTGAAAGGCGTCAGGATATTGGCGTAATACTTGATACACTCTTGAAACAGTTCCGACTGATCAACAAGGTCGTTAAAGAGTTTTTCGGTGGCATAGTGCTGGCCAAACGCATCAGTGCTGAAGAGAACATTGTCTCCAGTCAGATAGCAAAACATGCTGTCCGGCCAGTGCAGCATCGGTGCTTCGATAAAAATCAGCTCTTTAGTTCCCAGAGATAGTCGATCACCGGTCTTTACGACCTTGAAATTCCAGTCCTGATGATATTGTCCTTTCAGGGACTTGACCGCATTTGCTGTACAGTAGATGGGAGTATCCGGAATCAGGCGCATAAGTTCGGGCAAAGCGCCGCTATGGTCGACTTCTCCGTGATTAGCGATGATGTAATCGATTTTATTCAAATCGATTTCTTTTTGTAGATTCTGGACAAACTCCTTGGCAAAGGGTTCCCAGACAGTTTCTATAAGTGCAATCTTTTCTTCGCGGACCAGATAGGAATTGTAAGTTGAACCTCTATGAGTCGAATATTCTTCACCATGAAACTTGCGTAACTCCCAATCCGACTTGCCAATCCATGATATATTATTTTTGACCGGAACATTCATGACAATCTCCTTTTTGACTCTGTTTTGTAACTAATTTAACAACCTGAATCTGACAGATTAGAGCTGTGCCGCCTTCAAAAAGAGGATATTGTTCTCAAGATGGACATGTTTATGGAGATCATTTTCGAACTCCTCCAGTTTCTGATAGGTAATCTTGAACGTGTTGCAAACGTCACCCGGTATTGCATAATCTTTTGTCAGGTGACGTATGGCATGGACTGCGTCACCGATTGTTTCGTGTTCCTTCTGCAGTTTTTCAAGCGACAGCCTGATCAATTCCGAATCCTTTACCTCCTTTGTCAGGCCTGCAATACTGCTTGCCTCAACTCGTTTTATAGCCGGAAAAAGTATCTCTTCCTCCTCATTGAGGTGCGGCACCATATCCGCTATTATTTTACCGAATATGGCGGCTATTTCATGCAACTCAGGATGATGGCCGCCATGTACACCTGCAATCTTATTGGCATATGCTGCGATCTGCTCCATGTTTTCGTTAAGATAGACATGGTGGGTGTTGACAATATAGTCGGCCAGAAACGGCAGCGCCCAGGCAGTATAGTTTTGGCTGCGTTCCACCGGCTCGTTTTTGATTGACTCCAGTTCTTCTTCAATCAAGTTATGATCAATCTCTTTTTCAGTGCACGATGCTGCAAGAGAGGCATGACCACCGCAGCAGAAATCAATGCCATACTTTTCAAAAACCCTGGCGGTCCTGAAATCAGCTGCGACTATCTCACCAATGCTGCTATTCGAGGTTATTTTCATTATTATCTCCCATAAGATCTCGCAATGCCCGGCATTGCCAGTAGTTTGAAAAGGTATCGCTTACTTTAAGTCCAGGTCAGCACACTTTGCCAGGCAAACAGCCAGTTTTTCCTTCAACTCTTTTCTCTTTAATCCAGAATTGCTTCCGGAGCATCGTTATCAATTTTTCCAGGTAAATACCCAAATTTCCTCCAACAAACCTGTCTTAAATATTTCCTATTTGAGCCTCTTGCAAAATGTTATGAGGAGACAGTTATGCAAGGCGCAAGCAATCGAGGGAGTGAGGCGTACCCTTATGCACGTTGAGCTTCCGAGTGAGCGGCAACGTAGCAGAACTGGCCCGCAGTAGTTTTGCAATAGGTTCATTTAAATATACTGCAAAGACACAGGAATCATATTGACTATTATCAATAAACCTTAAAAAAGCAGTTAACCGCCGATGGACGCCGCCAAAAGTAGGTGCTTCTAAGCGATACACGGGGAGATTTACCACCAAAGCTATGCCGCTTTCTTCGGCTTTTGCCCGGCAGGATTCACCGGCCCGACGAATGGTATCTCTGATATCCCTTTCTCTCAGATCAAGTTGCATCGGTTTGGCAAAATCCAGCACATCTGTGACGATCCGCTGCATGGTCTGCGCCGATTCCTTGATCGTCGCCGCCGCCAGCTTGGGGTCACCCTTACCTTCCTGAATACGTCGGGCAAATCCCTGGATGAAGATGAGCGGATTCTTCAGGTCATGCACAATCACTGTCGCAACCTGACCGATGTCAGCAAGATAACAATCCCGTTCCGTCTGGGTGCGATTGCGTCGTTCGCGTTTCGTAAGTAAGCCGGCGACCAACATAACTATTCCGGAAAATACAAGGTGCAAAACCCTGTCCACATTTCCCGTAAAGGTCGTTGTCCAGGGGCTGAAAAAGAAGGGGATGTATGCTGCTGAAACGAACAAACAGGTCGCAATGGCACCTTTTAAACTGAAGCGCAGCACGCCCAGAAGCAGCGGTATGTATTACAGCTCTTCAAGGACAATGTTCGGTGAAAACTCCCGCATGGTTACAAAATGCATATAGGTGATCAGCCCCGTTACGGCAACAATAACGAGAGCATGGTAGTTGTTTCTGGTCATGACTTATTATCCTCAACAATCACTCTCCCAGATGCTATCACCTCATGCCTCAGCTCATCTTCATGATTCTGTCGCTCCAGGCTGTTTTTCATTGCTGCTCCGTTTCATAAGGAAGTATCCTACGGTAAGGGCGAGGACAATAGCTGCAATGCCTACAAGGGTAAATCCCGAGAGTTCCTTTATATCAAGTATGATCACCTTGCGGGAAATGGCAATAATGGCAACTGCCATGACTATTTGCGCATGGTTGGATTTTTGTTTCAGATAAGTTTTAACAATGGTTTCAAGGAGTTCCATTCCGATCAGCACCAACATGAAAAGGCCAAATAATTCCAGAAGTTCATCGATCTCCAGCAGGAAAATCGGCGGTGTCATGACGTCCTTGATGATTGCCCATCCTAACTCTATTGTACTGAGGAACAGAACAATCACCATCATGACTATCAGAGTCAAGATAATCATTTTCTCGAATTTCCTAATGTAATCTATCATGCAGTCTCCTTCTGTATCATCCATTATCGTACCAACTTAATCGTAATACCACATTCGTTCAGATTCCAGACTTGGGATATTATCACTACAGAACCGCGTTGCGCCGACGAATCCATTTTTCAACCTCGATAACACTATAGATGATAAAGGAGAAGCCGATTATAAACATCCATTCACTGAGGCCGATCGGCTGACTGCCGAAAGCCATGTTCATGGCCGGCATGTAGGTGAACAGGAGTTGCAGCAGGATCATCAGTCCCACGCCCCACAGTAGCCAGGGATTGCTGAACAGCCCTATTTTAAGAATAGAAAGGCGCAATGATCGGCAGTTGAACAGATATAACAGCTCACCGAAGACAAAGACGTTGACCGCGCAGGTGCGCGCCTGTGCGAGGCTGCTCCCTTTTAATAGCTCCCATTCGAACATGCCAAAAGAACCAACCAGCAGCAAAGCACCAACAATGCCGATCCTTACACCCAGCTCGGCGGTCAGAAGCGGTTTTGCGGGATCGATGGGAGGACGATTCATGATACCCGGCTCTTTGGGTTCGAAAGACAGCATAATTCCGAGCAGCACCGCTGTTGTCATATTGATCCAGAGGATCTGCACAGGAAGGATCGGCAGTTGGACTCCGGCGAAAACTGCAGTGAGGATTACCAGTCCTTCACCGAGATTGGTTGGGAGTGTCCAAGTGATGAACTTGACCAGGTTGTCGTACACACCGCGACCCTCTTCAATCGCTGCTTCGATGGAGGAAAAATTGTCGTCCGTCAGCACCATGTCTGCCGACTCCTTGGCAACCTCGGTACCGGTGATCCCCATGGCCACGCCGATATCAGCCTGACGCAGAGCCGGGGCGTCGTTGACTCCATCTCCGGTCATTGCAACAATATGGCCACCGGCCTGCAAGGCTTCCACCAGACGCAGTTTCTGCTCAGGTGCAACCCGGGCGAAGACAGCTGTCCGCTCCGCAGCAACGATCAGCTCCGCGTCAGAAAGCAGTGTCAGCTCCCTGCCGTTAAGCGCCGGAGGCTGTGCCGCTTCATCTACGCCCGTCAGTCCGATCTGCCGGGCAATGGCAGCAGCGGTGATAACATGGTCACCGGTAATCATCTTGACCTTTATGCCGGCGGCCTGACAGGCTCGCACCGCAGCAATGGCCTCCTCCCGGGGGGGATCGATCATCCCCTGGAGCCCCAGAAACGTCAGTCCTCCGGCAACGTCCTCATGCTGCAGCGCTCCGGCAGAGAAGTCCCGTTCGAGGCGGGCAAAAGCCAGTACCCGCAGCCCTTTGTGTGCCATCTCTTCAGCCCAGTGATAGCAGTCATCAGCCTGGATAGGGACCGTCTCTCCGGAGGTTGACAGAGCTTGGCTGCAGCGGGGAACAAGGCTCTCAACAGCCCCTTTCAGATAGACGACACTGCGCCCTGCATCCCCATGCATGGTCGCCATATACTGATACTGAGATTCGAAGGGAATGGCATCGAGGCGGGGAAGATCCGGGGCAACGACATCCCGCTCAAGTCCGCCCTTTCCAGCGGAAACCACCAGGGCCGCCTCGGTCGGATCACCCTCCACCCGCCACCCATCGCCATCCTTCACCAAGGCAGCGTCATTACACAGCAGGCCGGCTAACAGACACTCGCGCAACGCCGGGTACTTCTCGGGAGAAATCATTTCATCCTGATGAGTTAAGGTGCCTTCCGGTGCATAACCGCTGCCAGAGACCAGGACCAGGTCGCCACCGGCGTGCAGTTCCTGGACGGTCATCTGGTTCTGGGTCAGGGTCCCGGTCTTGTCGGAGCAGATCACCGTTGTACTCCCCAGTGTCTCCACCGCCGGGAGCTTGCGGATGATGGCGTTGCGTTTGGCCATCTTGGCAACGCCAATGGCCAGGGTAATGGTAACCGCCGCCGGAAGCCCTTCGGGGATTGCCCCAACTGCCAGGGCGACCACTGCCATGAACATGTCGAGCCAGGTTTCGCCCCGTAACACTCCGACCACAAAGGTGATCACCGCCAGGCCGAGGATGACATACAGGAGCAGGCCGCTGAAACGGGCAATCTTGCGGGTAAGTGGGGTAGCCAGAACATCGGCGGTGGATATAAGTTCGTTGATGCGTCCGATTTCGGTCTGATTGCCGGTTGCCACCACGGTTCCGGTAGCGATGCCATAGGTAACCAGCGTAGAGGAATAAGCCATGTTGGTGCGGTCAGCCAGCAGTGTATCGTGGGGCAGCACGTTGTTCTGCTTGTGAACCGGGACCGATTCACCGGTCAGAGTCGATTCATCAACCTGCAGTTCTCTGGTGCTGATGAGACGCAGATCCGCCGGCACCTTGTCGCCGGACTGCAACAGAACCATATCTCCCGGCACCAGTTCCATTGCCGGAATCTGACGCCGCTCACCGCCTCGCAAAACAGTTGCTGTGCTCGTCAGCGCACGGGAAAGTGCCTCAATGGCCTTGACCGACTTTGCTTCCTGGATGAACCCGATAATTGCATTGACCAGCACTACACCGAAGATAACGCCGGCATCAACCCATTCATGCAGGAAGCTGGTAACACCCGCAGCGGCCAGCAGGATATAGACCAGTGGCTGGTGGAACTGCAACAGAAACAGTACGATCGGGCTGGTACCTTTTTTCTGGGAGATCTGGTTGGGGCCGAACTGCTCCTGTCGCTCTTTGACAGCAAAGATGTCAAGACCCTTGTCCGGCGAAGTTTCAAGGAAATCAAACAACTCCGATTCCGGTAGGTGATGCCAATGTTTATCAAGAATGGTTTTCATTTATTTTCCTCTTCAACTATAGCCTGACGTGCTTTTAACTTATAGTGCTATATGATCAACCTGGCCTTGGCCAAGAAGGCCGGCGCAACCTCAGTTGTCGGTATTTCCAGTCTCATTTTTACGTCTGCCGCAGCAGGGGCAGACTTCTCCCGCAACCGGCGCCGGGGGTCGCATCATCTCCGAGGTGACAATACCGGTCGGAACAGCGATGATGCCGTAACCGACGATCATCAACAAAGATGCCACAATTTGTCCCAGCGGGGTCTGCGGTGCGATGTCGCCATAGCCGACGGTGGTCATAGTGACGATGGCCCAGTAGATGCTTTTGGGGATACTTGTAAAACCGCCCGGCGCCCCCTCAATCAGGTACATCAGGCTGCCGACGAATACCACAATGGACACTATCGTCGTCAGAAAAACCGTGATCTTGTAACGGCTGCGTTTCAGAGCCTGCCAGAGATTGCTCCCCTCACCCATGAACTGGACCATCTTCAGAATCCGGAAGATGCGCAGCACCCGCAGGATACGTACCGTACTGAGAAAATGCAGGCCGGGAAAGAAGAGACTGGCATAGCCGGGAATGATCGCCAGCAGGTCCACGATCCCGTAGAAGCTGAAGGCATAGCGGGCCGGGCGTCGGGCGCAGTACAGCCGCAGCAGGTACTCAACGCTGAAGAGAACGGTAATCAGCAGTTCGCTTCTCAGCAGCCAGACGCCCCAGATGTCGTGGATTCCCGGAATACTGTCCAGCATCACCAGCAGCACAGAAAGCAGGATAAAAAATATCAGCGTCAGATCAAAGGCCCTGCCAGCGCGGGTGTCGGCCTCGAATATGATGACGTATATCTGTTCACGCAAACCCGAATGTTTGATCATTATTTCACCTTTGCACGATGCGAGTAAACTACCGACAGCTCAGGCCGGGTCAGCAGTTCAGCCTTGGCCTCCTGGCAGGCGGTTTCAAATCGTCCTAGTAACTGTCCAGACCACCACCGGCATAGATCTTAAGCCCCTCGGTCATTATATGCATGGCCAGCAGGAAAAGAGCCAGTCCTCCGTCGGCATTGAATATCATCTGCAGGGTCACGTGTTCCCCTCCGGAGTTTTATAGCACACAGGAGTGTTCTTGCATTCACATCTTTCCCGAGCACTTTCACACCCACCCCGCATAACCTTGCGCCCCATAAGCAAACCGAGCGCCATGCCACCACAGGCAAACAGCATCAATAAAAAAGTAATCATCACTGTTTTCATGGAACTACCTTATCAATAAAAGCTCGAAAATGATCTGTCATTACAGAAGTTGTCCCCTTACCCTTATGGATCAGCAGATAGGCGGCGATTTTTTCGCGGCGGCAGAATTCCACTGCCAGTTCGTCGCCCATTACCGCCAGCGCGGTGGCCAGGGCATCTGCCCGTGCGCAACTGGGATCAAGAACGGTTACAGAGGCCAGCTTGTGGCGGACCGGCCGACCGGTGGAGGGGTCAATGGTATGGGCATACGTCTGACCGTTTTCAATGAAAAAGTTGCGGTAGTTGCCGGAGGTGGCCATCCCCGTATCGGCGAACGAAAATATCTTTTCAACAGCGCGTTTTCCCGGCAGCGGCTTTTCAACCGCGATGCGCCACCCTTTGCCATCGGGATGTCGCCCGCGTATGCGCATCTCGCCCCCGATCTCGACAACCATATCGAAAACACCATGGGCGATCAGGATTTCAGCCAGCTGATCAACGGCATATCCCTTGGCTATGGCGGAGAGATCAATGCGCAGGCCCGGGATCTCCTTACGCAGTGCTGCCGGTGAGCGGCGCACCTGCAGGCGCCGGTAGCCCACCATGCTTCTGGCTGCTTCGATCTCGCTGTCAGCGGGGGGGTGACCGCTTTGCGGCCGCGGGCCAAAGCCCCACAGATCCACCAGCGGTCCCACAGTGATGTCAAAGGCGCCGCCACTGAGGCGACTGATCTCCTGGGCCAGCTCCACTACAGCGGCGGTTTCAGGAGAGACGGGAAACCAGCTGTTCGTCCTGCTATTATTGAAACGGGATATCTCGGAAACTGGATCGTAGGTTGACATGAGCTGGTTGATCCGGTCGAGCCGCTGCTGGAGCAACGGCTTCAGGGAGGACAGGGCGAGCCCTTTCGGCAACCCGCCTGACAGAACCGACCAGGTTGTTCCCATGGTTTTCCCTTCCAGACGATGGGTCTCCGGTGAGTTTTTACGGCAGGAGTACAGAAAGGATACTGCCAGACAAACGGCAAGGATTATGAGAAATATTTTTCTACGGGACAGGATCACCATGGTCTAGAGATCCTCCAACCCTTGGGCATGGCGAATGAAGCGCTTCATCCCTTTATCTTCCTGATCCCTGATGGCCTGGAACAGTTTGGCAGTTTCCTCTGCATCGCACTGCTGCAGAAGATGGTCGTAGAATTCGATCAGGGCGGTCTTGTAGTGGACAGCCGTCCCCACCAGCTGATTGAGGTCCGTTCGGGAACTGTCGGTCAGAATCCCGGCGGCGGGAACCGGAAAAGGTATTTCAATCCGTTTGAACCAGTAGTCAAGAGCACTTGGCGGAGCTTCCGCCATGAAGTCATCGATCGCCAGTGCCAGACGCAGTTCATGATCGATAAGATATTCAAGCATCAGCAGGTTGCGCGGAGAAATCTCCTGTTTGGCAAAAACCTGGTACAGACGGCTGACTGCGCGGTGGTATTCGGCCACCTGGAACTGAAGAATGTCGCGGGTCTGATCAAAGCGCACGGCTGACTCCTTGAGGGTCTGTCACAGACCGAAATCATCAAACAAGATGTTTTCCCGTTCCACTCCAAGCGAGTGGAACAGTTCTGTGGCCGCCCTGGTCATCATGGGAGGGCCACACAGGTAGTATTCGCAGTCTTCCGGGTTCTGATGCTTTTTCAGATAGGTATCGAAAAGATACTGATGCACGAACCCGACGGCACCGGACCAGTTGTCTTCCGGCTGCGGGTCGGACAGGACCAGATGCCAGGTGAAGTTATCGTGTTCACTGGCCAGCAGGTCGAAATCGTTCACATAAAACGCTTCGCGAAGACTGCGGGCGCCGTACCAGAAGGAAATCTTCCGCTTCGAGCCAAGACGCCTCAATTGATCGAAAATATGGGAACGGAGCGGCGCCATACCGGCGCCGCCGCCGACAAAGATCATTTCGGCGTTCGTATCCCTGGCAAAAAAATCGCCAAAGGGGCCGGAGATGATCACCTTGTCACCCGGCTTGAGGTTGAATATCCACGACGACATCTGGCCGGGAGGTGCGTCCGGAACGGCGGGAGGGGGCGGAGAGACGCGCACGTTCAACATGACGATCCCCGCTTCCTCCGGATAGTTGGCCATGGAGTAGGCCCGCATGACCTGTTCCCTGACCTCGGAGCGGTAGCGCCACAAATTGAGACGGTCCCAGTCACCGCGGAACTGCTCCTCTATAGCCATGGTTTTGTACTCAACGACATGGGGCGGCGCCTGGATTTGAATGTAGCCGCCGGCGCGGAAATCAAGTTTTTCGTTATCCGGAAGTTCCAACACAAGTTCCTTGATAAAGGTAGCGCAATTGATGTTGGAGCGGACTGTACAATTCCATTGACGAATGGAAAAAATTTCCGGCGGCAGTTCAAGCTCCATATCCTGCCTGACGCCAACCTGGCAGGAAAGACGGTACCCCTCCCGCGCCATCCGTCTGTTAATATGGGCGGTTTCCGTCGGCAGAATACCACCGCCGCCGGAGCGCACCTTGACCCTGCACTGACCGCAGGTACCGCCGCCGCCGCAGGCAGACGGTATAAACACGCTGTTGTCCGCCAGCACCGTCAGAAGTTTGCCGCCGCGCGGCACGCTCAGCCGTTTATCCGGATCATTATTGATCTCCAGAGTAATGTTACCCTCCGGGATCAAGCGGGAACGGGCCGCCAGAATCAGTACCACCAGCAGCATGATGAGACCCGTAAACATCGCTGCACCCATGAATATCGCCGTCATAGTCCACCGTTTCCGTTGTGCATGTTTGTCCGCCCTACAGCCTTATCCCGGAAAAGGACATGAAGGCCAGCGACATCAACCCCACGATCATGAAGGTGATGCCTAATCCTTTCAGACCGTCCGGGACGTCACTGTATTTGAGCTTTTCCCGGATACCGGCCAGCATGACAATGGCCAGTGCCCAGCCGCTGCCGCTGCCGAGCCCGAAGACAATGCTCTCGCCGAAATTGTAGTCCCTCTCCACCATGAAGAGCGATCCCCCCAGGATTGCGCAGTTCACTGTTATCAAAGGGAGGAACACGCCGAGGGCGTTGTGGAGCACGGGGAAAAAGCGGTCGAGGATCATCTCCAGAATCTGCACAAGGGCGGCGATAACGCCGATGTAACAGATCAGACCGACGAAGGTCAGATCAAGGTCACCAAACCCGAGCCAGGCAAGTGCCCCCCCCTTGAGGATAAAGCGGTAGATCAGGTTGTTGGCCGGGACGGTGAGGGCCTGGACAACGATCACCGCAATGCCCAGCCCCATAGCGGTCTCAATTTTTCTGGAAACGGCCAGCAGCGTGCACATTCCGAGAAAAAAGGCCAGGGCCATGTTTTCAATAAAAACTGCCCGGACAAACAGGCTCAGATAGTGTTCCAACGTTTCACTCCTCCTTTTCCACCTGGTCCGGATGCCAGGTGCGGTTGGCCCAGATAATCAGACCGATCAGAAAAAAGGCACTGGGCGGCAACAGCATCAGGCCGTTGGAGGGATACCAGCCTCCATCGCTGACCAACGGCAGCAGTGTGACGCCGAACAGTGTACCGGAGCCGAACAGCTCACGGAAAAACGCCACAATAAAGAGCACCAGACTGTAGCCGATCCCGTTGCCGATCCCGTCCAGAAAACTGAGCATCGGCGGATTTTTCATGGCAAAGGCCTCGACCCGGCCTAAAACGATGCAGTTGGTGATGATCAGGCCGACAAAGACCGAGAGCTGTTTGCTGATGGAAAAGGCATAGGCCTTGAGGAATTGGTCGACGATGATCACCATGGTGGCAATGATGGTCATCTGGACGATGAGCCGGATGCTGCCCGGAATCTGCCGACGGATGGAACTGATGGCAAGGCTTGAAAAAGCCACCACGAACGTAACCGACAGCGCCATGACCAGGACGGTTTCCAGTTTCGAGGTAATCGCCAGGGCAGAGCAGATCCCCAGTATTTGCAAGGCGATGGGGTTCTTGTGAACAAGCGGATTGAACAGAACCTCTCTGGAGGTACTCATGGCAGCACCTCCCCGGATTTTTGCATGTTGTGCAGAAAAGTTTGGTAACCGTTTTCTCCCAGCCAGTAGCTGAGCAGGTTGCCGACCCCGCGCGCCGTCAGGGTGGCGCCGGAAAGGCCGTCAACCTTGTGGCGCGCATCAGGGCTACCGGCCTCAACAGTCCCCTTGATCACCGTAATACGTACCTCGCCATTCTGATCGTAGACTACCTTCCCCGGCCATTTGGCAAGCCAGACCGGGTTATCGATTTCACCACCCAGTCCGGGGGTCTCGCCATGTTCGTAAAAACCGAATCCGGTAATGGTGGAAAAGTCCGGGCCAAGTGCAATAAAACCAAACATGGTCGACCAGAGCCCCTTGCCGTAAACCGGCAGTATGATCTGTTGCAGGTGCCCCTGGTCTGCTACCAGATACACCTCCATGTAGCGTGAACGGCTCTTGATGCCGGCACTGTCTTTGTCGGCGGGAATGCTGTAGCTGTTCTGTTTATCCCGGGCAGCCTGCCGGCTGTCAAAGGTCGCCGGATCCATGCCGGTTGCGAATTGGCCGCTACCCAGATCGACAATCCGCATCCGGATGTTTTTGAACTGTTCCTCCACCGTCCTTGCCGGGTCGAATATATTGGCTATCTGCAGGATATTGCGCCTTTTTTCGATCTGCTTGTTCCGCTCCTGCCGGTTCTTCAGTCCCACCGCCGCTGCCGAGACAAGAACCGAACAGATCAGGCAGACGCAAAAAGCCACGAGCAGCACTCTGACGGTGCTATCCCTGGACATGGCGTACCCCCCTTTTCCTGATATGCAGCTTCAGGACAACCATGTCGATCAGCGGTGCGCAGACGTTGCCGAACAGAATGGCCAACATCATCCCCTCCGGAAAGGCCGGGTTGACAACCCGGATCAGGATGCACAGTATCCCGATCAGCAACCCGTAGACCCATTGCCCCTCCGGAGTCATGGCGCCGGAAACCGGATCGGTTGCCATGAACACCGTGCCGAAAGCAAAGCCCCCCAGAACCAGATGCCAGTGAAAAGGGAGCGCGAACATAGGATTGGAGGGGCTGCCGATGAGGTTGAAAAAGGTCGCAGTTAAAGCAGCTCCAATGAGCACCGAAAATATGATCCGCCAGGAGCCAATACCTGTCAGGAGCAGCACAGCAGCACCGATCAGACAGGCAAGAGTGGAGGTCTCACCCATGGAGCCTGGAATCGTGCCGAGAAAAGCGCTCATCCAGTCCGAAGCCTGCACCACCGCCTGCAGTCCCCCCTCAGAGGCTTTTGCCAGCAGGGTCGCCCCGCTGTATCCATCGACTGGAATCCAGGTATGGTCGCCGCTGCTCTGGCCTGGATAGGCGAAGTAGAGAAACGCCCTGCCGGTAAGCGCGGGGTTGAGGAAATTCATGCCTGTGCCGCCAAAGATCTCCTTGCCTATCACCACCCCGAAGCTGATTCCGAGAGCCACCTGCCAGAGGGGGATTGTAGGCGGCAGGATCAGGGAGAAGAGGGAGCCGGTAACCAGGAACCCCTCATTGAGGTCCTTTTTCCTGACCACGGCAAAGAGTGACTCCCAGAACCCCCCGACCGCAAATGTGACGAACAGCACCGGCAGATACCAGCAGGCACCCATCAGCAGGTTGTCGACGAGGCTGTCAGGGTTGTGCTGGAAGCCGAAATACCACAGGATGTCGCCCCGCCACCCTGTCGGATAGCCGTCGAGCATCTGCAGAATGCGGTCGGCCTCATAGCCGGTGTTCCATAATGCCATGAAGAAGCAGGGCAGCAGCGCGATCACCACCGTGATCATCACCCGCTTCAGGTCCATGGCGTCTCGGAGATGCGGCGCTCCGGCGGTAACGGCACCGGGGGTAAAGAGGAACCCGTCGAGTGCCTCATACACCGGGTACAATCGGGCGTATCTACCGCCCGGACGAACATGGGGATGGACCTTTTCGAGCAGACTGCGCAGCACTCTCATTGCCCCTCCTCTTCAATCCTGTTCAGGACCATGCGCAGATGATGACCGTAATCGATCTTGCCCGGACAGACATAGCTGCATAAGGCCAGATCCTCCTCATCCAGTTCAAGACAGCCGAGATTCCGGGCCATCTCGATGTCCCGCGCCAACAGCGAGCGCAACAGCCAGGTAATCTTCAGATCAAGGGGCATAACCTTCTCATAAGCCCCGATCGGGACCATGGCCCGCAGGCTGCCGTGACTGCTGGTGGAGAGCGGCAGGTCATGGCGTGGCAGCAGCGATGAGGCGAAGAGCCGTTTGACCGAGTGTTTTTCGAAGCCCGGCAACAGCCAGTCGAGAAATTTCCGCCGGCGCTCTTCCGGCAGCACGGAAACCTGACTGTGGTAGCGCCCGAGGAAGGCAACCACCCCACCGGCGGTATGTCCTGAGAGGACTGAACCGGAGATGATCCTGTTTTCCCCTTCTTTCAGTTCGTAGGCAGTCAGTTCGTTCAGGTCCGCCCCGAGGCGGGTGCGCAAAAGGCGGGGATTTTTGACCTGCGGGCCGCCCAGGGAAACGATTCGCTCGGTGAAGATCCGTCCCGTCAGAAAGAGCGCGCCGATGGCGATCACGTCCTGGCACTCCAGATACCAGACCTGGCGCTGCATATCAGGCTGTTCGAAGGCATTGATATGGGTGCCGGGCAATCCAGCGGGATGGCAACCGGAGAAAACGGCAACGGTGATGCCGTCTGCCGAAGGGATGGCAGCGCCCTCGGCCTGACAGAGATAGACCTTCCCTTTCGTCAGCGGGCGGAGCAGCTGCAGGCCGGCCAGGAAGAACTCGCGTTGTTCCGTGATTATCAAGGCTGGATCGGCGGCCAGCGGGTTGGTATCGATGGCGGTCACGAAGATGGCCGCAGGCCCGTTGCCCGAAACAGGAACCTTGCTGAAAGGACGTGCGCGCAGGGAGGTCCAGAGGCCGGATTCAAGCAGCCGTGTTGATATCTCATCGGCTGAAA
>Ga0105044_10004066_pt1 | contig 20099 bp, 13 predicted proteins | sample MAT01_FD_78092 | JGI IMG/M metagenome (GOLD analysis project Ga0105044, IMG submission 78092) | Freshwater microbial communities from Lake Fryxell liftoff mats and glacier meltwater in Antarctica - MAT-01 | ecosystem: Environmental > Aquatic > Freshwater > Ice > Liftoff microbial mat | place...
ACAAAGAGGGCATCGGCCCAGCCCGCGAGCTTGTTCTGGTGCTCAAACTCGTAGATCGAGACGAGGCGGAATCCGTGATCGCTCAGATACCGGTAGAGCTCATCGAAGGGCGGGATGCCCGCGTACATCTCGGAAAAAATCAGCTCGGTGTAGATCAACCCGATCCGGTTGGAGCGCATCGCGCGATCGGCGCCTTTGAAGACTTCGAGGTCGTAGCCCTGGGTGTCGGATTTGAGGATGTCCACGTGGTCGATCTCCCGGGCCGTCAGGAATTCATCGACCGTCGTGACTTCAACCGTCTCCCGAGTCGCGACGCTGCCCCAGCCATCCTTGTGGAGTTCGAGAAAGGAACTCATGTCCGAGTTCGTATTTTCAAGGAAGGTCTGCCGCCCCACGGCGGACCCAAGCGCGCAATTCCAGGCATGCACGCCCGCCTCGTGAGCGATGCTCGCCTGCAATTTCTTAAACGTCGCGACGCCCGGTTCGAAGGAATGGATGACGCAGCCCGGAAAGGATTCCCTAAACCGATGCACCGTCTGCCCTTCGTTGGCCCCGACATCGAGAATCAGCGGCGGCGCTTCGCCCTGCACAAAGTGCTGCATGTCGTGAAAGGGAAACCGGCCGAGACGGTCCGAGTGCAGGCGGTTTACTTGGTATCCCAGGCGGTGGGCGATGGATTGCAGGAGCGAGCGCATGGGAGTAAATCGGTTGCCGCTCCGTCCATGACGGCCGGTCGACGGCGGCCAGACTGGCAGGATCGGGCCACACCGACAAGGCGATTTACCGGGCGATCAGCGCACTTCGAGGCGGATGAACTTCGCCGGCGCATTCGTCACCTCCACCCGCCGCCGGATCATCTGGTCTCCGGTGCCCGGCACGGTGCCGAGCGCTTCCTCGGGCGGAGCGATGCTATCCCAGAGGCCGGAGTCCAGGACGTCCGTCACGCCAATGCGATAGGAGAGATCCCGCGCCGCGGCATTCCGCCGATAGGTCAAAGCCAGGTAACGCCGGTTGGCTTCCGTGAGGAGGGAGACTTCGGGCAGGCCATTGGCCGCGGAAGCCGGCGTCAAAGGCGGGAGGCGCAAGGCATACTTCAACAGATTGGGAACGCCGTCGCCCGCGGGTGAGGCCATGGGGCCACTGACATTGAGGTCCGTGAGCTGGGCCGGAGAGAAGTTGCCGCGCCGCCAGATCTCTTCCGGGGAGAGGGGGATGAGCGAACTGTTGGTCTGGGTGGGTGGGATCCACCGGAGCTGAATGACCGCCGTGTACCCGGCGGCGGCGTAGTCCAGCTTGAAGTCGTAAGTGCGACCCGCCTCCATGAAGATCTTGTAGCGATGGGTGAAAGGCGGATGGCCGACCCACTCTTCGATCACCAATCTTCCATCCAGCCAGAGGCGGACTTGAGGGCCCGACCAGGTCGAGATCTCGTAGAGTCCGGTCGTGGGTGGGATGATGCGGCCGGTCCACCGGACGGAGTATCCGTTGGAAGGGATGGATGGGTGGGGAGAAGTCAGCTCCCAGTTAAAGTCGATCACCGGGTCGAGCCGGGTAAAGGCGAGGTTGGTAAAGTTCGAGGAGGCAAAGTACTCGCCCTTCAGGTTCAGCAGCCCGCCTTCGCGGGGCGTCGAGGGAATGACGTTGACGTTGACCGTGGCTGCCGTGGTGGCCAGCCCATCGGTGACCGTGTAGGTAAAGCTGTCGCTGCCCGAAAAGCCCGCGTGCGGGGTGTAACGGATGCGGTCGCCGACGAGGGCGACGGCCCCATGCGCGGCCGGGCCGGCGCTGGCCAGGCGGAGCGGTTGCGGCCACCCATCGGCATCGGCGTCGTTCGCGAGCGCCTGGATGAAGACCGCGTCTTGATCGGTGCTCGTAGCGTCACTGGCCGCGGTTGGCGGCACGTTGGGCACATCCTGGGTGCCGCTGGCGTAGGCCTCGACTTCGCGCAGGTTGATCAGCCGGAGCCCGGTCTGGCCGCCCGCCTGTTGCACCTCGAGCGTGGCCCCTCCGCCAAAGGTCACGTTTCGCACCCAGAGTCGGAGTTTGGAAGTGGTGATGGGGGCAAAGGAGTGGGTGAAGACCCAGCGGTCGCTGAAGAAGGAATCGACCGTGGTGCGATTGGTGATGCTGAAACTCTTGAAGGTGCTCGTGGGTTCCAGGACGGACTGCAAGGCGACCCACTGGCCGCCCTGGTCGTATTGCAGGTCGTAGTCGAGCAGGGTGCCATCCCATTGCCAGGGGACGCCCGAGTAGAGGACCACGCGGTCGAGGGTGGTGGGTTGCTGGAGATCGATCTCCACCCAGGCCGGGAATTGGAACGAGCCATCGACCCAGACCTTGCTCTCCGTGCTGTGGTCGTAATACCAGTTTTCAAACTCCCCATTGGTCACCTTGCCCGGTGGATTGAGGACGTTCGATTGGGAGGGATGCGGACCCATGACCGTGGAGGTGACCGGCTTGCCGAGCGCGAGATTGGGTCCCCAATTCTGCGGCACCACGGCGAGGGTGCCGGTGAAGCGGACGTAGGTCGGCAACTCGGTGACCGGCAGCCGCACCTGACCGCCTGCTGCGGTGAGGGTGCGTTCGATGCCGAAGGCGGAGACGACCTGCACGGTGGGCGTGGAGACTTGCAGGCGCACCTCGCCGTCGGTGCTGCCCGCGCTCATGAAGGCGGCGACTTGTTTGCCCGGCCCGGAGTAGTGGCTTCCGAGGTACAGTTTGTTGCCCGTGGTGCCGAAGTCATAGGCGGAGGCAAAGCGGGTGCCGTAGAGTTCTTCGGACCAGATGCGGAGCAGGCAGCCGAGGGGGTTGAGGGTGGTGTCCATGTTGATCCACCACACGGGCACGTCGAAGAAACCGCCATTCTTGTCGTAGAAAAGATAGTTGTGCTCCTTGGGCACGCCGTATTGCTCGAGGACCAGCAGCATGAGCATGGTCCAGCGGGTCTGCATGCGCGGCTGGTAGGAGCCATTGATCGCGGCGGCAAAGCCCTGCTCGGTCTGCCAGCGTTCCTTGTTCTGCTGGCCGTACTGGGTGAGGAGAGCGACGAGGCCATTCATGGATTTCCGAGCCAGAAAGGGGTCGCCGAGGAAGTTGTTATACACATGGAAGGAGATGCCATCGAGTTTGTGCAGGGCATTCTGCGTGGTCAGGGTGGAGAGGAACCCCTGGATGAAACCCAGGCCATGCGAGCCGGGGCCGATCGTGACATTCCCCGGCCCGATCACCCGCAAGCTGGGGTTGATGGCCTTGATCGTGTCTGAAAAGGGAATGAATTCGTGAAGCGCGAAGGTTTGGGGAAAGCCGTCGAGGCCGTTGTTGGCGTAGTTGGGTTCGTTGCGCGCTTCCCAGACGGTCAGGTCATTTTGAAAGAGCTGCACCACCTGCTGGACATAGTTGAGGCTTGCCGTGCCATTCGGGTTGGAGGTGCCATCGGAAAAGACGCCGAGTAACGCGCGATTGCGGTAGGGGTCGAAGGGTTGGTAGTAAGTCTTCTCCTGGGCCACATCCTGCGCGCGCGCGTTGGCATGCGTTTGCCAACTGCCATTGGCGAGAAAACGATGCCGTTGCGGACCGCTCCCGACGATGCCGCGCAGCACATTGTCCGAAAGACCCTCGGTGCCGGCGGTGGTGCCCTGGGGAGGCATCGTCGGGAAGTTGGGATCCGGGCGGAAGATCACGAACATCGAGCCGCCGACGCAATCGCCCCATTCGGGTTCGGCCGCGGCGTCGCCAGGCTGCCGGAGATACACCGGAGAGCCGTGCAGGTAGAGCTTGTACCAGCCGGGGAGGGTCGCGGCCGGGGCGACGTAGGGTCCGACGACCGGGCCGGATTCGATCAGATTGCCGAGGTAGTCGCGGATGGAGTAGGTCTTGGCGACGTTGGCGTAGCCAAACTGGTCCCGGAGATCGAAGAAGATGGGTTCGCCGAGGTAGAAAACGTTGTTGCGGTGGTCCGAGAGGATGTCCACCCGATTAAAGGGCAGTCGCCATTCAAAGCCGCCAGCCGGGCTGGAGGGCGGCAGCGCGAGCTGCCAGAAGAGCGCGAGGGCGATGAAGAGACCGCGGGCGTGGGAGCTGAGCAGACGGGACAGCCCGCAACCGGCAGGGAGCAAGGCGGTGAAGTGCATAAGAATTTATCAGAGCAGGCGGCGCTTGGACGGGCAAGGGATTCCCCGGGAAAGCCGCGAAAGGGCCGTTTTGAGGGCCGGTTGTTTCCTCTTCGCGCGCCGGGAGGATATTGGCTGGCTGGCCGAGCGTCTGACACAATTGTACCGGAAATGCTGATTGCCCGGCGCGAGCGGCGCGACCTAAGCTGAGGCCGTAAAAACGCGCCGGTCCAGTGCGTTCCGTTTCCGTAAACGAGGCCCCCTTTTTCTTTGTTGTCATGAAACTCGTCATTATCACCTTCGCCGTCATTTTTAATCTCACCGTCGTGCTCCTCTATGCGCGGGGGCTTGTCAGCCCGGCGCCCGCGGTGCCGCAGCCGAAGTCTGCGTCGCCGGCGCCGGAGCGGTCTGCCTCCAGCCCCTACATCCCCGCCGGAGAGGCGCCGATCGCGCCGGCCTCGCGAGAGCAGCCGGAGACCGTCGTGGAACCCCAAGTGCCCGAGGTGCGGGTGGCGAAGGCCGCGCTCGAACCCGTGCTCGGTGGGGACGGGAAGGAGACGATCGATGCGAAGGATGGCAAGGAATTGCAACCGGTGGCTGAGCAGGGTCAGGCGCTGCGGCTGCGCTCCCCGCTCCGCCGCCCGCCGACCGAGACGCTGCCGGGTGAAGCCCGGGGCATCCTGGCTCCGGCGAACCGCGCCAATCTCGATCCGCCGATCGTTTCCCCCGAGGCGCGTTGACTGCTGGGAAACACGGGATGCACAGGCCCTGGCAACACTTTCAGCAATCGATCCTCGCGCTCTCCGTCGCGACGATGGCCGCGGCTTCGGCGCCTCCGGTGCGGGGCGCGCGACCTCTGGAGGACGCGGTCGCGCCAGAGCCGGCCGCCGGACCGGAGACGTTCCAGCTCGAGAATTTCGGTCTGCATCCGCGCTGGATGCCGCCCTCACCCCTGCTGAGCCGGGTCGAGGAGCAGGGGCGCTCCTTCGCCGTCTTCCGCCTCGCACAAGTGGCCGCGGAGCAGCGGGCCGTGGAGCCTGCGCTGGTCGCGGGGGAAAAGAAACCTAGCTTCCGGATGCGGCTGCCGGAGGTGCGGGACGCGGTGCCGCCGGCGTCGATGCCGGCGGAGCCAGAGACGGCCGGGCCCCGTGCGGAGAGTGCGCCGTCGCCGAATTTCCGCCGGGCGCGCCTCGATCTCCGGGAGCGCGATCCGATGGAGCGGCCGAGCCTTTTGAAGCCCTTTGCCGGTCGCTGGCTGGAGGAGAGCGAGAGCGGATTGTTTCCGATCCAGATTCCGGCTTCCACGCCGGTGCTGCCGGCGGGTGAACCTGGCCAGGTGATGCCGGTGCCCGCGCCCGGGCCGGAGATTCCCACCGCGCCAGCAACGACCGAGTTTCCGAAGCCGGAACTTTTTCCCAATGGCGATTCGCCGACGACGCCGTTTGCGCTCCCGTGGGGGACGGCGACGGGGAGCGGGGTCGCGCCGCGCAGCGGGTCGCGGGGCGAAGTGGAGCCCGAGCCGGAAGTGCCGCGAGCGTTGCCGGAGGAGTTGCCGCTGCGCCGGCAGACGAGTGCCTGGGATCTGGCGGAACTCGAGAGCCCGCTCTTCGGCACGGAGCAAATCGCGGAATTCACGCGCAAGATCAATTCGACCGGCGCCTGGGCGGTGCGCCCGCACTTCACCACCACGGCGCTCTACGATGGCAATGTCTTCCTCTCCGAAGACGATCAGCAGAGCGACTTCATCATCACCGCGATGCCCGGCGTGAGCGCGCGGATCGGCAACGATCAGACGCCGTTTCTCCTCACCGCGGATTACACGATGGGCGCGATCATCTTCGTCGATCGGACCGACGAGAGTTCGCTGAATCACAACGCGCGGCTCGAACTCGACTGGCGCGGCGCGCGTACTTCGCTGGGCTTCCGGGTGGGGTTTGAAAACGACTCCGGCTCGAGCATCGACGCGAGCGACCGGGTGCGCCGGACGGGCTATAACGCCGGCCTGGAGTCGCGCTACCAGCACTCGGAGAAGTTTTCCCTCGATCTGAACGGCGACTTCCGCCGGGCCTACTTTGAGGATCTCATCGGCTCGCAGGACTACGGCGTGCAGACGTGGGCGAACTACCACTACTCGCCCAAGCTCATCCTCGGCCTCGGCGGCGGCTATACCGCTTCGGAAGTGGAGACCGGTCGCTCGCAGCACGCGCAGAATGTCTCGATGCGGGCGTCGTGGACGGCCACCGGCAAGCTCACGATCGACGGCACTCTGGGCATCGGCTTCTTCCAGTTCAGCGATGGGGAGCCGGATGCGATCGCGCCGATCGCGTCGCTCCGCGCGACCTATGTGGCGACCCAGAAGCTGACCTTTTCGGGCGACGTCGGCGTGGGGATCGTGCGCTTCGACTCCGATGGCAATACGCTCACGCCGACCTTCAATATCGATGCCACCTGGGCGGTGTGGCAGGGCACGGCGCTCACCTTCAATGCCCACAGCCGCGTCTTCAATTCGGTGGTCTTTGTGGACCAAAACTTCATCTCCACCGGCTTTGTCGTCGGGCTCACCCAGCAGCTCGGCATCCGCTTCGTGGGCTTCGTCACCGCCGGCTACGAAAATCTGAACTACGTGGCGGCGGGCGGGGACGCGGAGGCCGACCGGCAGGACAACTTCTTTTTTGCGCGCTTTGGGCTCCAGTGGCAGGTCAACAGCCGCGCCAGCGTCGGCATGTTTTACGAATTCAACGAGAACTCCTCCGAGGGCCAGGACGCCCGCGGTTTCCGGCGCGATCGCACCGGGGTGCAGATGAGCATTCTTTTCTGAGCCGCGCTGCCGGACTCTGGCCCACCGTGGATTTCCTCTCGCGTCTCCTCTCCCGCCGCCGGCTCTGGCTCGGCCTCGTGCTCGCGTGCGGCCCGGCCCTGGCGGAGTCCGCCGAAGTCCCGCGGGCGACCCGGGTCGATCCCGGCGGGCCGGCTTCGATGACCTACCAGCTCACGGCGCAGGATGTGATCAGCGTCGTGGTTTTCAATGAACCCGAACTCTCCGTCCAGGCGCGGGTGGATAAGGATGGCGCGATCAACATGCCGCTCGTCGGCCTCGTGCGCATCATGGGGCAAAACATCCGGGACGCTTCAAAGACGATCGAGAGCGCGCTCCGCGAGTATCTCGTGAAGCCGCAGGCGAGCGTGACCATCCTGCTGTACACCAAGCGGCGCATCACCGTGCTCGGGCAGGTGAACAAACCGGGCACGATCGATCTGCCCGACGAAAGCGCCGTCGATCTCATGGAGGCGATCGGGATGGCCGGGGGATTTTCGCGGATCGCCAACGACAAGATCACCGTGACCCGCACGGTGAACGGTCGCGAGGAAGTGCTGAAGCTCGATTCCAAGGCGATGCGCAAGGACGGGAGCATCAAGCGTTTTCTCGTGCTGCCCGGCGACACCATCAGCGTGGGCGAGCGACTTTTCTGAGCGATGAAGACCGGGCAGCAGCAGGCAGGCGCGGATGAGTTTGGCGACGCTTCCGAGGGCGGGATCGACTTCTCGCAGTTCTATCCGCTGCTGCGGGAGCATCTCTGGCTGATCGTGCTCCTGGCCATCGTGGGCGGGCTGGCCGGGCTCGGCTACGTGGGGCGGATGCCGCGCACCTACCTCGCCACGACGGTGATGGAGATCAATACCCACCCGATGAAGCTGCTCGCCTTTGAGGGCGTGCAGCCGGCCATGCAGGGCACGCCCGAGGTGGCGGACGCCGTGGTCGCGGGCTTTAAGAACCGCGCCTTCCTCCACCACGTCGTCGAGGCGAACAAACTGACCACCGACCCGCTCTTCCTGCCGCCGCTCCCGGATGGCAAGCCGCATTCCATGGATGCCGCAGTGGACGTGCTCCTGGGCTCGATCGCGATCGTCCCACGGCGGGGCACGCCGTTCATCGACGTGAACGCGATGCACTCCGACGCGCGGATGGCTGCGCGGCTGGCCGATGCGCTGGCCACGGAGCACCGGAAACAGGCCATGGTGCGGCGCAGCGAGTCCTCGGCGCTGGGCATCCAGTTTCTCATGGAGAAGGCGGAGCAGCTCAAGGAGGAGCTGGCCGGCCACGAGCGCGCGCTGGGCGAGTACGTCACCAAGACGGGCTTTTCGTCGCTCGACGAAAAGCAGGACGTGGTCATTTCCCGCCTCAAGACGCTGAGCGCGCAGGTGGACGACTCCCGCGCTTCGCGGATGCGGATCGAGGCCGACAACGAAAAAGTTCACGCCCTGGTCGGCAAGCCGGACTTGCTCATGGAGGTGGCTTCGGTGGCCGACCATCCATCCGTCGCCGGGGTGAAGGGGCGCATCGAAGCCATCGAGACGCTGATCGCCAGCCTCGCCCTGCGCTACACGGAAAAGCACCCGAAGATGATCGAGGCGCGGCTGCAACTCCACGAAGCGAAGGACACCCTGCGCGAGACCCTCGAGGAGATGCCCAGGCTCATCCAGGCGAGCTTCGATGGCGCGACCGCGACCGAGCAGAAGTTCACCGGAGCGCTGCAGGATCAGGACAAGATCGCCCGCGAACTGAACAGCAAGGCCATCCCCTACAAGGCGCTCCAGCGGAAGGTGGAGACGCATCGGGCGCTCTACGACGGGATGCTCAAGCGGCTCGGCGAAGCGCAGATCGCCACCGGGATCGAGCAGGAGTTGGTGGGCGTCTTTGAAAAAGCCCTGATGCCTGGCGCGCCGATGCAGCCGAAGAAATCGAAGATCATCGCGCTCGGTCTCGCCGCCGGCCTGGCCACGGGAATCGCGCTCGCTTTTGCCCTGCATGCGCTGGACAGCTCGATCCGCACGGTCGATCAAGCGGGCCGCGTGATCGGGCTCCAGGTGCTCGGGGCCATCCCGCGGGATCCAAATCGCGAGCCGGAATCGCGCGCCCTCACCATGCATCTGCACACGGCCTCGCCGGTGGCCGAGGGGTTTCGTTCCCTGCGCGCCTCCCTGCAGGTGGTGCCGAGCACGCGGGGCCGGCACGTCGTCGTCATCACCAGCGCCGAGCCAGGCGAAGGGAAGACTTTCTGCGCGATCAATTGCGCCATCGCCTTTGCCCAGCAAGGGCTGCGCACGCTGCTCATCGACGCCGATCTCCGCGTCCCGATGGTCGGCCGGCTCCTCGTCCCGGAAGCCACGGGTCCGGGCCTCACGGATTTCCTCGAGGGCCGGGTGGACATCGGCGGGGCGATCCAGCGCACCGAGGTGCCGAATCTCTCGGTGATGACCGCGGGCATGGCCGCGAAGCAGCCGGCCGAACTGCTCGCCGGCCCGGTCTTTGGCGAGCTGCTGCGGACGCTGCGTTCGGAGTTCGATCGCATCGTCATCGACACCGTGCCGGTGCTCGCCGTGGCCGATGTGCTCCTGCTGGGCGAGCACGCTGAACTCGTCTGCCTCGTGGTGCGCGCCGCCAAGACTTCGCGCAAGTGCGTGCTGCGCGCGCGCGACATGCTGGCCAATGCCGGCTGCAAGCCCTCCGGCGTCATCCTGAACCAACTCGTCTTTCGCAGTGGCGCCGGCTACAACCGCTACATCGGCAAATACGGCGCGCCGGAAATTTACGGCAAGGACGGGAAGAAAGAAGAAGACGCGGACGGGGATCTGGAGCCGAGCGTCCGGGGCTGAGCGCGCCGCGGGTTTGATGAAATGCGGTGCCAGGGCCGCGCACGGTCCTCCTCCTGGTCCTCCTCCTCCTACTACTCGGCACGATTCGAGTAGGAGTAGGAGTAGGAGGACGAGGACGATTCTCCCGATCCTTGCGCCACTTTTTAAATCACCCCCGTCCGCCGTCGCGCGCGACCGGCGCGGTCGCTGAGTTGGATCAGGCGACGGGCTGCGGCGCGAGGATCTGGTGGAGGCAGGTGCCGAGCTCCAGAAGCGTGAAGGGCTTGTGGAGCAGATCGCGGAAGCCGAGCGCCCGGGCCTGGGCGACATTGAGCGCGGCCGAGTGGCCGGACATGAGCACCACGGGGGCGCCGGGCCGCTCGTCCCACATCTCGCGGGCGACTTCGATGCCGGTCGCTTCCCGCATCGTGAGATCGGTGATCACGAGGTCAAATTCGCCCCGGCGAAAGGCCAGGAGCGCGGGCTGCGTCTCGGTGAAGACCGTGGGCCGGTAGCCGAGGCGCTCCAGGCTGCGACCGGTGCCGCGGGCGATGGTGGCGTCGCCGTCGAGCACGAGCACGCGCTCGCCGTGGCCCGCGGGCACCGTCGCGGAGGTCTCGGGCTGGACTGTGCCGGGGCCGGTTTGCGCGGGGAAGTAGAGGTGAAAGGTGGCGCCGCGCCCGGGCGCGCTCTCGACGGCGATCGCGCCATCGTAGGTCTTCATGAGGCCGTGGACGACGGAGAGGCCGAGGCCGGTGCCTTCGCCAAAGGGCTTGGTGGTGAAGAAGGGATCGAAGATGCGTTCGAGGGTCTTTTCGTCGATGCCCTGGCCGGTGTCCGCGACGCTGAGGCGCGTGTAGCGTCCGGGGTGCAGGCCGGGGACGGCTTGGGCGGAGGTCTCGTCGGCGGCGAAATCGGAGGCCCGGATGGTGATGGTGCCACCGCCCGCGCCGATCGCGTGGCCGGCGTTTTGCAGCAGATTCGAGAGGATCTGGTGGAGCTGCGTGGCGTTGGCGAGGATCGGCGGGACGCGCCCGGCGATCTCGGTGCGGACTTCCACGGCGGCGGGCAGGAGCGGGCGGGAGAGGCTCACGGCTTCGGCGATGGCGCTGGAAAAATCGACCGTCTCCCGGGTGTCGTCGGCCTGGCGGCTGAAGGCCATGATCTGCTGGGTGAGGCCGCGACCGCGCGTGGTCGAGCGGATGATCTCCGAGTAGAGCTTTTTGTTCAGGTCGCCCGGTTCGCACTCTTCGTGGCCCATGTCGGCAAAGCCGAGGATGGAACTGAGGATGTTATTGAAGTCGTGGGCGATACCGCCGGCCAGGGTGCCGAGGGCTTCGAGCCGCTGGGCCTGGCGGAGCTGGCGCTCCAGCCGGGCGCGTTCGGCGCCCTGGCGCTCGCGCTCCACGATGTCTTCGCGCAGGGCGCGATTGGCGGCTTCGAGGTCGAGCATCTTTTTCTCGAGCTTGGCGATCAGCCGGGCGTTGTACTCTTTCAGGTAGATGGCTTCGTCCTCGGGTTCCTCGGTCGCGGCGGCGTGGGCGCGGGTGGCGCATTCGGCGATGGTCTCGTTCACTTCCTTTACAAACTGCTCGGGCTCCATCGGCTTGATGAGGAAGCGCTCGGCGCCGAGGGCGAGGGCAAAGGCGGCGTCTTTCGGATCGGTGTAGGTGGCGGTGTAGAAGAGAAAGGGGATGTCGTGCAGGCGCGGGTCGCGCTTCACCTCGCGGCAGAGCTGAAAGCCATCCATGCGCGGCATGAGGATATCGGAGACGATGAGATCGTAGGCGCCATTCTGGGCGAGGCGCAGGGCCTCGGCGCCGTCGCTCGCCGAATCGACTTCGTGCCCGTGCCCGCGGAACAGGGCCTCGAGCATGTAGAGGTTTTCGGCTTTGTCATCGACGCTTAGGATTTTCATGCAAGGGGATGGCGCGGGCGGGCGCTCAGGGCTTGAGGTGCCGCTGCACTTCGGCGGCAAAGGTGTCGGTGGAGATGGGTTTTTCGATGTAGCCGGCAAAGCCCGAGGAGAGGGCGCGCTCGCGGTCGCCGGCCATGGCGTAGCTGGTGAGGGCGATCACGGGCACATCGCGGAGGGTGGCTTGCGCCTTGAGCAGGCGCGTGGCCTCGTAGCCATCCATGTTCGGCATTTGGATGTCCATGAGGATCACGTCGGGCCTTTCCCGCACCGCCGCGGCGAGCGCCTGCTGGCCATCGGCGGCGTGGCTCACCGCGTAGCCGTGCTGCTCGAGCAGGTAGGTGGCGAGGTAGCGATTGGTGGCGTTGTCTTCGACGAGGAGGATGCGGGCGCTCATGGCGGGACGGGGCCGGGGCTTTGGCGGGGCAGGGTAAAAGTGAAGCGCGATCCGGCGCCGAAGACGCTCTCCACGCCGATCGTTCCGCCGAGCATGGTGACGAGCTTGCGGCAGAGATACAAGCCCAGGCCGGTGCCTTCGTACACGCGGCGCGCCGAACCATCGACCTGGCGGAAGGCTTCGAAGAGCCGCCCGAGCTGGTCGGTCTGGATGCCGATGCCGGTGTCGCTCACGGTCACGGCGACGCCTTCGGCGGTGGTGCGGCTCTCGATGCGGACCCAGCCCCGATCGGTGAATTTGACGGCGTTGTTCACGAGGTTGAGCAGCACCTGGAAGGTCTTTTTACGATCGGTATCGCGCTCCAGCGCGGGGTCGTCGAGCCGGGTCTCAAGGGCGAGCTTTTTCTGCTCCACGAGGGGCTGCAGGGTGTGGGCGACTTCGGCCACGACGCTGGCAAAGGAGAAGCGCTCGAGGTGCAGCTCCATGCGCCCGGACTCCAGGCGCGAGAGTTCGAGCAGGTCGTTGATCAGCCCGAGGAGATGTCGGGCCGAGGAGTGGACCATGCCGAGCTGGCGGCCCTGCTCGGCGTTCACCGGCCCGGGGAGACCCTGGCGGAGGATGCCGGTGAAGCCGATGATCGAGTTCAGCGGCGTGCGCAACTCGTGGCTCATGGTGGCGAGGAATTCGCTCTTCAGACGGTCGAGTTCCTTGAGTTGTTCGTTGGCTTCAGCCAGTGCCCGGGTGCGCTCGACGACCTTGGCCTCGAGATTGTCGTGGGCCTGGCGCAGCGCCGATTCGGCCTGCTGCCGGCGCTCCACTTCCAGGCTCAGCGAGATGAGGTCGGCCATCGAGCCGGCAAAGCTCTGCTCGTCGGGCGCCCAGTCCCGGACCCCGCCGATGTGCTCGTGGCAGAGCACGCCGACCATTTTGCCCCGCGAGCGGATCGGCGCGTCGAGCATCGCCGTGATCCCGAGCGGGCGGAGGTAGTTTTCGTGGAGTTCGACGGTGCGGGGATCGGTCGCGGCATCGCGCGCGGCGATGGCGCGCTGCTGCTCCAGGGCGCGGAAGTAGAGCGGATACTGCTCGGCGGTGAGGGCGAGGCCGGAGGAGTGGATGTTCTTTTCCCGCTCGTAGAGATCGGCGCAGCGCAGCATCGGCTGGTGCGCATCGAAGAACCACACGCTCACCCGGCTCGCTCCGAGGGTGCGCGCGGCGACCTCGGTGATGCGCCGGAGCGCGATGCCGAGGCCGGCCTCGAGCAGGTCGGCATTGCGCGCGTGTTTCGCGAGTTCATCATTCTGGCGGCCGAGCCGGCCCAGCGTCTCCCGCTGCGCCGCCTCGGCCGCGAGGCGGCCCGAGATGTCGATGCCGATCCCGAGCACGTGCGGCTGCCCGGCGAGTTCGAGCCGCACCCCGGTGATGTAATGCGGCGCGCTCGGGCCGTGGGGCGTCTGGAATTGCACCTCCACGTCGGCGTGCCCTTCAGCGAGGCATTTCTGCATCCGTTCCCGCACGCGGGCCCGGGACTCGGGGTTGAAAAACTGCGCGGGATCGAGCTTGGGGATCTCCTCCGGGGCGACGCCGGTGATGGTCTCGAAGTTCTTGTTCCAGCGGACCACCTTTCGCCGCGCATCGTAGAGGTAGAAGATGCCGGGCATCGACGCGATCAGCGAGTCGGAGAATTCCTCCGCGGCGGCTCGATCCTCGGCTTCCGTGGCGTCGCTGAAGACGAGGGCGAGGCCGGTGAGTTCCCCATCCGCACCGCGGATCGGCGCTCCGCTGCTCGCGATCGGCACCTCCTGACCCGTGCGGGAGACGAGCAGCGCGGGCCGCTGGGGACCGGTCTTCGGAGCATCGCCGCGCAGGAGCTGGAGGGCGTAGTTGCCGAGCGTTTCGCGCGTCCGCCGGTCGATGAGCTGGAGCACCTTGGGCAGCGACTGGCCGCGGGCCTCCGCTTCCGGCCAGCCGGTGAGCGTCTGGGCCACGGCGTTCATAAAGGTGATGCGCCCCGCCGCGTCGGTGGCGATCACCGCATCGCCGATGCTGCGGAGCAGCGTGGCCAGCCACTCCTCGCGCTCCAGGGCGGCCGTCCACTGCCGGTGGACCCGCGAGCCGCCCCAGAGCAGGGCGGCGGTAAAGGCGATGAGCAGCGCTCCCACGGCCAGCTTCACCCGCATCTGCACCGGGTCGAGCACGACGAAACCCACGGCGAGGACCGCCACCACCACCCCGCCGAGCAGGAAAGGCAGGCCCGGATTCCGCTGGCGAGTCTCGGACTTGGGGATCATGGGCGCACAGTGTGTGGCGGGGGGCGCGGCCCCGGCAAGGGCGGTCTGCGGTCGGGGCAGGGGGCGGCGCGTGGGAGTGCGACATTTCTGCGCGCTGGAGGCAAAAAAATCCTGAGTGATGGATTGACTGATTTGGGGGCCGTGTGGCAAAACATGGGGCCCGGGGGCAAAATTTGGAGAAAGCCCCCAAAACCCGCCATGCCGGCCGCCCTTCTCAACGAACGCTTCATCGGTAAGCAGCTCTACACCCTCGACGACAAGGGGCGCATCACCATCCCCAAACACTGGCGGCTCAAGGGCGAGGAGAGCGAGCAGTGGTGCCTCGTCCCGGAGAGCCGTGGGAATTGCCTCCGGCTCATGGATCCGACCCGCTGCGCCCGGTTCATCGGGCAGGCGGAGGAGCGCTTCGCCGCCGACCAGGCCGGGCTGCGCCTCTTCCGGAGCTTCTTCGTCGGCGCGATCGAGGAAGTCGAAACCGACAAGCAGGGCCGCATCGCCATCCCCGCCCAGACCCGCACGGAATTCAGCCTCGAGAAAGAGGTGTGGATGCGCGGCACGGGCGACCTCATCGAGATCTGGAACAAGCAGCGCCTGGAAGAACACGAGGAGGCGCAACGCGCCCGCTATCGGGAACTCGCAAACATCGTCGGCGCATGACCGCTCTTCCGCCCCTCTCCATCCACCCGGGCTTCCGTCTCCGCCGGAACCCTCACCGCGTCGTGTCCATGTCCGCTCCCGACTCCCGTTCGCAATATCACCAGCCGGTGCTGGTCGCCGAAGTCGTGGAATGGCTCGCGCCGCGTGCGGGCCAGATCTTCGTGGATGGGACCCTGGGCGGTGGCGGCCACGCCGCGGCCCTGCTCGCCGCGGGCGCGGCAGTGATCGGGCTGGACCAGGACCGCGAGGCGATCGCCGAGGCCACGGCCCGCCTCGCCGCCGCCGGTCGCCAGTTCCGCGCGGTGCGCACGAATTTCGCCGAGGTGGACACGGCGCTCGACGCCCTCGGCATCGCGCAGATCGACGGCGCGCTGCTCGATCTCGGGGTCTCCTCCCACCAGCTCGACGAGCCCACGCGCGGCTTCAGTTTTCAGACCTCCGGGCCGCTCGACATGCGGATGGACGACCGCCTGCCGCGCACCGCCGCCGATCTCGTGAACAGCCTCGGCGGCGCGGAACTGGAGCGCATTTTCTTTACCTACGGCGAGGAGCCGGCGGCGCGGCGCATCACCGCGCGGCTCGTGCGCGACCGGCTCACGCGGCCCTTTACCACCACCGATCAACTCGCCGCGGCCGTCGAGAGCGTGGTGCCGCGCCACGGGCGGGCGCATCCCGCGACGCGCGTCTTCCAGGCCCTGCGCATGGCGGTGAATGGCGAACTCGAGGCGCTGGAGCTTGGCCTCGAGCGCTTCGCCGCGCGCCTCGCGCCGGGCGGACGCCTGGGGGTCATCACTTTTCATTCCATCGAGGATCGGGTGGTGAAGCACTGCTTCAAGCGGCGCAGCACCCCGATGCTGGATCGCCCCGAGTGGCCGGAGGCGCGGCCGAACCCCGATTGCATTTTCCGATTGCTCACGCGCAAAGCCCTGACCGCTGGCGCCGACGAGCTGCAGGCCAATCCACGAGCCCGCAGCGCGAAACTCCGCGTCGTGGAGAGGAACCCGGGTCATGGCCGCTAATCATCGCCACTACCAGAATGTCGTCCCGATCGCGCGCTGCATCGTCGGGATCGCCGTGGTCGTCTTTCTGAGCAGCGCTTCGATCTTCTACGTGTGGAGCCGCAATCAGGTGGATCTCCAGGGCCGCCAGATCCGGGACTCCGAGCGCGAACTCGTGAAGCTGCGGAAGGAACTCGACGTCGTGCAGGGGCAGATCGCCACGCGCTCGTCGATCGCCACGCTTCAGCAGGCCTTCGACAATGGGCGGTTCAAGCTGGCGCGCATCGCCCAGTTTGAGCCCATCTACCGCGGCCTGACGCCGGACGGAAATGAGGTGCGCACCATCTCCAATCCCAAACGGAGCCCGCGGCCATGAGGATGAACGCCCGGTCTCGTGTCCTGGCCGCGTGCGGCCTGCTCGCGGTCTGCTTCACCGGCTTTTCCTGGCGGCTCGTGCACGTGCAGGTGCGGGAGCACGAGCACTACACCCAGGAGGCCGTGAAAAAGCATTCCGATCGCATCACGGTCCCGGCTCGCCGGGGGAGCATCACCGATGCGCGCGGCGAACTGCTCGCGCAGAACGAGCCGATCAACACCGTGATCGCCGATGGCTCCCTCATCAAAGATCCGGCCGGGCTCGTCGAAGTCCTCGCCGGCCCGCTGGAGATCGAGCCCGCCACGCTCCGCACGATGCTCGCGCGCAAGGCCGAAAACGGCACCGCCCCGCACTGCTACATCGTGCTCAAAAAGCGCGTGCCCGAGACCGTCACCAACGAACTCGAACGCCAGTTCGCCGCGCGCCGGCTGCGCGGCATCCGCTTTGCGCCCGAGGCCTCCCGCATCTATCCGAACTTCCGCCTCGCCTGCCACGTCATCGGTTTTGCCAGCGACGACAGCACCGGCGTCGGCGGCGTCGAGCAGTCCTTCAACACGCTCCTCGCCGGCACCGCTGGCTCCCGCATCATCGCGCGCGACGGCAAGGGCCGCGAACTCCCGCAGTATCGCGGCTACGAGCGGCCGCCGTGCAATGGCCACAACCTCCGGCTCACGATCGACATCGGCCTGCAAAACATCGTCGAGACCGAACTCGAAGAAGCCTGCAAACGCTACCGGCCAAAGGGCGCGACGATCATCCTCATGGAGCCCCGCACCGGCGCGGTGCTGGCGCTCGCCAATCGCCCGAACTTCAACCTCAACGACCTCGCCCGCGGCACCGAGGAGCAGCGGCGCAACCGCGCCATCACCGACCTCTACGAACCCGGGAGCACCTTCAAAGTGGTCACCGCCGCGGCCGCGCTCGATCGCGGCATCGTCTCCCCCACGGCGACGATCTTCTGCGAAAACGGCTACTACCAGGCCTACCGCCTGCGGGATCACGCTCCGTATCGCTACCTGACGGTGAACGACATCCTCGTCCACTCGAGCAACATCGGCGTCGCCAAGCTCGCCATCATGGTCGGCGAAAAGACCTTCTACGACTACGTCCGCCGGTTTGGCTTCGGCGACACCACCGGCATCAGCCTGCCGGCGGAAGAGCGCGGCCAGGTCCACCCGCCGCACACCTGGGACAAGCTCACCGAGACCCGCATGGCCATGGGGCACGCGGTGAGCGTCACCCCGCTGCAAGTCGCCACGGCGATGAGCGCGATCGCCAATGGCGGCAAGCTCATGCTCCCGCAGATCCTCAAGGAAGTGACCGACGAAAACGGCGTCGTCACCGCCGGGTACCCGCCGCAGGAGGTCCGCCCCGTCTGCCGCCAGAGCGTGGCCCGCGCGGTGCGCGACGCGATGATCGAAGTCTGCACGCCGAAAGGCACCGCGGCCCTCGCCCGCGTCTTCGGCTACAAGGTCGCGGGCAAGACCGGCACCGCGCAGAAGCCCGACGGGCACGGCGGATATCTGCGCGACCAGTACATCGTCTCGTTCGCTGGTTTCATGCCGGCGATGGATCCGGCCTTCGTCGCGGTGGTCGTATTCGACGAGCCGCGCACCAAGGCCGGGCAGTATTACGGCGGGCTCGTCGCCGCTCCAGTCTTTGCCCGCATCGCGGAAAAAGCCGCGTCCTACCTCGGGCTGCCCGTCACCGAGACCCGGATGCAGGGCGACAAAGGCGGCGTCTTTGCCCGCGAAGGGAGGGACCTCAGCGCGCCATGAAACTCGAGGCCCTGCTTTCCGCCATCCAGCCCACGCGCGTCGATGGGCCGGTCGATCGCGAGATCACCTCGCTCTGTTCCGATTCGCGCCGGGCGCGGGAAGGCGCGCTCTTCTTTGCCGTGCGCGGCGAAAAGGTGGACGGCTCGGCTTACGTCGATCAGGCCGTGGCCGCGGGCGCGGCCGCCGTGGTCAGCGAATCCGCCCAGCTCAAGACGCGGGCCACGAGCATCGTCGTGCCCGACGCGCGCGCCGCGATGGCCGATCTCGCGGCGGAATTTTTCGGGCACTCGGATCGCCATCTGAAGATGGCCGGCGTCACCGGGACGAATGGAAAGACGACCACGGCCTTCCTGCTCCGGCACCTCTGCGAGACGGCGCTGCTGCGTTGCGGCCTCATCGGCACCGTGCATTACCAGATCGGCGAGCGCATCCTGCCCGCCCCGCGGACCACCCCGGAGTCGCTCGAAGTCCACGATCTGCTCTGGCAGATGCGCTCCGCGGGCTGCAAGGCCGTGGCCATGGAAGTCTCCTCGCACGCCCTCGTGCAGGAGCGGGTGCGCGGCGTGGAGTTTGACGCCGCGATCTTCACGAATCTCACCCAGGACCACCTCGACTATCACAAGACCATGGAGGCCTACGCCGAAGCCAAGGCGTTGCTCTTCTCCAATCTCGCCAGACAGAAAAAGCGCGGCCGCGCGGTGCTCAACATCGACGACCGCTACGGCGCGCTCTTCGCCGCCCGCTTTGGCAGCGAACTCGACATCGTGACTTACGGGCTCGGGGTGAAGGCGGCCTTCCGGGCGAGCAACGTGCGCATCGACTTCAACGGAACAAGTTTTCAACTCGACGCCCTCGGTCGGAGTTACCTCGTGCGCCTGCCGCTCATCGGGCAGTTCAACGTGTACAACGCCCTCGCGGCCATCGCCGCCGCCAACGTCCTCGGGATCGACGTGCGCAGCGCGGTGCTCAGCCTCGCGACCGCGCCCGCGGTGCCCGGCCGGCTCGAAGCCGTGCCCGCCCAGCGACAGTTCAAGGTCTTCGTCGATTACGCGCACACCGAAGATGCCCTGCTCAACGTCATGAAGACCTGCCGGGAGCTGAACCCGGCGCGGCTCATCGTCGTCTTTGGCTGTGGTGGCAATCGCGACAAAACCAAGCGCCCGCGCATGGGCGCCGCCGTCGATTCACTCGCCGACTACGCCATCGTCACCTCCGACAATCCGCGCGGCGAAGACCCCGAGGCGATCATCGCCGACATCCGGCCCGGGCTGCAGCGCGTGCCCTACGAAACGATCGTCGATCGCAAGGAGGCGATCTTCAAAGCCATCGCCATGGCCCAGGCGCGGGACATCGTCCTGCTGGCGGGCAAGGGGCACGAAACCTATCAGGAATTTGCCGATCGCACGGTGCCCTTCGACGACGTGGCCGTCGCCGCTTCGGCGCTCGAGAACCGCCGGGAGCCGCCCCGGTAAGCCTCATGGAAGCGACTCCACTCGAGACGATCGCGCGTTGGGCTGGCGGGCAGCTCCTCGCCGGCGACGCCCTGGCCACGGTCCGCCAGGTCTGCACCGATTCGCGCGCGCTCCAGCCCGGCGATCTCTTCGTGGCGCTGCGTGGGGAAAAATTCGACGCCCATGAATTTGCGGCCGAAGCCGCGCGGCGCGGTGCGGCCGCGGTGATTGGCGAGCGTGTCCCGGAGGGTTTTTCCCCGGGCTGCGGCTTGATCCTCGTCGCCGACTCGCTCGTCGCGTTGCAGCAGCTCGCGCGGAGCTATCGGCAGACCCTGGCGCTCCAGGTCGTGGGGCTCACGGGATCGAATGGGAAAACGAGCACCAAAGACCTGACCGCCGCCGTGCTCGGCGCGCGCTTTCAGGTCACCAAGACCGCCGGCAATTTCAACAACCACATCGGACTCCCGCTCACCATGCTGCGCGCGCGCGCCTCCGA
>Ga0105044_10004067_pt1 | contig 20098 bp, 18 predicted proteins | sample MAT01_FD_78092 | JGI IMG/M metagenome (GOLD analysis project Ga0105044, IMG submission 78092) | Freshwater microbial communities from Lake Fryxell liftoff mats and glacier meltwater in Antarctica - MAT-01 | ecosystem: Environmental > Aquatic > Freshwater > Ice > Liftoff microbial mat | place...
CGGCGACGCGAGCCTGCGCGTGGCGAGCGCGGCGGTCGGCGCCGTCATCATCGGCGTCACGCCGGAAGAGTTTGCGGCCTACCTGGATTAGGAAATCAAGAAGTTCGCGCGGGTGGTGAGGAAAGCGAAGATCAGGGCGGAATAGAAAGCAGGATACGGGATTCGGGATTCGGGATTCGGGATTTGCGATTGAGGATGCTGGATTTGGCGTGAGAGGCCGAGGGTTGAGCGGGGTCGCATTTGCCTCTCCCTTGCGAACCGCCGAGCAGTCGCAGGCGGGGACGGGGCCGTCGGCGAGGACTGTCTGAGCGTCCGTCATGTTTCATGACGGACGCGAGTTCCGCAGCCGCCGTCCATGCCGAGCAGCGCAGGGGCACCACGACAGTGGCGGTTCGCCGGGGCGGCCTTCTCTTTGGTTACTTTCTCTTGGCCGAACAAGAGAAAGTAACCAGCCGCCGGGCTGCCCCCGGCAAAGGTATGGCTTACGGGTTACCTGCCCTTAGGGATCAGCGCGGCGCTTCGGTCAGCCTGCGCCCCAGGCAGAGCGCGTACGGTGCCGCACGGGCGCGAAGCACCAGGGGTCAATGTCATTTAGCACCCCACCCACCACAACCATCGACTTCAGTCCCGTTCATTCAAGCGGCCGGTCCCCCAGGCGTTACGCCGCCAGCTTCATCACGCGCAATTGCTTGCGCCGCTGTTCCGCGTGCCATAGATCGTACTGCGTCTGCTGGTTCAGCCAGCTCTCCGCGGAGGTGCCGAACGCGATCGACAGGCGTACGGCCATTTCGGGACTGACGCCCGCCCGGCCGTTCAGGATCGCCGACAGCGTTTTACGGCTGACGCCCAGCGCCTTTGCTACTGCGGTAACCGTCAAGCCCAGCGGCTCCAGACAGAGCGACTTGATCATTTCGCCAGGGTGGGGAGGGTTGTGCATTCGCATGAGGCTTCCATTCAGTGATAGTCCTCGTAATCGACCAGATCGGCATCCGCTCCGGTAAACACAAAGGTGATGCGCCAGTTTCCGCTGACGCGAACCGACCATAGGCCCTTCCGGTTCCCCTTGAGCGGGTGCAGCACCAGACCCGGCAACGCCATATCCTCCGGCCTTGTCGCCGCGCTCAACTGGGCAAGGATCAGCCGCAACCGATCCGCCTGCTGCGCCTGGATTCCCGATTTGCTGCCCGTCTCGAAGAAACGCTGCAGCCCCTTGTGGCGGGCGACGGACCATGGGCAAAAGTGTAACCCATATAGTTACACACTACAAGGCTGCTGCTACTGCCCCCCCACCGGTCGGAGGCTCTGGCTGCCGTGGGACAGTGAAGCCGCGGGCCTTTACTGCGGCGCGATCCCCGCCGCCTTGATGACCTTCGCGTACTTCTCGATCTCCTCCTTCAGGAAGGCCCCGAACGATTCCGGCGAACCGCCGATCACCTCCAGCACGTCGCGGTTGAAGCGCTCGCGCATGTCGGGCATCTTCAGCACGCTGTCCACCGCGCCGTTCAGCCGGGCCACCGTCTCCTTCGGCGTCTTCGCCGCCGCCAGCAACCCGTACCAGTTCGTCGATTCGTAGCCTTTCACGCCGGACTCGTCGAAGGTCGGCACCGTCGGCAGCGCGGGAGAACGCTTCATCGTACTGATGGCGATGGCACGGAGGCGCCCGGACTCGAAGTGCGGGATGAGGGATGGCCCGCCGCCGAAGGTCATGTGCACGTGTCCGCCGATGGCATCGACGATCGCCGGGTTCACGCCCTTGTAGGGGACGTGCTGCAGGTCGATCTTCGCCATCATCTTCAGCAGTTCGCCGGCCATGTGGTTGGAGCTGCCCAGTCCGCTGGTGGAGTACGTGAGCTGGCCGGGCTTCGCCTTCGCCAGCGCGATCAGCTCCTTCAGGTTCTTCACCGGCAGCGACGGATGCACCGACAGCACGTTGGCGCCCTTGAAGCAGAGGATCACGGGCTCGAAGTCGCGCAGGGTGTCGTACGGCGGGTTGGCGAGGAAGCTCATGTTGATGGCGTTCGACGCCCCGCCCATGAGTATCGTCGTCCCGTCGGGCGCGGAGCGAATCACGTATTCCGAGGCGATGTTGGTCATCGCGCCCGGCCGGTTCTCGATGATCATTTGCTGCTTTAGGATGGGGATCAGCTTGTCGATCAGCGCGCGGGTCACGACGTCCGTATTCCCGCCCGCCACAAACGGGTTGACGATGCGGATGATCTTGCCCTGCGGTGCTTGGGCGATGGCTCCGGACGACAGCGCGGCGGCGACACAAACGGCGGACAGTTTCAACATCGGTTTCATGATTTCTCCTTGAAGTTGGCACGACCATCGACAGCAACCGCCCCACCGGTCCCATGGCGGACGATCAACGGATTGACTTCCAGATCCACCAGGCGCGGCCCCAGGTCGTGGGCAAGCCAGCTCATCCGCTCCACCGCGTCGGCAATCGCCGAGACGTCGAGCGGCGGCTTGCCGCGGGCGCCCTGGAACAGCGGTGCCGTCTTCAGGGAGGCGAGCATTTCGCGTACCCGCGACGCGGCGACCGGCGCCGTGGCCACCGCGACGTCGTGCAGGATCTCAACGGCAATGCCGCCCAGCCCGACGATCACGATGGGGCCGAACTGTTCGTCGCGACGGATGCCGACGATGACTTCCGCGTCGCCCCGCACCATTTCCTGCACCGAAAACCCCTCCAGCTTCACGCCGGGCAAGGTTTTCGCGATCTGCTGCGTCATCGCCGTCGCCGCCGCCGCGACGGCCGGCCCGTCGGCGAGGCCGACACGCACGCCGCCGACATCGCTCTTGTGCACGATTTCGCGGGACACCGCCTTCAGCACGACCGGAAAGCCGACCCCGGCGGCCGCAGCGGCCGCGGCGTCTGGCGTGGCCGCGATCGCTTCGCGCGCGACAGTGACGCCGTAGGTGGCGAGCAGCTTTTTGACTTCGCTTTCGGTCTGCGCGCCCACGGCCAGGCTGGCGAGCGCCCCGGGCGGCGGCAAGCCGGCGGGCCTGACCGGCGCATCCCCACCGGTCCTGCGCAGGCGGTCGTACTCCGTGATCAGAACCAGGATCCGCAGCGCTTGCTCGAAGCTGTCGTAAACCACGAAGCCCTTGGCGCGCATCTCCTCGCGCGCCGCATTCGCCGCGGCACCTGGCGTGCACACGATCAGCACCGGCTTGCCGCTCGCGCGCGCCGCTTCGGCCACCGCGACGGCGCGCTTTTGATAGAACGGCATCGACATCAGGACCGCCACCCCGAGGTCCACGGTGGGATCGGCGAGCAGCAACGAAGTCGCGGGGCCGGCGATTTCGACGTCCGCGGGTACGCTGCGCGCGCCGAGGTCGATCGGGTTCCGCGCCTGCGGTGGCAGCAGAAACCCGCCCAGCCCGCGCCGGGTTTCCGCCGTCAGCGGCGCGAGTTCCAGCCCCATCTCCACCACCCGGTCGCTGGCCGTCGAGGTGCCGCCTCCGGAGGACGAGATCACGGCGAGCCCGCTGCCGGCGCGCGGCGCGGGGTGCTCGATCAGGACCTGCGCGGCGCGCAGCATGTCGTCGGGATCGCGCACGAGGATCACCGCCTGCTCGCGGCAGACCGCTGCAAACGCCTCCCACGAGCCGGCGAGACTCGCCGTGTGTGACTTGGCCGCAACGACACCCGCCTGGGTGCGACCGGTCTTCAGCACCAGCAGCGGCTTGCCCGCGCGGCGGCACGCGGCCGCCGCCTTCTGAAAACGCGCGCCGTCCAGCAGGCCCTCGACGTACAGGCAGATCGCCCTGGTGCCGGAGTCCTCGATCATGAACTCGAGGAAATCGCAGATCTCCAGATCGACCTGGTTGCCGAGCGACACGCCGTAGCGCAAGCCGATGCCGTCGGTCTTGGCGCGATCGAATACCGACACCATCAGGCCGCCGCTCTGGCTGATGAAACCGATGGTCCCGTCACCCAGCTGGTCGGTGTTCAGCACCACGGAGGAGCACAGCGCCATGTGGTGATGCGGGACGATGAAGCCCATGCAGTTAGGGCCGACGATGCGCATGCCGGTCTTTGCGGTCAGCTCGACCAGCTTCGCCTGGCGCTCCGCGCCGTCCGCGTCCACCTCCGCGAAGCCCGTGGTGATGATGACGCAGCAGCCGACGCCGGCCGCCGCGGCCTGCTCGATGGACTCCAGCATGCGCGCCATCGGCACCGCCAGGATCGCCACGTCCGGCGGCGACGGCACGTCCGCGATGCGCGGATAGGCCTTGCGGCCGGCGATCTCCGCGCGGTTCGGGTTGATCGGGTACACGTCGCCGGCAAAGCCGTGTTTGACGAGGAAATGGATGATGCGGCCGCCGAACTTGCCGATGTCTTCGGAGGCGCCGAACACCGCCACGGAGCGCGGGTGCAGGATGCGGTCGACGCGGATGCGTGGGGCGGCGCCGGGTTCGGTGCGGTGTGCGGTATGCAGGCTCACGGTTTCAGGTTTCCTTTGTATAGGGTCTGCCCCGACTGAATAACCCCCTCCCTTGCAGCAGTGCTGCGGGGGAGGGTTGGGGTGGAGAATCGTTTGAACGCAGTCCATTCTCTCCCTCCCCTGCTTGCGGGGGAGGGTTGGGGAGGGGGCGGGTTTTCTTGATGCTTAGGCCGCCCATGTGCCCCCATCCCAGCCTTCCCCCGTAAACGGGGGAAGGTGAGAGATGACTTCGCGGAGCAGGAATGCCCATCCCAGCCTTCCCCCGCAAGCAGGGGAAGGGGTTTCAATATTGTGTGGATGTCAGACACCTTTGAACGCCGGCGCGCGCTTCTCTTTGTATGCCGCCTGGCCTTCCTGGAAATCCTGCGAGGCGTCGTTCAGGTCGGCCCAGCGCGTTTCCGCCTCGCGGGCGGCGGGCGGCGAATCCCAGTACTGGGCCCGCACCGTCTCCTTGACCGCGCGGAAGATGATGGGCGCACCGCCGGCGACGCGGGCCGCGACTTTCGCGATCTCGGCATCGAACGCATCCTCGGCCACCACGCGCGTCACCAGGCCAATGTCCCGCGCGTTCTCCGCCGTCAGGTCCTCGCCGAGGATCAGCAGGTCCAGCGTGCGGTTGCGGCCGATGTAATGCGTGAGCCGCGTCAGGCTCATGCCCCAGGACGGTACGACGCCCAGATAGGCGTCCCCGGTGCGGAACTTCGCCGTTGTTGAGGCGATCCGGACGTCGCAGGCCATCGCGAGCGCGAACCCGCCGCCGATGGCCCAGCCGCGCAGCGCGCCGATGACCGGCTTGGGATGCGTTTCGATGCGGTCCACCACCGCGCGCCCGAGGCTGCGGAACCGCTGGTTGCCGTGCGCCTGGACGCCGGTGCCGGACAGGTCGGCCCCCGCGCAGAACGCCTTGGTGCCGCTGCCCGTCAGCACCATGCAGCGCGTCTCGGCGCGCGCCTCCAGCGCATCGAACGCGTGCAGCAACTCCTCCAGCAACTGCACCGTGACGGCGTTGACCGGCGGACGGTTCAGCGTGATCGTGGACGCGCCACCGACGTGCGTCAGCTTCAGTGTTGCATACGACATGATGACTCCCCCTGGTTTTTCTCAGTCGACTTTCAGGCCGATCGCCTTGATGACCTTGGTGTAGCGCGCGCGTTCGGACTTGATGTACGCCGCGAGTTGCTCCGGCGTGCCCGCCACCGGTTCGATGCTCTGCTTGGCCAGTTTTTCGACGACGTCAGGCTGGGCGAAGCCCGCCACGACTTCGGCGTGCAGGCGCTTGATGACGGCGGGCGGCGTGCCGCGCGGGGCGACGATGGCGTTCCAGCCGCTGATCTGGAAGCCCGGCATGCCGCTTTCGGCGAAGGTCGGAACATCGGGCGAGCCGGGGGCCCGCTTGGCGCTGGCCATGGCCACCAGCCGCAGCTTCTTGCTCGCGCCGTGGGGCTGCAGCGACGAGATGCTGCCCAGCATCATGCCGATCTGGCCACCGATGAGGTCCACGATCGCCGGACCGTTGCCCTTGTACGGCACGTGCACGAGCTCAATGCGCGCCGCGTAGGCGAACATCTCGCCGGCCAGGTGGTTGGCCCCGCCCGCACCCGCCGAGCCGTAGGTCAGCTTGCCCGGATTCGCCTTGGCGTAGTCGATCAGTTGCGTCACCGAGTTCACCGGCAGCGTGTTGGTCACCGCCAGCACGTAAGGCTGCGTCGTGAGCTGCGAAATCGGCGCGAAATCCTTCTCGGGATCGTACGGCAGTTTCTCCTTCAACGCGGGCGTCACGGCGAAGGTGGTCTCCGAAGACACCAGCAGCGTGTAGCCGTCCGCCGGCGCGCGCGCGACCATCGCGGCGCCGATCGCCGTCGCCGCGCCGCCGCGGTTGTCCACCACCACGTTCTGCGACAGGCGCCGCGACAGCACGTCGCTGGTAATGCGGCCCATGATGTCCGTCGGGCCGCCCGGCGGATACGGGACGATCACGCGGATCGGCTTGGTGGGGAAATCAGGCTGCGCGGCGGCTGCCGCCACCGGCAGGAGCGCCACCAGGGTCAAACCTGCAATTGAGACTGTCTTCATGGGAACCTCGCTGAGAGAAAGAAATCGTGTTTGTTAGCCTAGCGCCCGCACCGCGTTCTCGAACAATGCCTTGCCGGGGAGAAAAACGCCGCGCCCCAGCAGCCCTTCGCTTCCCGTTGCTTCGACCATGCCCAGCGTGACGATGGGCGCACCGCCGCCCTGCACGATCGCTGCCGCATCGAGCCCGACGCGTACGCCGGTGGCCGCAAACGCAGGATGAGGCAAAGCCGGTGCCAGCGCCTGCGCCGGGAGAAACGGCTTGAGCGCGCCCAGCGGTTCGGGCGCGAGATGCAGCGCCTGCCCGCCGAAGCCCAGCGCATCGATCATCGCGCTGTCGCCGATGGTGCCCAGTGCGGCGCTCGCGACGTTGGCGTTGGGCAAACGCGGCCCGCGCGGCGCCGTGGCCGGCATCGTGATCCACACGTCCGGTTTGCCGGCGAGCGACACGCCGAAGACTTCGCCGTTGCCAGCCATGCGGGTCACCAGCGTGGAAGGTGCTTTGCCTTCCGCCGCGGACAACATGAGTTTCGCCGCCGCCATCCAGAACGTGAGGAAGAACAGGGGCGTGCCGGCGAGGCCCATCAGCAGTGCCTCGCTGCGTTCGTCGCCTTTCGCGAACCGTTCCGCCAGCACGTTGGCCAGCGCAGCCGTCGCCGCCGTCGTGCGGTTGTGCAGGTCGTCGCCTTCGATCACGGCCTTCGCCGCGATCGGCAGCAGATCGATGGGTGCTGTCAGCGCGGCCGCGAGCGTCTGCGCGTACTGGCCGTCGCGGAGCTTCAACCGGTCGAGGATCGCGCGGTCGCGGGTGCCGAAGCGCAGATCGGGACCACCGAGCGTGCCGAGCGGCGCGAACACCGGCGCAACAGCACCGCCCGCGTCCTCCATCACGATCAGCGTCGTAGAGGGCGAGACCAGCGCGGCGAGCGGCGTAACGCAACGATGATCCTGCGCGGGCGAGAGTGCCGCCGCGCCGCTGCGCACAAGTTGTTCCGCCTCGGCTTCGCTCTGTGCCCAGCCTTCATACAGGCAGGCGAGCACCGCGGAGGACAGGATGGGCGCCGGCGGCGTTCGCGGGTCCGCGAGCGGAGGCCCCGCGTGCAACAGCCAGCGGCCTTCCCGCGCGAGCAGCTGCGACGCGGGTGCGAGCCGGGTCCACTGCGGGCGCACCGCCAGCAGCGCTTCAAGACCGGAGGACGTCTCTGTCATGCCATTCCGAACAGGCGTTTGACCCGCGACCACAGCACGCGCCAGAGCAGCGCGCCACCATCCAACTGCGCCGGCGCCACAGGCGAGGGTTGCGCGGCGGGAGCGCCGCCCGTGGCCGCAGCCACATCCGTGCCCAACCTACCCTGCAGATTGCCGGCGAACTGGCGAGTGATGCCCGCCGCCAGTTCCTTGACGATGCCGGTGCGGCCGAACTGCGCCAGCGTGCCGGTCAGCGTGTAGTCGATCAGCAGGTCCACGCGCGTGCCGGCTCCGGTTTCGTGCAGGCTGAAGGCCGCGCTGCCCTTGACGCGCGAACCGGTGGCGCGGTCGGCGCCGCTGCCGGACAGCCGGCCGCGATGGTCGCTCGCATAGGTGACGTCGCCCTGCCCCGAAAACTTCGCCGCGACTGGCCCCAGCTTCACCGCCAGCGTGAACGCCAGTGGGCTCGCGCCCGGCGCGCTGGTCAGCGTCGCGCCCGGCAGGCAGGTCACCAGCATCGGGATGTCCTGGAAGGCCGTCCACACCGCGGCGCGCGGGAATGGCAGCTCGAACGCCTGTTCAAGCTGCATGCGACGCCCCCTGCTTGCGGGCATCGGGCTTGGTGACAACCCACGCCCGATGTCCCTCACCCCCATCCCCTCTGCTACGCTTCAAGTGTTCCCTTGTCCCGGAGGGCGGGGGGAGCATCGAGCAGCATGGCTGGTCAGCCATTGCTGGAATGCCAAGACTTCAGCACGTTCGCAATCGCCCGCACGATGCCGACGTAGCCAGTGCAGCGGCACAGGTTGCCGGCGAGTTCCTTGCGGATGCGCGCCTCGTCCGCATCGGGCAGGCGCAGCACGATGTCGCGCGCCGTCATCAGCATGCCCGGCGTGCAGTAGCCGCACTGCAGCGCGTGCTCGGCCGCGAAGGCTTCCCGCAACTGCGCCATCACCGCATCGTCATCGAAGCCTTCGATGGTCCGCACCGACGCGCCGTCGCAGGCCACCGCGAAATTGATGCAGGAGCGGGCCGGTGCGCCGTCCAGCCAGACCGTGCATGCGCCACACACGCCGTGCTCGCAGCCGATGTGCGTGCCGGTCAGGTGCAGATGCTCGCGCAGGAAATCGGCGAGGTGCGTGCGCGGCTCCGCCACGCCCGCCGCCGGCTTGCCGTTGACTTCCAGTTGCACGGGCTTCTTCATGCCTGCACCGCCGCGAGCTGGGACGCGGCCCGCTGCAGGGCCGCGAAGTGGACCTGCCGTTCGTAGGGGTCGTCGCCCGCGCCGGAGGCATCCACCGCCGCGTGCGCCTGCGCCGCGTCGAAACCCTTCGTCAGGAAATCCGCCTGCGCGATGACGTGCGGCGCGCCGTTGGTGGCGCCGATCACCGCGCGGGAGATGCCACGGTTCTGGTCGAACAACACGGCCGCGATGGCCTCGGCGAACTCGCCGGGCTTGCGGCAGAACTTGTAATAAGACCAGCGCGCCCGCGCGGACAGCCTGGGGATGCGGACCCCCACGAGGATGTCCGCAGGGCCGAGCTGCGTGTCGAACGGCCCGGTGACGAAATCCTCGATACCCACTTCGCGGCGGCCTTCCGGTCCCTCGATGACGACGACCGCCGACAGCAGCGTCAGCGCGCTGATCCAGTCCGCGGCGGGATCGGCATGGCTCAGGCTGCCGCCGATGGTGCCGCGCGTGCGCACGGCGCGGTAGGCTATATCCATGGCCACGCGCTGCATGAAGCCGCCCGTGGCGTCCGGTACGCGGCCGTCCTCGATCGCCGCGTGCGTGATGCAGGCGCCGAACAGGACGCTGTCGGCGGTTTCCGTCACTTCGCCCAGCGCGCCGATGCGCCGGATGTCCACCAGACGCTCCGGCTGCGCGAGGCGCAGATTCAGCGCCGGGCCGAGGGACTGGCCGCCGGCGATCACTTTCGCGATGACGTCGCCATCGGCCAGCGCGCGGATCGCGGCCGGCACATCGTCCGGGCGCACGTAGTCGAAGGGCGCGGGCTTCATGCGGCCTTCTGCTTCCCGGCCGCAGCCAGCGCAGCAAGAATCTTGCGCGGGGTCACCGGCGTCTCGGTGAACTCGACGCCTAGCCCGGCCAGCGCATCGTTGATCGCGTTGATGATCGCGGCCGGCGGCGCGATGGCGCCGCCCTCGCCGATGCCCTTCTGCCCGAATTCGGTGTACGGCGAGGGCGTTTCCATGTGCAGGACGCGCAGCGCGGGCACTTCAGTCGCGCCGGGCAGCAGGTAATCCGCGAGTGTCGAGGCGAGCGGCTGGCCTTCGCTGTCGTAGGGCATTTCCTCGTACAGCGCGGTGCCGATGCCCTGGGCGGTCCCGCCGTAGATCTGTCCGTCCACCACCATCGGGTTGATCAGCGTGCCGCCGTCTTCGACGACCACGTAGTCGAGCAGCTCGACGTGGCCGATCGCGGTGTCCACCGCCAGCGCCACGGCGTGGCAGGCGTAGCTGAAGGTGCCGGTGTCCACCCGCGCCTTGTAGCCCGCCACCGCTTCCAGGCCTTCCTTCATGCCGGGCGGCAGCTTCTGCGGCGCGCGGTAGAGGACGTGGGCCACTTCCGCGAGGCCGATGCAGCGGTCACTGCCCAGCACGTGCACCGCGCCGTCGCGCAACTGCAGTTGCGAGGGCGGGACTTCCAGCACGTGCGCCGCGATGTCCGTGACCCGCCGCGCGATCTCTTTGCACGCTTCGGCCACCGCCCCGCCCGACATCACCATGCAGCGCGAGCCCCAGGTGCCGGTGGAGTACGGCGTCAGCGCCGTGTCGCCATGCACGAGCCGCACCGCGTTCGGGTCGATGCCCAGCACTTCGTGCGCCACCTGCGCCAGCGTCGTCTCCAGACTCTGGCCGTGCGAGTGCGCGCCGATGCGCAGTTCCAGCACGCCGTCCGGCGAGAGCCGCGCAGCGCATTGTTCGAGGCCCGGCACCATGGGAATGCCCCAGCCGTGATAGACCGAGGTGCCGTGCGCGGCCTGCTCGCAGTACACCGAGAGGCCGACGCCGATGCGGCGGCCGTCGGCTTCGCCTTTCTTCTGGCGCGCGCGCCATTGCGGGATGTCGAGCGCGGCGACCGCGCGCCGCACCGCTTCCGGATAGTCCCCGGAATCGAAATGCTTCCTGGTGATGTTGTCGTAGGGCATCTCCTGCGGCTGCACGAGATTGGCGAGCCGCACTTCAAACGGTTCTCTGCCGGCCGCGCGCGCGACGGCGTCCAGCGCGACTTCCAGCGCAAAGCAAACGCCGGTGCGCGCGACTCCGCGATACGGCAGGATGCCCGGCTTGTTGGTGGCGACCGACCAGGTGCGGCAGCGGTAGCGCTCCATCTTGTACGGCCCGGGCAGGATGGAACCGACCTGTGCCGCTTCCAGGCAGGCGGAGAACGGATACAGGGAATACGCGCCGGAATCGACGCTCGCTTCGCAGTCGATGGCCAGCAGCTTGCCTTCCTTGTCCGCATACAGCGTGAGGTCGTAGTCGTGCTCGCGGCAATTGGCATTGGCCGTGAGCTGCTCGCGGCGGTCTTCCAGCCAGCGCACCGGGCGGCGCAGGTGGCGGGCGAGCCAGCCGAGGCACACCTCCTCCGGCAGCAGGATGCCCTTGTAACCGAAGCCCCCGCCGACATCGGGCGAGATCACGCGGACCGCGCCCTGGTCGATGCCGAGACATTCGGCCAGCCCGGCACGCGTGATGTGCGGCATCTGCGCCGCGCTGTGCATCTCCAGTTGGCCGAGGCGCTCGTTCCATTCGCACAGCACGCCGCGCCCTTCGATCGGCGACATCACCTGGCGCGCCGTCCGCAGACGGCGCCGCACCTTGATGGCCGCGGCCTTGCTGACGGCCGCGAGGTCGTCGTCCACCAGGGTTTCAAGAAAGAGGTTGTCGCCCCATTCGTCGTGCACGAGCGTCGTGGGCGCGGTGCGCGCCACCGTCATGTCCACCACGGCCGGCAGGTCTTCGTATTCCACGCCGACCTGCGCGGCGAGGTCCTCGGCCTCCGCACGCGTCGCGGCGACGCACATCGCCACCGCTTCACCGACGTGGCGGACCTTGGCGACCGCGAGCGGCCACAGGTCGGAGGGTTTGAAGCCCTTGAGGGCCGACACCGCGCGGATCGCTTTGACGCCCGCGAGGTCCTGCATGAAGAACACGCGGTCTTCGCAACCGGCAGGCTTCTGCAGGCCGCTGATGCGCGCGTGCGCGACGGGCGAGCGCACGAACGCGACTTCCAGCATGCCGGGCCGCCGGATGTCGCCGACGAACTCGCCGCGCCCGGTCAGGAAGCGCCCGTCCTCCTTGCGCCGGAGCGACGCGCCGACGCCTTTGCCCGATCCGCGTTTCATCGATGAGCGCCCGACAAAATGATTTCCCCTCCTCGCCGAGGAGGGGTGGCGCGGCGCGACGGGGTGGTCAAGGGATCATGGCTTGCTCCCAACCACCCCGACCCTGCGGGCCACCCCTCCTTGCCAAGGAGGGGAGCAAAAACTGGCGGCTTCATTGTTGAGGGACGCTAGGCCGCCAGCGCGACCGGCAGGATGGATGCGTCGGCGTCGTAGCGCACGCCCGCGCGCAGGCAGTACGCCGGGGTCAGCAGGCGGTCGGCCATCACCTGCGTGCCTTCGTTGTCCTTCAGCCCCCAGCGGCCGCGATCGTCGTTCAGCACCGTCACGTCGGCTTCCAGGCCCGGCTGGAGCGTGCCGAGCACCCCGCCCATGCCCGCCATGGCGGCGCTGTTGCAGGTGGCCATCGCCACGACGTGCTCGAGCGGCAGACCCAGCGCGAGCATGGCCGTCATACCCGACACCAGCGAGAAACGCGTCGCGCCCAGGAACATGTGGTCCTTGTCCGGATGCTCGTCGGGCGTACCGGCGGGCTTGGGCACGTTGGTGTTATAGCCGTGCATGTCCGCACCCAGCGAGTCCGGCATGACCCCGGCGTCGAGCGCGATGCGCGCCATCTTGAAGCTGAAGTGCGAGCCGTAGCCGACGTCCACCTTGGCGCCGTTCGCAATCGCCTCGCGGGCGATGGCGTTCACGGTGCCGTTGGTGTCCACGAAACTGCCCGGGTGGCGCGAGAACGGGTGCGCGATGATGTCGCCGGGTTTCAGGAGTGCTGCAATCTGCGGGAAAACGGTATCGGGATCGACAATGTGGGTACGCTCCTCCGGCAGCGGCCAGAGCTGGCCGAAGTGGATGTAGAGCGGCAGGTTCGCCTGCCGCCCGATCTCGGCGGCGAGCTTCATGACTTCCAGGCCCCAACGCTCGAAGCCGCCGATTTCCGCGTGCGTCTTGAAGCCTTTCACAAGGTCCGGGTTCTCGCGCGCGCACTTCACCGTCGCGTCGACGTTGAGGCAGTCCGGCTTGTAGAGCGACGGGTAGTAGTGCCCTTCCATGCCGCCAACGAGGTAGACGGACAGGAAGGTGAGCACCCGGCTCTTCTTGGGCTTCACCACGAATTCCTTGAAGGCCGGCAGCGTCATGCACGACGGGCCACCCTGGTCGATTAGGGTGGTGACCCCCGAATGCACGCCGCACATGTCCGCCTCCAAACCGAAGCGGCCGGTGACGTACTGAAAGACGTGGGCGTGCGTGTCGATGAGTCCGGGCAGCACCAGCTTGCCGGTGGCGTTCAGCACCTGCTTCGCATCGGCGCCGGGGATGCCGGCGGCCACGGCGGCGATGCGGCCGTCCTTGATGGCCACGTCGAAGAGGCCGTTGAGTTTCTGCGCGGGGTCGATCACCCGGCCGCCGCGGATCAGCAGGTCATAGTGCATGGCGTTTTCCTCCAAACGTTTGTTCACGGATGCGCATCAGCGCATCCGTGCCATTCCCTCCCTTGGGGACAAGGGCACACTTGAAGCGAAGCAGAGGGCCGGGGTGAGGGCGTGCATTCCCCAAGTCACCCATCAAGAAACCTTCGACAGAGAAACTGCCGCCTCGGCCTTGTCCTCGGCCAGCGACAGTTTGTGCAGCGTGATGTGGCGGATCTCCGCCTTGCTCGATTCGATGTGCGCGCGCAAGAGCATCGAGGCGTCGCTCTCCTTGCGCGCAAGGATGGCGCGCAGCAGCTTGCCGTGCTCTTCGTAGGTTGTTGCGAGCCGCGGCGAGGCCAGGAAGTCCAGGCGCCGGATGATGCGGATGCGTTCGGAGAGGTCGGTGTGGATGCGCAGGGCTTCGGCATTGCCGGACGCCGCCACGATGGACGAGTGGAACTCCTCGTCGAGACGCGCGACCGCGGCGCCGTCGGTCAGCCGGTCCGCCACCGGCACGAGCCAGGTCTTTTTCAGTGCGGTGAGGTCAGGGAAAGGATCGGCTTTGCAGATGCGCTGGATCGCCAGCAGTTCCAGCGACACGCGCACGTCGTAGAGGTCCTCGAAATGCTTGAAGTCCAGCGGCCGCACCATCCAGCCGCCGTGACCTTCGAGCTTCACGACATAACCCTCGCGCACCAGCATGTACAGGGCCACGCGCAGCGGCGTGCGCGACACCCCGAGCCGGGCCGTGAGATCGCTCTCGGCATAACGCTCGCCGGGGCGCATGCGGAAGTCGGAAAGATCCTGTTTCAGCCGCTCGTAGACGGTTTCGACGAGATTGGGGCGGGGTTGCATGCGGGGCGTCGCTGGCAATGTGGATTCCGAAGTGTATTCAATTCAGAATCCAAGGACAACCGCCCCACTGTTCGCTCCGTTAACGCCCCCCCCCCACGCACCCTGGGCGCGACTGACCCTCAGGACTTCCACGCCAGCCGCCGACACGCGGGCGACGCTCGCGAATATCGGCGGACCAATCGGTCACGACCACGCCGGAGCAAGGTGATCAAGGAAGCCGGCCTCCGCGCTGCGGGCTGAAGCCGCACGAGCGCGGCTATTGCTGCCTCCGGGAGAACACCCGAGTCGCCCGCCTATAATCGAAGGCATTGCAGGCGTTACGGGGAAAGAGATGCCGAAGGCGAAGGTTCAGGGGCTGACGCTCCACTACGAAGTGACGGGCGCCGGCGAGCCGCTCATGCTGGTCGTGGGCCAGAGCACCGGCCCCGCCGGAAGGGAAGAACTCATACGCCTGCTGGCCCGGCATTACACGGTCGTCACGCACGATCAGCGAGGTACGGGCCGCAGCGAAAAGGTGCAGGAAGGCGCTGCCATCGAAATGCTGGCGGCGGACATCGTCGGGCTGATGGACCATCTCGGTCTCTCAACAGCGCACCTGCTGTGCCACTCGACAGGATGCGGGATGGGCCACGCCATCGCCGCAAGCCATCCGACCCGCATCGACAGGCTCGTCCTGGCAGCACCGTGGTCCCACGCCGACGGCCACCTGCGCGGGATCCAGGCACTGCGCATTGCGGCTGCCGGCGTACTCTCGCCGGAGATGTACGCGAACTTCAACGCGATGCTGCTGTTCCCGCCGGAGTTCCGGCGGGCCGACGCAGCGGGCTTCGCCCGCGCGGCCGAAGCCGCGAAAGCCCGTCCGCAGGATGCCGTGGCGATTGCTGCCCGTCTGCACGCCATCCTGGCCTTTGATGCCCGCCCCCTGTGGCCGGCGATCAAGTGTCCCACGCTGGTAATGGTGTCGCCCGACGATCAGGTCATGCCACGCTGGTTCGGCATCGAGGCCGCAAGGGCCATCGCCGGCGCGCGACTCTTCGAGTTCGATGGCGGCGGCCACATGCTCCCCGAAACGCGGACGCAGGCGTTCGTTGAAGCCGTGCACGCATTCCTCTCGGGCTCGCACGCGCTGTAGCGACCGCGGTACCAAGGACGACGACGACGACGAAACAAACGTCGCCGCCCATGCTCGCGTGAGGCAACGCGGACCGAGGCGCGCACGCCGGAGCCGCGTTGCGGCTTGTTGCCCCTGGGGACCGTTGCTAAACTGAATTCATCCCGTTCACCCAGTGAGGTTGTCGTGGCATTGAACAATTCGACGTCGGAGGATCGCGCCAGAGCCCTCCACGAGCGCTCGATCGTCATCGATGGGCTCGACGTCAGCCGCTTCGATCGGGCGCATTTCGAGAAGATGCGTGCGGGTGGGATCACCGCCATCAATGCGACGGTCGTCATGCCCGGCGTCAACTTCCGGCAGGCGGTCGACGGCATCCGCGAATTTGATGTCCTGATCGAGAAGAACGCCGACCTAGTGATGCAGGTGCTCGATGCGGGCGATATCGAGCGCGCCAAGGCAGCCGGGAAAGCCGGCATCGTCTATGGCTTCCAGAACGCGGTGGCCCTGGAGGGCGATCCGCGGCTGGTCAAGGTCTTCCACAGTCTGGGGGTGCGCATCATCCAGCTCACCTACATGACGGCCAACGCGCTCGGCGACGGCTGCCTGGAACCGCGCAACGGCGGTCTGACCCTCTTCGGCAAGGCGGTCGTCGACGAGTTGAACCGGCACCGGATCATCGTCGATATCTCCCACGTCGGTGAGCGCACGAGCCTCGACGCCATCGAGTACGCCAAGGTGCCGGTGGCGATCTCGCATGCCTGCGCCAAGGGACTCGTCAACAACCCGCGCAACAAGAGCGATGAAGTCATCAAGGCCGTCGCGGCGCGCGGCGGCGTCATGGGCATCACCTCGCTGCCAAACTTCGTGTGCGACTTCGAATCGGGCGCCCTCCCGACGCTGGAGGACTACCTGCGGCAGATCGACTACCTGGTGAACCTCGTCGGGATCGATCACGTCGGCATCGGCATGGACTACGTGGACGGCCACGACAGCAACTTCTCCAGCACCCGGACGTGGGGCGGAACGATGGCGCAGGCCGAACGCAAGGCGGTGGGCCGGACGGTCTGGCCCATGCCTTATGCCATTCCGGACAGTTCGCACATGGCCCGGGTGACCGGGGGCCTCGTGCAGCGCGGCTACCGCGACGAGGACATCCAGAAGGTGCTGGGGCTCAACTGGCTGCGCTACTTCCGGACGATCTGGGGTCGCTGAGCGGGCCGTTCGCAGCTCAGGAAGGCCGCGACGCCATCACGCCGACTGCGCGGTGGTGACTTTGCGCAGCCCTGAGCTCAGCGAACGCACCTTCGCCACGGAGGCGATCCCGCGCCAGTCGGCATACGAGGACAGCACGGCCTCGGATTGGGACGCCGCGCAGTCGCGGAATTTCGCGGCGAGTTCCTGCTCCGAGAGGGGGTTGTCCGGATAGCCCTTGGGATCGACGACCCTGGCCGTGAAACTGCGGCCGTCCGTCGTCGTGATGGTGGTGGTGGCCCAACTCTTCACCGTCGACGGCATGTCGGCGGGCTGCGCGGGGTCCGACGTCATGGTCACCCGCGCAAGGAATGCGGCGATATCCGCACGCCGGATCGATTCCCGCCTGAAGGTGTCCAGACGAAGATCCTTGTCCAGGCAGGCCGCGCCGATGCAGTAGGGCATGCTGAAGCGGGCCTGCATCTCGTCTGCCGGCTGGACGTACATCAGGTTGCGAACCGCCGGCTCCGACACCAGCGTGTCGACGCGGGCGATCTCGGCGGGCGCGAGCTGGTGGTCCCGTGCCATGGCGATCACGGCGTCGACGGCGCGGTGCGTGCTCGCGCAGCACGGATAGCGTTTCAGCCAGACGCCAGGGGAAACCACGGCGGGAGGCCCGTCCAGCCGGCGCAACGCGGGATCGAAGCCCGCCGCACCGGGACCGGCCATCAGATCCAGGAACCCGCGGGCGCCCTCGAACACCGCGGAATCCGCGGTGAGTCCGGCGGCGGCCATCCGTGCGGCGAGGATGCCGTTCTTCGCCCCGAGGCCCGCGTGGAAGGGTTTTGCATTCGTGCCGAACTGGCGTTTGAACCCCGAGGCAAGGCTGGTCGCGAGACTCAAGGCGTTGCGCGACTGCACGGCATCCAGGCGCAGCAGGCGCGCGCAGGCCGCAGCCGCCGACGGCGCACCCAGGGTGAGCGTGGTGTGCCAGCCGCGCGCGTAATGCACCATGTTCACGGCCTCGGCGAGGCATTCCTGGACTTCGACCCCAACGATGTAGGCGTCCACAAAATCCGCGCCGCTCGCATCCGTCTCCTCGGCCAGCGCGAGCAGGGAAGGCACCAGCACCGCGCTGAGATGCGAAGCGGCGGGGTCGAGCACGTCGTCGTAGTCGAGCGCGTGCGCCGATGTGCCGTTGAAGAGCGCAGCCCAGGGGGCATCGAAACCGCCGGCGACACCGATGCGGGTGGCCGCCCCGTTGGCGCCCCAGGCCCCCAGGCCCAGCCCCACGCGCCGGACCGCCTCGTCGCCCGCACCGGCGACGATGCAGCCGACGGTATCGACGATGGCGCGTTGCGCCTGATCGATAGCCTCGGCCGGCCACACACGCGGCGCCTCGGCAATCCACTTCGCGAGCTTGGACGTGTAGCCCGTTTCAACCACTTGCGGAAGGTTCGGAAGGTTCATCAGGCTTTCCTTGGGAGCACGACGCAGTACCTGCGCCGCGAGCGTGGGCTCGGGGCTATTCCGGCTGGATCCCGGATTATTCGATCAGTTTCTGCCACTAGGGAACCTCCGGAAAACCCCGTCACACCAGTCTGGAAGGGGGAGGGGCCCCTTCCCCAGTAGCTGGTGCCCATTTCATTGATTTCACTGGATTCCAGCTTTCGCTGGAATGACGGAGATATAGTTTTTCAGAGCTCCCCTAGGCGAGCTCCGATTGCACGAAGGAGGTCATCCGCATCGACAGTTGCACGGGGCCATCATGCCAGAGCGGCAGCCGCCTGCCACCGTTCTGTCCCGCGGGCCGACAGGGTGCATCGGCGCATCGGCCGCACCACTGTTGGCGCACGAGACAGCCATGGGGCTGGATGCACAGGGCCGCGCGCACGGACGTGGGCGACACCCCGAGCCGCGCCGTTAACGCCCCAGCGCACGCTTGGCGCGGTTGACCTTCAGGAGTTCGACGATATCCGGCAAGCGGGTAAAGCCGCACCCCTCGACCGACTTCACCTGGGGGAGGCGCTCCTGCAGCCACAGACCCGACATCGCCCGTTGCAGCGTGTAGGCGCCGGTGCCGGCCACGGGCTGCCCTTTCGGCGTTGGGCGCTCGAATTTCGCATCGAGCGGGGATCCGTCGTCCGAGAAGAAGAACCACTCCCCCTCCTTCACGGCCATACCCTTGCAATGAAACGTTGCGTCTGTTTCCGTTGGAAAGGCGAGCAATCCACCGACACTGGTAGCAAGAGCGAACAACATGGGGGCTTTAACGTAGAAGTGACCGGCGCTGCGCGGCTTCATCGCGCAGCGTCCAGAAAGCGAAGCGAACGAGGTCGACTGCCGGGTTAGACATTGGCCTTGTGTCTGTGCGTTTCTGTTTCCCGCACGACCTTTCCCTCACGCAGTAATAAGCCAAGCACGCTGTACGAGAGATAGTCCTTTTGTTTGCCGCGGTAGTCACTACGCAAACCAAGCAAGCTAGCTGCATCCGAGTTCGTTATGCCGGAGGGGTTTGCTTTGGCAAGTTCATGGATGGCCGTCTTCAGAAGCTGCAATCCAAGCTGGGCACGTTCAATGCTCCCCTGCGGGACCACTACACCCTTTCGGCTCATGCCACCGAGGCCAGACGGGACGACCGCATTTGTAAGTAGACCGCCGGACTCAACCGTTCCGAATGCCGCGATGAGTTCAGCTTCAAGTCGGAGTGCCTGAGCCTCCGTTAGGTCTTCAACAAGAATATCGACCATCGGTTGCGCACCAGCAGCAATGATCTGCTTGATCCGGGCGTACTTCTTTGTTACGTCAGGACTGACCAAGTGATCAAACGCGCGGCTCCCTGTTCCTTTACCAATATAGAACGGCATCGCCGGGGAATTGCGGGGATCCTTCAGTGCGTAAACGTAGAAGAAATTGGTAGCCATGTCTGTAAATGTCTAACTTGGTTTATCCGACTGTGGCGCTATTCGACTTGAACATGTTTCCGTTGAACAAGAATGGCTAGGCTTGCCAAAACACTTTGCGTATCAGAATCCTAGCGCATTCTTCCGCTGCGGGCGCCCGGCGAAAAAATCGATCAGCGCGCGCATGCGTCGCGCGGCAAGCGTGCTCTCTGACGACGCACTTTAAGAAGTGTCCGTTGAACAGAAGTCCGGCCATTCGGCAGATTCCCCGAAAAATCAATCTCTTGGCTGACTTGGCGCGTGGCGACCTGCTTTAAGAGCATCCGATAACGCAGGCGCACGGACGAGGCTTGCCTGTTTCACGGGGGCGGTGAAACCAGGGAGCCGTTCTCTAGTTATGAATGGTCCAAGGATCCCTGGGCAGGTCACCATTCGGGTCGGCGTCATTAATCGCTCGCCCTACTGAAACAGTTCTCACCGCCCCCATTGAATCGTTTTAGCTTTTCTTCGGCGACCAGCCATAGGCCTTGGCGCAGGCGCC